>ERZ761602.3641-NODE-3641-length-21447-cov-3.663800_pt1 | contig 21447 bp, 18 predicted proteins | sample MGYA00512165_ERZ761602 | MGnify/ENA primary metagenome ERZ761602 (study PRJEB28899, sample SAMN02445085) | bioreactor sludge metagenome | biome: EBPR sludge; isolation source: Thorneside wastewater treatment plant | place: Australia: Brisbane, Thorneside...
CGGTTGGTTCGTGCAATCGTGATGTTGCCAAACGACCCGCTGCACTTGAGCTTTCTTGCCCTCGCTGTCACGATCCTGTCCTATCCACTGGTGGTCTGGGTTCTGCAAGGCGTGCTGCGCGTACGAAAACCCGCGACCGGTGAAGTCGACGAACTGGGGCGCAGGCTGTGAAACGACCGGCACGCGATAACGAGGACAGCGAGCGGCTGATCTCGCGCCGTGCGGCGCTTTTAGGCGGTGCGCAACTGGTGTTTGCCGGGGTTCTGGTTCTGCGCCTGCGTGCGCTTCAGTTGGGTCAGGCCGAGGAATACCGCCTGCTGGCCGACGAAAACCGCATAAATATCCGGCTTCTTCCGCCCTCGCGCGGGGTGATTCAGGATCGTGCGGGGGCGGTTCTGGCGGCGAATGTGCAAAATTACCGCGTCGTCCTGGTGCGTGAGGATGCGGGCGCGCCACGCCCCGCGCTGGAGCGTCTGGCCCAGATCATCCCGCTGACGCCGGAACAGATCGACCGGGCCGAGCGTGAGGTGATGCGCAACCGTCCCTTTGTTCCGGTGACTGTGGTCGATCAGTTGAACTGGGAAGAGGTCGCGCGCATCGCCGCCAACGCCCCCGCCATGCCCGGCATCTCGCCCGAAGTTGGTTTCAGCCGGTTCTATCCCTTCGGGCCGGAATTTGCCCATACAGTGGGATATGTCGGTCCGGTGTCGGAACGCGATCTGGCGGAACGCGAGACGGTAGACCCGCTTCTCACCATCCCGCGTTTCCAGATCGGCAAGATCGGGGTCGAGCGGGAGCGCGAGGAAGATCTTCGCGGCAGCGCAGGTCACCGGCGCATCGAGGTCAACGCCGTGGGCCGCGAGATGCGCGAATTGGACCGGCAGGAGGGGCGTCCGGGATCGCTGGTGCAATTGACGCTGGACCGTCCGCTACAGGCCTTTTCCCTGGCGCGGCTGGGCGAGGAAAGCGCGGCCGCAGTGGTGATGGAGATCGCCACCGGAAATATCCTGGCGCTAGCCTCGTCGCCCTCGTTCGACCCGAATCTATTCGTTCGCGGCATTTCGGTGGCCGATTTCAACGCATTGCGTGACAATGACCATCGACCGATGTCGAACAAGGCAGTGCAGGGCGCCTATCCTCCGGGTTCTACCTTCAAGATGGTCACCGCGCTGGCTGCCTTTGATGCGGGGCTGGCCAGCCCTGAGGAACGGGTCTTTTGCCCCGGATACCTCGAGGTCAGCGACAGGCGGTTTCATTGCTGGAACCGCAACGGTCACGGGCGGGTCAACCTGACGTCGGCCCTGTCCGAAAGCTGCGATGTGTATTTCTATGATCTCGCGCAGCGAGTCGGAATCGACAGGATCAACGCCATGGCCGAAAGGCTGGGTCTGGGCATCCGCTATGACCTGCCGCTGTCGGGGATTTCCTCGGGGCTGAATCCGTCCCGCGAATGGAAGCGCGTGCGTCGCGGGGCCGAATGGGTGGTGGGCGACACGATCAATGCCTCCATCGGGCAGGGTTATGTGCTGACCACGCCCCTGCAACTGACGGTAATGACCGCGAGACTGGCCACCAACCGCGTGATCCAGCCCCGGTTAGTCCAGGCTGTCGACGGTGTTGAACAGCCGATCCCCGAGCAGCCAGCGCTGGGCTTGTCGCCCGCTGCCTTGGCACAGGTGCAGCGCGGTATGTGGGAGGTGACCAATTCTCAGCGCGGCACCGCTTACAGTTCACGCATCGTGACCGATGACATGCGCATGGCGGGCAAGACCGGCACCAGCCAGGTGTTTTCGATCACCGCCGCGGAACGCGCCTCCGGCATCCGCCGACAGGACCAACTGCCCTGGAACCGGCGCGATCACGCGCTGTTCGTCTGCTACGCGCCGGATGTCGCCCCCCGTTATGCGGTGACCGTGGTGGTGGAACACGGCGGCGGGGGCAGTTCCGTGGCGGCCCCCATCGCCCGCGACATCGTGCTGGCCGCGCAGGCCGGGGGGCTGCCGCCGCTCGAAGCCTATCCGCAGCCGCAGAGGAACCGCATCGAGACCATGCTGCGCGAGATCGAATCGCGCATCGGTCCGCCCGCCTCGCCAAATGGGTTGAGAGGGCGCGCATGAGCTATCTGGAATACAATATCAAACGCACGCCCACCGGTTTGGCCAAGGTGCTCTATGTCAACTGGGCGCTGGTTCTGTTGCTCAGCGCCGTGGCCTCGATCGGGTTCCTGCAACTCTATTCGGTCTCGGGCGGCAATTTCGAACGCTGGACGGAACCGCAGATGCAGCGCTTTGGTTTCGCGCTGGTGGTGATGTTCGTGGTCGGCTTCGTGCCCCTGTGGTTCTGGCGTTCGATGGCGGGGCTGGCCTATGCAGTGTCGGTTATCCTGCTACTGGGTGTCGAGTTCTTCGGCTCGATTGGCATGGGCGCGCAGCGCTGGCTGGTCATCGGACCCTTGCGCCTGCAACCCTCCGAGATGACCAAGATCACCATCATCCTGGCAATGGCTGCGTATTACGACTGGCTCGACGTGTCCAAGGTTTCGCACCCGCTCTGGGTGGCGGTGGCGGGTGCGCTGATCCTGTTTCCGGCGTTTCTGGTGTTCAAGCAGCCCGACCTTGGAACGGCGTTAATCATCGTCGGCGGAGGCGCCATCGTCATGTTCGTGGCCGGGGTCAGCCTTTGGTATTGGGGCGGCATGGCCGTGATCGGCGGCGGACTGGTCTCGCTGGTGTTTGCATCCCGTGGAACGTCGTGGCAATTGCTGCGTGACTACCAGTTCCGTCGCATCGACGCATTTCTGGATCCGTCTCTGGACCCTCTGGGCAGTTCCTATAACATCAACCAGGCGATGATCGCGCTGGGGTCTGGGGGTTGGTCGGGGCGCGGCTTCATGCAGGGCACGCAGTCGCGGCTGAACTTCCTGCCGGAAAAGCACACCGACTTCATTTTCAATACACTTGCCGAGGAAATGGGTTTTGTCGGCAGCACGTTCCTCCTGGTCTTGTACCTGGGGATTCTGGCCGTCTGCATCGTGGCTGCGATCCAGTCAAAGCACCGTTTCGCGGCCCTTCTGATCCTTGGCATCGCCGGGAACTTCTTTCTTTATTTCGGGGTGAACATGGCGATGGTGATGGGGCTGGGGCCGGTCGTTGGCGTTCCCTTGCCGTTGGTCAGTTGAGGTGGATCGTCTATGCTGATGATCATGATCGGCTTTGGACTGGTGCAGTCGGCCTGCATCCACCGCCCGAGGGAGCGCGCATGAGCCTGACCCTGCTTTTTGCCGCCGGCGCGGCCCGCTGGCGTGAGTGGGAGGCGCCCCTGCGCCGCGCTTTGGATGGTCTCGACGTCGAACTGGTGACCGATGCCGCGCCCGCGTCGGTCGATGCGATCATCTATGCGCCGGGCGGCGATACGCCCACGGATTTCACGCCTTTCACCCGCTGCAAGGCCGTGCTCAGCCTTTGGGCCGGGGTCGAACGGATCGTCGGCAATGCCACGCTGACCATGCCCCTGTGCCGGATGGTCGATCCGGGGTTGACGCAGGGGATGGTCGAGTACGTCACCGGCCACGCTCTGAAGGTTCACCTGGGCATCGGCCAGCGCGCAACCAGATGGAACCCGGTCGTGCCGCCTCTAGCCCGCGACCGCGTGGTGGCCATGCTGGGACTGGGCGAGCTTGGGGCCGCGTGTGGGCGCGCGCTGGCGGGGCTGGGATTTCAGGTTCTGGGCTGGAGCCGAACCCCCCGCGCCATGCCCGGTATCAAATGTCACCATGGCACCGATGGGCTGCGCACCGTGCTGTCGCGCGCGCAGATCGTCGTCACGCTGATGCCTGCGACACCGGCCACGACCAACCTCCTGAACGCCGAGACCCTGTCCTGGCTGCCGCGCGGGGCGCATGTCATCAACCCCGGCCGCGGGGTGCTGATCGACGATGACGCGCTGCTGGCCGCGCTGGACTCCGGCCACGTCGTCAGCGCCACGCTGGATGTGTTTCGCACCGAACCCCTGCCCGAGGGGCATCCCTATTGGTCGCATCCCTCGGTGACTGTTACCCCCCACATCGCCGCCGAGACGCGCCCCGACTCCGCTGCGCGCATGGTGGCCGAGAACGTGCGGCGATTGATCGCGGACGAGCCCCTGCTGCATGTGGTAGACCGCGCGGCTGGCTATTGATGCAGGTCGCGGTTGTCGGTGCAGGGATCATCGGGCTGACGGTGGCGCATCGGCTGGCGGGTCAGGGCCATGAGGTGACGGTGATTGCCCCGGACCAGCCGCACCACGCCTCGACGGGAAACGCGGGCACCATCGCCGGCTATGCTGTCGATCCGGTGGGCACGCCGGAGGTGCTGCGCGACATTCCTTCGCTGTTGTTCAGCAGGACCTCGCCCCTTGCGATCCATCGGCCTTCGGTGCTGTCACTGGCGCCCTGGCTGGCGCGTTTCCTGCGCCAATGCCTGCCAGCTGCCGCGCAACGCAACCGGCTGGCGCTGGCCAAACTGCTGGCCGGAGTGAGCGAAGCCTGGCAGGAGCTTGCGCGGGCGGTGGGGGCAACGGCTCTGCTGCGCGAGAGCGGCGCGATCTATGCCTATGACAGCGCGCAGGCGCTGGCGGCCACCATACCGGGGCTGGAGCGCCGCCGCGCGCTGGGCGCGCCGGTCGAGGTGCTGAGCGCCGAGGCCCTGAGCGCGCTCGAGCCCGGCCTGCCGTCGGGTCGTTTTGCCGGGGGCGCTCTGTTCCCCGGCACGCTCTGGCTGACCGATCCGGCGCGCATGCTGGATCATCTGGCCAGCACGCCCCGCCTGCGGGAGAAGGTGACGGCGCTGCGTCGGCTGGGAGCGGGTTGGCGGATCGAAACCGACGCGGGCGCGCATCAGGCCGAGGCGGTGGTGCTTGCGGCGGGGGCGTGGTCGGCGGGGCTGCTGCGGCCTTTGGGCGTGCGCATCCCGCTGACCGCCGAGCGCGGCTATCATCTGGAGTACGACCTGCCAGCGATGCCCCTGACCCGACCGGTCTGCCCGGTGTCGCGCGGGTTCTACATGGTGCCGATGGCCACCGGCCTGCGCGCGGCGGGGACAGTGGAACTGGGCGGCATCGGCGCGCCGCCTTCGCCGCACCGATGGGAGAGGCTGGACGAGGGGATGCGCGGAGTCTTCCCTCACCTGCCGCCCCCTGTGCGGCGCTGGATGGGGCTGCGCCCCTCGATCCCCGACAGCTTGCCGGTGATCGGCCCGGCGCTGCCCGGCCTGATCCTGGCCTTTGGCCATGGCCATATCGGCCTGACCCTGGCGCCGCGCACGGCGGACCTGGTGGCGCAGGTGCTGGGGGGGCGCACGCTACCCCTCGCCGTCAGCCCGCAGCGGTTCTGACGGGTCTTTTATCTTTCGGTCAAAATGCTAGCCTGCGCCAAAGCGAACAGGGAGACCCACATGACTGTCCATATCGGCGCCAGGCCTGGCGACATCGCCCCCACTGTGCTGATGCCCGGGGATCCGTATCGTGCGCGCTGGGCGGCGCAGAAATTTCTGGAGAACCCGGTGCTGGTCAACGAGGTGCGGGGCATGCTGGCCTACACTGGTACTTGGCGCGGCAACCTGGTGACGATCCATGGCTCGGGCATGGGGATGCCGTCGTTTTCCATCTATGCCAACGAGTTGATCCGCGATTACGGAGCCCAGACGATCATCCGCGTCGGCTCGGCCGGCGGAATGCAGGAAAGCGTCAAGATCCGTGATGTGGTGTTGGCGATGACCGCCTCGACGCTGGGATCGCCGTCCCGGGCGATGTTCCGCGAGTTGAATTTCGCGCCTTGCGCCGACTTCGGCCTGCTCGCGGCAGCGCACAAGGTGGCGCTGGACAAGGGGATTCCGGTGCACGTTGGCGGGATCTATTCGTCGGATGTGTTCTATGACGAGCGCGACGATCTGAACACCATCCTGCGCCGCCACGGTGTCTTGTGCGTCGAGATGGAGACAGCCGAACTCTATCACCTGTGCGCCCGGTATGGGGTGCGGGGGCTGGGGGTGCTGACAATCTCGGATCATCTGCTGACGCACGAAGCCTTGCCCGCCGCCGACCGCGAGCAAAGCTTTGGCGGCATGATCGAGATCGCGTTGGGCGCGGCTTTTTCCTGAGCCTCAGGGATTGGCCACCGGCAGGCCCGAGGGCACCGCGACCGGCACACCCAGCCTTCCGGTGGTCGCCACAGGGTCTGTCAGGCTGCCAAGAAAGGCCACCAGCGCCGCAATTGAATCTGGGTCAGGCTGCCAACCAGGCGTTGCGGCGGCGGCGATGGCCTGCGTGGCCTCGGGATCGTCCAGAATGCGCCAATCGTTCACGGGCAGGTCGGGAAGCACCGCCCAGGTGCGGTCATAGTCGAGAATCGCGCGTCCTGTGGTGTGGGTGGCCAGAAAACCCTCCAGAGTCGCATGTGCGCCCGCGTGGCTGTAGGGCGCTGTCAGCGCGACATTTCGAAGGGCAGGGGTGCGGAAGGCATACCAGTCCGCCGGGTCGCCGGTGACGCGAAACCGCCCCTCGTCGCGGGCATGGGATTCGAACCGCGCGCCCTTGCCCGGCCCCAGTTGCGGCGCGGCCATGGGGTGAAAGCCATGGTCGGTCAGGAACGGCCCGGAGTGGCAGTCCACGCAACCAGCGGAGCCATAGAACAGGTCCATCCCAAGCGCCGCAAGTGGTTCCAGCGTGATTTCTCCGCGCAGAACGGCGTCAAAGGGCGCGGTGTCGGACCTGAATTCGAACTCCATGAACGCGGCGATGGCATTCGAGATGTCGGTAAAGGCGATGGGCTGGCCTGCGGCGATGGCGGGATAGGCAGCAGCAAACTGTTCCGCATAGGCCGGAATTGCCGCGACGCGCTGTGAAATGCGGTCCCAGGCGCCACCGGGGCCGTTGATCATCCCCAGCCGCACCGCCTGCGCGATCTCGTTTTCCGAATAATGCCCGGCCATTTCGTCCGGCGACAGGACTGGGAACATGGTCTGCGCGCTTAGCATGCTGGCGAACCCAGCCATCATGTCTTCATCCAGAGGGGTGCGCATGCCACCGGGGCGCCCGTCGTCCAGTTCGACCCTGCCATCGTGAAACAGCGAAGCATATTCCAGCGCGCCAAGATTCCACAGCGCCTGCGCGTTGCGGGGGATGCGTTGTTCGGGCGGATTGGCGGGATCGGCGCGGCGGCGGGGGCCCAGTTCGATGCCACCGTCGCCAATGCCCAAAGAAAGGCCGTCACCGGTGCCGAGAGCTGGATGGTGGCAGGTCGCGCAGGACACCTCGCGGTTGCCGGAGAGGATGGGATCGTAGAACAGGAGCTGCCCGAGCGCCGCCTCGATCGCGTTGACCGGTCGGAAATCGGCATCGGTCAGGGGTGGCGGCACTTGAGCACCTGCCTGCCCCGCCGCCAGCACCACGCCCCAGACGAATCGCCGCATGTCGCCCTCCGTTAGCGCCAACGTCGCATAACTGGGGCGGGTTCGGCAACTAGAGAACCCAGTGCAACACTAGGCTGACGCTGAACACCGACAACGCGGTCGACACCACGAGAGCCGTCGAGGTTACGGCGCCCAGACCAAAGGGCGTGGCCAGCAGGGGATAGATGGTTAACATGGGCACGGCGGCAAAGAGAATGCCGACCGGTATCAGCGCGGACGGAACACCCGGCACCAGAATCAGCGCCAGCGCCACCAGTGCCGGGTGCAGCACCAGCTTGCCCAGCGTGATTGCCGTGGTGCGCCGCCAATGGCCACTGATCGACAGCCGCGCCATCGTGCCGCCGATGACGAACAAGGCCAGTGGCCCGGCTGCCCCCGCCAATGTGACGATGGCGCTTTCCACCGGCGCACCCAGCCGCAGGCCGCTGACCCGAACCGCCAGCGCCAGTGCGACGCCGATCAACAGAGGGTTCGCTATGATCTGGCGCCCGGCCTGCGCCAACAGGGGGCCGATCCGCCGACGCTGTCCGGCCATGCCCGCCGCCAGCACCGCGAAGGGCAGCGTCAGCACGTTTTCAATCGTCATGGTCATGGCAAAGACCGTCCCCGCCTCAGGGCCAAAGACCAGTGCCGCGATTGGAAATCCCAGAAAGCCGCTGTTCGAATTGCCCATCCCCATGGCCAGAATCCAGCCTTCTGGGGCCGATGGACGCAGGATCACCCGCACCAGCGCATACCCTAGAACCATCGTCAGGATCGAGGCTGCGGCATAGGCCGCCATGAACGGCAGGCTGAGCGCCGCATCGCGGGGCAAGGCCACCGCGCGAAAGATCAGCGCAATGAGGGCGACCTTCAGCGTGAACTGGCCCAGCCCCGCGATCATCGCGCCGTCCAGATACCCGGAGCGCACCGAGGCAAAGCCGACCAGGATCAGCAGATAGATCGGCAGCGTGGTCAGGAAGATGTCGAGCATTGCGCGAGGCCCCTGGGTGGCTGGCCCCGCCTAGCACGGGTTACCGCGAGGGGCGAGGGGGTCAGTCGGCCTGCGGGCGGGTATAGACCTGTCGCAGGCGCGTGGCATGCGCGGCAGCGACATGGGCACGCATCGCGGCCTCGGCGCCGACCTCGTCACGCCGCTCCAGAGCCTCGAGAACGGCGGCATGCTCGCGCCCGGCCGCGTCGGCACGTTCGGGTTCGTTCAGTGTCGACGGGCCCAGGATAAGCAGCGTCTTTTGCAGGCCAGCGACGGAGCGCGCCAGATACCGATTGCGTGCGGCAGACAGCAGCACGGCATGGAATCTGCGGTTCAATTCGTACATTCGCGGCGCATCGCCCCGCGCGGCAACCATCCCGGCGTTGATCGCCGCCAGTTCGCCGAGCTCCACCGCGGACGCCATCCGCGCCGCCAGCCGTGCTGCGGTCCCCTCCAGGACGCCGCGCATCTCGTAAAGCTCTGTCACCTCGCCCGCGTCCAGCCTGCGCACGGTCGCGCCCTGCCGGGGAATGTGTTCGACCAGCCCGTCAGCTTCGAGCAGGCGGATTGCCTCGCGCACCGGGGTGCGGCTGATGCCCAGTCGCGCGGCGATTTCGGTTTCTAGGAGCCGGTCGCCCGGTGCAAGAACCCCGCCACGGATATCGCCGAGCAATCGGCGGTAGGCGTCCTGTCCTTGCGGCAGGTCGTGTGTGATCGAAGCGGTTTCGGACGGGACAGAGCTGATCTTGCGCATTGTGTCCAAACGTATACAATAGGACGCAGCCACCGTCAATCGAGTCTCGCCATGCCCGCAATCCCCGCCCGCTCCCTGCCGCCTTGGGCACGAACCCTGTTGACGCTGGCGTTATCGATCCTTGGCGCTGCGGTGTTCTGGGCGTTGGGTGTCCCGCTGCCGTTCCTGTTCGGTCCCATGTTCGCCTGCCTTGTCGCCGCACTTGCAGGCCTGCCGCTGCGCGGTACCGGCCAGATCGGCATCGGTGCCCGCACCATTCTGGGGGTGGCGGTGGGGGGCGCGCTGACCCCGGCGCTGCTGGGTCAGCTTCCGTCGATGCTGGCCTCGGTCGCGCTGGTTCCAGTCTATATCGGGCTGATCGGCCTTGTCGGTGTGCCGTTCTTTCGGCGGGTCTGCGGCTATGATGCCGCCACGGCCTGGTATGCGGCCATGCCCGGGGGGCTTCAGGACATGGTCATTTTCGGCACCGAGGCCGGGGGCAACGGGCGCACCCTGTCGCTGATCCACGCCACCCGCGTGCTGGTCATCGTGACGCTGGCGCCGGTCCTGATGACGCAGCTCTTTGGCGCCTCGCTGGACCAGCCCATCGGCGAACCCGCCCGCGACCTGCCCTGGTCCGAGATGGCGCTGATGGCTGCCGCCGCCCTGATCGGCTGGAAGGGCGGCGAGCGCATCGGCATGTTCGGCGCCTCGATCCTGGGGCCGCTGATCCTCACCGGGGCGCTGTCGCTTGCGGGGTTGATCCACCATCGCCCCCCGGCCGAAGCGATTCTGGTGGCGCAATTCTTCATCGGCGCGGCGATCGGCGTGGGTTATACCGGTATCACAGCGCAGGAATTGCGCCGCGACGTGCTGGCAGGTGTCGGGTTCGTGGTGATCCTCGCCGCTCTGGCCGCGCTGATGTCCGAAATCGTCTATCAACTGGGCCTTGCCCGCGCAGTCGAGGCCTTTCTGGCCTTTGCTCCCGGCGGGCAGGCCGAGATGACCGTGCTGGCCATCGTCGCGGGCGCTGATCTGGGCTATGTGGTGGTCCACCATCTGACGCGGATTCTGCTGGTGATTTCTGGCGCGCCACTGGCCGCCCGGTTGGTGGGAGCAGGGGGCAAGCGATGAAGGTCCATATTCTTGACGACTGGCACGACACCCTGCGCGGGCTGTCCTCGTTCGGCGCGCTCGCAGAGCATCAGGTCACAGTCTGGACCGATCATTGCACGGGGGCCGACGCCCTCGCCGAGCGCCTGTCTGATGCCGAGGCGCTGGTTCTGTTCCGCGAGCGCACGCCAATCACCGAAGCCCTGCTGGCGCGGCTGCCAAAGCTGAAAATGATCGCCATGCGCGGAGCGCATCCTCATGTCGATGTGGCTGCCTGTACCCGGCACGGCGTGCTCTTTTGTTCGGACATCTCCGCAGGCAGTCCTTCAGTCGCCACGGCGGAACTGGCACTGGGCCTGCTGATCGCCTCGGCGCGCGACCTGCTGGGGCAGAACGCGCGACTGCGTGCCGGGCTCTGGCAGGGCCCGCCGGGGCAGACGCTGGCCGGTCGCAGGCTGGGCCTTCTGGGATACGGCAAGATCGCGCGGCAGCTGGCAGGCTATGCACGCTCCCTTGGGATGCAGGTCTGGTTCTGGGCGTCGCCCGAGGGGCGCGCGCGGGCCGAGGCGGCGGGCGAGACCGTCGCACCTTCGCGCCAGGCGTTCTTTGCCCAGAGCGATGCGGTCAGTGTGCATCTGCGGCTGACACCCTCGACCCGGGGAATCGTTACCGCTGACGACTTTCTGTCCATGAAGCCGAACGCGCATTTCCTCAACACCTCGCGCGCGGGTCTGGTCGAGCCGGGCGCGCTGATGACTGCCCTTGCCGCTGGCCGTCCCGGCCGCCTCGCCCTTGACGTCTTCGATACCGAACCCCTGACCGATCCTCATGACGCGCTGATCAACCACCCGCGGGTCACCGCCACACCCCACATCGGCTTTGTCACCGAAGACGAACTCGACCACCAGTTCGCTGACGCCTATGCGCTGGTCAATGCCTTTGCCGAGGGTGCGCCGATCCGCGCCGTCAACCCGCAGGTGCTGCCCTGATCGAGTTCATCCTGCCGCCGGATCTTGGACCATGGCCGACGCTGGGCCTGCTGGCTTCCAGCTTTGCCGGGTCATTCATCACCATCGCCTTTGGCATCGGCGGTGGAGGGCTGGTACTGGCGATCATGGCCAGCGTGATCCCGCCCGCCGCGCTGATCCCGGTTCACGGCGTGGTGCAGTTCGGCTCGAACACCGGGCGGGCCCTGATGATGGCGCGGCACCTGAACCCGGCCGCGATGGGCTGGTTCATGCTCGGCGCGGTCATCGGCATCGGTGTCTCGGCCCCTCTCGCCGTCGCCTTGCCCGCCTGGGCGGTGCAGACCGGGGTCGGCGCTTTCCTCCTCTGGACCATCCTCGCCCGTCCGCCGATCTGGATGCGCCACTGGCCGTTGGTCACGGGGCTACTGACTTCGGGGGTGTCGATGATGTTCGGCGCCTCGGGACCCTTTGTGGCGACCTACCTGAAAACCCTCGATCTCGCGCGCCATGCGCATGTCGCCACGATGGCGGCGCTGCAAACGCTGTTGCACCTGATGAAATCACTGGCCTTCGGCCTTCTCGGCTTTGCCTATGCGCCCTGGGCAGGGTTTCTTTGCGCCATGATCGCTTGCGGACTGATTGGAACCTGGGCGGGGGGCAAGGTGCTGAATCGTCTCAGCGACGCGCGGTTCAAGCAGGTGCTCGACATCCTGCTTGCCCTTCTCGCGCTGCAACTGATCTGGGCGGGTCTGAATTCGCTCTGACCCGCCCCTTTCAGTCTTCCCACAACGCGCCCCTTTGGGGCCCCGCTCAGAACGGCAGGCCGACGTAATTCTCGGCCAGCGAAGACATTGCCGCCTCGGAACTGAACAGATAGGCCAGATCCGTCTCTTGCAGCTTCTGGTCATAGGCGAGGCTGTCGGGGAAGGTGTGCAGCATCGTGGTCATCCACCAGCTGAACCTTTGCGCCTTCCACACCCGCGCCAGTGCCTTTGCGGAGTACTGCTCCAACCCCGAGTCATCACCGTCGTGGTAGTGCCTGACCATCGCGTGATAGAGGTAGTAAATATCCGACGCTGCGGAATTGAGCCCGCGCGCGCCAGTAGGCGGCACGATATGCGCGGCGTCACCCGCCAGGAACAGGTTGCCCCAGCGCATCGGCTCGGCGACAAACGAGCGCAGCGGCGCGATGGATTTCTCGATCGACGGGCCGGTTTCCAGCCGCGCGGCCACCTCGGCGGGCAGGCGGCGCTTCAACTCGTCCCAGAAGACCTCGTCCGACCAATCCTCGACGCGATCGCTCAGTGGGACCTGAATGTAATAGCGGCTGAGAACCTGGCTGCGTAGTGAGCACAACGCAAAGCCACGGTCATGCTTGGCATAGATCAGTTCAGGGTTCACCGGCTTGGTGCGGCTCAGGACGCCCAGCCAGCCAAAGGGATAGACCTTTTCATACTCGCGCAGCACATCCTTGGGGATCGACTTGCGGCTGACGCCGTGGAACCCATCGGCGCCGATCACATAATCGCAGTCGATGCGGATCACTTCGTCACCCGCGCGATACGTGACCCAGGGTTTGCCTTCGGTGTTGAGGTCGTGCAGCACCACATCCTCGACATCGTGCAGAACCTTGCCACCACGCGCGGCGCGGGCATCGTAGAGGTCGCGCGTCAGCTCGGTCTGGCCATAGACCACTACCGACGAACCGCCCGAATACTTGTGCAGATCCACCCGGTGCAGGACTCCATTGTCCGAAATCTCGAACCCGTCGTGGATCTCGCCCTCGCGGTCCATGCGCTCGCCGCACTGTGCCTCGCGCATCAGATTGGCAAAGCCGTGCTCCAGAACGCCCGCCCGGATGCGGCTGAGTACATACTCGCGGCTGTGCTTTTCAAGAACGATGGTGTCGATGCCTTTGAGGTCCAGCAACTGGCTCAGCATAAGCCCCGAGGGGCCCCCGCCGATGATGCAGACCTTGGTGTTCAGTGTGCCGGTATTCATGATTGTCCTCCGCAGCTTTTCGCAATCCTGCCAGCGGCAACGCACGTTTTGAATGGACCGCATCGGCCAATTCTTGTACGATTCGCGCATGCAGCGATCGGCGCCCCCGTTGGTTCCAACCTACAATCTGTTTGGCGAGTTGGGTGATCTTCCCGACGTGATCCATTGTGAGACGATCGAGGCCCGCTCGCGCCTGCACGATTGGGAACTCGCCGCGCACCGCCATGCCCGGCTTCATCAGGTTCTGCTGCTGGAGGACGGTGGCGGAACCCTGCACCTCGAGGGCACACCGCGTCCGCTGGTTTCCGGAACATTGGTGAATGTGCCGATGGGGGTGGTGCATGGATTCAGCTTTCAGCCCGGCACCCGAGGGCTGGTGGTGACCTTTGCCGCCGAGATGCTGGATCAGACCCTGCGCCCCGCCGAGGGACTTCGCGATGTTCTGGCGCAGCCCGCGCTGATCCCGGTCAATCCCGAAACCGCCGCCACCATGGCGCAGATCGCACAGGGCTTTTCCAGCCGCACCTTTGGCCGTGCGCAGATCCTGCGCTCGCTGGCCGGGCTGTTGCTTGGACAGATCGCACAGACCATTTCCGAAACCGATCCCGGCGGAAACCGGCCCGTCGCCCCCGATCTCGTCGCAAGGTTCGAGTTACTGATCGACCAGCACCTGCTCGACCATTGGAGCGTCTCCGACTACGCCAGCGCCCTCGCGGTCAGCGCCGCCCACCTCAGCCGCGTGACCCGAAACGCCGCCGGCCGACCGGCTTCGGGACTGATCGAGGACCGGCTGGTCCGCGAGGCGCGGCGCAATCTCGTCTTCACCAACCTGCCGGTGTCCCGCATCGCCTATGCGCTGGGTTTCGAGGACCCGGCTTATTTCACGCGCGTTTTCACGCGCGCAACCGGTGTCTCGCCTCGCGCGTTTCGGCAGCGCCTTGATGGCAGCATGTAGGGGGGGGCAAGCCCCCCCCTTCCTTCTTCTTATTCCGCTGCCGAGGTTTGGAGCGCCGAATTGTTACCCCGGCCCTGCCCAGCGTGCATGCGGTTCAGTGCGTTCACATAGGCCTTTGCCGAGGCCACTACCGTGTCGGTATCTGCGGACTGACCGGTTAATACCTTGCCATCCTTGCTGATGCGCACCGAAACAGTCGCTTGTGCATCGGTGCCCTCGGTCACCGCCTGCACCTGATACAGGTCCAGCCGCGCGCCGTGGGGATAGAGCATCTTGACCGCGTTGAAGACCGCATCGACCGGACCGTCGCCGGTGGCATCGACGAATTTCTCTTCGCCGCCAACCACCATGGTCAGCTCGGCCTCTTGCGGCCCCTCCGTGCCGCAGACCACGCGCAGGCGCCGGATCTGCAGGTAATCGTCCTCGCCCGTCGCCGCGGTATCCGCCACCAATGCGATCAGGTCGTCGTCGTAGACCTCTTTCTTGCGGTCGGCCAGCGCCTTGAAACGCACGAAGACGTCCTTCAGTTGGTTGTCACCGACCTCATAGCCCAGTTCCGCCAACTTGGTGCGCAGCGCCGCACGGCCCGAGTGCTTGCCCATGGCGATGTTCTTCGCGTGCAGGCCGATGTCCTCAGGGCGCATGATTTCAAAGGTTTGCACGTTCTTCAGCACGCCATCCTGATGGATGCCCGATTCGTGCAGAAAGGCGTTCTTGCCCACCACGGCCTTGTTGAACTGCACCGCAAAGCCCGACACCTGACTGACGCGGCGGCTCAGGTGCATGATCTTCGTCGTGTCGATGCCGGTGCGATAGGGCATGATGTCGTTGCGCACCCGCAGCGCCATCACCACTTCTTCCAGTGCCGTGTTGCCCGCGCGCTCGCCCAAACCGTTGATCGTGCATTCGATCTGGCGCGCACCGGCCTCGACTGCGGCCAACGAATTGGCGGTCGCCATGCCCAGGTCGTTGTGGCAATGGGTGGCAAAGGTGACTGTGTCAGCACCCGGCACGCGTTCCAGCAGCATGCGGATCAAATCGGCGGATTCTCTCGGCGCGGTATAGCCAACCGTGTCGGGGATGTTGATCGTCGTGGCGCCTGCCTTGATCGCGGTTTCCACCACGCGGCACAGGTAGTCACGCTCGGTCCGGGTTGCATCCATCGGCGACCATTGCACATTGTCACAGAGGTTGCGCGCATGGGTGACAGTGGCGGCGATGCGCTCGATCATCTCGTCCTGGGTCAGCGCGGTGATGTCGCGGTGCAGGGGCGAGGTGCCGATGAAGGTGTGGATACGCGGTTGACGGGCATGGCGGATGGCGTCCCAGCAGCGATCAATATCTGCATAGTTGGCGCGCGCCAGACCACAGATCACCGAATTGCGGCTGTTGCGTGCAATGTCGCTGACTGCGGCGAAATCGCCGTCCGAGGCGATGGGAAACCCGGCCTCGATGATGTCGACGCCCATTTCATCCAGGAGGCCGGCGATTTCCAGCTTTTCGTCGTGGCTCATGGTGGCGCCGGGCGATTGTTCGCCGTCGCGCAGGGTGGTGTCGAAAATCAGGACTCGGTCCTGCTCGGCGCGGGAATTGGCGGTAGTGTCGGTCATGGGGAACTTCCGTGCTGTCTGCGTGTCGTTTAGCGTGAAGCGAGGGCGCTGGCTACCTCTGAGCGGTCGCGCCCGAAGGCACGCTCAGAGGACGCTAAGAAGCAGAAGCCCGCGCAGGCAGGCGCCATCAGCGGCCGGGGCCGGGACAGGGGCAAAGACAAAGGCGGCTGCACGTTCCATGGGGACAAATATACGGAGGGCGCGACAAAAGGAAAGCCCGAAATTGCCCCTACGCCGCAGCGGCCGCCGCCACAGCGCGGATGCGCGCCACCATCGATCTGAGCCCGTTCGAGCGTTGTGAAGACAGGTGTTCATCAAGCCCCAGCCGTTTCAGCGCGGCGGTGGCGTCGAGCGTGGCAACCTCGGCAACCGGGCGCCCGGCATAGAGCACGTGCAACACTGCGATCAGGCCGCGCACGATCATCGCATCGCTGTCGCCGGCGAAATCGAACACCCCGTCGCGGATAACCGGGAACAACCAGACCTGGCTGGCGCAGCCGGTGACCTTGTTGGCAGGTACGCGAAGGACGTCGTCCATGGGTGCAAGGTCGCGTCCCAATTCAATGACGTGGCGATAGCGTTCCTCCCAATCCTCGAGGAACTCGAAGGTTTCGGCCAGGTCGTCGAAATCCTGCTGGGCCATGCTCTCCACCCTGTCTTTGTCCCTGACCTAGGACCAAGTTGGCCAAAGGTCCAGCCCCAGGCGCGCCGTGCCCTTTTCAACAGACAGGCTTTGCGCTACCCCTGTCGACACGGCACCGCCAAGGAGACCCCTGATGAAAACCCCGGTTCTGGTCCTGCTCTGTCTTGCCCTGACCTTGGCGGCCTGCTCGGGCGTGCGCAACTCGCGGGTCAACCCGATGAACTGGTTTGGTGCCTCGCGCGCCGAGGCGCGCGCCGATCTGGGCCGGACAAGCAATGTGGTCGACAACCGCCCCCTTGTGGCCGAGGTCAGCGCCATGGTGATCGAACGCACCTCGACCGGCGCCATCGTGCGCGCCGAAGCGGTGATGCCAGTGGCCGGCTACTGGGATCCCGAGCTGTTGGCCGAGAGCTTCGGACGAGCGCAGAACGGCGTCTTGACCCTGCGCTTCGTCGCAGCAGCACCACGCGTGCCGGTTCCGGCGCAGAATGCGGCCGCGCGCACCATCACGGCGGTTTACGCTCTGAATCAGGCGCAGTTGGACACTGTCGCGGAAATCGTGGTGACAGGTCAGAACAACAGCCGCCGCGCCCGGCGCTGAGCGTATCCTGATCAGCGCGTCTTTATCGCGCTCCATCTCCCAAAGCCTCCAGGACCTGCTGCGCTGCCGCACTCAGCGGGCGCAGGTTACTGATGCGCAGGGAAAGCCCTGACGGTGCGTCCGTGGCATAGGGTGTGACAAGTCGCCCGGCCGCCAGGGCTGCCTCGGCGAGTGGGCGGACGATGACCAGGACTCCAGCGCCATTCGCCGCCTCCTCGATGGCCAATGCCGCTGTGGTGTGCACCGCGCCGCGTGGACGAAATGCTGGAATTCCCGCTGCCCGCACCCAGCGCATCCAGTCCCCGGCTTCGCCCGTCAGGGTCAACGCTTGGGTCGGGCGCAGTCCTGCGGGCGAGGGCGGGGCGATGCCCGGGGCTGCCACAGCAATCAAGGGGGCCGGGATCCCGTCGCCTGGGGCCAGCAACAACGCCAGATCGGCGGCTGGGGCAGGGTCGGTCTGCGGAACAACCTGAAATCCGGCGCGCCTCAGAGCAGGCAGTCGGGGTGACAGCCACAACTGCGCCAGATCCGCGCTGGCGCGGATGCGCACGAGATCCGGAGCCCCTTCGGCAGCGAGGCGCGCGACAGCGGCGTCAAGGGCGGCGAAGGCAGCGGAAAACTCAGGCAACAGGCGCGCGCCCAGATCGGTCAACTGCACTCCCCGCGCGCGCCGGTCGAAAAGCGTCACGCCCAGCGCGGATTCGAGGGTTTTCAGATGCGCCGTCACCGCCCCCGGCGTCACACCGAGTTCTTGAGCGGCAGGCGCAAAGCCGCCCAGCCGTCCCGCGACCTCGAAGGCGCGCAGCGCAGTAAGCGGCGGCTGCTTCGGGCGTGGGGGCTGGGCGGCCATCTGCTTGATTTTTTCTTGCCTAAAAATTTCTTAGGCTATTGATGATGCTTTATCAAGAGGAAATTTTCAAGAAACCCAGAAATTTCAGGTTTGAGGATTAAGAAAACTAATGCTTCTGTGGTTCCTTCGAAAAGGAAAAGGGCGGACTCGCGTCCGCCCTCTTGCCGTGTTGCTCAGCCTTCGTCTCAGCGATACAGTCCGACCTCGCCCCCCGGCCGCGAGACCGTTTCCAGCACGCTCCAGGCATAGGGTGCGACTGACCGGAAGCATACCAGCGTCCAGTGGTCTGGCTCGTCACGCCAGAGCGCGGCCGCTACCTGCGCCAGCCTTGTGCGGCGCACCTCACCCACGGAGAAATCTGAGAAATCGACCGGGCAGACCTTGGCAAGCACATCGCGCGCCTGCCCCCCGCTGATCCGGATCATCGCACGCGCATCCGAGACATTGGCAGCGGTAAAGAACCCGGCCTTCAGCGCCGTGTTGAGCCCCTGGGCCACTGTCCCGGCGCGGGAATACTCGACAATCACCAGCAATTCGTCAGGCGACATCCACGCAACCTTGCCGCGCGCGCCGGTTGTCACGCGTCGGCGTTCGGGCACCGCGCAACCGGTTTCGGCCAGCAGCGCCGCTGCCAGCTCGCCCGAAGCAAACTCGCCGCGCAGGGTGATCATCCCCGCAAGCCCTGCATCGGCCAGATCGACCATCCCAAGGGCGCGCGCGCCTTTCAGGGCGCTCACAGGTTCAGACATTCTGCTTGTCCCCCGCCTTGTCGTAGAAGCAGGCGTCGACGATCCGTGCCGCCACCCGTTTGCCATTCTCGCCCTGGAACTCGATCACCTCGCCCATGCGCTGCGGCCCGCGATGCACCAACCCCATGGCGATGCCCTTGCCCAGTGTGGGCGAGAAATAGGTCGAGGTCACACGGCCCTGTGTATCCTGCTGGCCATTCGGGGTCTTGCCCGGCAAAGGCGCCAGCGCGCCGTCGAGCAGCACTGAACCATCCAGCGTCTCCAGCCCCACCAGTTTCCAGCGGTCGGGCGAGGTCATCGCCGGGCGCTCCATGCCGCGCTTGCCGAGGAAGTCGGCCTTCTTCTTCGAGATCGCCCAATCCAGACCCAGATCCTGCGGGATAACCGTGCCGTCGGTTTCATCGCCGATCATGATGAAGCCCTTTTCGGCCCGCATCACATGCAGCGCCTCGGTGCCATAGGGCATGATGCCAAACTCGGCTCCCGCCGCCATCACGGCCTGCCAGAAGGCCAGCCCCTGCGACGCGGGCACGGCGATTTCATAGCTGAGTTCGCCCGAGAACGAGATGCGGAACACCCGCGCGGAAATCCCGCCCAGCGTGCCTTCGCGCCAGTCCATGAAGGCCAGCGCCTCGCGGCTGACATCCATGCCGCCCAGTTTCTCCAGCACCTTGCGCGCCTTGGGGCCGACGACGGCGATCTGCGCGTAATGTTCGGTCAGGTTGACGACGTGAACCTTCCAGTCCCACCATTCGCATTGCAGCCAATCCTCCATCCAGGCGTGGATGCGATCCGCCCCGCCCGATGTGGTGTGGCACAGCCAAGTGTCGGCATCGATCCGCGCCACCACGCCGTCATCCGAAAGGAAGCCGTTCTCGTTGCACATCAGCCCATAGCGGCATTTTCCCACCGCCAGCGTGCTCATCACGTTGGTATAAAGCATGTCCAGGAAACGCCCGGCATCGGGGCCGCGCACCATCAGCTTGCCCAAGGTCGAGGCATCCAGCGCGCCCACCGAACCCCGCACCTGTGTGATCTCGCGGCTTACGGCATGGGCGTGGCTTTCACCATCCCTCGGGAAACAGTAGGGTCGGCGCCACAATCCCACCGGCTCGAAATGCGCGCCGTTGGCCTCGTGCCATTCGTGGATCGGCGTACGGCGCAGCGGCTGGAAGACCTCGCCACGCGCCTCGCCCGCGATGGCCCCTAGGCTGATCGGCGTATAGGGGGGGCGGAATGTGGTGGTGCCGGTCTGCGGGATCGGCTGGCCCAATGCGTCCGACAAGATCGCGAGGCCATTGATATTGCTAAGCTTTCCCTGATCGGTTGCCATGCCTAGCGTTGTATAGCGCTTGGCGTGTTCGACCGAGGCATAGCCTTCCTGCGCGGCCAACTGGATGTCCGAGACTTTCACATCGTTCTGTGGGTCCAGCCACATTTTCGCGCGTAGCAGGTAATCGGCGCGAGCGGGCATCATCCAGACGGCCAGCATCGGTGCCTGATCCTGATCGTCCAGATCGCCGTTGGCAGCACCAACGCAGCGCACGAACCCCTGCCCGTCAGCGCCAAGAGGGGGGCGTGCGGGGTCGGGGCGGAACATGGCGCGGGGTTCGTCCCAGATCAGCTTGCCGCCGCAATGGCTCCACAAATGGACGACCGGTGACCAGCCGCCCGACATCGCGACCGCGTCGCAAGCGAGTGTCTCGGCCACCGCGCCGCCATCGCTGTCAAACCGGCAGAGGGCGACACCGGTTACCGACTTGCCCCCTTCGACATGACGGATCGCCATTCCCTCGGCCACGCGGATGCCCAAGGCGCGGACCGCGGCGGGCAGGGCACCGGTCGCCTCTGTCCGCGCGTCGATCACAGCGGGGACGATGACGCCTGCGGCATGCAGGGCCAGCGCGGTGCGGTAAGCGTCGTCGTTGTTTGTCACCACGACCACGCGGCTTCCCGGACTGACGGCCCAGTTGACCACATAGTCGCGCACGGCCGAGGCCAGCATCACGCCCGGAATGTCGTTGCCTGCGAAGGAAAGTGGACGTTCGATCGCGCCTGCCGCGTTGACGATCTGCCCCGCGCGCACCCGCCAAAGCCGGTGGCGTGGCGCGTCGGCGCCGGGCTGGTGGTCGGCCACGCGCTGATAGGCCAGCACATAGCCGTGGTCGTGCACCCCGGCCGCCATGGTGCGGTTCAGGATCGTCACGTTCGGCAGGGCGTGCAACTGGGCGAGTGCCTCGGCAACCCAGACATCGGCCGGTCTCCCCTCGACGGTGATGCCATCGACCACAGAGCGTCCGCCCCAATGGGGGGTCTGTTCGACCAGAATCACCCGCTGGCCGCTGGCGGCGGCGTCGCGGGCGGCGGTCAATCCGGCGATGCCCCCGCCAGCGACGAAGGTGTCGCAAAAGGCATAGATCTGCTCATAGCGGTCGACGTCGCGGGTTTCGGGATGCGGCGCCTTGCCCAGACCGGCGGACTGGCGGATCACGGGTTCATAGACCCATTTCCAGAACGCGCGCGGGCGAAGGAAGGTCTTGTAGTAGAACCCCGCCGGAAAGAACCGCCACAGCCTTGCGTTGATCGCGCCGATGTCGAAATCAAGGCTGGGCCAGTGGTTCTGGCTGGTGGCCGTGAGACCCTCGAAGAGCTCGGTCGTGGTGGTGCGCTGGTTGGGTTCGAACCGCGCTCCCTGACCGAGACCGACAAGGGCGTTGGGCTCTTCGGCGCCCGAAGCGACATGGCCGCGAGGGCGGTGGTATTTGAACGACCGGCCCACCATCGCCCGCCCGGCACCGATCAGCGC
>ERZ761602.3644-NODE-3644-length-21430-cov-11.206971_pt1 | contig 21430 bp, 16 predicted proteins | sample MGYA00512165_ERZ761602 | MGnify/ENA primary metagenome ERZ761602 (study PRJEB28899, sample SAMN02445085) | bioreactor sludge metagenome | biome: EBPR sludge; isolation source: Thorneside wastewater treatment plant | place: Australia: Brisbane, Thorneside...
TACTTGTGGGAGCGGGTTTATCCCGCGAATGCTCTCGCGGAATGAATCCGCTCCCACAGCTTACGGAATGAATCCGCTCCCACAGGCGATGTGGCCTCAGGTGTGCTCGCCGGCCACTTCCGGCGGTACCACCGGCGGGTGTCTGCGCGTCGCCACTTGCAGCACTGCCACGGCGGCCAGCACGATCAGCATGCCGGCGATCAGGCGCGAGCCCAGCGCCTCGCCGCCGAGCGCCCAACCGAGCAGCACCGCGATCACCGGATTGATGTAGGAGAAGCTGCCGGCGCGCGCCGGGTGCCAGACGCGCGCCAGGTACAGGTACGACGCGAAGGCGATGCACGAGCCGCCGACAATCAGATAACCCGCCGCCAGCCACGCGCGCGTGCCGATGGCGCCATGCTGGGTGAACTCGCCGAAACTGGCGGTGATCACGACACCAAGCAAGCCACTGAACAACATCTGCAGCCCGGCGTTGGCGAACAGGCCGCCGCTGTGCACGTGCGCGCGCTGGTGCAACGAAGCCCAGGACCACGCCACCGGCGTCAGCAGGCACACCAGCGCCGCGAGCGGGTCGATCGCGTCGACCGCGCTCGGCCACATCACCAGTGCCACGCCGGCGAAACCGAGCGCCACCGCCAGCCAACCGAGCGGCCGCATCGGATCGCTGCGCAGCGACAGCAAGGCCAGCCACACCGGAATCGGCGCCTGCAGCACCGCGCCGACGCCGCTCGGAATGAACTGCAGCGACCATGCCGTCAGCACGTTGGCGGCGCCGGCCATCAGCAGTCCAGCCAGCAGCAGCGATGGCAGTTGCTCGCGGCGCACCCAACGCTCACCGCGCAACCAGGCGATCGCCAGACACAGCAGTCCGGCGGTCAGGAAACGAACGGTGGCAAGTCCCAGCGGCGTGAAATCGACCAGCGCCCATTTGTGCGCCAGCCAGGTTGAGCCCCAGATCGAGGAACAGGCGAAGAAGGCGAGCCAGGGCAGCATCGGGTTGGCGTGTTTGGGTCGTATGCAATGAGTCTGCCGCAGGACCGCATGGCAGAAGCGGGGCACGGAGCACGGGGCACGGGAAGGGCCTCCATCAACAGCGTCCAGACAAGTCTGGACGCAGAAGAGCAAGGGCTCCCACAGAGTTGGCTTTTGTGGGGCCAGACTTGTCTGGACGCTTTGATTCAGTTGCAGGGAAAGCGCCCAGACAAGTCTGGACCCACCAAAGCCAGAGCGGCAACTTGCCGGCTATCACTCCCGCCAGACCAGCGTCGCCATCCTCCCGCTGCGGGCGCCATCGCGGCGATACGAGTGAAAGTCGCCCGCCGCCACGACCGTGCACCAGTCGCCACTGCTCACTTTGACAACGCCCAGCGCGACAAGACGCCGCCTTGCCAATCCAGCCAGATCCGCATGCCAGCGGTCGTCGTTTCCGCGCTGAAAGAAGTCTGCGGCACCGGGGTCGCTGTCGACAAACGCCGCGCGCACTTCGGGGCCGACCTCGAAGGCGCGTTGGCCGATCGCCGGGCCCAACCATGCATGGATCGAAGCGGGCGCGGCGTGCATCGCCGCCAGCGTCGCTTCGATCACACCGGCCGCCAACCCACGCCAGCCGGCATGGATGGCCGCGACTTCATCGCCGTCGGCCGCGGCGAGCAGGATCGGCAGGCAGTCGGCGGTCTGGATCACCGCCGCCAGCCCGCGTCCACGCACGATGCAGGCATCCGCGACAGGAGCCGACCCACCCCGCTCCTGTAGAGCGGAGCTTGCTCCGCTGCTCTTCGCGAGTTCCAGGCGAGCAAGCTCGGCTCTACCAGATCCTTGCTTGCGTTGCTCCTGTAGAGCGGAGCTTGCTCCGCTGCTTTCCGCGGGTTCCAGCCGAGCAAGCTCGGCTCTACAAGAGCCTTGCGCCGGTTGCTCCTGTAGAGCGGAGCTTGCTCCGCTGCTCTTCGCGGGTTCCAGCCGAGCAAGCTCGGCTCTACAAGAGCCTTGCGTGCGTCGCTCCTGTAGAGCGGAGTTTGCTCCGCTGCCGGGTTCCGCCGACACGATCATCACATCGGTGCCATGCACCTGCTGCAGCCACACCGGCTCGTGCGCCAGTCCGAGCGATTCGCGCAACAGCCCGCGGTTGCGCATCACGGCCTTCGCATCGTCGCCGCAGCGCTGCCCGTAGTTCGCCCGGTCGAAGGGCGACGCAGAAACCCCTGCGAACCGCCGCGTCGCCGTGCCGCCGCGTACACCGGTCGGCAATCCGGTCGCCTCGATCCAGCCTTCGAGTTCGCGCGAAGTCATTGTTCAGAGGTTCCGCAACGCCTCCAGCAAAGCCCGGAAATCCTGCGGCAGCGGCGCGCTGGCGCGCACCTCGTCGCCATGACGCGGATGCGCGAACACCAGCGTCTCGGCGTGCAGCGCCTGGCGCTTGAACGCGCGCAAAACCTCGCGCAGGGGCTCGCTGGCACCCGCCGGCAGGCGGAAACCGCCGCCGTACAGCGGGTCGCCGACGATCGGCCAGCGCAGGTGCGCCAGATGCACGCGGATCTGGTGGGTGCGGCCGGTTTCCAGCGCCACCCGCAGCAAGGTGTGCGCGGCGAAACGTTCGGCGACACGGTAGTGGCTGACCGCCGGCTTGCCGTTTTCGACCACCGCCTGGCGCAGGCGATCGGTCGGATGGCGGCCGATCGGCGCATCGATGGTGGCGCCGGCGATCACCCGGCCGAACACCAGCGCCAGGTACTCGCGGCTGACCGCACGCTGCGCCAGCGCCTTGACCAGCGCATGGTGCGCCTCGGGCGTACGCGCGACGACCATGACGCCGCTGGTGTCCTTGTCCAACCGATGCACGATGCCGGCACGCGGCAATGCGCTGAGCGCAGGATCGCGGTGCAGCAGGGCGTTGACCAGGGTGCCGGCGCGATTGCCGGCGCCCGGATGCACCACCAGTCCGGCCGGCTTGTTGATCACGTAAAAGTCCGGGTCTTCGACCACCACGTCGATATCGATCGCTTCCGGCGCATCGATGGTCTGAATCTCGGCTTCGACGCTCAGCGACACTCGCTCGCCGCCGCGCACCGGCGCTCGCGGGCGAGCGACCACGCCATCCACCAGGATCTTGCCCTCCTTGATCCAGGCGCTGAGCCTGGAGCGCGAGAACTGCGGGAAAGTCTGCGCCAGTGCGGCATCGCAGCGCATGCCACCGGCGCTCATCGGGATGCTGCCTTCGAGTGTTTGATTGTCCGCCATGGCCGCACTGAGTCGAGAAAGAGAAGTCGCGGACCCGCATCCGAACCGAGGATCAAGCGCGCCTGAACCGCCTGCACCTGCAGTTGAGCAGCGCGGTCGGCCGTGTAGGCTATCATCGCGCGCCTCGATTGCCGGGATCTCACTCTTCGTGCGCAAACTGTCGACAGCCGCCCGCGCGGTACTCATCGCCCTGTTGCTCGGATTGCTGGCCGCTTGCGGCAGCACCATCGAGCAGGAGACCGAGACCCTGCCGGTCGAGCAACTCTACTCCGAGGCCAAGGCTTCGCTCGACTCCGGCAACTTCGAGCGGGCGGTGCGCTATTACAAGCGCCTGACCTCACGCTTTCCGTTCGGCGATTTTGCCGAACAGGCGCAACTCGACCTGGCCTACGCGCAATTCAAGCGCGCCGAATACGACGATGCGCTGAGCACGGTGAACCGCTTCATCAAGACCTACCCGGCGCATTCGAAGATCGACTACGCCTTCTACCTGCGCGGCCTGGTCAACTTCGAACGCAACCGCAGCTACATCGACCGCATCATTCCCTCGCAAGCCGGCAACCGCGATCTGGTTTCGGCGCGCCAGTCGTTCAACGATTTCGGCGAGATGCTGCGGCGTTATCCGGAGAGCAGTTACGCGCCGGACGCGCGCCAACGCATGGTGTTCCTGCGCAACGATCTGGCGCACTACGAGTTGACCGTGGCGCGTTACTACTACCGCCGCGGCGCTTTTGTCGGCGCGGTCAATCGCGCCAAGTACATCGTCGAGAACTACCAGCAGGCCGAACAGATCCCCGACGCGCTGGCGATCATGGCCATGTGCTACGAGGCGCTCGGCCAGCCGGAGCTGGCCGCGGACAGCAAGCGCGTATTGCAGATGAATGCGCCGGATCATCCGTACCTGACCGGCGTATCCGAAGAAGATGCCAGCTTCTGGAGCCGGCTCTGGCCGTTCTGAACTGACCGGCAGGCAGCGTTTCTGCAGAGTCCTATCGCCTGCCGGGGCCAACGCTGCGGGTCATTGAGTAATCGTTCATGGCCGCCGACTCTGCAGCAACCACGTTTGGTCTGAGCGAAAACGTTCCTCAGTCCCGGTGGGGCACGCGCGCCTTTGCGCTCATGATGGCGACCGTCGGCGCCTGGTTGGTCTGGTCGCTGCTGGTCGTCAATATCGAGTTCGATGATGGTTACGCAACCATCGTCAACAGCCAGTATTTCCTCGGCATCAGCGATGACTACCTGTGGTCGCGGGCGCCGATGCTAGCCTGGCTGCTGATGCCGGCCGAGTGGTTTGCCAACGTCCTCGACCTGCATCCGCTTGATGTCCGTCCACATCATTTGTTGATGGCATCCATCCACCTTGGCTATTTCTGGGGCGTGTGGCGACTGCTTCGCGGTCGCTTCGGCAGCAACCCCTCCACGCTGATTGCGTTTGCTGCCGCGATCCCGACCGTGGTGTTCTTCAGCTACGCCGCGTTCATCAGCAGCGATCTGTTCCCCGGGTTGATTGCCTTGGCGATGCTGCTGCTGGCAGATCGATTCGCGGCACGGCCGCGACTATCGACCTGGCTGGCGCTGGTGGCGCTGGGCGCCTTCGCTGCGCTGGTCAAGCACATGTACGGCGCGATCTGGCTCGCAGTGTTGGTGGCCCACGCATGCCTGCTGGCGGTGGGGCCAAAGCGGAACTGGATGTTGTTTGTGCAACTCGCCGTTGGCGCAGCGGTGAGCGCTGTGATTTTCTGGTTCGCCTACGCGGCGGTGTTGCGAAGCAGTTTTCCCGAGGTGGCACTGGCGCTGCGGCCAGCGCATCAGATGCACGCACTGGTGACCACGTTCCAGCAGGAAGGCCCGATTGCCTCAATCGTCTACCAATGGGTTTATCTCCGGAACCTGTCGATCTACGGCATTCTGGCCATGTCGCTGGTTTTGCCCGGCGTATTCCTCGCATGGCGCAACGGTGATCGGCTGCAGCGCAGCATCGCCATTGCCTGGATCGTGCTGTTCGTTGTCATGCACGCCGTCAGTTTCAAGGAAGCGCGCTATCTGGCCTATCTGGCCCCGTTGACGGCTTTTCTGATCGCGCCAGTGATCGCGCAATTGCTGCGCTGGCAGCGGCTTTACGGGCTGCCGATCGGCGCGCTGCTGCTGCTGGATCTGGGATTTGCGACCCGAGAAGCGGTGCGAATTGCGGCGCCGTTCTACCAAGGCCAGGTGCAGGAGTTTCTGGCGCCACTACCGCCAGCTTCCTCGCTCAAGGCCCCGATCATCTTCACCCGGTACCTGAGCTTTCTGACGCCCGAACAATATGCCTTCTTCGGCGATCGTTACCACCGTATCGTCAATCTCAACCGTGACCAGATTCGCCTGCTCTACGGCTATCCCGCCCAGATGGTGCGCTCGGTTCATGACGCAAAGTCGCTCGCCACGGAGGCCTTCTCTCCCGGCAGCATCTTCATCTTTGTCAATGACGTGGCAGCGCGGGTTCCGCCAATTCACAGCGACAATCGAACCACGCTGCAACCGCACTTTGTCCAGTTCGTTGCAGTGGCTGAAACCCTGAACCTGCGCCGCGATGGCGACGACTATCGCTGGGACGGCGTTTCAAATCACCCGATTCTGCTGCTGCGCAAAGATGGCGTCGATGCGGAACCACTGACGTCCTTCGACCGCTTTCCGGTGGCGGCGACCGTCGCCCAGCAAGGACTCAAGGTCGCGCCAGAACATCTGCAGGTGCTCGCCTTTCGCATCCACTCAATGTGCGATCTCACGGGTTGCCGCCGCTATTGATGTACCCCAACCCGGAAGGCCAGACGCTCGGCGGCGAGCACGCGCGAGACTCCTGCAGTTAGACTGGTTCGTGGCCATGCGCCCGCAATGGGCCGGCCATCCGACCGGAACTGGATGCGGCGTCGATAAACGTCGGTGAGGCTGCTGCTGCTGGTGACGATTCTCGGCATCCGGTGCGCTACCCGTTTGAAGGTGGCGACAATCTCGGAGATCGTGGTCGCCTGCTCCGAGGCGATGATCTTCATGGTCGACCGCGACCCGCACGCTCCAGACCGTACCAGGGCGACCATGGCGTCGGCGGCATCGTCGACTGCGAGATAGTCGCGGATGGTGTCGAGCGGCACGTAGATGTGGATCGGCTGGTTGAGCACGACCCTGCGCGCCATTTCGGCGATCAGCCCCTGGCGTTTCCCGATTCTGGGTTGCGGCCCGTACAGCGTCGCGATGCGCCCGATTACGGCGCGGGTACTTCGATGCGCGGCGGAAAAGTCCTGAAGCCGCTGCTCCTGCGCCAGCTTTCCGTGCGCGTAGGCGGTGGTGGGCGCGATGTCGGTCGCTTCGCTGATCACCTCGGCCGCGCTGCCGGCGTAGATCGCTCCCGCCGAGCTCGCCAGAGCCAGCGTACCCGGCGACTGCAGCAATCCGGGTTGCTCGCTCGCGGCAGCGAGCAGCGCCTGCAGCAGGCGGGTCTCGGCCGCCATCGAGTCAGCACTGCTGGCCATGGTCCCAAGTCCGGCGGCCCAATAGATCTCCCAGCACTGACCCGGCGCAAGCACTGCCGCAAAGGCACGGGTAGCCGATTCGAGCTGTCGCCGCAGCCGCTCCTCGTCGCACCAGTCGAAGCGCTCCTGCGGGACGAATACCTGCGTTCCTTCGTGGATCAGTCGGCGCCACAACGCTGCACCGAGCATGCCGCCCCTGCCCACGATCCAGGCCAAGGTCATCGCGGCTTTCCGGACCGCGTGGGCCTCGAACTGACCACATACAACGGCCTGCCCATGGCGATGCCGAGCGTGATCGCCAGGTATTCGGCGATCACGCCCAGCGACATCAGGATCACCCCGGAGAAGGCCGAGATCACGATCAACAGCGAGGTCCAGCCCGGCACCGTGTCGTTGGTGAAGTACTTGCCGTAGATCGCGTAGGCGGAGAGTCCGAACGCCAGGAACAGCGACACGACTCCCATCAGGGTGATCAAGCGCAGCGGTCGCGTGCCCGAGGTCAGGATCAGCGTCCAGAAATGGTGCAACAGCTTGAGCCAGGAATAGCTGGACCTGGGCTCAAGTTCACTGCGCAGTTGGACCGGGCAACTGCCGATTCTGCCCACCATCCAGAACAGGCCCACGTCGAGGTAGACGCCATGCCCGCAATAGGCGGCGAGCGTGCGCGCCGTTTCGCCGTCGATCAAACGATAACTGTTGAACAGCACCTTGCCGTCGCTGCCGAGCAGTCTCGCGGCGATGCGTTTTGCGCTGCGACTGGCGAAATTGCGCAGCCAGCCGTGCGGCGGCGGATTGGTGGGGCGCGCGTACACCAGTTGCAGCGAAGCCTGGTGGGCGACATCCAGCATGCGTCCGATATCGGCCGTGTTCTGCTGCCCGTCCTCGTCGATGGTCACGACCCAGTCGCCGGTGGCGCTGGCCATGCCCGCCATGGTCGCCGCATGTTGCCCGTAATTGCGCGAGAGCCAGACGATGCGCGCGAATGGACAGGTCAGCGCGATCTGCTCGAGAACCGCGTCGGAGCGATCCGGGCCGCAATCGTGGACCAGGATCACCTCGCAAACCCGAAAGTTCAGGCCACCCGGGGTCGTTTGCTGCTCGGTCAGCGGCCGGATTTCCGCGAGCACGGTCGGCAGCGTCTGCTCGCCGGCATAGACCGGAATGACGATCGAAACACGAATGCTGGTGGGGCTCATGCGGTGTTTTCCTGCGGTTTCGTCGTGCGCGGCAGGTCAGCGCCTGACCACGGCGATGAGCGATACGCCAAACGGGAAGGACAGATAACGCAGCAGCGACGACTCGATCCCGAAGATCCGCGTGAGCGCCGCGTTGACGTGACGGTTGGGCAATTCCAGATCGCGGGCGCCGCTGCGGTTGAACAGCCGGTTGAGGGTCCGCACGAACAGCGCAACGGGAAACAACAAGGTGTTGAAGTAGGAAATGCGGTCGATCGCAAAACCCGCCTGGCGCAGTTTGGCCTCGAGTTCGGCGCGGGTGTAGCGCCGTTTGTGCTGATTGATGTCGTCGAACTCGGTCCACAGGAACATGAAGGCCGGCACGGTGATGATCGCCATGCCGCCGGGCACCAGCCGCGAGCGAATCGCCCGCAGCGATTCGACATCGTCATCGATGTGCTCGATGACGTCGAGTGCCGTGATCAGGTTGAAGGATGCGGCGTCGTAGGGGATCTGATCCGGCAATTGTCCGGCGCGAACGCTGCCGCCGAAGATTTCCCGGCTGAGCACGATCGCCGCGTCGGCATTGTCCATGCCAGAGGTCTCGCCGAACTGCCCCAGCGCATTCAGCATCAGACCGGCACCGCAGCCGATATCGAGTACGCGGGAGTCATCGGGCGTCTGGAAATGCCTTGCGATCATGTCGACGACGATCTTTCGGCGCGCAACAAACCACCAGTGCCTTTGTTGCACGCTGGAGAACAGCCGGTACATCTCGATATTCATTTCAGCCGTCGCCCTCCTGCGAGTCCGGCGAGCGACGCCGATCTGCTCGCGAATCCGCATTGCCGACTTGCGCGAAATCCCGGCGCGAGCGATTGTGCTCGCCCGATTTCGCCACGCCGTTCGACTGCCATGCGTACTGCCTGCCCGTCACTGCTGCTCGGTTGCTCCCTGCTGCTGGCAATGGCTCGCGCCGGCGCGGCGCCGAACGCCCTGCCAGACTACCTCAGCTTCCAGTTGCAGGCGCGCGGCGGCGCCAGCGTCGCGCCGGCGCAGTTCAACCTCTCGGCCGGCGCGAGCGTCGACAGCGCCACGGTCGACCTCGACGATGCCGGCAGAATCGCCGCGCGCGTGCGCGTGCCCACCGGGCAGCCCGGCGACGATGGCAATCGCCATGTGTTCGTCGGCCAGAACGGCACCGGCTTCAATGTCAGCGAGGGTCCGGTCGGATCGTCGATCAGCGCGCCGCGCGTGGCGGCGGACGGCAAGGTCTGGTTCGCCGCCAACCTCGCCGGTGGCGGCGCGGCGGCCGGAATCTACCGCTACGATCCAGTCAACTTGAGCACCGTGCGCGTGACCGGCTTGCCGAGCGGCACGATGTCGTATTTCAGCGCGCGCGGCAATGCGGCCGGGCAAGTCGGCTATCTCGCGGAGTTCGCGTCCGGCAGGGCCTGGGTGTCGTTCGCGAGCGCGGCTGCCGATGTCCATCTCGAGGACCGTTCGCGCAACGCCGCCAGCCCCTACATCCTCCTGTTGCCACCGAGCTTCGACGAAGAGCGCTTGATGGCTGGCAAGGTGGTGCTGTTCAGCGGAGGAAACGAACGGATCGTCGCCAAGGACAATCGCATTGGCGATGCCGTGGTGCTCGCGCGCACCGTGGGCGAGGATGCCGGATCGCCCTTCGTGGCCTTCGACGACGAGGTCGGGATGTCGCGCACTGGCGGTCGCGTGGCCTTCGTCGCCGACCTCGTGGACGGCGCGCGCGGCGTGTTTCGCAGCGATGCGCCGGGCAGCATCGTCGAGATCGCGCGCACCGGCGACCCGGGCCTGAGCGGCGTCGAGTTCATTGCGCCAGCGGTCAATGACGACGGCCTGGTTGCTTTCCGCGGTGTCGACAGCAACGGCAAGGAGGCGCTGTTCGTCGCTGACGATGCCACGCTGCGCCGCGTGATCGGCCGCGGCGACCCGATTGCGACCGACCTCGGGCCCGGCCGCATCGACCAGGACAATGTGAACACCGTGGCGTTGGTCGGCGGTCTGGCCATCAACGCGGCTGGCGACATCGCGTTTGCGGCTGCACTGACGCCAGTCGCCAACAATCAGATCGAATGGGGCACCGGCATCTACATCGCGCGCGCCGGCAACCAGATCATCCACGCCGACGGATTCGAGGGTCCCTGAACCGCAGCGCAGATAGGGCTTTGGTCTAAGCCTTGATGACCATCAACTCGCGGCGCAGGGCCGGGCACTACGGTTGGCGTACATTTCCGAGGATCCGCCATGCCAGTCGATCTGTACAAGTCCAACAATCATCGCTGCATTGCCTTCAACGACCTCGTGCGAGGCGACGAGGGCGTGCAGGCCAATCAGTTCCTGATCCTGCACGATCGTTATTCGGCACTGATCGATCCGGGTGGCGCGCTGCTGTACACCCCGGTGTCGCTGGCGGTCGGGCGCTATGTGCCGCTGAAGAGCCTGACCTGGATCTTCGCCTCGCACCAGGATCCGGACGTGATCGGGTCGGCCGATCGCTGGCTGATGTACACCGATGCCACCATCGCGTGCTCGCAACTGTGGGGTCGCTTCGTGCCGCACAGCGTTCCGCATTACGTCGACACCGGGCGCAAGGATCGCTACCTGCTGATCCCCGATGAGGGCGCCGACCTGCCGCTCGGCGACAGCGTGATCCGGGCACTGCCGGCGCACTTCCTGCATTCGGTCGGAAACTTCCAGTTCTACGACCCGCTCAGCAAGATCCTGTTTTCCGGCGATCTCGGGGCGTCGATGGTCGACGAGTTCACGCCGGTCACGGCGGCGGAATTCGACGCCCACATTCCGACCATGGCTGGATTCCACCGCCGCTACATGGCCAGCAATCGCGCCTGCGTGGTGTGGGCCGACATGGTCCAGGGCATGGACATCGAGATGATCGTGCCGCAGCACGGGCGGCCGATCCAGGGCAAACCCGGCGTGTTGCGCTTCATCGACTGGATCCGCAATCTGGAATGTGGAACCGACCTGATGACCGGTCCGGGTCGTTTCCGCGAAGGAACGCGGTCGGTCGCGGACGCCAAACCGCGTGGACCGCGCGTCCAGGTGCTGCATCCCCCGCGATCGAATCCCTTCGAGGGCGTGGGCTGAAGCGTGCGGCCGTGAAGCTGCGCCGATCCGCGCATCAGTCGGATCCGCCCAGCGTTGCCACGATGCTGAGGTAGACCTTGTCGGCGAGCGTGCGCCGGTATTCGTGCATGCCGAAGCGCGAGCGTTGCAGCACGCCGTCGACGGTCACCGTGCAGGGCTCCGGGAAATCCGGGCGGCAACTGCCGAGCGCAACATCGAAGCGCACGCGGCGGGTGATACCGCGTACCGTCAACGTGCCCGGCAGCCCCAGGTTTCGGGCGCCCGACAACGCAAAAGGGTCGGAGCGGAATTCGATCCAGGGATGCTGTGCCGCATGGAAGAACGCCGGCGACAGCAACAGTTCGACGTGATCGCGATCCTTCATCCGGACGCTGTCGACGCGCAGGCGTACCTCGATGGTGGCGCTCTGACCGTCGGCGGCGAGTCGCAGGCTGCCGTCGATGTGGTCGAAATGGCCGCGCCGGTGCAGGATCCAGAGGGCGGCGACATCGAATTCGACTCGTGCGATCGAAGCGTCGATCGGATAAGTGCGTGGCGCCTGGGACGCGCCACCGCTGTCGGCCACCGCCTCAGCAGCGATCGCGCACAGCAGCGTCGCGAGCAGCCGACGCGGCGCTTGATTGCTCACGCGGCATGCACCCGCTCACGGCCACCAGAACTCGACCAGTTCGGCGCAGCCCGGCTCCAACGGGCTGCCGGTCGGCAAACGCAGGCGTGCGATCGATCCTGTCGGCATGCCGCGGCCGTCGGTACTGCGTCCGTCGGCGAGCAAGGTCATCAGGGTCTCCAGCCCCGGGTTGTGTCCGACCACGAACAGCGGCGACGCCGGACGATGGCGGTCGATCAGGGCGATGAGTTCGCCAGGGGTCGCCTCGTAAATGCCGGGCTCTTCGACGATCTCGATATCGGGGAGGCGCGAACGCAGCGCGGCCAAGGTCTGGCGAGCGCGCGCGGCGGGCGAACACAGCACTCGTGCGGGGCGCAACTGGTGCTCGATGATCCACGCCGCCGCGGCCTCGGCCTGGGTGAATCCCAACGTCGACAACGGCCGGTCCTGGTCCCGGTTGCTGGCGGAATCGCGCTCGGCGTGCGCGTGCCGCACCAGAATCAACTCTTCGCTAGCCATCTGCATCTCTCCGATTCTGACGCCTGAGTCTGGAGCCAACGCGGGCGCCGGACAAGCCTCTTGCCGAAACCTGATAACACATTGATTCTAGATGCTTTTGATGTTTTCGCCATGGGCGAATCCGCAGTTTGCGCAGGCAAGGTGCGCAAAACGCCAATGACCAAGGGCCATCAAGCCACCCTCTCGCTGCCGAGCATCCTCGCGTCCTGTACGCCCCTTCGCGTCCTTGGTCTCCCCGATACAGTCCTCGGTGTTGCCTCATCGAAGGTTCGCTGCGCGAACAGGCGCAGCGAACACGACTATGCTCACTCCTGTGCCGGCAACACCGGGGTCAGAATCGAGATCGGCACCTGCTCGCGATCCCACTGACCGATCAGCGGCGCCGGCAGAACGAAATCCGTGGTGAGGACGCCCGTCGTCGGCGCCAGAAAACTGCGCCGCATGCTTCCGGCAGATTGCTCCGAATCGAAGAAATCGAGCCAGCCGCAGCTTGGGCAATGCACCTTGTACGCAGAAGTCGGCAAGTCCCCGGATGCGGCCGCCGTGGCGTTGGTCACCAACCAGCGCGGTTCGCCAACGCTGTCGTAGAGATACGTGGTGATGAACTCGCGGGCGACCGAGTCGGCAACGAAACTGTCGTAGGTCTGGCCCCAGCCATCCTCCTGGCCGTAGAACCAGGTGCCGGTGCGGTTCGGCGTCGCACTGGCCAGCCCGGCGAAGCCGTGGGTGAGAATTTCGGTGCCGCCTTCGGCACTGGCGTCGAGGAAGTAGTTGAACACCATCTTCTCCGGCGTCACGAACTGCAAGCGTGCGGTGCCGATGGTCTGGTTGGCGACTCTGAAGCTGCCCGAGGCGATGTCGCGGGTGACCTTGAGGATGGGCGCCACCACCTGGTTGTCCTGCACCCGGCCCTGAATGATGTACCAGGTCGGGGTGCGGTCGGGCTTGCCGGTGTACCAGGCGGCAAAAAACAGCGGCAGTTCGCCGGGCACCGGCACCACGTGCGAAACCAGACCGTTTCCGGGTCGCCGGGCATTGAAGAAGGTTCCAGCGCGCAGGTTCACAACCGGCGCCGGGCTCAGCGGACAATTGCTGGTGACATCGCAGTTGGCGTCGTCGCCGACCAGAAACTCGTAGGTGCTGGTGAGGAAATTGCCGGAATTGTCGTCCGCGGTTCCGGCAAGTCCGATGCGGTAGCGGCTGCCGCACGCGGCGCCGGGATCGACGCTGAAGAAGGTCGCAACGGTGGTGGTCGCCTCCGGCTCCAGCACGCCGGGACTGCTCAGCGCGTTTTCCAATCGCAGTTTGCTGATGTCGCCCGACGGCGGCAGATGCTGTGGATGGAAATAGCAAACTGCGCTGGACGGCAATACCCGTGGCGCATCGCAACTGGAGGTCAACTGACGCCCGGCGACCGCGGGATCGAGAATGCTGATGGTTGCGCCGTCGCCGCTGCCGGGAATGGCATTGCGATACTGGTAGGCGATCTGCCCGGTCTGCGGATAGACCACCGCCTGGAAATCGAAATCGCCACTGGCGGTAGCGCCGGAATACAGGCCCATGTTGTTCCACTGGAACACCACGCAGCGCTGTTGCTGCGGCGCCACGGCGGATGGCCGCGGACATTGGGCGAATGCCGCCCAGCGCAGGCTGCCCGCGACCAGGTCGTCGTGCAGGACCTGCAGGCGCGGGCCGTTGTTGTCGCGCGAAGGCGTGGCCCCGCAGTTGTTGTCGAAGTCTTCGCCGGTGGTCGTCGGCGAGGTGCCGATGTAGCCGTTGGTGCTCATCACCACCTGCGACACGTTCTGGCCATAGAAATTGAAGGTGCCATTGACCGCAGCCAGGTCGAGTACACCGCTGCGCCCGTCGTCATTGGCCGGGAACGTGCCCGACGCGGTCAGTTGCAGCGGCGCCACCTGGTTGCTGATGTCGATGAACTGATAGGCGCATTGCCCACCCTGGGTGCTATCGGTGAGCGCGTAACCGAAGCTGTCGCGTGGCGCAATCGCGATGCTGTCGGCATTCGCCTTGGAGAACAGGCTGAGGGCGTCGGCCGCGGTTGCGCGCAAGCCGGCATTCAGCAGCGGCGTATCCAGGCGCCAGCGTTCCCCCGGCTCGATCACGCTGTCGCCGTCGCCGCAGACCTGCGTCGGCTGACCCAGAGTGCCTTGTGGGCGCACCCGGTGGGCAATCACGTTGACCGCCCGCTGCACCGTGGCGGCGCAGCCGCTGCTATCGCGCACCTGCACCGAGGCGTTGAACTGGATCTGGCGGTTGAAGCGCGCGGTCAGCGTATTGTCGGTGGTGGTCTTGTCGGTCACGCCATCGCCGTCGATATCCCAGGCGAAGGTATAGCCACCGCTGCCGCCGCTGGCGCTCACCGTGTACAGCAGATCGCTGCCCGCGATCGCCGGATCGGCGCTGGTCGTCAGCGTTGCCGTCGGCGCATCGCAGGTACCGGTACCGTTCAGCGTTTCGGCGCCGAGCGCGCCAGGGTCCAGATGGTCGGACAGGCGCGTCGACGCGCTGCCACCCCCGGTCCACGAGGTGAACAGTCGTCCGTAATAGTCGGCATCGTTGTTGCCGCAGGCTGCGAAGCCGCCATGCAGCGTGCCGACCAGGCGCTTGTCCGCGTTCCAGATGCCACTGCCGGACGAGCCGCCCTCGGTGGTGCCGAGATCCCAGTCGAAAACCTTGAGGTGAGTGGTGACGTTGCCGCCCGGGCTCGGCTCGTAGTCGCTGATGGCGAGCGCGTCGTTTTCGAAACTGATGCGCTTCTCGTCGCCGGCCGGATGGTGTATCGCAACCGCCAGCGGCGGCGCGATGTCGCGTCGATCCCAACCGGACCAATAGGCGTCGGCGGCCGCGGGTGGGGCCTGCGCCAGGCGCAACAGCGTCATGTCCGAGGGCGCATACGTGGCGACCAGACTGGCGCCGCTCTGCGTTGCGGCCGCGCTAGTCGACGGCAACGGCACGCCGTTGGCTGGCGTATTGACCACGCGGCAGGTGGGGCTTTCGTATTTCCAGTAGACCACCACCGTGGCGGCTTCGGCGGGCGTGTCGAGACAATGGTTGGCGGTCAGGAACAACGGATCGCGATCGCCGTTGCTGCGATTGACCAGTTGCCCGGTGCACAAAAAACTGCTGCCGCCGCTGCTGAAGGTGAAACGCCCGACCGAGCGGATCTGCTCGCGCCAGGCGTCTCCCTGGGTGCAGATGGTGTCGATATTGCAGGTACCGGATTTCACCGCCGCAATCGAATCGATGCTGCGATAACCGTGGCTGACGAATGCCAGTTCCAGCTCGACCAGCTTGCGCTTTCCGGCCGGAATCACCAACTCCAGCAGGGCATCGCCGCCCGGAACCATGGGCAGTGCCAGGCCACCGCTGCGTGGGTTGTGTGCATCGCTGTAGGGGCCGTGCACGACACGGCGCGCGGCATCGCTGAACCACAGCTCGGCGCCCTGCGGCAAATGCCAGCGCTTGAAGCCGACATCGATGCTGACCGCCGCTTCGGCGCGGATCGGCAGGCGCCAGACCAGCCGGCCATCGGCCAGCGTGGTCCAGTCGCCACCGCGACTGTCGGCAGCGGACAGCGCGACCGACTTGACCGCGTGCGCGACCGCATAACGGTACGGCTGCGGCGAGCGCGCGTCGGATCGGTCCTCGCGCTCCAGCTTGTCGTGGTCGAGCGCATCAAAGCTCAGCAGTGCCGCGGGCGACGGCGATTCGAGCCCGACGCTGGGCGGCTGCGCGCCGAGCGCGCTGCCGACCACCAGAAACAATGCCGCCAATGAGAATCGCATGAGTTGCTCCAGTGGCCGAGTCGGCAGCGGCCTAGGCTAGTGTAGTGCGGCAAAAGAAACTGCCGTTTCTTGCGCCGCACTACACTAGCGCCGACTCGATCGACCCGCCACCCGTGGCAACCGCCCGGCACTCGAGCGGCAGCGTTGCGGCGCTGCCCTATACTGGCTCGATGCTCCCAGACCCCACCCAGCGCACCCTCGCCGGCAGCCTTGCTGCGCTCGCGGCCTTGGCTTGCGTGTTCGCAGCCAGCCAGTTGCCGCCGCCGGCACCGTGGCTGCTGTGGCTGGCATTGCCGATCTACGGATTTGCGCGGATCCAGCGCGATGCGCAGCGCGCGGTCCTGTGGCGCGGCGCCGAGGGGCGCTGGCGCTGGTTGCCGGCGGTGGCGCTGCCTCTGGCCGCCGGCCTGTGCTGCGATCTGTTGCTGGCGCCGCTGCTGCAGGCCCTGCAAACGCCGGATCGGCTGTATCCCCTGCTCGGCTTCAGCGCAGTGATGGTCGGATTGCTGGTCGTCCAGTGGCGCAGTTGGCCACTTTTCGGGCTGCTGTACGTCTCGCGTTTGCCGCCGCAAGCGCCCGGCGACAGCGGGTGGCAACGACTTTCCGAGCGCGCGCGCGAGCTGAGTTCGCCGGCGGATGCGTATTTCAGCGATGGCCTGCCGGTCAGCGGCGCACTGCTCGGCGTGCTGGTCGCGCCGTTGCTGCTGCCGTGGTGGCCGGCCGAGGTTTCGCGCCTGTGGCTGGTGGTGTTGCTGTCGCTGACCGTGATAGTCGCCTTCGAGATCATTCTGTCGCGCTGCGAGCATGCGCGCCAGCGTCCACGACCGCGCGCCGACCTGCCTTCCTTCCTGCTCGACGGTCGCGGCATGGCGCAGGTGGAGGGCGAAGGCGCAAACCCGACCGCGGAGGAACCGCTGCCGGCCGGGCCGGATCAGGATCTGCGCCTGGCGGCTCGCCGCGGCGACAGCGCCGCGATCAAGGAGGCGCTGGCGCGCGGCGCCGATGCCAACGCGGCGCCGCCGCCGGAAGCCGCCGATCAACGCAGTGCACTGATCGCCGCAGCGACCGCGGCCGATCTCGGCGGTCTGCGCGCGCTGATCGGTGCCGGCGCCGACGTCAACCGGGTCTGCTGCGGCCAGACGGCTCTGCTGGCGGCGACGCGCGACAGTTACGCCGGGCGCATCGACGCGGTGATGACCCTGCTCGCCAACGGGGCCGACCCGAACCTGGCGGACGACGTTGGCAATACGCCGCTGCATCTGGCGGCGCTGACGCGCGACGCTGGCGTGGCGCAAAGCCTGCTGGATGCCGGCGCCCGGCTGGACGCGATCAATCGCGAAGACATGACCCCGCTGAGTCTCGCTTGCGAAGCCGGCAATTGGGTGGTGGTGGAGTTCCTGATCAAGCATGGCGCTCGTTCCGACGTCGAAGGTGCGACCCCGGCCCTGCTGTTTGCCGCAGCAGTGGACGGCGACGATCCACGCGGCGTGAAACTGTTGCTCAAGGCGCGCGCTCGAGTCAACGCGCGCGGACCGCAGGCGCGCACTGCATTGATGGTCGCAGCGCTGGCCGACAACGCCGAGGTCGCCGAGGCGCTGCTCGCCGCGGGCGCCGAAGTCGATGCGCGCGACGACAGCGGCCACAGTGCTTTGCTCGAGGCGGCGCGCGCCGGCGCCAACCGGGTGTTGCAGCGTCTGGTGTTCCATCGCCCCGACGTCGACGTGCGCGATCTGCGTGGACGCAGTGCACTGCATCTGGCTGCGCTGGCGGGCAACGCCGACGTCGACACCGTGAAACTGTTGCTCGCGCTCGGCTGCCCGGCGGATGCGGTCGACCAGAGCGGCACCACGGCAGCCGGCCTGGCCGCCATCGCCGGCCGCTGGCCGCTGGTTCGCGTGCTCGATCCGGACTATCCGCTGCCGAGTGCGCACGTGGTCGACGAAGCCGAGGCGGAAGCCGAGGCCGTCGAGCGCATCGAACCCGATGTGCCCGGGCGCCTGCTGGTCAAGGCGGCGTTGCAGGGGCGCTACCCGTTGTTCCAGGAATTGCTGCAGGTACCGGGGATCGGCGTTGCCGATCTGGCGGAATCGCTGCGCGTCGCGGCGGCGCACCAGGATCGGCGCTACGTCGAGGCGCTGCTCGATCAGGGCGTCGACGCATTTGCCCGCGACAGCGACGGAATCGCCTTGTGGGAGCGCGTATGCGCGGAGCAACCGCCACTGCTCGACACGCTCGATGCCCTGCTGCAAAGCGCCGAGCGCAATCCGCTGGCGCCGTCGCTGCTGTTGCCAGGATTGTGCCAGCAGCGCGTCGATGCGGGCTCGCTGGAGGACTTCACCGGGCTGTTCGAGCGCGCGCTGGCGTTGGCCGAGGTCGCCGCCTGCGATTCGCGCGGGCGCCCGGCGCTGTCGCTGGCCACCGCGCACCTGCCGCAGGCATTGATCGAACGCCTGCTCGCAGCCGGTGCCGCTGCCAATGCCAGCGATCCCGATGGCCGCGGCGCGCTGACAGCGCTGGCCTGGGCACGTCGCGAAGACGCCCGTGAGATTGCACCGCTGCTGATCCGCGCCGGCGCCGATCCGGCGCAGCAGGCGCGCGATGGCACCACCGCGGCGGGCATCGCACGGCTGACCGGTCAGATCGAGTTGGCCGAGCTGCTCGATTGGCCGCCAGGCGCGCATCCAGGCACACCACTGGATGGCCGCAACGTGGCCGACGCCGGTCGTCGCGGCGACCTGGCGACGCTCGACCGCCTGCTCAGCCTGGGACTGGATGTCGACGGCGTCGACGAGCAGGGCGCGACGGCGCTGTTGCACGCGGCTGGCAGCGGCCAACTGGCCTTGTGCAAGGCGTTGTTCGAACGCGGCGCCGACCTCAACCGGCCCTCGGGCAAAGGCGTCGTGCCGCTGGCCGCCGCGATCCTCGGCGGGCGCAGCAGTGTGATCGACTGGCTGCTGCAGCATGGGGTCGATCGCGAGAGCGTACTGCTGGGGCGAATGACCGCGCTGGCGTTGGCGGCGGCCTGCCTGCGCCTGCCGCTGGTCGACAGTCTACTGCAGCGCGGTGCTGACCCCGAAGGACGGACGGCGCCCGATTCACCGCTGCAGGCCACGCTGGCGTTGCTCGACGACACGACGCGACCGCTGGCCGCCATCCAGTCCGTGCTGAACCGACTGCTGGAGGCACGCGCCAACCCCGATCGCCCTGACGCACAAGGCCGCACGCCGCTGCATCGATTGCTCGGCAGCGGCTGCAGCGAGCCGTCGCTGCGCGACGAGGCGCGCCTGCAGCCGATCGTCGCGACGCTGCTGCAGGCGGGCGCGAATCCCAACGCGGCCGACGCCAGCGGGCGCACCCCGCTGCACTGGGCCTGTCGCCACGGGCTGGTCAACTGCGGCGGCACCCTGCTCGAATTCGGCGCCGATCCGCGGGTGACTGATGCCGCCCGCCAGATGCCGATCGACCTGTTGTCGCCGCGATATCGCATTCACCTCGGCCCGACGCTGCGGCAAGCCGCGGAAGCGTGGAATCGGCAACGCGGGTAGCCCGGAGCGGCTTGGCGCAGTGTTGGTGTTGGTGCTGGTGTTGGTGCTGGTGTTGGTGCTGGTGTTGGTGCTGGTGTTGGTGCTGGTGCTGGTGCGCTCCTGGTGGGTCCAGACTTGTCTGGACGCCTTTGCTTTCGAAATAGGGAAAGCGTCCAGACAAGTCTGGGCCCGCCGCACGCTCGCCGGATCGCCACCTTTGCTCTCGAAGCCGGGAAAGCGGTGTTGGGTGTGGGTGTGAGTGTGGGTTGCAGGAGCGACGTGAACGTCGCGACCGCGCGCTCTGCTCTGGTGGTTCCAGACTTGTCTGGACGCCTTTGCTTTCGAAACAGGGAAAGCGTCCAGACAAGTCTGGACCCACAACAGCGAAGGCCGCACAGCCCGGTCAAAACCGACCACCGGCACGACAGTCGTCTGTCATCCTATGCAGCTACTCCTGCCGGGCGCCTGACCATGTACGAAAAGCCACCGTTCAAGCGCGGCCCGCGCCCGCCCAGGCGCGATGCGGCGCCAAAAAAGGAACAGAGCGTCTACCACCACCCCGACGCCAACATCAAGGTTCCCGAGAAAGCACCACGCTATACGTCGAACAAGGCACCCGAACGTTCTTCGCCGTGGAACCCGCCGGAAGGCGGCCCGCCGGCACGGGCAAGTTCACCGCGTCCGTCGGGCGAGAGGCCACAGAGCCGCTATCCGGGCAGCAGCGATCGCCCGGCAAGCGCCCGTGGCGACAGGCCGGCGCCGGCACGCAGTGACCGCGCCTTCGCCGATCGTGGCGAGCGGCCATCGACGCCGCGCAGCAGCAATCCTTACGGCGGCGGCCGCGCCGAACGCGCGCGCCCGCAAGCGCAGCGCGATTCGCGCACGGAGCGCCCGGCGTATGCACCACGGCCGGCGACGATGGTGCCCGCAGCTGCCGGCGACGCCGACGACCAGCAAATCCATGAACAACGCCGCCGCGAGGCGCGCATCTACGGCCGCGCCGCCGTTCTCGCGGTCGCCGAAGACCGTTTCGAAGCCATCCGCAAGCTTTACGTGACGCGCCAGCGGGCGCGCGAACTGGCGCCGCTGCTGGCGCGTCTGGCCGCCGCGCGCGTCGGCTTCAACGAGGTCGAGGAAGCCGATCTCGAACGCCTGACTTCATCGCAGCACCACGAAGGCGTGGCCTGCGACATCCTGAAGAAGGAACAGCCGACACTGGCCGAACTGCTGTCGTCGCTGGCGCATGAGGAAGGACCGGTGTGCCTGATTGCGCTGGATGGCGTCGGCAACCCGCACAACTTCGGCGCCATCCTGCGCAGCGCAGCGCACTTCGGCGCGCGCGCCGTGCTGATCCCGGAGGACTCGACGCTGACCATGGCCGGCTCGGTCTACCGGGTTGCCGAAGGCGCCGCCGAGCGCGTCGCCGTGGTGCGCTTCCCGGATCTGGCGGCGCTGGAAGGTTACGACCTCGATCTGATCGCAATGACCGGGCAGGGCGAACGCAGTCTCTATCGCGATCCGCTGCCGGCACGTTGCATCATCCTGTTCGGCGCCGAGGGTGGTGGCTTGAGCCCGGCTTCGCTCAAACGCGCCGACGCCCGTTACGCAATCCCCGGCAGCGGCCGCGTCGACAGCCTGAACGTTGCGCAATCGGTTGCCGTAGTGCTCGGCGAGTGCTGGCGCGCGGCGCGCGGGTAGCTGGGAATCGGGGCACGTGGCACGGGGCACGGCGAAAGGCTCGCGCGTCGCGAGCTTTTGTGGGTCCAGACTTGTCTGGACGCTTTTGGGGTCCCGAAGATCAGGAGCGTCCAGACAAGTCTGGACCCACCACAGCAAAGCTCCACCACAGCCAAAGCTCCACCACAGCAAAGCTCCACCACAGCCAAAGCTCCACCACAGCAAAGCTCCACCA
>ERZ761602.3645-NODE-3645-length-21411-cov-4.852220_pt1 | contig 21411 bp, 21 predicted proteins | sample MGYA00512165_ERZ761602 | MGnify/ENA primary metagenome ERZ761602 (study PRJEB28899, sample SAMN02445085) | bioreactor sludge metagenome | biome: EBPR sludge; isolation source: Thorneside wastewater treatment plant | place: Australia: Brisbane, Thorneside...
GACCGAGACGTCCGTGACCGAGACGTCCGTGACCGAGACGTCCGTGACCGAGACGTCCGTGACCGAGACGGAGCCCGTGACGCTTCGGCTCGAGCGGCGAGACGACGTCGCGGCACGGTACGCGGGAGCTACGCGGGATCGAGGCCGGCCCGCGCGCCTTCGCGCAGCAGGAGCGCGCGTTTTCGATCGACGCCCCAGCGATACCCCGCGAGCGCGCCGTCGCTTCGGATCACGCGATGACACGGGATCAGGATCGCGATCGGATTGTTCGCGCACGCGCTCGCCACCGCCCGCACCGCGGTCGGGCGCTCGATGCGGCGCGCGAGCTCCGCGTACGTCGCGACCTCGCCTCGTGGGATCGCACGCAGGGCCTCCCAGACCCGCCGGCGAAACGCGGTGCCTCGGACGTCGAGCGGCAGCGCGCGCGCGCGCTTCGGCTCGTCGATCGCACCGACCACGCACGCGACCCAACCGTCGAGCCGAGCGTCGTCCGTCACCCAGCGCGCCTTCGGGAACGCCGCGACGACGGCGCGCAACAGCGCGTTCGGATCGTCGCCGAGCTCCACTGCGCAGATGCCGCGCTCGGTCGCGGCGACCGCGATCGCGCCGAGCGCACACTCGCCGAGCGCGACCCGGACTTCGTGGCCCTCGCCACCTGCGCGACGTGCACGCGGCGAGAGCCCGGACGCCACGTCCGCGTAGAAGCTCGAGGACGACGGGTAGCCCGCGTCGTAGGCCGCGGCGGTGATCGACGGCGCGCGCCCGATCGCGCCGTGGGCGCGCGCGAGACGACGCGCCTTGGCATACGCGTGGGGGCTCACGCCGAGCGCGGCCTTGAACGCGCGCTGGAGATGGAACGCGCTCTTGCCCACGCGCGCCGCGAGCGCGTCGAGACGGAGCGAGTCGTCGTCGTCGAGCAGTCGACACGCGTCGACGACGAACGAGGGGCGCGCGTCGGTCGGGCGACACCGAAGACACGCACGAAAGCCCGCACGTTCGGCGTGCTCGGCGCGCACGAACGTCTGTACGTTCTCGCGGCGCGGTCGGCGTGACGGGCAGCGCGGAAGGCAGAACACCCCAGTGGTGCGGACGGCGTAGACGAAGGTCGCGTCGGCGTCGCGGTGAAGGATCGCGGTCCACTCCGGATCGGACGGGACGTGCAGCCGCGGTTCGTGCGAGGTCATGGGCTCGGTGTGGGGCGCACACGACGGGGACGCCTCCGCGATCTTGCGCTCGAAGCGTTCAAGCATCGCGGGGTCGTAGCCCGCATGTGCTCACCACCCCGTGCCGATTTGGAGCGCGTACTCGATCTCGACGCCGCGCTCGTCCGGCAAGCTCGCGTGACCGAGGCCGACGAAGAAACCCGCGTGGAAGTGGGAGCGCACGAGCGCGAGCGAGAAGCGGCCGCGCGCGAGCATCGCGTCGTCCGCGTCGTCGGGGAAGGGCTCGGCGTAGTCCTCGTAGGGCTTCGTGGATCGCGTGCGACGACCGGGGATCCAGAGCAGCGAGGTCACGAGGGCGTTGCGGCCGAAGCTCACGCGCACGAGGCCGCCGACCTGGCCGTAGAAGTAGCGCGTCCGCTGCACGTAGCCGCGCGTGAGCGTCGGCTCTCCGAACATGATCGGGTCGAGCTCGCGGTGACGGTAGTGGCCGAAGTCGATGCCGAGCCCTGCCGCGAGCGCGAAGCGGACGCATGATGCGTCCCCTCCCGACGCGACGATCGGGAACACCACGCCGGAGGTGATCCCGCGCGAGCTCTCTTTCTCACGCTCGCCCCCGAATCGAATCGTGTGCGCGCGGTATCCGACGGTGACGTGGGGCATCCAGCCGGGTCGGAGGAAGACGAAACGTTGGCGGAGCGGGCTGGCCTCGGGCTCGGCGTGCTCGCTCGACGCAACCTCGTTCGACACCGCTTCGTTGGACACCTCGTTCGACACCTCGTTCGACACCTCGTTCGACACCTCGTTCGACACCTCGTTCGAGACCTCGTTCGACACCTCGTTCGAGACCTCGGCCGCCGTCTCGTTCGACGCCACCTCGTCCGAAGCCACCTGCGCCTCGGTCGATGGACCGACGGCGGTGCTTCGCTCGGAGGTCACCACGCCTCCGTCTTGCGCGCTCACCGAGCCCGCGAGGAACCAACATCCGAGAATCCAACGCCACATCGCGCGCACTCTGACCGGGATCCACGGCCAGCGCACGGTCGGATTCAGCGGCTCGACTCGGTGAATGCTCTCACCCGAAGAACAGGTCGAGGAGCGGCGACGTGACCCACACGCCGAACGCCGCGCTCACGAGCGCCAGCCCGAAGCGGCCGGCCCAGGCGCGTAGATCGCGGGGCGCATGGGGATCGATCACGGTACGAGGTAGCGCGACGAACATCGCGTAGAGCATGGTCAGGAACGCAAGCCCGAAGCCGACGTAGAAGGCGGCTTCTCCGAAGCTCGCGGCCTCCGCGCCGACGAAGCGATCTTCACCGTTCGGCACGAACATCTCGGTGAGCTTCGCGAAGAGCTCCGCGAGCATCGCGAGGAAGGGCAGCGCGATCGCACGTCGCGCCACCGCCGGGAGGCGCGGGATCGGGGGTGGGATCCGAAGACGTTCTTGCGCCCACACGATCGCGAGCAGCGCCACGAGCGCGATCGTCAGCGGCAGCTCGAGCCAGCGGTGGCCGAGCTGCTTCGTCGCCGCGACCAACAAGATGCCCGTCACGCCGACGCTCGCGAGCAGCGGCTTGAGCCCGACCGGTCGCGCGACGTCGCGGTCGCGGAGCACGAGCGCGAGCGCGAACGATCCGGCCGAGAGCGCGAGCACCCACGAGCCCACGCCGCCGTCGAGGAAGAGCTCTCCCGCGAACGGACCGAGCGCGACGAGCCAGAGCGAGAGGAACGCGTCTTCGCCGCGGAAGACGCGCGAGGTGGGCGAGGAGCGCAGCACGACGCGGAGGGTACGCGACGGGCGGGCGGAGCTTCCCGCGCGCTCGCCACCGAAAGACGCCGAGGCGCTACCAACCTGAGCCGAGCTGGAGCCCGAGCTCGAGGTCCGTGCGTTCCGCTGGCCCCGCGGCTCCTTTGTACTCGCCCGACCAGTAGGCCCCACCCACGAGCAGCCCGAGATGGACCCCTCGCACGACCACGCCGAACGTGGCTCGTCCGCGCGCTGCAGTGCGCCCCCACCCCTGCCCAGAGAAACCCATGTAGGTGATCGCGGCGCTCGAGCGACCTGGCGTCCAGAGTGCCGTCGCGAGCCAGCTCCACGTGCTGCTCCGCGCGACGCGAAGGATCGCACCGAGCTGCGCATAGGTCGCGAGGCTCCACGTGGTCGCGGTGCCTCCGAGGCTGAACGAGCTCGGTTCGCGGTCCTTCGTGCGATCGACGCCCATGCCGACCCCGAACGCGACACGGACGCTCGAGCTCGGGGAGCCCGACGCGATCACGGGGAGCAAGATGCCCACGGTCATCCCATGATCGACGAACGCCTCACCGGTGGCGCCGAGGTCCCGGGGTCGCGCCCGCTGGAGGCGGTAGCCGACGGTGACGATCGGTCGCCAGCCCGATTCGAGGAGAACCCAGCCCGGATCCGGCTGCGATTCGTTGTCGAGCTCTCGAACGTCGCCGTTCGTCTCCACGACCTGCGCGCCGACCGGTGTGGCGAACGAGAGGACAGCCAGCACTCCGAGCACGTGTCGCACGTTCACCACCCCATCCCGAGCTGCAGTCCGAGCTCGACGTCGGCGGCGGCCGCGATCCGTGCGACCCCCGTGAACGCGCTGACCTGAAAGGGCACTCGAAGGACTCCGACGCTGAAGCGGGCTCGCTCGAGCGTGGGCCAATTCGATCCGCGCTCGCCCGTGACGAACCGATTTCCGGGGAGCCAGCTCAAGGTGGCGATCGCGCGCGCAGCACCGAGAGGCAGCACCAACATGGCGGCGAGCTGTCCGTAAACGTACGTCGTGCGTTCGACGTACCGCCCCGAGGAGCTCGGTGACCCGGGCGGTCCAACCACGACGCCGGGAGGAAACGTGGCGGCCGACCGCGTCGACCGCCACGCGACGTCCAAGCCCATGCCGACTCCGAGCCCGAGGCGCACGCGCGAGCTCGAGTCTCCCGTCGCGAGCACGGGCGCGAGCACCCCGGAGGTCAAGCCGTGGGAGGTGTCGCTGCGGCTCACGCTACCGCCCGTGTAGCGGACGATCTGCGCTCGGTAGCCGAGGGTGACGATCGGCATCCAGCCGGGGGAGAAGATCACGAAGCGCTCGTGGAGCGCGGAGCGGGGGCGCGGTTCTTCCCTCGGAGGGGCCGCGCGTTCGTCGTCGAAACCGACGGGTGGTGGCGGTGGCGCGACGGGTCGGGTCAGCTCGACCGCGGAATCATCACGTGGGGTCGTCGTCGCGGAAGCACCGCCGGACGACTCGGTCGCCGAAGCGCCGAGCTCTGTCGCCGTCGCGTCGCCAGATGCCGCCGCGCTCGCCTCGGATGCGCTCGCCTCGTCTCGGATCGCCGAGGTCGCTCCACCGTCGACCGGCGCGGGTTCGGTCACCGCCGAGACGTTGGCAGCTCCCTCGACCGCGTCCGTCGGTTCGACCGCGTCCGTCGAAGCATCGACCGGTTCCGCCGCGCTCGGCGCCTGCGCGCTCGCGCTCGCGGAGATCCAGAGCAGGAGCACGCTCATCCATCGAAGCATCGCGCGCATCCTGAAACGAGATCGTGAGCCGCGCACGTGCCGATCCAATCCAGATCCCGATCACGTTCTGCCCAGATCATGGCGACTTCGAGTAGGGTCGCCGCGATGGCCGGGAAGCACTTCGAGAGCCTCGACGAAGAAGCCCGCGCGCTCCACGACTCGTGGGACGCGATCGTCCGTATCGTCCTGCTCGTCGCGATGCTCTCGGTCGTGGTCTGGGCCGCCTGTACCGCCCTCCGCACTGGCGTCCACGAGGCGCTGCATTTCCTGTTTCATGCGATCGACGATCGCTCGTGGACCGCCGCCGCGATCTTGCTCGGAGCGATCTGCGGCGCGGGATTGATCCGCGGGCTGCTCTTTCGTCGACCCGAATGGCGTGCGGTCTCCGGCGACGGGATGTCGACCGCGCTCGACAACTACCACGTCACCTACGATCACGAAGGCGACGACCCGCAGCCGCGCTACGACCGCCCGGCCTTCGCGATCGCGGGGCGCAAGCTCGTCGCGACCTGGCTCACCGTCGGCAGCGGTGCCTCGGGAGGGCTCGAAGCGCCGGTGGTGATGATCGCAGAGTCACTGAGCGCCGGCTTCGCGCGGGTGCTCGCGGTGCGCAGCGAGCACGAGCTGCGCACGTACCAGCTCGCGGGCATCGCCGCCGCCGTCTCGACCCTCCTCGGCGCGCCCTTCACCGCCGCGCTCTTCGCGACCGAGATCGCGTACGGCGACCGCATCATCTACCGCAAGCTCGCATACGCGCTCTGGGCCGGGGTGATCGCGTATTGGCTCAACGGCTGGCTGCGAGGCTCGTACGTCCCGCTCTTCGTGGGTCCGACGCACTCCGCGGATTACTCGGCCGCGGAGCTGGGCGCGGCCGCGCTCGTGGCGGTGACGGTCTCGGTGCCGGTCGCATTCGGGTTCGGCAAGGCCATGATCGCGATCGAGAAGCTCTTCGCCGATCGTGTGCGACCGGGTTGGCACGCGATGCTGAGCTCGCTCGTGGTGGGCCTGATCGCGCTCGCGCTCTTCCACGGCGCGGGCATCGCGCCGCAGCACGTGCTCGGCATGGGCGAAGAGACCATCTCGCTCTTGCTGTCGGGTGACGCCTCCGTCGGCGCGTGGTGGGTGCTCTTGCTGATCTTGCTCGGCAAGACGATGACCACCGGTCTCACGATGGCGGGCGGCGGGAGCGCGGGGCTCCTCGTTCCGTCGATGTTCCTCGGTGGGGTCTCGGGCGCGCTGGTCGCACACCTCGTGAACCTGACCGGCTGGACCCACCTCGACCCCGCGCTCTTCGCGGTCGTGGGGGTGGGCTCCTCGCTCGTGGCGGTCATCGGCGTGCCGCTGGCGGCGATCGCGCTCGTGTTGGAGGTCTTCGGCAAGAGCTTCGGTCCGCCCGCGATCCTCGCGTGCGGCGTCACGTACCTGCTCACGCTGAAGTTCAAGATCTACGACGCGCAGCGAAGCTCCCCCACGCCGGACGCGGACGAGACGGGCGCCGCCACGTCGAGGCCCGACACCAGCACCGAAGACACCGACGCGAACGACTCCGACGCGAACGACTCCGACGCGAACGACTCCGACGACCCGACGTCGGTCTGATCGCGTTCAACCCCGCAGGTCGACCATCGCCTCGATCAGCTCGCCCCAGAAGGGCGGCGCGAGGTCGTGCGCCATCTCGTCGAGCACCAGCAGCTCCGCGTGCTCGATCGCCTCCGCGACGTCGAGGCCCGCGTCGAGCGGGACCAGGGGATCGCGCGCGCCGTGTACGACGAGGGTCGGCAGGGTCAGCGTGCGCAGACGCTGCCGTCGGTCGCCGCTCGCGAGGAGCGCCACGAGCTGACGCGCCGCGCCGAGCTGTCGCTCCGGGCCGGGTACGTGCGCGTGGAGCTCGAACGCGCGCGCCGCGAGCTCGCGGATGCGCGCCTCGTCGAACGCGGGCCCGGAGAGCACGCGGAACGCCGCGACCTGATGCTCGATCGCGGCCTCGCGCGCGGTGGGGATCGGCGTGAAGAGCCAGCGCAGCGCGTCGGAGGTCGCGAGCACCCGGTTCGGATCGCCGGTCGAGGTCATCACGCTCGTGAGCGTGCGGATGCGGTTCGGGTGCTCGAGCGCGAGGGTCTGCGCGATCATGCCGCCCAGCGAGACGCCGCAGACGTGGGCGCGTTCGATGCAGAGCGCGTCGAGCAGCGCGATCACGTCGGCCGCCATGTCCGAGAGATCGTAGGGCGCGCCCTCGATGGGTTGGCCCGCGAGCGCAGCGCCGATCACGCGCCCGATGCTCGGCGGGGTGCCTCCGAAGTACTCGCTGCCGCCGACGTCGCGCACGTCGACGCGGATCGGGTCGAAGCCGGCGTTCGCGAGCGCGTGGCAGAGCGCGTCGTCCCAATGCGCGCGCGGCCACGCGAGCCCCTGCAGCAAGACGAGGGGCTCTCCGCGGCCGTGGTCTTGGGGATCGCCGTGGGTTTCGCCCCGCGCTCCGGCGTGGCGATCGAACGCGAGGCGACAGCGCCGACCGCTTCGCGTCACTTCTTCAGGAACTCGTTCGTGTAGAGGCCCGAGCGGTCGTAGCTCCGCTGGATCTCGGCCGTCACGAACTTCTCGAAGATCCCACCGATGCCGAAGATCGTGCACTCGATGTTGAAGGTCACGACGCGCCAGCACTTGTCGGGGCCGTTGGGCTCCATGTGCATCTTGCCGTCGATGTGGATCTTCGTCGGGAACACGCCGGGCTGGACGTGGAACTCGTAGGTGATCGGATCGCGGTCCTGGTGGAGCTGCCCGTGCTCTTCGAACGAGACCTTCTCGCCGAGCGCCTTCACGAGCACCGCGGGCGCGTCGACCTTCGGCGTCACCAGCGTGCGGCGCTTTCCGGTGGTGCGGTCGTCCTCGAGGATCTCGTAGCCGAAGCCGAGATGGTCGCGGAAGAGCGACTCGTTGAACCCGCCGTAGTGGATCTTCGTCCAGAAGTCCTGGGCCGCGCAGGCGACCGGGTGGCGCATCGTGAAAGTCTTCATGGGCGCGCGACATAGCACCCGGTCCGAGGGTTGACGAGACGTGCGCTCACGCGGCGACGCAGGCGTCGTGGGGGGCGGGTACCTCGATCCGCTTCAGTTGCTCGCGAGGTCGATCTCGCGCACGCGCGTCGCGGCTCGGAACACCACGCGCAACCGAGGGGCCTGCGCGCCGAGCGCGCGTTCGAGGCGGAGCTCCAGCTCGCTGCCACCTGCGACCCAGTAGTGCCGCGCCTGTCCGTCGCGTCGAAAACACGCGCCGTCGCGGCCGGCTTCGAGCTCGGCCACACACGCGTCGTCCGTGCCCCGGAAGCGCCCTTGTTGCTCGCGCCCGAACGCGGCTCTCAGCGCACGGAGCGCCGTCACGTACGCGCCGCCCCAGCCGCTCGCCTCCGCGTGCTCGGCCTCGATCTCGCACACGCGACCCTCGCAGAAACGCAGCGAGACCTGCGCGGGAAAGCCGGGATCGCGCGCGGGGCCCGAGCAACGCGCGATCGGGGCCTCCGCCGACCAACGATGCCCCGCCGCGACACACGCCCGCTGCGCGCGCGCCGTGCTCCATCCGAACGAAAAGCCCGCGAGCTCCGCCGGTGCCCGCAGCTCCGCGCCGGGCGGAGGGGCCGCGCCTTCCGGCCAGAAGTGTGGCGTGCCCTGCGCGGCGGCGACCGCTGCGAAGAGCCACGTGGCGACGACGACGAGGCGCACGCGGGGAGCCTGCAACGATCCACGAGCCCGCGCACGAATCCGACACTTTCGCTCGGTTCGCCGCGCTGCGACCATCGGCCGCACTTCCCAACCTCCGCGTTTCCCCCCAGGCCTCCGGCGACGCGCCCGAGGCCCATCGCGAGCCGCCCCGCGTCCACGAGGCCCCATGGATCTCGACCCCGTCGCCCTGTCGCGCGCCCAGTTCGCGCTGACGGTGATGTTCCACTACCTCTTCCCGCCGCTGTCGATCGGGCTCGGCGCGTTGATGGTGCTGCTCGAAGGCGCGTACCTCCGCACGAAGGATCGTCGCTACGAGGCCGCGGTCCGCTTCTTCACCAAGATCTTCGCGGTGAACTTCGCGGTCGGCGTCGCGAGCGGCATCGTCATGGAGTTCCAGTTCGGCACCAACTGGGCGACCTACTCGCGCTTCGTGGGCGACGTCTTCGGCTCCGCGCTCGCCGCCGAGGGCATCTTCGCGTTCTTCCTCGAGAGCGGCTTCCTCGCGATCCTCGTCTTCGGCTGGAACCGCGTCGGCCCGAAGATGCACTTCTTCTCGACCCTGATGGTCTTCCTCGGCTCGTGTTTCTCCGCGGTGTGGATCGTCATCGCGAACAGTTGGCAGCACACGCCCACGGGATTTCATCTGGTCGGCGAAGGCGCCGAGATGCGCGCGGAGATCACCGACTTCTGGGCGATGGTCTTCAACCCCTCCGCGATGCACCGCTTGAACCACGTGCTCTTCGGATCCTTCATCCAAGGCGCGTTCTTCGTGATGAGCATCAGCGCGTTCTACGTGCTGAAGAAGCGCCACCTGGAGGTCGCCAAGCGCAGCTTCACCTTCGCGCTCGTCTTCGGCGCGATCTCGTCGATCGCGATCCTGATCTCGGGCCACTCCCAGGCCAACGCGGTCGCGGTGAACCAACCCGCGAAGCTCGCCGCGTTCGAGGGTCATTACGAGACCGGCCCCGCCGACATGATCCTCTTCGGTTGGCCCAACGACGAGACCCGGCAGGTCGACTACGCGATCGCGGTGCCCGGGATGCTGAGCTTCCTGGTGCACGGCGACCCCGAGGCGCCGATCCGCGGGCTCGACGAGTTCCCGGAGGACGAACGCCCGCCGGTCGCGGTGCCCTTCGTGACCTACCACCTGATGGCGATGCTCGGCACCTTCTTCATCGGGATCACCCTGATCGGGCTCCTGCAGCTCTGGCGCGGAAAGCTCTGGGACCAGCCCTGGCTCTTACGCATCTTCGTGCTCTCGGTCGTCGGACCTTACCTCGCCAACCAAGCCGGTTGGGTCGCGGCGGAGGTCGGTCGACAACCCTGGGTCGTGTACGGCCTGCTCAAGACCTCCGACGCGGTGAGCCCGAGCGTCAAAGGCGGCGAGGTGCTCACCTCGATCGTGCTCTTCGGCCTCGCGTACCTCGCGCTCTTCGCGCTCTGGATCTACGTGCTCAACGAGAAGATCCAGCACGGACCCGAGGATCCCGAGTCCCTCGGCGATCCACCGAGCCGCGGCTCGTTCGTGGACGCCGCGGTTGCCGCGGGCGATCGCGCGTTGACCGACGCCGACGCGATCCCCGTCGCGAGCACATCGACCATCGCGCGCGCTTCCGGGGGCGAGTGACATGGACCTCACGGACCTCCACGTCTTCTGGTACGTGCTGCTCGGCGTGCTCGTCACGGGCTACGCCATCCTCGACGGCTTCGACCTCGGGGTCGGCATCCTCCACCCGCTCGTGAAGGGTGACCGCGAGCGCCGGCTCGTGCTCAACAGCATCGGGCCCCTCTGGGACGGCAACGAGGTCTGGCTCGTCACCTTCGGCGGCGCCCTCTTCGCCGCGTTCCCGAAGGCCTACGCGAGCCTCTTCTCGGCCTTCTATCTACCTTTCATGTTCCTGCTCTTCGCGCTCATCGGGCGCGCGATCTCCATCGAGTTCCGGAGCAAGGTCAAATCCGCTTCGTGGCGCACCTACTGGGATCACAGCTTCGCGTTCTCGTCGCTCGTCGTGGTGCTCCTCTTCGGGGTCGCGGCGGGCAACCTGATGCAGGGCATCCCCCTCGACGCGCAGGGCAACCTCGTGGGCGACGTGCGCGATCTGCTCCGCCCCTATCCCTTCGCGGTCGGCGCGCTCGCCGTCGTCACCGCCGCCCTGCACGGCGCCCTCTACCTGCACCTCAAGACCGAAGGCGAGCTCCAAGCACGCATCGCGCGCCTCCGCTGGCCCCTCTTCTTCGCGTTCCTCGTCGTGTACGTCGGCGTCACGATCGCCACCCTCGTGCTCGTGCCGCACGCCACCCGCAACTTCGACCGCTTCCCGATCGCATGGGTCGTGGTCGTCCTCAACGGGCTCGCGGTCGCCAACGTCCCGCGCGCGATTCACCACGGCAAGCCCGGCCAGGCCTTCGCGAGCTCGTGTGGCCTGGTCGCGGCGCTCGTCTTCCTCTTCGGCATGGCGATGTTCCCGAAGCTCGCGATCTCGAGCCTCCATCCCGCCCACGATCTCGACGCCTGGAACGCGGCGAGCAGCGAATCGACCCTCGGGTTGATGCGGTGGATCGCGTTCCTCGGCATGCCCTTCGTGATCACCTACACCGCGATCGTGTACTGGGTGTTTCGCGGAAAGACCAAGCTCGACGACTTCAGTTATTGACGCTTCATCGAGGCTCGAAGCGGGCTCGACCACCCGCTGTTACACGAACACGATTCACGATCATTGAACGGCGTCAGGGTTTTGCCCACGAAGGTTCGGGCGGTGGCGAGAGCCGTTACCCTGCTTGGATGGCGACCTCCCGTTGGCTCCTCGGCGCGCTCTTGCTCGGCGCATGCGACTGCGGTTCGAACCCGACGCCCACCCGCTGCAGCGTCGACGATCCTTGCGAGGATCCCGCGCAGATCTGTGTCGACGGGACGTGTGTGCCGCGGGACGTCGACGACGCCTCCGTCGACGCCACGACCTCACGCGACGCCGAGCCACTGGACGCGCCGGCGGCGGACGCGGGCTCGTGTCGCTCCGTGAGCGGCGAGAGCTCGCTGCAGCCGAGCGCGGTCGACATCGTCGTCACCATCGACAACTCCGGCTCGATGACGGCGGAGGCGGAGCAGACGCGCGCGAACATGAACCGCTTCGTCGAGATCCTCGCGGCGAGCGGGCTCGACTACCGCGTCGTGTTGATCAGCTCGCCGGAGGGCGACACCGGCGTCTGCGTGCCCGGCCCGCTCGGCTCCGGCCCGCCGGAGTGTCTGAGCGGCCCCGATGGCCGCCTGCGCGCGATCCACGACGAGGTCGGCTCGCGCGACGCACCCGAGCGTGTGCTCGAGAACTACCCTGAGTACTCGGACTTCCTGCGCCCGGAGGCGGTGAAGGTCTTCATCTGGATCACCGACGATCAGGCGCGCGACTACACCGCCGACTCGTTCCGGGAGGCGCTCGCGGCGCTCGAGCCGGCGGGGATGTTCGCCGACACCATCCACAACGCGATCGTCGGCTTCTACGGCGACACCCCGGCGACTTGGAACACCGAAGGCGCGGGCGAGTGCGATTCGCTCGCGCGGGTGGGCGACCGCTACCTCCGGCTCGCGAACTGTCTGACCGACGACGACGAGCCGATCGCGGACTGTGTCTCGGGTTTGAGCGCCAAGGTCTGCGAGCTCGATTGGACGGAGATCTTCGAGGGCATCGCGGCCGCCGTGATCCGCGGGGTGCCCGTGCAGTGCGACTTCGCGATCCCCGATCCGCCCGAAGGCATGACGATCAATTTCGACGACGTGCGCGTCACCTACACGCCCGGCGACGGAGCCAGCGAGCCGCTGACGCGCGTGACGATGGACACCTGCACCGCCGACGGTTGGTACTACGACGACGAGGCGATGCCGGAGCGCGTGCTCCTCTGCCCCGCGCTCTGCACGCGGGTGCAGGCCGACGAAGGCGCCCGCATGGACGTCGGCCTCGGCTGCTTCCCCGTGCTGGAGTGAGAGCGCGCCCTCAGATCCGCACGCGGAGCCCGAAGCTCGGAGTGAGCACCACGCCGCCGTGGCTCAGCTCGGTGTCCCCGTGCTCGCCCCACCAATGCTCGTACACGACGCTGAGCTCGAGGAAGGCGTGCACGCGGCGGAAGCCCGCGGACACTCCGAACATCGCGCCGCCGCGGAGCGCGAAGGCGCGTGCGTCGGTGCGCGGCAGGCCCTCGCGCGCGAACTCGCCTGCGACCGCTTCGGTGCCGAGCCGCAAGCCGGCCCACGCTTCGTAGAGACCGCCGAGCTCGACCGCGCGCGCCACGCGCCCTTCGAGGCCCACGCGGTAACCGCTCCCGAGCGCGTCGTACTCCGGGATCCAGCCCACGAAGGGTGAGGCCGCGACGATCCACGTCGGCCGCGTGGAGTCCTCGAACGCGCCGAGCTCGCGCCGCACGTCGAGGCGCAGGGTGGTGCCCGCGAGCATCGCGCCGACGTCCACGCCACGCGCGACGCCGTAGCGAAACGCGGCCGCGGGTGTGATCCCCGCGGGCTCGGCGCGGCGTCGGTACTCGCTCGGATCGGCGTCCACCTGGCGGAGATCGCCGGTCGGGATGCGCGCCGCCGCGCCGAGGCTCGTGTCCGCGCGGGCGCTGGGCGTCGTCGAGCCCATCTCCCACGCCGGCATCGCGGGCGCGCACGCCGAGATCACGGCGAACAGAGCGAGACGCGAACCGACGAGGCGCACCGCGCGACGATAGCAGCCCCGACCTCCGAGGCATCCGACGTTCGGACACGACGAAGCCCACCTCTCGGCGGGCCTCGCGCTCGGAGTCTTCGACTCGCTCACGCCAACGCGGGCGTCGGCACCGCGTGCGGCTTCGCGTGCGTCGTCGGCTCCTTCTTCGCGCCGCGTTCGTCCACCTCCGGATCGGGCTCGGCCGAGGTCGCGAGCGCCATCGCGTCGTGGACCCGCAGCGCGTGCCCACGCTCACCGAGCTTCTGCCAGAGCCCGCTCCGCTCCATCACCTCGCGCACGGGCCCCTTCACGCCCGCGATCACGAAGCGCACGCCACGCTCGCGGTACGCCGCGAAGAGCTCCGCGAGGGCCGACTCCGCCGACGAGTCGAGCTGATTGATGCTCGTCGCGTCGAGCACCACTGCGCGCAGCGGCTCGTCCATCGCGAGCTCGAGCGAGCGCAACGTGTCCTTCAGGAACGTGACGTTGCCGAAGTAGAACTGCGCGTCGATGCGCAGCGCGAGCACGCCCGGGGTCGGGACCGCGTCCGGATAGTTCTTCAGGTTCCGGTACTCCTCGCTGTTCGGGAGCCGACCGAGGACGGCCACGTGCGGGCGCGTGGTGCGCACGATGAAGGCCACCAGCGAGACGCCGACGCCGACGAGGATGCCCTCCTCGATGCCGAGCGCGAGGGTCGCGACGAAGGTCGTCACGAGGATCGCGAGATCCGCGCGCTTCACCTTCCAGAGGTGCACGACCTCGTGCACGTCCACGAGCCCGGCCACCGCGGTGAGGATGATCGCCGCGAGCACGGCCTGAGGCAGGTAGTAGAAGAGCGGGGTCAGGAAGAGCAGCGTGATCGCGATGACCACCGCGGTGATCAGCGACGCGAGCGGGGTCTTCGCGCCGGCCTCCGCGTTGACCGCGGTGCGCGAGAAGCCACCCGTCACGGGGATCGCGCCGAAGAACGCACCCGCGACGTTCGCCGCGCCGAGGCCCACGAGCTCTTGGCTCGGCTCGACCTCGTAGCGGTTCTTTCGCGCGAAGGCCTTGGCGACGCTGACCGACTCCATGAAGCCCACGAGCGCGATCGTGGTCGCGGTCGGCAGGAGCGCCTTCAGCGATTCGAGATCCAGGCTCGGCATCGTCGGCGCAGGGAAGCCCGCTGGCACCTCGCGCACGATCTTCACGCCCTGCGCGTCGAGCCCGAAGAGCCAGACCGCGACGGTACCGAGCACGACGACCGCGAGCGCGCGCGGGAAACTCTTCTTCCAACGCTTGAGCCCTTCGATGAGCGCGATGGAGCCGAGCGCGATCGCGACGGTCGGAAGATGCCACTCGGAGATGCGCGAGAAGGCCTCTCCGAAGGTCGCGAAGATGTTCGAGCTCTTCGGCAGATCGACGCCGATCACCTGCTTGAGCTGGCTCGTGCCGATGATGAGGGCGGCCGCGCTCGTGAACCCGCTGATGACCGGGTGCGAGAGGAAGTTCACGAGGAAACCGAGCCGGAAGAGGCCCATGCCGACCTGCATCACGCCGACCACGAGCGCAAGCCCGATCGCGTAGCCGACGAAGGCTTCGCTGCTCGGCTCGGCGAGGGTCGATACGCCTTGGAGCGTGAGCAGCGAGACCATCGCGACGGGGCCGACCGCGAGCTGCCGCGAGGTGCCGAGCAGCGCGTAGATCACGAGCGGCACCACCGAGGCGTAGAGGCCGTAGATGGGCGGGACGCCCGCGAGCATCGCGTAGGCCATGCCCTGCGGGATGAGCATCACCGCGGTGGTGAGGCCGGCCGCGAGGTCGCCGGAGAGGTTCTCGCGGCGGTAGCTCGGGAGCCACCCGAGGAAGGGCAGGTAGCGACGCACGCCGGTGGGCGGCGGAACGGGCCGACCGCTCGCAGCAGGGGCTGGTGTTTCGTTGGAAGAGCTCATGACGCGATCCCTCCATTGGCGGGAGTCGTGGTGGCCTGACGCTCCGCCTCGCGGCGAGCCTTGGCGCGCTCACGCACCTTCTCGAGCTGTTGGAAGGCCACCATGCCGACCAGCATCGCCGCAACCATCACGAGCGCCTTGCTCGAGAGCGCACCGACGCTGGTGAGCGCGGGGCCGGGACAGAAGCCGCCGAGACCCCAGCCGATGCCGAAGAGCGCGGCGCCGAGCACGAGGCGACCGTCGATGTCCTTTCGAGTCGGCAGCCGCCAGCGCTCGTCGAAGAGCGGCCGGGCGCGCCCCTTCACGAGGCGCCAAACGGGCAGGTACACGAGCATGCCGCCGCCCATCACGAAGGCGAGGCTCGGGTCCCAGCTCGTGAGGCCCTGCGAGAAGTCGAAGAATCCGATGACCTTCGACGGGAGCGTCATGCCACTGAGCGCGAGGCCGACCGCGAACAGAAGCCCCGTACCGAAGGCCGCGACGTACTGCTTTTGATTCACAACGTACCTCCGAAGAAGCGACCGACCACGAAGACCACCAGAGCGGCGAAGGCCATGAAGGTCACGACGGCGACCAGCGATCGAATCGAGAAACGCGAGAGACCGCAGATGCCGTGGCCGCTGGTGCAGCCGTTGCCCATCTGGGTTCCGAAGCCGACCAACAGACCCGCGACGACGAGCGCGGCGGTGCTGCGATCGATCGTGATCGCGAAGGCGTTCGGGGCGACGAGGCCGTAGACGAAGCCGCCGACGAGCAGGCCGGCGACGAAGAGCGCGCGCCAGAGGGTGTCGCCACGATCGGCTTTGAGGACGCCGCCCGTGATGCCGCTGATGCCGGCGATGCGGCCGTTGAAGACCAACATCGCCGCGGAGGCGAGCCCGATCAGCAGGCCGCCGGCGAGCGAGGTGAGGGGGGTGAAGTTCTCCATCCGTGAGGCTCCGTGAGGGCGGCCGATGCGAAGGTGGCCGCGCAGGTACTGCGTGCGTCGCCGGGTTCGTCACCGAGGGACCGACGCGCGACGAGGGGGTCTAGAGCAGGGGGCGTGCCAGTGAGGAAACGCCCGGATTTCGTGGGGATCGGGGGCTCGCGAGCGCCGCCGAGCCGTGGCGACGTCGCAGGGCTGGTTCAGCGTTGTCGCGCGACGTTTCACCCACCCGCGCACTTCTCGGAAAACACGAAGCATCCGCGTGTGGCACGTGCGCTGCACTAGCCGGGGATGTCGCGACGCCGAGCTCGGTGCTCGGTTTCGCACGGGGAGCACCCCGCTCCACGAACGTCTCGATCGAGCTCAGTCCTCGATCGCCCAAGGAGGAAGCCATGCAGATCCGCGCGTTCTACGACGCCCCCACGTACACCGTGACCTTCGTCGTCTGGGACGAGAAGACGAAGGACGCGGTCGTGATCGACCCCGTGCTCGACTACGATCCGCTCGCGTCGCAGACGTCGGTCGACTCGGTGCGCGAGCTGCTCGCCTTCGTGAAGAAGGAGGGCCTGAAGCTCCACTGGATCCTCGAGACCCACGCGCACGCCGATCACCTCAGCGGCTCGCAATACCTCAAGGCGAAGACCGGCGCGGGCGTGGTCATCGGCGAAAAGATCCAGGTCGTTCAGAAGACCTTCAAGGGCATCTTCGATCTCTCGGAGGACTTCGCGACCGACGGAAGTCAGTTCGACAAGCTCGTGAAGGAAGGGGACGTGATCGAGGCGGGAAGCCTGAAGATCGGGGTCATCGAGACCCCCGGCCACACGCCGGCCTGCGTGACCTACCACGTCGGGGACGCGCTCTTCACGGGCGACGCGCTCTTCATGGACGACTACGGCACCGGCCGCTGCGACTTCCCGGCCGGCAGCGCGGGCGCGCTCTACGACTCGATCCAGAAGCTCTACCGCTTCCCGGACGAGACGCGGGTCTTCGTCGGCCACGACTACCAGCCCGGTGGTCGCGAGGTCCTCTGGGAGACCACGATCGGCAAGTCGAAGAAGAACAACCCGCAGCTCTCCGCCAACACCTCGAAGGCCGAGTTCGTGAAGATGCGCGAGGCTCGCGACGCGACCCTGCGTCCGCCCCGCCTGATCTTCCAGAGCGTGCAGGTCAACGTCGACGCGGGCCGCCTCCCGAAGGCGCACGCGAACGGCAAGCGCTATCTGAACGTGCCGCTGAACCTCTTCGGGCCGACGGACGAGCTCGGCGAAGTGGTGAAGGAGGCGGCGGAGTAACGCCGTCGTACGGTGCTCGTCGATCGATCGATCGATCCGTCGACGCATCCGAACCACCGCGAGGAGCAGCCCGAAACGGCGACTCCTCCGCGGAAGAAAGGGCCGCGAGGCCACCGCGCGTCCTCCCCTCCCCACCGCGCCGCTCGCGACCCTTTCTTCTGCGTCCCTCAGCCGTCTCGGCAACCTTGCTTGGGTCGGCCTCGAACATCCCCCATCCTGTGTTTTCCGGAGCGCCGCTCCGTAGGAGTCATCCCATGATCTTTCGCCAGCTCTTCGATCCCGAGTCGTCGACCTACACGTACCTCCTCGGCGATCCCTCGACCCGCGAGGCGATCCTCGTCGACCCCGTGCGCGACATGGTCGAGCGCGATCTGCAGATCCTCGCCGAGCTCGACCTGAAGCTCGTGCTCACGCTGGAGACGCACGTGCACGCGGACCACATCGCGGGCTCGGGCGTGCTGAGGCAGCGCGTGGGCAGCCGCTCGGTGATGAGCGAGGACGCGGGCGCACAATGCGCGGACGTGATGGTGAAGGACGGTGAGCGTTTGCAGCTCGGCGCGATCCGCGTCGAAGCGCGCAAGACGCCCGGCCACACGAACGGCTGCGTCTCGTACGTGGTCACGGAAGAGGGCAAGGACGAGCCCGCGAAGGTCTTCACGGGCGACGCGCTGCTCATCCGCGGCTGCGGCCGCACCGACTTCCAGCAGGGCGACGCGGGCACCCTCTACGAGTCGGTCTCGAAGAAGATCTTCACCCTCCCCGAGGAGACGTGGATCTACCCCGGCCACGACTACAAAGGCCGCACCGTGAGCACGGTGGGCGAAGAGAAACGCCACAACCCGCGCCTCGGTGGAGGCCGGACCAAAGAAGAGTTCGTGAAGATCATGAGCGAGCTCAAGCTCGCTCAACCGAAGAAGATCGCGGAGGCGGTGCCGGCGAACCTGCTCTGCGGCATCCCTCAGGCGGCCGAGAAGCCGCCCGAGCGCGCGTGGGCGCCCATCGAGCGCATGCCGGACGGCGTGCCCGAAGTGACCGTAGCGTGGACGCGCGAGCACCTCGGGGAGTTTCGCCTGATCGACGTGCGCGAGCTCGAGGAGTACCAGGGCGAGCTCGGCCACGTGGTGGGCTCGGAGCTGCTGCCGCTCGGCACGGTCGAGCAGAGCGTGGCCTCCTGGGATCGCGAGGAGCCGATCGTGATCGTGTGTCGCTCGGGCGGTCGCTCGGGCCGGGCGGCGAAGTCGCTCGAGGCGATGGGCTTCAAGCGGATCGCGTCGATGCGCGGCGGCATGTTGGAGTGGAACCGCGCGGCGGATGACCCCGCCGCGCCGGACAACGGCAACGCGGCCGTGGCGCAGGGAGCGCCGAGCTGTGGCTGAGCGTTCCTCATGGCTAGGGCTCGTCGCGGGGCTCGCGCTCCTCGGCGCGATCGGCGCGGGTTGCGGCGAGAGTGGGCACACCGCGGCCGCGCAGAGCGGCGAGGTCGACCGCGCTGCGAACCCCGCACAGCTCGTCGCGGACGGCGCGCTCCTGCTGGACGTGCGCACGCCGGGCGAGTTCGCGGACGGTCACGTGCAGGGCGCGCTCAACGTGCCCGTCCAGGTGCTCGAGTCGCGCATCGCCGAGCTCGACCCCGCGCGCCCGGTCGTCGTCTACTGCCGCAGCGGCAACCGCAGCGCGACCGCGGCTCGAATGCTTCGCGATCGGGGTTTCACCGTCACGGACGTCGGCGCGATGAGCGACTGGCCGAATCCCGAGCAGATCGTCGATTGAAACGCCTCGATGCGGCGAGCCGAGTGCTCGAGCTTCGCGCTGGATTCGCGGGTCGAGCGACGACTCCAACTGCGATGGAGTCGTCGCGACCCTTCGATGGATCCGGCACGGAGCGGGCGGCGTCCTCGCCGCGATCGACCGAGGTGGCCGACGAGGACCCTCGTGGCCCTCGGGGCACCGCGCTCGAAGGCTCACTCCGCCGGGATCGACAGCTCGATCTCCACGCTCGGCTGAATCTTCAGCGTCCCGAGCATCGCGGAGTAGGGCGTGATCCCGTAGTCCGGCTGGTGCAGGCGCGTGCGCCCCACCCAGCGGCCGCCTTCGCGGCGCCCCTCGACGGTGATCGTGCGTGTGGTGCCGTGGAGCGTGAGCTGCCCGGTGACGGTCGCGTGCTCGCCTTCGATCTTCGCGGTCCCGGAGAACCGAATCTCCGGATGCCGTGACGTCTCGAGCACGTCCTTCTGGATGTTGCCCTCGATCTTCGAGCGGTCACCGCTGGAGAGTGCGCCGTGATCGTCGCGACCTTCCTTACGCGCGCAGACGACCCGAAGGCTCTTCGGATCGAAGGTCGCCTCCACCCGATCGCCGTCCACCTTCACCTCGAAGCGCTCGACCTTCACGCGGAGGTCGTGCGCGATCTTGGAGAGCAGCCCGTCCTTGAAGGTGAAGACGCTGCACTCGGCGCGAGAGGCATCGAAGACGCTCATGCGCGCGGGTGTACCAGCGGCTTCCGGTCCGGCCAACCTCCGCGCCGACCTCCGTCACACGTTCGCGTCGGCTCGGCGTAGCAGGTCGGCGAACTTCTTCGCCGTGTCGGCGGGGTCACCCGCCGACTTCGAGACATCCACACTCTCGCGTCACACGTTCGCCGCTGGTGCCCCACCGCGCGCTCCGGCATCCTCCGCTTCGTGGTGTGGAACAGGTTGCAGGTCGCGCTGGCCTTCGCGGCGGTGCTGGTGGTTCCTCTGCGTGCGAGCGCCAACGGCATCGTCTCGCACATGCACATCAGCGATCTCGCGCTGCGGCGGCTCCCTCCCGGCGAGCTCCGCGATCTGCTCTCCGACCCCGAGCTCGTCGACATCTACCGCGCGGGCAGCGTCTTCCCCGACAGCGGCTACGCGGCGAGCGACGCCTACGGCGAGATCTGCCATTGGGAGCCCTTCACCACCGCGTACATCCGCTGGATCCGCGAGAACCACGGCGACGACCTCACGACCCCCGAGGCGCGTTTCCACATCGCGTTCCTCATGGGCCAGGCGAGCCACGGCCTCGCCGATCAGGTCTTCGACTCGCTCTTCATGGCGCGCACCACGCAGCTCGACGGCGACTCGTCGAACCTCGACACCGCGGCCGAGGGTTGGCTCGTGGTCGAGCACGATCCGAGGAACGAGATCGAAGCCGTCTTCGACGGCGAGGCGATGGTCGACGTCTTCGCGGGCTACCCCGAGCTGCTCGACGATCACGATCCGGACGCGGCGACCTTCGAGACCGGCCGCGTGCAGATCTCTCGCGCGATCGGGGCGATCTACGCGTTCGGCTGGACCTGGTACGACATGTACTGGATCGAGATGCCCTGGGCCGCGACGCACTACTACGAGGCGGACAACGTGCCCGGCTCGCTGCCTCACGTCGCGACCTTCGTGGCGGAGTATTGGCAGGTGCTCTGGGAGCGCGTGCACGGCCGCGACACCCTCGGCGAGAGCTTCCTCGGCACCTGGCCCGAGGACGGCGCGGTGAACTTCGAGACCGCGCGTGACCGCGTGGAGTCGCGCGCGATGATCGTCTTCGGCCACGGCCTCGACCGGAGCACCTTCGGCGGTAACGTGCGCTTGCTCGATCCGGAGGGCGCGGTCGTGCCCGCGGAGGCGCGATTCATCTATGGCTCGCCCTTCGCGAACGCGATCTTGGTCCAAGCGAACGACGACCTCGCGTACGACACCGAGTACGTGGTCGAGGTGGGCACGGGCGTGCGCGACATCGACGCCCGCGCGATCCCGGAGCCGGTGAGCTTCTCGTTCCGCACGCGCTGCGCGCCCGATCGCCTCGGCGATTGCCCCCCGCTGCCGGAGGAGTGGGTGCGCCCCGAGGATCCGATGCCACCCCCACGCGACGCAGGTCGTCCGCGCCGCCCCGACGGCGGCACCGACGCGGGAATCGATGCGGGATCGGAGGCGACGATCGACGCGGGCACACCCGACGTCGGTGGAGGCGGTGGTTGCGCGACGTCCGGCGCGTCGAGCGGCGCCCTCCTCGGCCTCGCGGTCACGTGGCTCGCACGTCGTCGTCGAACGCGCTGACCGAGCTGGTGAGCTGAACGATCGAAGCGAGCTCGTCGTCGACGTGATCGTGGTCGACTCGCGGGAAGCAACCCCGGGTTTTCCGATCGATAGCGTTCCCCCA
>ERZ761602.3648-NODE-3648-length-21390-cov-4.927396_pt1 | contig 21390 bp, 18 predicted proteins | sample MGYA00512165_ERZ761602 | MGnify/ENA primary metagenome ERZ761602 (study PRJEB28899, sample SAMN02445085) | bioreactor sludge metagenome | biome: EBPR sludge; isolation source: Thorneside wastewater treatment plant | place: Australia: Brisbane, Thorneside...
CACAGCATCAAAGGCAGCTCGTCCAACATCGGCGCCGTGGCCCTGCGCACGGCGGCGGAGAAACTCGAGCACCACGCCCGCACCCACGGGCTCGCCGACGCCGCCGCACTCGTTGCCACGGTGAAAGCCGAGTTCGAGCGCTCCGCCACCGCGCTGCGCGCCGTGCTCGGGACAGCAGGCTGAGGAACCTCGCGGCTGCTCGGCCAACGATGCCGTTGGCGTTCAAATCACCCGCGAGAAACGGCCGCGATGGCAGGCGGAGCGGCTTGTCCTCGAGCCGCTGCGGCCGGATCCATCGAAAGTCAGCCGCCTGGGGACAGGCGGCTCCACCTTGTTGAAGGGTCTTGGCTCAGCGGTAGAGTGCCGTCGTCGGCACCCCCGTGAGCACGTTGTACTGGCGCATCGCCAGCCGCCACCATTCGGCGAGCTCGGCCGCCGGCCGCGTCCAGAGTTCGCGATGCAGGACGATCATCGACTCGGCATCCAGCAGCAGCGCCATCTTCTCCTTCACGGAGAAGCGCCCCGGCCCGTCGCGCAGGAGCCGTTCGCGCAACTGCAGGAACCACTCGCGCGACTCCTCCGTCTGCCGGCGCTGGCGCAGCAACGCCACGTGCAGCGCATTCACGTAGGGATCGAGGACGGCCTGCATGAGCCCGTAATCGCCCCGGAGCGGCTCGATCGGCGACAGGTGCCGGTAGCACTCCGTCAGATTCTGGTGCAACCGCTTCAGTTCGTAAGGCGGAAAGGTTTCCTCCGGCGTCAGGAACAGTCCCCAGGCCCGTGCCCCCCGCCCCACGCTCGTCTTGCTCAGCACGATCGACACGGGAATCGAAAGCACCAGCGGCACCACCACGGGGCTGAGCCAGAAGAAGAAGGGCGGCGAGATGATGTAGGAGCAGACGCCCCATACCACGCCGAAGGCGGTCTGTCCGCCGTGGGTGATGATCGCCTCGCGCCAGTCGGTCCCGTCGCCCTCCGTGCTCCGGCGCTGCGTGACCCACGAGACGCCCTGGCCGAGCAGCGTGAAGAGGACAAATTTCGAATTGAAAATCATGTTCACCGGCGCGAGCAGCACCGAGAGGAGCGTCTCCGCGAGCGCGCTCAACAGCAGCCGGCGGCGTCCGCCGAATCGTTCCGCCTCCTCCGGCCGGCCGAACGTGACGATCACGCTCACGAGCTTCGGAAGGAACAGGAGGAGCATCGTCAGCGCAAAGAGGATGAGCGCGACGGGCAGGTCGACCTGCGCCGCCGACAGCGACGACCCCGCCAGCTCCTCCGCCTTCGCGCCCGCTGGCGCGGTGACGAGCGCGAAGACATGCACCGTGCAAAGCATCATGAACAGCAGCCACAGCGGCGACGACACGTAGCCCATCACGCCCATGAGCAGGTGGAAGCGGTTCGCCGGACGAAACCCCCGCGCCGTCAGGAGCCACGCATGCTGCAGGTTGCCCTGGCACCACCGCCGGTCGCGCTTGGCCGAGTCGATCAGCGTCGGCGGTCCCTCCTCGTAGGTGCCGTCGATGTCGCCCGCGAGCCACACGCCCCACCCGGCCCGGCGCATCAGCGCGGCCTCGACGAAGTCATGCGACAGGATCCGGCCTCCGAACGGCTCGCTCCCCGGCAGGTCCGGCAGCGCGCAATGGTCGATGAAGGGCTGCACGCGCACGACGGCATTGTGGCCCCAGTAATTGCCCTCGTGCTGCTGCCAGTAGTTCAATCCCGCGAGGAACAGCGGCCCGTAGAGCCGGCTCGCGAATGACTGCAGGCGCGCGTACAGCGTCTCGCCGTTCACGATCCGCGGCGCCGTCTGGATGATGCCGACGTTCGGATTTCGCTCCATCAGCGCCACGAGCTGCACCAGAGCCTTGCCGGTCATGATCGAGTCCGCATCCAGCACGATCATGTAGCGGTAACGCCGGCCCCACCGGCGCAGGAAGTCCGCGACGTTGCCCGCCTTCTTGTTGATCGACTGGCGCCGCTTGCGATAGAAAATTTTCCCGAAGCCGCCGACCTGCTTGCACAGCTCCAGCCAGGCCACTTCCTCCTGGATCCACTGGTTGGGCTGGTTCGAATCGCTCAGCACGAAGAAGTCGAAGTGCTCGATCTTCCGCGTTTCCTGCAGCGACCGGTAGACGACGCGCAGGCCCTCGAACACGCGGCTCACGTCCTCGTTGAAGACGGGCATCACGACCGCGGTCGACGCGAGCGGACCGTCCTCCCCCGGAGGCAGCATGCGCGTGATGCGCGAGCTGTCGCCGCCGCGGTTCACCACGTAGAAGCCGACGAACGCGGTGCAAAACCCCGCCGCGACGTGCGCGAACAGGATCACGAACAAACCCAGCAGCGCGATCTCCACTCCGCTCAGCCCGCCGCGCCAGAGCAGGTCCGCCATGAACCACGTCGCGAGCGCCGTCAGCCCGAAGATCGACGTGAAGAACAACAGCCGCCGGCGGCCGAGCCGGCGCGCGTCCATCGCGTCGGTGAGATACAGCCGTCCACCGGGAGCCGCCGCCCGCGGCTTCGCGTCAGCGCGTGACATAGAAAATTCCCGCCAGCGCCCCGGCGAACACGAGCCACAGCACCGCGGCGCGCAGGAGCGGCCAGCGCTCGATGCGCTCGAACGTTTCTCCCGCGACCTCCGGGATGGGGCCGAGATCGATCGGCCGCGGCACCATGCTCGACACCGCCATGTCGGGTCCGCCCTGGATGACGCCGGCGCGCAGCGCCGCCCCGAACTCCGGCGGGACCTCGCGGTGGTCGAGAAATGCGTAAGGCCACCGCTGCGGCCCGTCGCTCAACAACAATCCCAGCCGGCCATCCACCGCGATCCGTTCGTGCGGCTGCCCGCGCACCTCCAGCACCTCCGCGAACCACTGGTCCATCATCGCCTCGGTCTCCTCCGCCGCGAGCACCGTCGGGCTGCGCGCGGGCTCCGCCTCGTGCCGCGCCGCCGCCCGCGCCAGCACCTGCTGGATCAGCCGGCTTTGATGGAGCCGGTTGTGGATGCGGTGCGCGCGCAGGTAGTCCTCGACGCGGACGTAAGCGGCGTTCCATTCGTCCATCGTGCCGGTGCGCGGACGAAACTCATGCGCCTCGCCCGCGGCCGCGAGCCGGCCGGGGTCACGCTCCGGGGTGATTGCCGCGTTCATGGCTGCCACAGATAGGACCAGGTCTCCGACAGCGCATCCCGCGCCCCGCGCATATAGCAACGCAGCTCGACCGGCCGGCCGGAGCCATCGGGGCGCACGGTGAACGCGAGCCGCCAGGTGCCGTTGAAGGGATTCTTCTGCAGCGTCGCATGGTGCAGCGCCGCTCCCGCCCCCACCGTCACGACCGGCTCCACTTTGGTCTCCGCCGGCAGTGCCTCGATCGACCGGCCCTCGAAGTCGACCACGAAGCGCTCGAAGCCCGGCTCATACGCGGCGGACTTGCCGTGCCGCGTGGCGCGCACGACGCCGGCCGGCGGCCGCAAGCTGTCGAGCGACCAGTGCAGGCGGTATTCGACCTCGATCGGTTCGCCCGGCGCCGGGAGCTTCTCCGGCACCCAGAACGCCACGATGTTGTCGTCGAACTCCGTGGTGGTCGGAATCTCCACCAGCCGCACGCTGCCGCGGCCCCAGCGGCCCACCGGCTCCACCCAGGCCGAGGGCCGGGCATGATAGCGGGCCTCGAGGTCCTGGTAGCTCTCGAAATCGCGATCGCGCTGGAGCAAGCCAAACGCCCGCGGGTTCTCGTCCGCGAACGCCGCCACCCGCACGTGCGCGGGGTTCACCAGCGGCCGCCAGATCCATTCGCCCGCGCCCGTGTGCAGCACGAGTCCATCGGAGTCGTGCACTTCCGGCCGGAAATCGCGGGCCACCGTGGAGTTTTCCGCGTGCCAGAACATGCTGGTCAACGGCGCCACGCCGAAGACCGCCGGGTTGCGCCGCGTAAAGAGCACCGCCCGGACGTGCGTCACGGTGGTGCGGCCCGGCGAGATGGCGATGCGATAGGCGCCCGTGACGCTCTCGCTGTCGAGCAGCGCGTAGACGTTCATCGCGGTCGCGTCCTTTTCCGGGCGTTCGAGCCAGAACTCGGTGAACAGCGGAAACTCCTCCGGCCCGGGTTCGGCCGTGTTCACCGCCAGCCCCCGCGCGGAAAGGCCGTAGGCCGTGCCCTCCGCCAGGAAGCGGAAATAACTCGCGCCGGCGAACGAGCCGATTTCGAGGTGCGGCGTGCCCGGACCGGCAAACGGATACATCAGACGGAATCCCGCGAAGCCCAGGTCGTCCGGCACCGCTCCGCTGCGCACGCTGCGATACTGAAAATACTCGCGACGGAACGGAATCGGCCGGTCCCGGCCATCGAACGCCTCGTGCAGGTGGACGGTCTTGTCGAAGAGAAATCCCGGGTGCAGGAACTGCACCTGGAACGAGCGGGCGTCCGGCCGCCAGAGCGACTCGCGCCCGTCGAACTCGATCCGGCGGAGGTCGTCGTAGGTGAGTTGCCGCAACCAGCCCGGCACTTCTCCCGCCGGTTTGGCGTAGGGCCGGGTCGCGAGGTCCCGCGCCCGCTCCCGCAGCCGGTCGAAATCGAACCGGACCTCCGCTGCGCCCGCCGCCGCCACCACGACCAGCACTGCCAGCCATCGCGCGCGCTTCATTTTTCGAGAAAGTAGCCGCGTTGCTTGTCCGAGACCGGCAGTGCGGCGCGCTCCATGACCTTCAGCAGGTCCTCCCAGATCATCCGCTTGGACCGATTGGACTGGTTGCGCAGGATATAGCTCGGATGGTACGTGATCATGAGGGGCCGGCCGGCGAAGCTGTGCCAGCGGCCGCGCACCTCACCGAGCGCCTTGAATGCGCCGAAGCCGAGGAGGCCCTGCGCCGCCGTCGAGCCGAGGGCCACGAGCACCTCGGGCGCCACGACGTCAATCTGCGCCCGGAGGTAGGGAAGGCAGTACCGCATCTCGTCCTCGGAGGGCGGCCGGTTGCCCACCTGCTCGCGCCCCTCCACGGTCGGAAGCTGCGGCCGCCAGTTCATGATGTTGCCGATGTACACGTCGGCGCGCTTGAGTCCCATGGCTTGTATCATGCGTGTCAGCAACTGACCCGCGGGACCGACAAAGGGTTCACCCTGGAGTTCCTCTTCCGCCCCCGGCGCCTCGCCGACGAACATGATTCGCGCGTCCAGCGAGCCCACGCCCAGCACCACTTTCTTGCCCGGGCGCACGTTGGCCCGGCAATGCGGGTCGTTGACCACGCGCTCGAGCAGCGCCGCCCAGCGCGCGGCCTTGTCACCCCCGGGCAGCACGACCTCCGGCGCCGGCGGCAGGCCGGGCGACGAGCCGGCGACGGGGGTAGCGGGCCCGGCCTCCCGGGGCGGAGGGGACCACGCCGGCGCCGCCTCGCGCGCGGGCGCCACCGGCACCGGCCCGGCCGTGGAAATCGCTCCTCGAGCGACGGCGACCGGACCCGCTTTCACGACCCGGCGCAGGGCGGCGAGCGATTCATCGGAGACGGAAACCGTCTTCATTCCGGCTCCCTTGAGCCGGCGCAATTCTTCCGCCAGGGCCTGGAGGGCGTGCCGCATCGCGTCAGGTCGTGCGGGTCGAGAGCAGTTTCTCGACATGCTTGCCCAGCAGGTCGAACTCGAGGTTCACGCGGTCGCCCGGCCGTTTCTCCCGCAGGTTCGTGACTGCGATCGTGTGCGGGATGATCCAGACTGCGAGCGTGCGGGCGGTGACCTCGGCGAGCGTGAGCGAAATGCCGTCGATCGCGATGCTGCCCTTGTGCACGACGTGGCGGCCGTACTCCTCCGGGAAGCGCACCCGCAGGAAATGATCCTTGCCGCGCGCCTCGAAAACCTCGACCTCGCCGACCGCGTCGATGTGCCCCGTGACGAAATGGCCCCCGACCTTGCCGCCGAAGCGCAGGCTGCGCTCGAGGTTGACCAGGGCGCCGGGCCGCAGGGTCGCAAAATGAGTGAGCCGCCGCGTCTCCTCCAACACGTCGAAACGAAACGAGGTGGCGTCGAACGCGGCCGCCGTGAGGCAGCAGCCGTCGACCGCGATGCTGTCGCCGGCCGCCAGGTCCGCGAGGGTCGCCTGGGCGGCGACAGCGAGGCTCCACGCCTCCGCGCGCGGCTCGAACGCGAGCACCCTGCCTGTTTCCTCGACGATGCCGGTGAACATGTGTGTCGGCCCGAGCAAACCGCCTTTTGCCGGCCCGCCAAGCTGCAAACGGGCATCGCCGCGGGCAGGCTGAATACCTCGACGGGGAAGACCGTCGCACTGGACTATGACCGCGCCGCAACTCATCGTGCCGCCCGTTGTCCGAGCTCCCCCGTGTCCGACGCGACTGAAATCACTCCCGAAGCCGAGCGGGACCTCATCCAGCAGGCCCAGGCAGGCGGCGAGGAGGCCTTCGGGACGCTCATGCGGCTCCATTACGAACCTGTCTTCCGACACGTGTGCGCGATGCTCCGGGACGAGCACAGCGCGCGGGATGTCTGCCAGGAGATCTGGCTCACGGTCTGGAAGAACCTCGGCACGTTTCGCGGCGAGGCAAAGTTTTCCACCTGGGTGCACCCGATCGCCACGCGCCGCGCCATCGATCACCTGCGCAGCCGGAAGCGGTGGTTCAGCCGCTTCATCCCGTTCCGCACCGACACCGACGGCACGAGCGACGAGGCCGCCGGCGGAGACCGCGTCGAGGCCGCTCCCGAGGCTTCGGACGCCAGCGATCCCCGCCAGGCGCTGGAACGGCGCGAAGGAGACGCGCGCTTTGAGCGTGCGATCAACTCCCTGCCGCCCAAGCATCGCGTGGTGCTCGCGTTGCGTGAGATCCAGGGACTTTCATACGAAGAAATCGCCGCCCAGACCGGCCTTGCCCGGGGCACGGTCATGTCGCGCCTGTTCCACGCCCGGCGCATGCTGGTGCAAAAATTAGGAGATCAGCCATGAGACTCGTTCCCTTCGCCCTCGTCGTCGCGGCCGCCCTGGCGGCATTCGCGACCCGACTCCCCGCCGCAGACAACGCCACGGTCCGCGCCATCCTCATCAACGCCACCAATCTCAAGCGCGAGGCCGACCCGAAGCTGGCCCCTTACGAGGCCGAACTGCAGCGCAACCTGCCGCTGAGCTCGTTCCGGTACGTCGGGGAAGGGGCCGCCGCCATCTCCGCCGGAGGGCGCGCGACCGTCACCCTCGCCGGTGGACACCGGCTCGAGCTTGAAGGCGAACGCAGCGGGGGCCGCGGCATCCGCCTGAAGGTCCAATGGCTCAGCGGTCGCGCCGTCGTCATGAACACGGTGCTCACGCTTCAATCCGGCGTTCCCGCCGTGCTCGGCCGGCGGCCGAGCAATGACAGGGAAACGCCTATCATCCTGTTGATTGCGCGATGAAATCAGCGGTGGAGAATTGCGGTGAATAAGGGAACGAAGCCGGGCGTCGAAGAGGCAGCTCAACTCACTCGTTCACCATGAAGACCTCGACCTTCGCCCTGCTTGCCGCCGCCGCGACCCTCGCCGTCGCCTCAGCCCGGGCCGACACCCGGTTCAGCATTGGAGTGAATATCGGCACCCCCGTTTACCGGCCCGCACCGCCCGTCGTCGCCTACGCCCCTCCGACCGCATGCCCGCCCGCACCCGTCGTGGTCGCGCCGGCCCGCGGTTACTGGAAGGACGTGGTGGTGAAGACCTGGGTGCCGGAGCGCTGGATCGTCCGGCACGATCGCTGGGGCCGGCCGGCCCGCACCTGCGAGCCCGGTTACTACACCTATCGCACGGACCGGGTCTGGGTCGAAACGCCTCACGGCTCCCGCGCCTATGCCTATGGTTACGACGGCCGCGATGGCTGGAGGCGTTGAAATACGCCCGGCTTTCCTCGCCCATGAACTGCCGTGAGGCCCAGGACCAAATCCTCTCCGGACGCGAGCCGTCACCGGGCGACTCGTCGACGGGCGCGCTCGCGCAGCACCTGGCGACCTGCGCGGGTTGCCGGCGGATGCAGGCGGACCTGACGGCGGCCCTGGCCTCCTGGAGACGTGAAGCGGCGGTAGTCCGCGTCCCGGATGCAGAGCGGGAATGGCACGCCGTGCGCCGGCGGATTCGCCAGGGTGCGACGGAGTCGCCGCGCTGGAGCCGGTCGCTCCTCGCCTGGATTGCAGTGCCGCTGGGGGCCGCCGCCGCGCTCGCCTTCGCCTTCTTCGTCGAACCTGCGCCGACGTTTGCCGCCGAACAAATCGCGCACGTCGACGCCGTCGAGGCACCCGGCAACAACGCCTCGACGATGGTCTTCGTCGACGACCAGAGCGGCTGGCTGATCGTCTGGGCCAGCGATGCCAGCCCGGCCGGCGACTAGGACAAAATGAGTGATCGTGTTGCCGATTGCCCGGAACGCCCGGCGCAAACTTTGGACAGGATGTCCAGGATTCAAAGGATGGAAGGATCGGGCCTTCGCACCCAGTAAGCGGATCAACGCCCTCCTTGGGCTTTCATCCTGCTTATCCTGTTCATCCTGTCTCCACTCCGCTCCCGGCGCAATCGGCAGGTAATCGCGGAGTCGGCGCGGCCATCGCTCCGGCCTTGGCGTCAGAGCAAAATCACGATCGTGCAGCCGAATCCTCGAAGGGCACGGCTCCGTCTGCGCCGCGGCTGCGCACAACGCAGCCCGCCCAACGGGGCCATGCCTGCTCGAAACCGCGGGAGCGGCCGGCCCAACCCGGCGCCGTCTGCCGGCCGGTCCCCGACTTTTCGCGCGGCGTCACTTCAGCTTCACGCGCAGCACCGCGGTCTCGCCACCGCGGGCCACCAGCAGGACGAACTCGGCGCGCGCCTCGTCCTTCTCGATCCCCGCCAACCGCGCCACCGCGTCCGCGAACGTCCGCACTTCGACGCCGTCGATCTCGCGAATCCAGTCGTCCTGCCTCAGACCCGCCACGGCCGCCGGCCCGCTGGGCTTGGCATGATGCGCCACGACGCCCGCGACGTCCGCGACCTTCACGCGGCGCTCGACGGCGTCGCCGTACACGAACTCGCGCACCGTCACCCCGATGCGGTCGAAGTGTTTGCGCTCGGCCTCGCGCATCAGCTTCGGCTCTTCGCCCAGGACGGTGGCGATCTCCAGCCGGTCGCGGCCGCGCAGCACCGTCAGCGTGAGCCGGTCGCCCGGCGCGCGGCGCTCGATTTCCCGCTCGATGAACCGCACCACGACCCGGTCCGGCCGCAGCGGCGGCAGCGGCCGGCCATCAAGCGCCAGCAGGATGTCGCGGGCCCGGAGACCGGCCTTTTCCGCCGGACTGCCCTCGAGCACCTCGCTCACCACCACGCCCGCCTGCGCCGAAAGCTCGAGGTACTTCGCCCCCTCTCGGTCCATCGGCTCGAGGCCATACGCGCCCAGCCAGGCGAGCGGACGCCCGGACGGGCTCCGTGGCCGTCGATCGAGGTGGGGCAGGACTTCACCCGCGAGCAGGAACGTGCTGCTCTCCTCGACGTTGATCAGCATCACCGGCGTCGGCCGGCCGGTGCGGGTGATCTGCAGGAACGTCTGGCCGCCGGAAGGCCCCGCGACGCCCACGAGGTCGCCGGCGCGATCGAATACCGGCAGGCCCGGCGCCGCGACTTCCTGCTGCGCAATTCCGGTCCGCTGCGGCAGCGACTGGATCAGCGCCAGGTGGCTCTGCAGGATGTAAGGCATGAAGTCCTCGTCCTTCGGACGCAGCCCGATGCCCCAGACGAAATCCGCCAGCGCCACCGCACGGCCGTCGCCCGACGCCGCAAACGCCGTGACCGGCACGAGCGCCGCCCGCGCTTCCGCCGCCACCCGCAGGTAATGCCAGCCGGTGAACGCCTCCTGCCCGAGGTACTCCCCGGCCACGCCAGTGGGGTCGCCCGCGCGGTATACCTTGAAATCCTTCAACTGCCACACGGGCGTGCGCGGGTCGATGGCGCCGGAAGGCAGGATGACGGTGCCCTCGCGATCGATGACCGTGCCCATGGCGGCGGACGGCTGCCGCGCCACTTCCGTCTCGACGACATACTCCACCGCCACGACCGACTTCACCCGCTCCGCCCACAGGGTGGGCAGATCGTCCGCGGCCGCCGCCGACAGCAGAGTCAGGAAAAGCAGGAGCGGGCGGAGCAGGGTGCACCTCATGGCTTGAGCAGGAAGAGGGACACGCGGCGGTTGCGCTCGGTTTCGAGCAGCATCGGCGCCGGCTTCGCCTCGTACGCGGCGTGCGCCGACTTCAGCACCTCGAGCGACCCGATCGGGTCCTGGTTGATCTTGGTGATCACGTCGCCCCGCGTGATCCCCGCGCTCTCGGCGGGGAACCCCGGCTGCACGCCGATCACGACCACGCCGGTAGTGTCGTCGAGCTGGTTTTCGCGGGCGTAGGCGCGCGACACCTTCCGCACGCTGAGGCCCCAGCGCTCGAAGGCCCACTCCTCCCCCACCCGGCTTTCGAGCTTCTCGGTCACCACGGTGAACGGGCGCGTCTCGCTGCCACGCTTGACCACGAGGGCGAGGCTCGAGCCGACCGGCTGGCCCGCAATCTGGTGCTGGATCGGCGGCAACTGCTCGGGGAACCGGCCGTCGACCTTCGCCCCGTTGAGCGAAAGCACGATGTCGCCGGGCCGCAGACCCGCGCGCGCCGCGGGCGAACCGGGATCGACGCTGTTCACCAGCACCCCGGTGTTGAGTTCGAGCGCGTAGAAGTTTTCCAGATCCTGCAGCGCGCCGGGCACGAGGCCGACGTAGCTGCGCACGATCGCGCCGTCGCGCACCAGCTTTTCCATCACCTCCCGCGCGGTGGCCGAGGGAATCGCGAAGCCGAGGTTGTTCGCGCCCATGTAGCCGCGCGACGAGATGCCGATCACGCGGCCGTCGTCGGTGACGAGCGGCCCGCCGGAGTTGCCCGGGTTGATCGCGGCGTCCGTCTGGAGCCACGTGTTGAACGTGCCGGTCTCGTAGCCGCCGATGCCGCGCGTGTCCTCGAAGTAGCGGTTCGTGTTGGAGACGATGCCGCGGGTCACGGTGCGCGTGAGGCCGTGCGGCGTGCCCACCGCGAACACCACCTGGCCCGGGAAGAGCTTCCGGCTGTCGCCGAACTGCGCGTGCGCGAGCTTGAAGCCGCGCCGCTGCACCTCGGCGAGGTCCAGCCGCAGCACGGCGAGGTCGGTCCAGTGGTCCCAGCCGACGAGGCGGGCGCCGACGCGCTCCAGGTTGGAGAGCGTGACGTTGATCTCCACCGCCCGCGGGCTGACGACATGCGCGTTGGTCAGCACCACGCCGTCGGCCGTGAGGATCACGCCCGAGCCGATGCTCGCGGCGTAGCGGCGGGTGCCGCCTTCGAACGCCACCTCGCGCACGTCGATCCGCACCACGGCCTCGAGCAGCCGGTTGAAGCCGCGGCTCATCGCGGCGCCGGCCGGGGAGACCGTGGAAAACCATGCGCCTGCCACGAGGAGCGGAACGAGCCAGCGTCCGAAACCACGCCGGCCCGGCCCCTGCTCCGTGCTCCCTCCTCCAGCGTACAGCGCAAGCATTGACCGGGCGGGGAAAGGTTTCACTGTGGCGGGTTCACACGATGGCTACCAAGTGCATTGACTACAACTTCCATGAGATAGAGCCGCACTGGCAATCCTTCTGGGAGCACAATGGCTCGTTCCGCGCCTCGAACCAGTCGTCGCAGCCGAAATTCTACGTGCTCGACATGTTTCCCTACCCGTCGGGTGCGGGTCTGCACATCGGCCATCCGGAAGGCTACACCGCCACCGACATTCTCGCCCGCTACAAGCGCGCCCGGGGTTTCAACGTGCTGCATCCGATCGGCTGGGACGCCTTCGGCCTGCCCGCCGAGCAGCACGCGGTGAAGACCGGCACCCACCCGGCCTCGAACACGCAGAACAACATCGTCAATTTCAAGCGGCAGATCAAGGCGCTCGGGTTTTCCTACGACTGGGACCGGGAGATCGACACGACCGATCCGAAGTATTTCCGTTGGACGCAGTGGATCTTCCTCCAGCTCTTCCGCCGCGGCCTCGCGTACGTCGACGAGCGCCCCGTGTGGTGGTGCCCGGAGCTGCGCACGGTGCTGGCCAACGAGGAAGTCGTCGATGGCAAGAGCGAGGTGGGGGGCTTCCCCGTGGAGCGACGGAACCTGCGCCAGTGGGTGCTGCGCATCACGGCGTATGCCGAGCGGCTGCTGGCCGATCTGAAGGAGGTCGACTGGCCCGAATCCACGAAACGGATGCAGGAGGCCTGGATCGGTCGCAGCGAGGGCGCGGAGATTCTCTTCGACCTCGAGAACCGGGCGCTCGGTCCGTTGAAGATCTTCACCACGCGGCCCGACACGCTCTTCGGCTGCACCTACATGGTGCTCGCGCCGGAGCACCCGCTCGTCGACGCCCTGACGGCGCCCGAACATCGCGCCGACGTCGAAGCCTACCGCAGGAAGGCCGCGGCGAAGAGCGACCTCGAACGTACTGACCTCGCGAAGGAAAAGTCCGGCGTCTTCAGCGGCGCCTACGCGCTCAACCCGGTCAACGGCCAGCGCGTGCCGATCTGGGTCGCCGACTACGTGCTCATGGGCTACGGCACGGGCGCGATCATGGCCGTCCCCGCGCACGACGAGCGCGACTTCGAGTTCGCGACGCAGTTCAAGCTGCCGATCGTGCAGGTGATTTCCTCCGGCAGCGGCGAGACGAAGCTTCCGCACGTCGGCGATGGCGCCCTGGTCAACTCGCCCGGCTACGACGGCCTGCCCTGGCCGGAGGCGAAACGCAAGATCACCGCCGACCTCGCCGCCCGGGGCGTGGGCAAGGCGACCGTGAATTACAAGCTGCGCGACTGGCTGTTCTCGCGTCAGCGCTACTGGGGCGAGCCCTTTCCGATCGTCTGGGTCAGCGCCGCCGACTACGCGAAGGCAAGAGCGCTTCGCGGCCAGGACCTTCCGGCCGAGCCGGTGACGTTCAAGGACCAGGGCGCCGTCCATTACGCGCTGCCCCTTCCCGCCGGCGCCCTGCCGCTGGAGCTGCCCAACGTGCAATCCTACCTGCCGAGCGGCACCGGTGAGAGCCCGCTCGCCAACGAAACCGCCTGGCTGGAAATCTGGTTCAACGTCACCACCGGCGCGGCCGTGCCCGCCTCGCAGCCGCTCCCCGCCGGCGACGGCTGGGTGCGCGGTCGCCGCGAGACGAATACGATGCCGCAGTGGGCCGGCTCGTGCTGGTACTACCTGCGCTTCCTCGATCCGAAGAACGCCGACGCCCTCGCCTCGCCCGAGGCGCTGCGTTACTGGGGCACGCCCGACCTGTACGTCGGCGGCGCCGAACACGCCGTGCTGCACCTGCTCTACGCGCGCTTCTGGCACAAGGTGCTGTTCGACCTCGGCGTCGTACCGCAGGGCGAACCCTTCAAGAAGCTCTTCCACCAGGGCATCATCCTCGGCGAGGACGGAGAGAAGATGTCGAAGAGCCGCGGCAACGTGGTGAATCCCGACACGATCATCGAGTCGCACGGCACCGACACGCTGCGCCTGTACCTGATGTTCCTCGGCCCGCTCGAGGCGATGAAACCGTGGAATCCTCGGGGCATCGAAGGCGTGCACCGTTTCCTGCAGAAGGTCTGGCGCGAGCTGATCGGCGCCGACGGGCAGGTGAATCCGAAGGTGTCGGACTCCGCCGCCGATCCCGCCGAGCTGACCAAGCTGCTGCACGAGACGATCAGGAAGGTCGGCGATGACATCGAAGGGCTGCGGTTCAACACCGCGATCTCGCAGATGATGATCTTCGCCAACGCGCTCCAGAAGGCGCCCGCGGTCAGCACCGCTACGGCCCGGGCCTTCCTGCAACTGCTCGCGCCGTTCTCGCCGCACATCGCGGAGGAGCTGTGGAGCCGGCTCGGCGGCAGCGGGTCGGTCATGGCCGCCCCCTGGCCGGCGTACGACGCCGCGCGCCTGACGGCGACCGAGGTGAAGCTCGTCTTCCAGGTCAACGGCAAGCACCGCGGCGACCAGCTCGTTCCCGTCGGCACCACGCAGGACGACGCGCTGGCGCTCGCCCGCGCCAATCCCAAGGTCGCCCCGCACCTCGAGGGCAGGGCCGTGAAACGCGTCGTGTTCGTGCCGGGCAAGATCCTCAACATCGTCGTGGAGTAGCGGATACCGCGCCGCCGCCATGCCGATTTCCGCGTTCCTCCCTGCCGGCTTCGACGCGCGGCGCCCGCTGGTCCTCATCGCGGGCCAGGGCGTCTATCCGATCCTCGTCGCGGCGGCGGTGCGCGCGGCCGGAGTACCGCTGCGCCTCGTGGCCTTCGAGGAGGAGACGCGGCCGGAGCTGCTGGCCTCGTTCACGCCGGAGCATCACCGCCTCCTCAAGGTGGGACAGCTTGGCCGGATGCTCGACGCGCTGCGCGATTTCGGGGCCGGGAGCGCGCTCATGGCCGGACAGATCACCCCGCGCCGCCTTTTCCGGGGCCTGCATCCGGACTTCAAGGCCACCCGCATCCTGCTCGGCCTGAAGCGCCGGAACGCCGAGACGATCTTCGGGGCCATTGCCCGCGAGATCGAGGAGCTCGGCGTCACGCTGCTCGACGCCCGCTCGTTCCTCGACGACCAGCTCGCCAATGAGGGCTGCATGACCGGTCGCAAGTTTCCCATCGAGCGCGACTACCTTGACCATGGCATCCAGATCGCGCGGGAGTGCGCCCGCCTCGACATCGGCCAGGGCTGCGTTGTCCGCAAGGGCACGGTGCTGGCGGTCGAAGCCTTCGAGGGCACCGACGAGATGCTGCGCCGCGCCGGCGGCTTCAAGACGGACGAGGCGTTGTTCGTGAAGACCGTGAAAACCCGCCAGGACTGGCGGTTCGACGTGCCCTGCTTCGGGCTGAGAACGCTGGAGACCATGCGCGAGGCGAACATCGCCTGCGCCGCGCTGGAAGCGCGGAAGGTGATCATGCTGGAGAAGCCCGCCGTCCTCGAGCAGGCGCGCGCCTGGGGCATCAGCCTGCTGGGTTTCAATTGATCGGCGGCGCCCGCGCACGGGTCCCCACTTGCACCGCATCCCGGATGGGTGCACTGTGGGTCATCGCCATGCAAAACGACGTCGTCCTCGTCACGATCAAGGGGGTCATGCCCACGGCCAACGGCTGTGCCGTCTTCCTGGGCAACGAGGAGAAGACGTTCGTCATCTATGTGGATCACTTTGTCGGCAACGCCATCCAGATGACGTTGAGCGGAGTGAAGAAGGACCGGCCGCTCACCCATGACCTGATCGGCAGCCTGCTGCTCGGGCTTGGCGCGCAGCTCGACCACGTCGTGGTGAACGACGCCCGCGAGGGCACGTTCTTCGCGCGCATCCTGCTGCGAATGGAAAACGAGCTGGGCAAGAAGATCGTCGAGCTCGACGCCCGGCCGAGCGACTCGATCGTGCTCGCCCTGCAGCACAAGCGGCCGATCCACGTCGCCCGCTCGGTCTTCGACTCGGTGGAGGACATGACGGAGATCCTCGAGCGCGTGCTGAAGCAGCAGGCCGAGCAGGCGGACGAAGAAGAGTCGACCTGACCGGAGCATGCGCGCCGCCGCCCCGCGTCCCTCGCTCCCCTCGGGCCAGCAGCCCGGCGGGCCGCTCACCGCGCTCGCCCCGATGCAGGACGTGACGGACCTGGCTTTCATGCGGGTCATCGCGCACTACGGCGCGCCCGACTACTTCTTCACCGAGTTCCTGCGCGTGCATGCGCAATCGCGGCCCGAGAAGCACATCCTGCGCTCGATCGACGAGAACACCACGGGCCGCCCGGTCTTCGCGCAGCTCATCGGCGAGGATCTCGGCCATCTCGCCCGCACCGTCGACGAACTGCTGCGCCATCCGATCGCCGGCATCGACCTCAACCTCGGCTGCCCCGCGCCCAAGGTCTACAAGAAGAACGTCGGCGGCGGCCTGCTGCGCGAGCCGGACCAGGTGGACCGCATCCTCGGCCATCTGCGCGCCGCGGTTCCCGGCCTGTTCACCGTGAAGATGCGCATCGGCTTCGACGATACGACGCACTTCGACCGGCTGCTCGACGTGGTCAACGCCCACGACGTCGACCTGTTGAGCGTGCACGGCCGCACCGTGAAGGAGATGTACCGGAGCGAGGTGCACTATGACGCGATTGCGCACGCCGTCGCCCGCGCGCGCTGCCCGGTGCTCGCCAACGGCAACGTCACCTCCGCTCCGCGCGCCGCCGCGATCCTCCGCCAGACCGGCGCCGCCGGCGTGATGATCGGCCGCCACGCCATCCGCAATCCCTGGATCTTCCGCCAGTGCCGGGAAGCGTTTGCCGGCCGGCCCGTGCCCGTCATATCGCTCGGCGACGTGCGCGAGTACGTCGACCGGCTTTTTCACGCCACCCGCCCGGCCGACCTGCCCGAGCGGCTGCACGTGAACAAAATGAAGAAGTACCTGAACTTCGTCGGCCAGGGCGTCGATCCGACCGGCGCGTTCCTGCACGACATGCGGCGGACGGAAACGCAGGCGGAACTCTTCGCCGTCTGCGACCGCCACCTGCTCGCCGAGCCGGGGCGTGCCTTCTCGTCCGAGCCCTACCCGGGCGTCATCGCCCGGCCCAATTGCGAGACGCCGGCCGCCGAGGCGGCCGACGGCTGCTCGCTCGAGACCGTGACGGCCTAGAAAGTAGTCTGTAGCCCCCAACCAAAACGCAAAGTCCCAAAGGGACGCGAAGTCTCGCTCTGTTTCCCCTCGCGAGTCTTTGCTTTTCTTTGCGTCTTTGCGTTTTCGATCCCGCTCTGAGCGGGACTCATGCCCCTGCGGTGGAGACGCCTGTCCCCAGGCGGCTGACGTGCGACGGACCGTTCCGCAGCGGCTTGAGGACAAGCCGCTCCACCGTTCGGTCCGGCCGTCTTCGTGGCTGGTCTGAAGGAGAACCGCATGAGGCTGAGCGCCCACGTTACTTGAGGCGCGCTTGCAGCTCGAAGGGCGCCGTTCCGTCAGCCCCGCGGCTGCGCACCGAGCGCAGCCCCCGGTCAGGACTTACTCGATTCCCAGCGCCTTCCGGCCGGTCTCCGAGATCATCTGCGGGGTCCACTGCGGATCCCAGACGATGTGCACCTTCGCCTGCTCCACCGACGGCAGCGCGGCGATCTTCCGGCGCGCATCCTCGGCGATCACCGGCCCCATGCCGCAGCCGGGCGCGGTGAGCGTCATCTTGACTTCGAGCGATTTTCCACCCGCCGGTGTTTCCTCGACCGCGAGGTCATAGATCAGCCCGAGGTCGACGATGTTGACCGGAATCTCCGGATCGAAGCACGTCTTCAGGGCGTCCCACACCGCCTGCTCGCTGAAGGCGTCCGGCGCCGGGCCGGCCGCGGCCGCCGCCGGCACGTAACCGGCAAGGGCGTCCGCGTCCTCCGCCGCGATCCGAAACAGGCCGCGGTCGGTGCGAACCGTGACGTTGCCGCCGAGGGTCTGGACAATGAAGACCTCCGTCCCCGACGGAAGCGTCTGCCCGTCTCCGGCGGGAATCGCCGTCGCGGCGACCGCGCGGGTCAGTTGCGTGGTGGTGGATGTGGACATGGAAAGAGAGGCGAAGCGCCCGCCGTCACCGCACGTCGAGCCGGTAAGGCAGCCGGGCGTAAATTCCCTGGGGATCGTTGAACGCGCGCAACGTTTGCAGTTCCGCCTCGATCCGCGCCGCAATGCGGCCGACGAGCGAGTGCGAACTGGCGTACCGGGGCGTCACCCCTTCGAGGTACTCCTGGATGACCTCGATGAGCTCCTTCTGCCGCGGCACCTCGAGCAACCGGTAGTTGCCGCCCAGGCCGGCCTTTTCCGCCGCGTGCGCGATGGCGGCGTCGAGGCCGCCGAGTTCGTCGACCAGGCCGACGGCCAGGGCGTCGGTGCCCGACCACACGCGGCCCTGCGCGATCTCCTCGACGCGTTGCGGGGTCAGGTTGCGGCCCTCCGCGACCTTGGCCACGAACTCGCCGTAGATCCAGTCGATCATCCGCTGCAGCACCGCGATTTCCTCCGGCGTCTTCGGCCGCGAGATCGTCAGGGCGTCGGCAAATTTGCCGGTCTTCACGCTGTCGAACGTGATCCCGAGGTCGTTCGCCATCTTCTTGACGTCGAACTGCAGCCCGAAGACGCCGATCGAGCCCGTGATCGTGTTCGCCTCCGCGAAGATCCGGTCGCCGTACGCCGCGATCCAGTAGCCGCCCGAGGCCGCATAGGTTCCCATGGAAACCACGATGGGCTTCACCTGTTTCATCAGTCGCACCTCGCGCTGGATTGCCTCCGACGCCATCGCGCTGCCGCCCGGGCTGTTCACCCGGAGCACCACCGCCTTCACATTCTCGTCGTGGCGCAGCTTGCGCAGCTCACGCGAAAAACGGGATCCACCGACCTGGTCGTCATCGCCCTCGCCGTCCACGATTTCGCCCTCCGCGTAGACCACCGCCACCCGGCCGGAGCGCGCATTGCCGGCCGCCGGTGCGTCGGCCGCCGGCGCGTCGGCGACGTCCTTCGCCACCGCCGCGTAATCCTCCAGCGTGATCTGCTTGAACGACTCCTTGGAGCCCGCGCGACCGGTCCGGGCCTTGAGGGCATCGAAGATCTCGTCGCGGTAAGCCAGCCGGTCCACCAGGCCCTGCTCCTTGGCGATGCGCGCCATGATGAGCCCCTCGGCATCGACCGTGGCCTGGAGTTGCGCGGGCGTCACGTTGCGCGAGCGGCCGATGTCGGCCAGCATCCCGCTCCAGATGTCGCCGAGCAGCTTCTGGACCTCCTCGCGATTTTCCGGACTCATCTCGCGCCGGGTGAACGGTTCCACCGCCGACTTGTATTTCCCGACGCGCGTCACCTGCACGTTGATGCCGAAGCGTTCGAAGGCCCCGGCGAAGAACATCGGCTCGGACGCAAGCCCGGGCATGAAGACCAGGCCGTAGGGATCGATCGCGAGTTCGGACGCGGTCGAGGCGAGGTAGTAACTCTTGGTCGTCGCCTGCGTGAGGTAGCCGACGAGCGGCTTGCCGGACTCGCGGAAGGCCTCCAGCGCGCCCCGCACTTCCTTGAGCGCGGCATATCCTGAGCCGAACGCCGCGGGGTTGAGGTCGCCGGTGATGAAGACCCCCGCGATCCGCTCATCGCGGGCGGCGGCGCGCAGCGCCCGCGTGACCGTCCGCAGCTGCACGGAGTCGCGGCGGGCACCGAACATGCTGAGGTCCACGGGTGGAGGCGCATCGGTGATATTCGTCGCGAGGTCGAACACGAGGTACGCGCCGCGTTCCAGCGGCGGGTGGGCCTTTTCCCCGCCGCCGAGCGTCGCCAGCGCGGCGAAGAACCCGATGAAGAGCAATCCGCACCCGACCGTGAAAATCGCCAGCGCGAACAGCGCGCCAATCATCGAGGTGAAAACATTCTTCATGCGTGGCGCGGACCGTACCCGGTTTCCGCTTTTCCTCCAGTCGAAAGCCCGCGGGCGATGCTTATCGGAAGGCGTTTACGCCGCCGGCCGCGGGCGCGCCGCGGCGCCCCATGACACGCTTTCGGCGCGTTCCCGACCGGGCCCGGGCACGGACGGATTGCGCCTTCCCCCTGCCTGACCACATTCTGCCCCCATGAGCGAAAAGAAGGAGCTGCTCACCACCAACCGAAAGGCGCTCACCATCAACCTGGATGAAAAGCGCTACGGCACGTTCGCCGAGATCGGCGCCGGCCAGGAGGTCGCCCGGGTCTTTTTCCAGGCGGGCGGGGCCTCGGGCACCGTCGCGAAGACGATCTCGGCGTACGACATGAATTTCAGCGACGCGATCTACGGCAAGGCGCCGCGGTATGTCTCGCGGGAGCGGCTCAACCTGATGCTGGAGCACGAGTACAGCCTGCTGCTCGAACGCCTCGCGACCGCGCGCGGGGAGCGCACGATGTTCTTTGTCTTCGCCAACACCGTCGCGACGAAGGGGTTCAAGGGAACCAATGACGGGCACGGCTGGATGGGCGTGCGCTTTCAGACCGAGGCCGGCGGGCCGCCGAACGACGTGATCCTTCACGTGCGCATGTGGGACAAGGACAACCTGTCCCAGCAGGAGGCGCTGGGTATCGCCGGGACCAACCTGCTCTACGCCGCTTTCTTCTACCGGGATGACCCGCGCCGGTTCATCGAGTCGCTCGTCGACAATCTCGGCGCCGCCCGGCTCGAGGTCGACATGCTCGAGTTCCTCGGCCCCGCCTTCGCCGGCGTGGACAACCGGCTCATGGCGCTCTACCTCGTGCAGTTCGGGCTGACCAACGCGGTGCTGTTCGGTCCGAATGGCACCGTCATCCAGCCCTCGGAGGTATTCTACAAGCGGGCGATCCTCGTCGAGCGCGGCAGCTTCCGGCCGGTGACGCACGTCAACGTCGACATGCTCAACTGCGCGACCGCGCAGTTCGTGCAGGAGCCGGCGGTGCGCGACAAGGACATCGTGGTCATCATGGAGATCACGATGAACAACCTCCTCGTCTCCGGCGCGCTCAACGCCCCGGATTTCCTGCAGCGCGCGGACCTGCTCAGCGAGCTCGGGTTCACCACCATGATCTCCAATTACCCGGAGTACTACCGGCTGACGTCCTACTTCCGCCGCTACACGAAGGAGATGATCGGCGTGGTGATGGGGATCAACAACCTGCTCGAGATCTTCAACGAGAAGTACTACGAGCATCTCGAGGGCGGCATCCTCGAGTCGTTCGGCCGCATGTTCCGTCAGGCGGTGAAGCTCTACATCTATCCGATGCGCCAGGAGGCGTACGACCGCTATCGCGCCGCCGGCGGCACCGCCCCGGCCGGTTCCCACGTGACGCACGCCTTCGCGAGCAACGTGATGATCACGGCGAAGAACGTCCACGTCGCGAACCACCTGCGCAACCTCTACGATCACCTGTTGGAGAACCACTACATCGACAGCATCGTGGGCTTCGATCCCGACGTGCTCGGGATCTTCTCGCAGGACGTGCTCGGCCGGATCCGCGATCACGACGCATCGTGGGAGACGATGGTGCCGGCACCCGTCGCCGCCGCGATCAAGCGCCGCCGGCTCTTCGGCTACGTCGACCCGGCGGAGCTCCCTGCGTCCGCCGCGGCGAATTGATATCCGACGGGCGCGCGCGCCCGGGCGCCGGGACTTTTTTCGTGCCTTTTGGCGGGAATCGTGGGCATTTTCCCGCGCGCATGCGCTTTCACAAATACCACGCCCTCGGCAACGACTACATCGTCCTGAACCCCGCCGATTTTCCGGCCTGGCCCTCGGCGCCGACGGTCGACCAGATCCGCGTCATCTGCCACCGCAACTTCGGGGTCGGCTCCGACGGCATCCTCTGGGGCCCGCTGCCGTCGCAACTGAGCGAGTTCGGGCTGCGCATCTTCAACCCGGATGGCTC
>ERZ761602.3649-NODE-3649-length-21376-cov-10.847240_pt1 | contig 21376 bp, 19 predicted proteins | sample MGYA00512165_ERZ761602 | MGnify/ENA primary metagenome ERZ761602 (study PRJEB28899, sample SAMN02445085) | bioreactor sludge metagenome | biome: EBPR sludge; isolation source: Thorneside wastewater treatment plant | place: Australia: Brisbane, Thorneside...
CCTTTCGGAGTATTTTCGGCGAGGAGTAAATTCCGGCGGTCGGTGTAAAGACCTCCCCGCTCAGCAGCCTTCGATCAATGCGATCCGAGTACTCAAACCAGAAGTACGTGAACGTCAAAAATCCGAGGACTGCAAGAAATCCGGTGATGGCGAACGTCCACCTGTTGAATACGACCCCGAGCAGCCGTCGGTACCACGGACGCGTCTCGGCGCGGAAAGCCACCGCACCGGGACGGCGCTTTTTCACCCAACCCCTTGGCGGCAACTTAGAGCGAGTGCCGCTGTTTTTTCGTTCTGAATACATCCTGTGCGTAGTCGGCGGGGGGCAGGGGCTTTCGTTCACGGCAGAGCCCCTGTAAAATTTTACCGAGTTTTGATCTACTATGTCCATCTATTTCAAGTCTTTGATCGATGCCGCTTTTCACGACCTTAACTGAACGAACGCGAAAGCAGCTTTTGTTTGCACCAGTTGCGATAGGCATGATGTTGCTGATCGGGACGCTCGGGTTCCGAACGTTTGGAGGTCATGACTGGCTGGATAGCGTATATTTGGCCGCGCAAACCGTAACGACGGTCGGATATGGCGACTTGCCGATCCGCACGTCTGCTGAAAGGCTCTTTGCGACCATTTATATGATCCTTGGGGTCGGAACCGTGCTTTACTCGCTCACGGTGATAGCCCAGGCGATCGTCCAGTCCGAGCTTATCGAAGCATTTAGTTCCCGAAGAAGAATGGCACACTTAGAAAAACTGCAGGATCACCATATCGTTTGCGGGGCGGGCCGGGTTGGCCGCAGGGTGATCAAGTACCTTGTTCAGCAAGGCCAGAAGGTCGTTGTGATCGAATCTAACCCTGATCGGTTCGAAGAACTCCGCGGACTCGACATCCAGATGATCGATGGTGACGCAACACTTGACGCGAATCTGGATCAGGCCGGCGTTGCCAAAGCAAAAGGACTGGCCGCCTGTCTTCCGGATGATGCATCTAATGTGTATGTTGTCCTGACTGCCCGCGGCCTCAACCCGGCGATCCACATCGTGGCTCGGGCTGTCGAGGAGCAAGCCGAATCGAAGCTGCTGATGGCGGGAGCCAGTCGGGTCATCGCTCCGACGATCATCGGCGGACAGTCAATGGCCAGAGCCTTGATCAAACCCGCGATCGCGGATTTCATGGATACGATCGTTGCCGAGACGCACGACCTCGTATTCGAGGAGTTCGCGGTTGCTCCGCAGTCGATTTTCTCGAATAAAAGGCTCGCAGAGACGAACATCGGCAGTTCGTACGACCTGATCGTCGTAGGCATTCGTCGGGTGGGCGGCGAACTCGTGTTCCATCCGTCCGGTGAAACTCGGATCGAAAGCGGTGACCTGCTACTTGTCATCGGAAGGGCTGAGGGTGTGAAAAAGCTGAGCGAGGCAAATTCTTGATGCGGATATTAGTAACAGGCGGCAGTGGCTATCTTGGCACGCACATTCGGCACTTCTTTGATGCCGACGACCTTTCGCGCCGTTCGGGCCTCGATATTCTGAACCTCATGGACACCCAAATGGCTGCCGATTACGACGTCGTGATCCATTTGGCGGCGTCAATGGACAAGTCGCACGAAAATGCCGAAGAGGTATTCCTCACGAATGTTGAGGGCACGGTCAATCTTCTTCGCGTAATGAAAGAGGATTCGATCTTCATTTTTGCTTCTACCAAGGACGTTTACGGCCGCTTTGCCGATAACTTCCGTGAGGTCCCTGAAACGTGTCCGACGCTTTACGCAGGCCAGTCGCCGCTCGAATGGTCAAAGCTGGTCGCCGAGCACTACGTCGATTATTACTCGCACCAACGCCGATTCCGTTCTTGCGTGTTCCGGCTCTCGACCGTTTATGCACCGGCGAGCGAGGGCAACACGCCCGGCTTCGTCGGCCACTATGCCGATTGTCTCGATCAGGGTAGGCCGATCAGGCTTCCCGGAGCTGGCCGTCCGGTCCGAGACCTCCTTCACGTTGACGATGTCTCGCGGGCATGCAAAGCCTTCATCGATTCCGTGATCCGCCACGGTACCTACAACCTCGGCGGCGGCCCGAAGAATGCGACCTCGCTTTCGAATCTCGTTGAGATGCTCGAAACAGCCTCCGGTTTTCAGGCCGTGCTCGGCGCTCCGCTGCCCGATCCTGTGCCGTTCAACTACGTCACCGACATTAGCCGCGTGATGCAGGAGCTCGATTGGTCGCCCGAGACCGATAAAGAAACGGGATTGAGAACGCTCTTTGCCTTGGGCTCCGAAAGCGAGGCTGCCGAACAATGAGGATACTCGTCCGCGGAACCAACTGGATCGGTGATGCCGTGATGACCATTCCGGCGATGCGTCGGCTTAGGGGTGCATTCCCCGATGCTCATATCGCTCTCCATTGTCGAAAATGGGCTGAGGGCATCTTTCGCGACGCCGATTTTCTGGACGAGATCATTACGTTTCAAACCGGCGACAAGGGCTTGAACGACCTCCGCAGCGAAGCCTCGCAGATCCGTCGGGGTAATTTCGATGTCGCAGTGCTCTTTCCTAATTCGTTCCGTTCGGCGGCTCTCCCGTGGCTCGGCAAGATACCGCGGCGATTCGGTTACGAGAAGGAAATGCGGGGGTTCATGCTCACCGACCGTGTCGCTGTCCCGAAATGGAAATCGACCCGCCATGAGGTTTTTTATTACCTCAACCTCGTCGATGCGGTGATAGGTTCGCTCGAAGGCCACGCGGACGCACGGAATGCGCCGGCTGACATTTCGATAACTGTCTCGTCCACACGCCGCGACCAAGCAAGGGAGATCCTTGAGAAGCTCGGCGGCGATCCCGGCTTACCGATCGTCGCTCTCGGGTGCGGCTCGACCAATTCGCGGGCAAAACGCTGGCCGGCCGAACGCTTTGCCGCCCTTGCCTCGCAGATAATGGATTCAGCGGGAGCGAACATCGTGCTTCTCGGCTCCGAGGACGAACGCGACGTAGCTGAAGACGTCATAGGCCTTTCAGACAGGAATCTGATCAACGCCGTCGGCCGTACCTCGCTTGACGAGGCCGTCGCTCTGCTTGCCGTTTCTGATGTTTTTGTCTCGAACGACATGGGCTTAGCTCATATCGCCGCCGCGGTCGGCACTCCGACGCTGGTAATTTTCGGCCCGACCGATCCGGGAACGACCCGGCCGTTTTCTGACGTAGCAGAGGTGATACGCGTGCCGGTCGAGTGCTCGCCGTGTATGCTCCGCGAATGCCCGATCGACCACCGCTGCATGACTTCGATCGAGCCCGCTGCGGTTGCGGAAAGGGTTCTCGCTGTTCTTAAATTAGAGAAATCGAACGCCCGGAAAAACCAATCTAATGGCCAATGAACTCCAGAAAGCGGTATTTCTCGACCGCGACGGCACACTGATCGAGGAGGTTGATTTCCTTTCGCGTGCAGAAGACATGCGGCTCTTTGCATCAACCGCCGCTGCCCTGACGCAGCTTCACCTTGCCGGCTTCAAGCTATTTGTCGTTACGAATCAGTCGGGCATAGCCCGCGGCTATTTTGGCGAGGCGGACGTGCAGGCGATCCACGACCGGCTCCAGGCCGATCTTGGCGGCCTGATCTCTGGATTTCAGTTTTGTCCGCATATGCCGAACGCTGGCTGCCGGTGCCGCAAGCCGAACATCGGTATGATCGAAGCGAGCCTCGGGCCCTCAGTTCTAGATATAGAAAACTCGTGGATGATCGGCGACAAGCTTCTCGACATCGAGACCGGCTTCAACGCCGGCCTCCGAACCGCACTGGTTAGAACCGGCTACGGGAGCAAGGCCGCAGATTCGCTTGAACGCCGGCCGGACGTGATCGCGGACGACATTGGAACTGCGGTCGATATTATTCTCGACTGGTCTCGGCGATCGGGAGAATGACGCGAAACGTCGAGCCGTGTCCTTGGCCCTTGCTGATTGCCATTACGGATCCGCCATGCAGCTCGACGATATTCCTGACGATCGCAAGGCCAAGCCCAAGGCCCTTTTGATTCTCAGAAGAACCATCCTGACGAAACTTCTCGAAAACAAGCGGAAGAAAATCCTCGCTGATGCCGATCCCCGTGTCCGTCACTTCTATTTCGACTCGGCCGTTCGCGTTCTTTAATGCAAGTTCGATCCGGCCGCCCTCGGGCGTGAACTTGATCGCGTTGGAAAGCAAATTTGTAACGACCTGGCCAAGGCGGTTCGCGTCTCCATTTACGATCACATTTTCGGCCCCCTCGCCTATCGCTACCGTCAGATCGAGCGATTTCGCTTCGGCAGAGGGTCGAACGCTGTCTGCCGCTTGCGAAACGACCTCTGCGATCGCGGCCTCGCCCTGTTCGATCTGAAGCTTGCCGGAAACGATCCGAGCAACATCGAGCAGATCTTCGATAAGCTTGTTCTGAAGCTCGGAGTTCTTGATGATCGTGGTGAGAGCCCGCCGCGACTGTTCCTCCTCGAGATTTCCGTCCTGCAGGAGCCGGGCCCAGCCAAGAATGGAGTTGAGCGGCGTCCGCAGTTCGTGCGAGACGGCCGCCATGAATTCATCCCGAACGCGGTTGGCGATCTCCGCCTCTTCTCTGGCAACACGTTCTTTTGCGAGCAGGTCCTCGCGTTCGGTCGCGGCGAGAGTAAGCTCGTCATTCAATGCACGAAGCTCCTCGGTTCGGACCTCGACCCGCTGTTCGAGGTCCTTATTGACCTCGATCAGCTCGCCCTCGGCAACCGCCCGCCGCTTGCCCTCCGAGAAAACGAGGAAATTCGCAAATAGCAGCGATATGATGCCGGCAACCACGGAAACGATCAAGACCCAGATACTCGCCCGCAGCCGAAGGTCGAATGCCGCCGCTCGGCCGGCCGCCGCATTGATCTCAAAGGCCTTGATCTCATTTGCCGCCGCCCGGAAGGAATCGAGCGGCTCTTTGATCTCCGTAACCGAAAGTTCCGTGAACGCCGCGGCCGGCCCTTCGATCTTCCGTCGCTCGATCTTGGCGGCACTCCGTGCCCAAAACTCACCGGCACTGGAACCGAGCCTTGCGACCGATGCCGTGATCTCGGGTATTTGCCCGAATGCCTGCTCGACGCGCGCCTGAATGGCGTCCGCCTGCCGCTTCTTTGATGCGAAGCGGTCAGCATAGGTCGAGTTGCCGGTAAGGATAAATCCGCGAACGTCGGCCTCGGCATCGGTCATAACCGCAACCACCGATTCAAGATCCAGGAGCAGAACGCGCGTCCGTTCCTCCTGCTCGCGAACGTCCCTCGCCGACGCCGTCGCCTGGTAAAAGATGAAGCCGAGGACGGCAAAGACCAGAAATACGACGAAAAGCACCAACGGAATCTTTCTTTCAAACCGAAGAGCCATTTATTCTCCGCATTTGTGCACAACTCCGGCGGGCTCTCGCGGCTCTGCCCGAACCTGCCCGCTCGGCACTGTTACTGATGTGTAAATAATGATAACTTTCATTACTGACCTTGGCTCCCGTTGAAAAGGCATTGCTCAGCGATCGCACCGACGATCCCGAGCCTTCATCAATGAAGATGAACGGCGGTCGCAACCGTAGTCCAAGTACGCAACAGTCTCAAGATCATCAGTAGGCTTTTCGAATGCGGGCATGACCAGTTTAAACGAAAACGGAACCGTAGCAAACAGTCCGAGTATGTCCCCGATCTTTCGCCTGATCCTCGGCCGTTTGATCGCGATCTTCGTACTTCTTGTCACCGGATGGTTTTGGTATAGCGGAAACCTCGGTGTTTCGTTCGCCGAACTTCCGAACGGCCCGCTGGCGATATTCGTTTCCTCGGTCGCGGTGAGCATTGTCTTTCTGCTGCTTTTCGCCCTTCGCTTCCCTGAAAAGTGGCAGATCCGGCTTCAGTTCCTCGCCGATGCGTTCCTGATCACCTGGCTCGTTTCGATGACCGGCGGCATTTCGTCGCCCTATGTTACGCTCTACATCGTTCTTATCGGCATTACGTCGCTTTTTCTGCGGCCGTTGGAAACGCTGTTCACCGCGGTCGGTTGCACGCTGCTTTTCGTCCTTTTGGCGTTGGTATTCCGCTACGGGTTCATCGATGGTGACGATGCTCAGCAGTCATTCTCGAAGAGTGTCCAGATCGTGAGCTTTAACGTCGTCGCGTTCTTCGCCGTCGGCCTTTTGGCTTCCCGTCTGGCAGACCGGCGTTTCTCGGGCGAACAGCTAAAGGAGACCGTTAAGTCGCTCGCCGACCTGCGTGCGCTTCACGAAAGGATCGTGGAGTCCATCCGTTCGGGCCTCATCATCACAGATCGCAACGGCGTCATCTATACAGCAAATGCCGCCGCGTACGAGATGATCGGGCAGGATAATGAGGCTCTCGCCGGGCGTTCGATCACACAGTTGTTCGGAAACGTGAGCGAGCAGATCAGGCTTTCGGAAACGATAGATGCAGGCGAGCACCCGCCCCGCTTTGAGACCGACATCCTGACACCGGACGGCTTCGCGGTCCACGTCGGCTACAGCGTTTCGCAGCTGCGTTCTGAGAACGACGAACCGACGGGATACATTTTCTCGTTCCAGGATCTTACCGAGATCCGTTCAATGGAAGAAAGCGTCCGCCGCAAGGACCGCCTTGCCGCGGTCGGCCGCGTTGGTGCCGGACTCGCCCATGAGATAAGGAACCCGCTCGGCGCGATGCGTGGGGCGATACAGCTTCTCGAATCAAAAACTGACCGCGGCACAGTTCAGGCGGACCTGATGGGGATCATTCTACGCGAATCGGACCGCCTTAACTCGATCATCACCAATTTTCTTAACTACGCTAAGCCAAAGGTCGGCGACTTCGTTGAGATCGACGTTAACGAAGCGATACGGGATACGGTCGTTTTGTTGAAGCATGGCCCTGACGTCAAGCCTTCGCATGTTTTCGAGCTTGACCTTCCGTCTGAGCCGATCTTTCTTTCGGCGGACGAAACCCAACTTAAACAGGTCTTCTGGAATCTTTCACGGAACGCTCTTCACGCAATGCCCAACGGCGGAACATTGCTGATCGGCGCCGAACGGCTTCCTTTTGATAAGGTCCGGATCAGGTTCGCCGATAACGGTTCCGGAATGCCGCCCGAACAGGTCGAGAAACTCTTCGAACCCTTCTCTAAGTCAACTTCAGGCGGCACGGGCCTTGGGCTCTCGATCGTTTATCAGATCGTCCGTGACCACAATGGAGCGATCAACGTTCGCAGTTCGGAGGGCGAAGGAACAACGATCACGCTTGAGCTTCCGGTCGAGCGCAAGCCCATCGACGACCGTTCTGAAAGGTCCGGCGGATCGCGGTCCGGCGATACCCGACTTGCCGATTTTCTTAATGTCTCTTCGGACAGCAAGTAGATTTTACTTGAAACGAAAGGGGCTTTTCTGTGACAATAGGAGCAGGCGTCGGTTTTCCGAGTCCCGCACCATCCTTTTTCTAATAGCACAACCTGACCCGATTCAAAGATGCCAAATCTATTGATCGTTGACGACGAACAGAGCTTCAGGCAATTGCTTACCTTGATATTCGAGGGCGAAGGCCACAACCTCCGCACGGCCTCGAATGGCCGCGAAGCACTAGAACTTCTTGCCGAAGAACCCGCCGACCTCATTATCTCCGATGTGATGATGCCGGACATGGACGGCATTGAGATGCTCCGTGAACTGCGTTCAACGCAGCCCGATACGGGCATCATCTTCATGACGGCCTACGCTTCGGTTGACAGCGCCCGCGAGGCATTCAAGCTCGGTGCGGATGATTTTATCCAAAAACCGTTCGACGTTGAGGAACTGAAGCTCATCGTCAAGAAGACGCTTGAAAAGCAGGAACTGATCGACGAGAACCGGGCGTTCAAGCGTGCCCAACGCGAACGCGGAAGTGTCAGCAACATCATTGGCCGCTCAGCCAAAATGCAGGCGATCTATCAGATGATCGAGACCGTCGCCGAAGTGCAGTCCACTGTTCTTATCACCGGCGAAAGCGGAACGGGTAAGGAGCTTGTCGCACGAGCGATCCACGACATGAGCCCGCGTGCGGAGCGGCCGTTCATCTCGATAAACTGTGGAGCCTTTACCGAAACACTGCTCGAATCCGAACTATTCGGTTATGTAAAGGGCTCATTCACCGGGGCGAACACCAACCGCAAGGGACTTTTTGAAGCAGCCAACCGCGGGACCATCTTCCTTGACGAGATCGGCGAAATGTCGCCCGCGATGCAGGTCAAGCTACTTCGAGTACTTCAGGAAAAACGTGTCCGCCCGGTCGGGGCCCATGAGGAGATCTCGATCGACGCCCGCGTTATCGCCGCAACGAACCGCGACCTTAAACAGATGTCGCTCGACGGTAGTTTCCGCGAAGATCTCTTCTACCGTATCTCAGTTATACCTATCACGCTTCCGCCGCTTCGCGAACGAAGCGAGGACATCCCGGAGCTTGTTAACCACTTCATCGGCAAATTCTGCGATCAGACCGGCCGCCAACTGACCATTTCTCCTAAAGCGATGCAGATGCTCGAGGACTACGTTTGGGGCGGCAACGTCCGCGAACTCGAGCACACGATCGAACGTGCCGTCGCTCTCGAACGCGGTAACGAGATCCAGCCGGAGCGGCTTCCGGACAACGTCACCAACTACAACCCCGAGCGGATAAAAGCCGAGTTCGATCTGCCTGACAACGGACTGAACCTTTCGGCCCATCTCGATAATCTCGAAAAGACCTACGTTCTTGAGGCTTTGCGAAAGACCTCAGGCAATCAGACCAAAGCCGCCGACCTGCTACAGATGCAGGTGCGGTCGCTTCGGCACTTACTGGATAAACACAATATTCGGGCACTTTCCGCCCAGATGCGTAATGGAGATTGAAGTTAAAGGGCCCGATGCGGTCCTTTTTTGTTCCCCACCCGATCTTCTGACACTTTTTGTCATCGGCTGATTACCAAATTCTGTAAAAAGAATGATGCTGCTCCCTGCTTTGCCCTGATGACACTAACACCACCCGATTCGCTAACACTCCTATTTACAACACTTTCGCCTCACCCTACGCTCGAAAAACATCTTTGGCACGCCTATTGATTTAGATATTCTCGCCTGGGAAAGGTGAATACTCGAATCGAACCCAAAACTCTAGGAGATTGTGAATCAGAAATGAAAAATCAGAAAGGTTTCTCGCTTATCGAACTCTTGATCGTCGTCGTGATCATCGGCATCATCGCCGCGATCGCTATCCCGAACCTGCTGGCGGCCCGCCGCTCGGCTAACGAAGGTTCAGCAATTTCGTCCCTCCGTACGCTTCACGGAGCACAGATGACCTATCAGTCAACCTCTGGTAATGGTCAGTTCGCAGGTACGGCCGGTACGCCGGGCGTAACGCCGATGCAGGAAATGGCAACCGTCAACCTAGTTGACAGCGTCCTCGCTTCGGGAACCAAGAGCGGCTACGACTACGTTGGCGACCGCCAGGTCGGAACGACCGCACAGCCGGCTACGTTCTACTTCTCGGCTCGTCCGTCGCAGGCAACCGGTATCACACAGTCGGGTACCCGCCGCTTCGGTATCGCAACCGCCGGTGTCATCGTTGCAGACGCTGATGCAGCCAACCTTGCTACGCACTTTGACGATACGTCGATTGCGAACGGTACGCCGCTTTCGAACTAGTGTCTATCACTTAATTTAGCAAGAGCGAGATTCCGCAAGGTTTCTCGCTCTTTTTTTCTTTCCTACTTCCCCGAATTACGCTATCTTTACCTCGGTCGATCCTCCCTTGACACGACCTCCCGGTCAACGCCCGGATAACGTCCACCTCTACAAATGGAGAACGTCTCTAACGGTAACCGCAACCCTCTTGAACCGTTCCCGGTGTTTCTTGGATTGGCATTAGTCAGTTTGATGATACCGGTGCCGCGGCCTTCATTCATTCCTTCGATGCCCTGGAAGGCCGAACTCGCGATCTCGGCCGTACTCGCAACCGCTTCACTCGCACTCCTGTTCCGCAAGCGTTGGCTATTTGCTCAGACGGTCAGGACATCTACGCTTCAGCAGTTGATTCTTGGAGCCGTTCTTGCTTTCGCGGCTAACTCGGCGCTTTCGGTCACGTGGGCGGAATTTCCGATCGCCGCGACGCGCCACGCTCTCGTCTGGCTCTGTTACTTCTGCATTCTTTACTTCGCCCACCGCTGGATATCGATCAGCGGTTCGCTGCGAGCACTGACCGTACCGCTTTTAGTTGCGGTCACGATCGTCCTCGCTCTCTGCGTCTTCGATCTGCTCACGTTCGAAAGCTTCGCCGAATTCGAGGGTACGTTTCGGATCCGATATGCACGTTTCGGCGAGATGGCCGTGACCGCCGGGCCGCTGCTTCTTGGGTGCGCCATTGCGGATCCGAATCGAAGGCGGGCAGGCCTGATCGCTCTCTTTGCCGCAGCGGCCTGGCTCGTCGCTATGCTCTCATTGAGCAAGGCGGCGTTCGTCGCCGGGTTCGCCGGTTTTCTCTTCGTTCTTTTCGGCTTACTACTCTTCGGTCGCCGAACGTTACGCACGCGATCGATCGCGGCACTTGCCGTCTTCGCTTCCGTTACCATCGCAATTCAGTTCGGAACCGTTTATCTTACCGCGGTGCCATCAACGGCAAACTACATTTCCGGCGAGGCCGACCCGACCCGCTCGACATCAGCAATGCGAATCTTCACCTGGACCATCGGTCTCGAGATGGTCCGGAACAACACACTATTAGGCGTCGGCGGAGACAACTTTGGGCCTAAGTTCAACGATGCGCGACTGAGTTACGCGGCTCGAAACCCGGACGATCCTTCCCTTGCGACCGCCGAAGACTATTTGGTCGAACGTGCACACAACGAGTACTTGCAGATCGCAGCCGAGTTCGGGGTCCTTGGTATTCTGTTCATCGGAGCCTGCCTGCTTTGGTTTGGCGTGGCCCTGGCGAAAGCTGTTTGGACACAAAAGGGCCGCGTCTCACCGGTCCTTATTGGATCGGCCGGCGGGCTCGTCGCTTTTGCGGTTAGCTCCGCTTTTACGTCCTTCTCATTTCGTGCCTTTCAGAATGGAGTCGTGTTCTTTATCGTGCTCGCCGTTTTCGTCCATTCGATCCGCAGAGTCGGCCGGAGCAATAGTGATCCGTCAGGCGGACCGGAAAAGGCAGTTTCCGAGGGCTTCTTGGTTCGTCTTCGAAAGCTTTCCGCTCTTCCATTCGCGGCCCTCTTTCTGTTTTCGATAGCTGCCGGCGCAAGCCAATACTACGTGCTGCTCGGTGAAAAGGCTCGATCACAAAGCGAAGCTGAAGCCTACTTTCGTTCGGCCATCGGCCTTCACCCCGAGAACACGGGGGCGTACCTCGCCTATGCCGGCCGGGCGGGCCGTAGCGGAGACACGCGTTTGGCGGCAGAGCTCTATCGCAAAGCCATCGACAACGGGCTCGGTGTTACTGTTACCTACTCGACCCTGTCGAAGGCGTATGAGCTCGACGGCGACCGTGATAACGCAGAACGAACTCTCGCCGAAGCGATCAGCATTTTCCCGCGGTCGGTCTTTATCAGGATCCGCTATGCTCTACTTCTGGAGGCCAACGGCAAAGGCGGCGAATCCGCAAAGCAATTCGACGCTGCCCTGGCGATGGACCTAAAGCAAGCTAACGGCTGGGAGACGCTCATCCGCGACGGGATGCTGAAAGCTCATCTGCGGGCAAAGGAGGTCGGTGACTCAACTCCGCCGGCCGAACTTCGGCCAAATAATGCGATCTACGCCTATGCCGACGAGCAGATCGGCCCGTCGAGTCCGGCGCCTTGACCGTTCAAGACCGGCTCCGTTCTATACTTGACCTTGGCGTATGTTAGTATTCCCCTCAAGATACCTGTCCGCCGGCCGATGACCCGGCAGTTGTTTGTCGCTGCAAATGACACGAACCGTTTTCCCGATAATCCTCAACACCTTTCGCGAGGCGATCCGTGACCGGATACTTTATAACCTCGTCATCTTTGCCCTGCTCGTCATCGCAAGCGCTGTCCTTTTGAAGGACCTCACCGATGGGCAGGAGGGCCGGACCATTGTCAATATAGGGCTTACGGCGATGCTTTTTTTCGGGGTATTCATCGCGATCTTTGTCGGCGTCGGCCTTGTGTCCAAGGAGATCGAGAAGCGAACCGTTTATTCGATCTTCAGCAAACCCGTCCGCCGGTCGGAGTTCATCATCGGCAAGTACCTTGGGCTTTGCCTGACGCTCGCCTTGAACGTAGCCGTAATGGGCATCGGACTAACGCTCGCTCTTGTCTTTGTCGGCTCAGATGCACTGGCCGCGAACATCTGGCCGGCGATCCTCCTGATCTTTCTTGAGTTGATGGTGATCACCGGCGTCGCGATGGTCTTTTCGACCTTTTCGTCTCCGGCCCTTTCCGCACTGCTGTCGTTTCTGGTGTTCGTTATCGGACATTTGAGTTCCTCGCTTCGCGACCTCGGAGCAACGCTCGGTTCGCCGGTCTCGAAAGCCGTTTTCGACTCAATTTATTTCGTGCTTCCTAATTTGTCGCTTTTCACCTTTCGTACTGAGGCCGCTGCCGGATTGATTCCGAGCACGAACATGCTTGCCTATTCCGCGCTTTATGCTTTGCTTTACATCGTCGTTCTCTTGGGTATAGCGGTGATGGTCTTTCAGAAACGCAATTTTAAGTAGCCGGCCGCAGGGGACCGGTCGCGATCAACTAAGATGCCTTCAGGTACAGCACCCAACTCACGCAATTCGACGCTCGCCATCGGGCTTGCGGTATTTCTGTGCCTTGTCGGCTCTGCGTTTATCGCAGCACGCGCAGTGGAGAACCGTCCACAGCTCTCCGCCGAATACGCCGATGCGGACCTTGAGTTTCAGGGCAAGAAGCTCCGAGGGTGGTCTCTGGGTTCCGAAGGCCTGCTTGCCGATTGGTATTGGATGCGTTCGCTTCAGTACATTGGCGACAAGGTCGTAAACAGTGAGGAAGAGTTCATCAACGTTGAAGATCTGCGGCCGCTCAACCCGCGGCTGCTTTATCCGCTTCTGGACAATGCTACCGATCTCGACCCTCGATTTATGGCGGCATTTTCGTATGGCTCTATCGTACTCCCGGCGATCGATCCGGAACATGCGATCGCCCTAACACGAAAGGGCATAGCCGCCAACCCCGAGAGCTGGCGGCTCTACCAATATCTTGGCTATATTTACTGGCGGCAAAAGCGTTTTGAAGAAGCGGCCGAAACATACGATCGCGGTTCGCGGATCGCAGGTGCTCCGCCCTTTATGCGGCAGATGGTCGCCGCGATGAAAACGCAGGGCGGCAGCCGCGAAACGGCCCGCGAGATCTATCTGCAGATGCGCGACCAGGCCGAAGACCAGCAGTCGCGTGAGAATGCCGAGCTTCGGCTTTTGGAGCTCGACGCCCTCGAAGAACTTGATGCGATCAATGCCGAACTAAAGGCCGCGGTCGAACGCACCGGAAAATGCCCGGTATCGTTGCGGCAGATCGTTCCGTCGCTCCGTGAGGTAAAGCTGCCCGGGGGACGAGCATTTCGCCTCGACTCAAATGGCGACCCAGCCGATCCGCTCGGCTTCCCGTATCGACTAACGCCGGAGGATTGCCGGGCATCGTTGAACGAAACAACTAGGATACCCAAACAGCTCGATTAGTTTTCAAGGTATGGAAAACATTGTTGAGATCGAAGGACTTTCTAAGGATTATGAGGTTGGCTTTTGGCGAAAGCGGAAGGTCCGTGCCCTCGATGGCCTCAGCCTTAATGTGAAGCCTGGCGGCATCTTTGGCTTTCTCGGCGGAAACGGTGCCGGCAAAACGACGACCATCAAGATCCTGATGGGACTTCTTTTCCCTACCGAAGGAACTGCAAAGATACTCGGCTCCCCCATCGACGATGTAAGAATGCGCTCGCGGATCGGCTATTGTCCCGAGAATCCGTACTTTTACGATTACCTAACGCCGCTCGAACTGCTCGATTATTTCGGTCGGCTGTTTGGGCTTGATGCTGCAACGCGGAGCTCCCTTTCGGCGGACCTGCTCAATGCCGTCGGGCTTGATGAGGCGGCATGGAAGCGGCAACTCCGGAAATTCTCAAAAGGAATGCAGCAGCGTGTCGGACTTGCTCAGGCATTGATCAATGAACCCGAGATCGTATTTCTTGATGAACCGATGAGCGGGCTCGACCCCGTCGGCCGACGCGAGATACGCGAACTGATCGCCGGGCTCAAAACTAAAGGCACCTCGGTTTTTATGTCGACGCATATCCTTTCAGATGTCGAGGCACTCTGCGATGAGGTTGCGATCCTGCGAAAGGGCAAGCTCTTTGCGACCGGCGACCTGCAGGAACTTCTAAGCCGGGATACCGGCCGGGGCGGCTTTGAGGTCATCGCCTCGGGCCTCTCGCCGGCCGCCGTCGCACAGATCGAGGCACTCAGCAAGGGATCCGTCGTAACTGCAAAACCGAACGGTATCGCTATCGAGGTTGCGAACGAAGAATCAATCGAGGGAGTGTTGCGAACGATTCGCGACAATTACGGAAAGCTAATCTCCGTGCTGCCGGTCAAGCAATCGCTTGAGGATCTCTTTATCGAAAAGCCCGCCGCGGACTAAAGTGGCTGTTCGGTGCGGATCGCGGTCACCTTCCAGCGAATGTCCGCCCGGTCGTCATTCTGCTTAAAGCCGTCGATGGTCAGGTTGACTGTGATGGTCTCGCCCGGGCCGAGGCTTGCGTGCTTCTCCGGTATCGCCAGCAGCCGCTTTTCCTTGATCACCTGCGATTCCGAATTTCTCACGGCAACATTGATCTCCAGCCCGTTGATCGTCCTCGTTCCTTTGTTCCGCACCGTGCCGCGAATGAACATCGAGATCGTCCCAAATGCGTTCGGCGATTCGACCGTATCGCGGCTCGTCGAGATCACGATGTCGTTCGTCAGTGTTTCAAACTCGGGACTTCCCTCTTTATAAGCCCCCTCAAGCACGGCGACCTTTTGCTCCTCGATCGAAGGCTGAAGCGTCAATATCCAGATCCCGAGCCCCAAAAGAACAAGGCCGACGACGCCTCCGACCATCAGGCCCGCGAGGTTCCGTTTCGGTTTTTCGTTGAAATTATCGAGCGATTCCATTGTCTTTGTGCTCCGGCGTTGGTCAGAAATTTGCCTTAGGTTATCATCTCGATTGCCGTTTCTCGAAATGTTACAAGCCGCGGAAAGCCCATCACACGTTTATTTGGAGGTTGCATTACCTCTCCCGGTTCGCCATGGTTTCACCTATCAAATGCCGGCCGAAATGTTGGGAACGGCAAGGCTCGGTGCCCGCGTGGTCGTGCCCTTCGGCAAGCGGAGTTTCACGGGTTACATCATCGGATTTCCGGAACGGCTGCCTGACGATGGCTCACTCTCGCCGGATCAGGTTCGGACGATAACCTCGCTTGAAGATGAAGAGCCGCTCATCACGCCCGAGATCTTTGAGCTTACGCGTTGGGCGGCCGACCATTACCTCGCTTCGTGGGGCGAGATGCTGAAGGCTGCACTTCCGGCCGGAATCAATGTAACCGTCGACCGCTCCGTCTCGATCACAGAACGAGGCCGGCTCGAACTCCGCGATACGAAACGCGAGGGCACGGTGAAGCACAAGCTGCTCACGCGATTGTCGGCGAGCGATTCCGTCCTTCAAAGCGAACTTCTGAAAGATGCAGGCCGCTCTGCCGCAGGAGTGCTTCGCGAACTGATAAAGGCCGGGTTTGCCGTTGCCGCTGAGACGACCGTCGAAGCAAAAGTGAAGCCAAAGCGGCGAAAGGCAGTCAGGCTTCTCTCGGACGATGCTAAGGCCGAACGTGCGCTTTCCGAGCAGCACCAAAGTGTTCTCTCCGCTCTGCGTGCGAGCGGCGGCGAGATGTTCTTCACCGATCTGCTCGAACGCTCCGGTGTTAGTTCCTCGCCCGTGACCACCCTTGCCAAAAAGGGCTTTCTTGAGGTCTTCATCGCCGAGGAGATCCGCGACCCGCTGACCGGTTACGAAGAAACGAAGCCGCCGGAGCTAAAGCTGACAAAAGATCAGGCCAATGCTCTTGAGAGCATTACCGCGGCACTCAGCCGTGAAACGTTCAAGGCTTTTCTGCTCCACGGCGTGACGGGCAGCGGCAAGACCGAAGTATATATTCGAGCGATGCGGCAGGCTCTCGACGAAGGACTCTCGTCGCTAATGCTCGTCCCGGAGATCGCCCTGACGCCCGTGTTTTCCCGACGGCTTCGCGATGCATTCGGCAATAAAGTTGCGATTCTTCATTCCAATCTATCCGCCGGCGAGCGGTTCGATGAATGGCGGCGTATCCGCAGCGGCGAGGCAAGGATCGTCATCGGAACTCGTTCGGCCGTATTCGCTCCGCTTGCCGATCCCGGCTTGATCATCGTCGATGAAGAGCACGACGCGTCGTATCGACAGAACGAATCGCCGTTTTACCACGGCCGAGATGTCGCCGTTATGCGTGCCCATCGGGCCGGTGCCGTCGTAGTTCTCGGCTCCGCGACGCCTTCGCTCGAGTCGTTCAACAACGCACATATCGGCAAGTACGAATATCTGCGAATGCCCGAACGGATCGGCGGCCGGCCGCTCGCCGATGTCGAACTGATCGATATGCGCGAGGTCTTCAAGCGGGCTGGTAAGGATGTCGTCATCTCGCCAAAGCTCGCCGAAGCGATCGAGGAAACGCACCGTCGGGGCGAGCAAACGATGATGCTGCTCAATCGCCGCGGGTTTTCATCCTTCGTTCTCTGCCGGAGCTGCGGCGAGAGCCTGCGATGCAAGAACTGCGACATCACACTGACCTACCACAAATCTGGCTCGCGGCTCGTCTGCCATTACTGCAGCTATACGACCGATCCGCCGAGCGTCTGCCCGTTTTGCGAGAGCGAGTACCTTTACTTCATCGGGCAAGGCACCGAACAGATCGAGGAGCTGCTTCGCAAGCAGTTCCCGAAACTGCGGATCGCCCGCGTTGACCGCGACACGATGAAACGCAAAGGCGAGCTCGACCGAACTCTGCTTGCCTTTGACCGCGGCGAGCTCGACCTCCTGGTCGGCACTCAGATCCTCGCCAAGGGCCACGATTTTCACAACGTAACGCTCGTCGGCGTTGTCTCGGTCGATAATGGCCTAGGCCTTCCCGACTATCACGCAGCCGAACGGACCTTTCAGCTTTTGACGCAGGTCGCCGGCCGCGCCGGACGCGGCAGCCTCGCCGGACGTGTCCTGATCCAGACCTATCACCCCGAGCATTACGCCCTGGAGCGAGCATCGCATCAAGACTTCGATGGATTTTTTGAAGAAGAAATGCGGTACCGCGAGCGGCTCGGGTATCCGCCTTATTCCGTGGTCGCTTCGATAATGGCGAAGCATCGCGACCGGCCGTATGCGATGCGGACCGCCGAGATCCTTCGCCGTTCGCTCGACAAGGCAAACACGACAAAAGAGGTCCGAATCCTCGGGCCCGCCGAGGCCTCGATCGCCCGCATCAAGAACGAGTGGCGAATTCAGACCATATTAAAATCGCCGAACCGCAAGCTCCTCCGCGAGCTTATCGATTCGGCGATGCGTGAGGCCGAAGCCTCGGGCTCCGACCGCCGTATTCTTCAGGTGCAGATCGATCCGCTCGACCTGCTCTGATCCTAATTTAGCGAACGCGACGCGAACTGTGCCCGGGCGAGGTCAACCTTCGCGTAGATCTCCTGCATCGAGATCTTGCAGCCCGCGGCGTCTATCGAGATAACATCGTCCTTCTCGTTGTAAATTCGGTAGATCCATTGCTTCTGGTTCTGCCGCGCATAATGCTCGACCCGCATTTCGTCTTGCTTTACGAGCAGGCATTCCTTGATGCTGTCCGTCGCAAGAAAGCTCTCGAGCTTACGCGTTTTCTCAAGCGAATCAGACCGCGACGAGAAAACGTCGATGATCACCGTTGGGTTGACGAGTTCCTCTTCCGCAGCGGTTGAGAAGTTCGGGTCATTTGCGACGATCACAATGTCCGGTGTGCAGATGAGCCCGTCGCCAAGCCGCACCCGCATATTGCCGATATACATCTCGCCCTTTTTGCCGCCGTTCCGGCTGCCGATGCCGACCGCCGTATTCGCGACGAGCAGGTTGTGCCGCCGGTCGCATTCGCCGCGGCCGATCACCTTTGCATTTACCGATGCCCTGACGCTCTCCGCAATACCGCTGTGGATAGCTTTGCCCTGCGAGGCCACTGTCGCTGTTTCATTTACCATTTAATGAGTGCTCCTATACGTTTGAACAAAATTCCGTCAAATCGAGGGCAAAAACTTGGGGGCTTTGCTTGGGGAAAGGGGTTTGGTACAACTAGTGTTGCACAACCCGACTTGGCTTTTCAAGGAATATTTCTATGAAACTATCCGAACTTGCGGAAAAGACCGGAACCACGCTCGAATCCGGCTCGCCGGAGGCCGAGATCGCCGCCGCCGCCGGGCTTGATATCGCAGGCGAAGGCGACATCACCTTCCTCGCGAATCCGAAATACACTCCGCAGATCAAGGAAACAAGGGCCGCAGCCATATTCCTCAACGAAGGCGTCGAGGCCGGCCGCGATGACCTCGCCGTGCTTCGTGCGAAGGACGCCTATCTCGCTTATACGCGTGCACTTCGGCTGTTTCATCCCGAAAAAGCGATCAAGCCCGGCGTTCATTCTTCGGCCGTTATCGACTCGACAGCCGATGTCTCGCCCGAAGCCGAGATCGGAGCGAATGTCGTCATTTCAGCGGGTTGCCGCATCGAAAAAGGCGTTAACATCTTCCCGAATGTGACCATCTATGAAGGTGTTTCGATCGGTGAAGACTCGGTGCTACATTCCGGCGTTTCGGTCAGAGAAAATTGCGAGATCGGCCGCCGGTGCATCATCCACAACAATACGACCATCGGTTCCGACGGCTTTGGTTACGCTAAAGACGAGGAGAAACGCTGGCTGAAGATCCCGCAGGTCGGCCGCGTCGTGCTTGAGGACGACGTCGAGATCGGTGCGAACACGGCCATCGATTGTGCTTCGGTCGGCGAGACGCGTATCAAACGCGGTGCGAAGATCGACAACCTCGTTCAGATCGGCCATTCCTGCACGGTCGATGAAGACGCGCTGATCTGCTCGCAAACGGGACTCGCCGGTTCGAGCGTGATTGGCAAACGCGTGATACTCGCCGGCCAGGTCGGCATCGCGGGGCATTTGAAGGTCGGCGACGACGCCGTCATCACCGCAAAATCCGCGACGAGCCACGACATCGAGCCCGGCAAAGTGATCAGTGGCATTCCCGGCTTCGACAACAAAGATTGGCTCCGCTCCACCGCCGCCTATCGACGTCTCGGCGAATTCGCCCAGCGCCTCAAAAAACTCGAGAAGAAAGTGAGCGGCAACGACGAAAACATTTAACCGCCGAGACGCAAAGACGCAGAGTTCTATGGATAGTTCCCTGCGATCGGTGTCCGCGGCCCGTTAGTTTGATTGGTTCTCTTTCCTCTGCGTCTCGGCGACTCTGCGGTAAAATTTACTTTCAACCTTCGCGTCATTGCGATGAAGAATATTATGAGCGAGCACAAATCAGGATCCGGATATGACATTACGCCTTTGGACGCGGATGCGATCGCGAAGTTGGCGGGCGATTTGAGCGAGGAGGAGCGCCGGATACTCTTGAACCACGGCACGGAGGCTCCGTTTTGCGGGACGCTGCTTGATAACAAGCTCGACGGCGTTTACGCGTGCCGCCTTTGCGGGCTGCCGCTGTTCACCTCGCGGCACAAGTTCGACTCCGGCACGGGCTGGCCGTCGTTCCACTCGCCGTTCGACAAGGAGCACCTCGCCTACATCCGCGACACGAGCTACGGCATGATCCGCACCGAGATCCGCTGTGCCCGCTGCGGCGGCCACCAGGGCCACGTCTTCCCCGACGGCCCGCCGCCCACCGGCCAACGCTACTGCCTAAACTCCGCCTCGCTCGAATTCTTCCCCGAGGGCGAAGACATCCCGCAGAAGCCTTGATGGGAGAAGCCGATGAAAGAGCGTATTATCATTGCCTTCATAGTTTCTTTCACATTCGGCATGGTCGGATGCAGTGACACAAAGCCGCCCGCCGCGAATGACGATGCGAATGAAACCGCCGCTGTCGCCGAGCCAACGGCCGAACCGACTCGCACGCCGTTGCCTCCTAATGTCCGCAAAGATTCTGATGGAAATCTCATCAAGCCGGATGGCTGGGCGATCCAGGAAATTATTCCTAAGGATACGTGGAAGCAAAAGGCGACCGGCAAAACTAAGAAAGGGCGAACCGTGATTTACAACGTTCTGACGATAACCCCCGAAGGCTGGCCCGTTGCGGAAGCGGGCTCACCGATTGAACCGCAGTTCGAATGGAGGATTAGCCACGTAAGCGAACTTTCGGGACGTGACGGGAAGATTTTTTGTTATGAGTACGGGGCACGCCTCTATGGCAGAAATAGTAATGGAAATAGTGCAATGGCTACAGCCACTTCATATCGTCTTTGCGATTACGATGGCGATGGGAAATATGAGTTTAACGGCAACCTTTATCCATTGATCGTACCCGAATGGGTGAAAACACTGCCCGGCGACCCTGCCGCGATAGATAACAACGCCAACCGAGAGCCGGACTGCGGCATTCTGTGCGCCAAGTAGAAGACCTGAGCCTTTGGGCAGCTCCAACATTGCGCAATCGTATCCTTGGAACTGCTACCCTTCAATCGATGTAATCGTCGGTCCACGTCGTCGTTTGGCCCTTTAGAAATAGGTTCGACGGGACAAGAACATCCGCCTTTTCCTCGTTAGCTTCATTCATCGGAAAGATCCCATCGGGCGTGATCGCCGCGCGATGACACGCAACGGTTACTTTATAATCGGTATGCACCTCTCCGTACTTTAGCCCGCCACCGACAAGGTTTTCCGTCTCGCAGAAATAGAGGCCGTTCGACGCTTTTTCGAACATCCAGAATTTATATTGGGGATGGGCACTGGTGCCGATGGTATAAGTGTGGCCGGGCCTGTAACCGGTTTCTCTGCTGTTTGTGTATAGGACCCACCTTCCCTGCCACACGCCATCACCCGCTTTCTTGGGATTGATGAGTTTTACCTGCGCGAAATCTCTCTGCTTCCCGCGTTCCTGTACAACGACGATTCCACAATTCCTAAACATTTTCTGATCATCTCCTTGGTTTGGTAATGATTTGACCCGAGTTGCCACGACGCATGGTTTTACCACTAGATCCGATCACGGCGACGCGATCGAGATAAACTCGAGGCCGTCGATGTTTTCGAAGGCGTTGACGACGATGACGGGCTCTTTGAAGG
>ERZ761602.3651-NODE-3651-length-21366-cov-10.257707_pt1 | contig 21366 bp, 16 predicted proteins | sample MGYA00512165_ERZ761602 | MGnify/ENA primary metagenome ERZ761602 (study PRJEB28899, sample SAMN02445085) | bioreactor sludge metagenome | biome: EBPR sludge; isolation source: Thorneside wastewater treatment plant | place: Australia: Brisbane, Thorneside...
GCCGCCGTCCGTGCCGCCGCCGTCCGTGCCGCCGCCGTCCGTGCCGCCGCCGTCTGTGGCACCGCCGTCGGTATCGCCACCGGACTTGTCGGTGCAGGAGAGAAGCGCGGGCAGGCTGAGGCTGAGCAGGAAGAGCAGGCTGCGGGTCATGGGAACCTCCGGCTTGGGTTGGATAGTACTACGGACCCAAATGGCAAATGCGAACATCTGACGCCGGGTGCCGGGTCGGATCAGGTAGCTCCGAGTTGCCGGCGACGCGCAGTCACGATGCTGGCCGCGGCCACACCCGCAAGGAGCCCTTGCACTACCAAGGCCAATGCGGTGACCCAGGTCCCACCGATCAGGCCCAAGGCGACACCCGGGAGTGTCCAAAGTCCAAGGACGAGCAGCTCCCGGGCAAATCCCACCCATTTATTGCTACGCCCAGGCTGCACATCCAGCGCCTCGGCTTCGAGATCAACCTCGTACGTCGCTGCGTGCGCGGCCAGGGCCATCAGCACATTTGTGATCTGGATGAGGAAGAAGGGCGCCATGACGGCCAGCACCGAATCCATGGCCTTCAGCTCAACGCGGGTGCTCAAGAGCAGCGCAACCGACGACGCGCAGACGGCCTTGAAGAGGTGCATCGGGTCGACTCGGTGCCCGCCGATCTCAAACCAGGTGCGTAGCGGCACCCGGCAAGCCTGGCAGCGTTGCAGAGGGGGCTGCATCGCCGTCCAGCCCATGGCCAGACCACACCGAACGCAGGAGCGCTTGTGAGTCTTGAACAGCGTCAGGACATCTTGCACCTGGACCTCCGCTCAGCGCCAGCTGTATCCTGCGAGTGCTGTGGAGCTGACCCCCTCAACACCAGCAGTCCGGAAACATCGGATCGCACGGGCAGTCCTCGCCTTGAACGCCCGTCCCTGGTTCTCCTCCAGCCTCGTCATCCTCTGCGTCCTCCGGGGGTGCGTTCATCTCCTCGCGCAGATCGTCCAGCGCGCACGAGGCGCAGCTCGCTCCCAAGACGATGAGGAGCAGATAGCCGATAAACATGGGAATGCTTGCGGCACTTGAGACGACGCCATCATCGTCTGACCCGTCCATCCCCCAACCACCACGGCGATGACGTTCCGCTTCGAGCGCCTTCAGCAAGGCGCTCCGCGTTCCCATCGTCCCCACCCACGGCATCGTCGGCGGGAAGGCCATCCCCTCCGGCCAGAACTCCTGATACGCTAGCTTCAGCTCCTCCTTGCGGACGGCGGCCGCCATCAGAATGCCTTCCTCATCCGATAAACCTCGATCTCCAACCACTGGGGATTGGCGTCGTTGCTCGAAGCCTTGATGACCGCGCCGGTGTACTCGTTGAGCATCTTGCTGAGGTCCGACTGGCCCTGGACAACCGCGGGGAAGGCGATTCCGGGGTCCGCCGTAGCGATGGGCGTCGAGTGCAACCCGGTCAGACCTTCCTCCGGGCCATGGAACAGCTCCAGCGCCACCCGGGCGTCATCCCCCGAGGTGGCCACCACCTTGATGGCGTAGAGCTCGCCCTTGACCATGCGCCCACCGCCCTTGGGCTTGAGCCGGTAGGTGCGCGCGCTACCGTTGCTGTTGCTCTCCACTCGCATCGAGCCGGTGATTTTCTCGAAGAACATTGCGAATCCTTGGGTTGGGGTTCGCCGTTCAGAGTATCGAACGAGAGAGAGAGAGAGAGAGCAAGCCCCATGCCAGCCACAAAGCGGCGTCTTGACATTTTCCTTACATCTACCCCCTACCCCTCAGCCCAAAACCTCCCTCATCCTCCGCCCCATCTCCGCCGGGCTGCGCACGATGTGCACGCCCGCGGCCTCCATCGCGGCGTACTTGGCCTCGGCGGTGCCCTGGCCACCGGAGATGATCGCCCCGGCATGCCCCATGCGGCGGCCGGGAGGGGCGGTCGCGCCCGCAATGAAGCCTACGATCGGCTTGGTCATGTTCTGCGCGGCCCAGGCGCAGGCGTCTTCTTCGGCCGAGCCGCCGATCTCGCCGATCATGATGACGGCGTCGGTGTCGGGGTCGTCCTGGAAGAGGCGCAGGGCGTCGATGTGGCGGGTGCCGATGATGGGGTCGCCGCCGATGCCGATGCAGGTGCTCTGGCCGATGCCCAGCTCGGTGAGCTGGCCGACGGCCTCGTAGGTCAGGGTGCCCGAGCGGCTGATGACGCCGATGCGGCCGGGCAGGTGGATGTGGCCCGGCATGATGCCGATCTTGCACTGGCCGGGGGTGATAATTCCCGGGCAGTTGGGACCGATCAGCCGCACATCCTTGTCCTGCAGGTAGCGCCAGGCCCAGACCATGTCGTTGGCCGGGATGCCCTCGGTGATGGCGACGATCACCTTGATGCCGGCGTCGGCGGCCTCGCAGATGGCGTCGGCGGCGAAGGGCGGGGGCACGAAGATCATGGTGGCGTTGGCGCCGGTCTGGGCCACGGCGTCGGCCACCGTGTCGAAGATCGGGGCCTTGTCCTCCCAGACGGTGCCGCCCTTGCCGGGGGTGACACCACCGACGAGGTTGGTGCCGTATTCCAGGCACATGCGGCTGTGGAAGGCGCCGGCGGAGCCGGTGATGCCCTGGGTGATCAAGCGGGTGTTGCGGTCGACAAGTACGGCCATGATGTGCTCCTAGCGGTTGGCGACGGCGGCGACGGCCTTCTCGGCAGCGTCGGAGAGGGAGTCGGCCGGCGTGATCGCCAGGCCGCTGGAGGCGAGGATCTGCTTGCCCTGCTCGGCGTTGGTGCCGGCGAGGCGGACGATGAGGGGGACCTTCAGCCCCGCCTCGGCCACCGCGGCGACCACGCCCTCGGCGATGACGTCGCAGCGCATGATGCCGCCGAAGATGTTGACCAGGACGCACTTCACCGAGGGGTCCGAGGTGATGATCTGCAAGGCGGCCTTGACCTGGTCCTTGCGGGCGCCGCCGCCGACGTCGAGGAAGTTGGCCGGCTCGGCGCCGTAGAACTTGATGATGTCCATGGTGGCCATGGCCAGGCCGGCGCCGTTGACCATGCAGCCGATGCTGCCGTCCAGCTTGATGTAGCTGAGGTTGAACTTGGCGGCCTCGATCTCGGCGGGCTCGTCCTCGCCGGCGTCGTACCAGCTCTGGATCTCGGCCTGCCGGAAGACGGCGTTGTCGTCGATGATCACCTTGGCGTCGAGCGCGACGACGTCGTCGTCGGGCGTGATGACCAGCGGGTTGATCTCCAGCATGCTGGAGTCGGTGGCGAGGTAGGCCTGGTAGAGCTGCTTGAACATCTTGACGGCGCCCTTGAAGGCCTTGCCGCTCAAGCCGAGCTTGAAGGCCATCTCGCGGCACTGCCAGTCGCCCAGCCCGGTGATCGGGTCGGCCCAGACCTTGTGGATGGCCTCGGGGTTGTGCTCGGCCACGATCTCGATCTCGGTCCCGCCCTCGGAGCTGGCCATCAGCAGGATCCGGCTGTTCTGTCGGTCCAGAAGCACCGCCGCGTAGAGCTCCTTCTTGATCTCGGCCCCGGTGGTGATCAGGACGGTCTTGACCCGAACCCCCTCGGCCCCGGTCTGCTTGGTGACCAGCACGTTGCCGAGCATCAGCTCGGCCGCGGCCTGCACCTTGGCGACCGCCTCGTCATGGCTGCCCGCCCCGCAGAGGATGACGCCGCCCTTGCCCGGCACATCGGCCTTGGCTTCGAGCACCATCTGGATGACCTCGGGGCTGACCGCGTGGGTGAAGCGCCCCTTGCCGCGGCCGCCGGCGTGCACCTGGGCCTTGACGACGAAGAAGGTGCCGCCCATCTGCTTGGCAGCGGCGACCGCGTCGGCCACCGTGTGGGCGGCCTTGCCGGGGGGCACCGCGACGCCCTGGCGCGCCAGCAGCTCCTTGGCCTGGTACTCGTGAAGCTTCATGGGGAGTTCCTCTGGGGTTCTCGGGAGAATGGCGGTGTTGCGAAAAGCCCCCCTGCCCGGCGTACCGAGCAGAGAGGCTTGACGCCCCGGCGGGGCAGCCTGCTAACCGATCCGGCGAGCCGGCTGGTCCTTGGCGATGTACTTGCAGCGATAGATCGGCACGCCCTTGCCCTCGCGCAGCACCGTCCGCTCGTCCACGATCTGGGCGGCGATGCCGGCGATGCGGCTGAAGCCGAAGAGCACCGTGTAGTAGTCGCTGTCGCTGAGGCCCGAGGCGTTCAGCAGCGTGCCGCTGACGGCGTCCACGTTGGGGTAGGGGTTGGCGACCTTGGGGTTCTCCTTGAGGACCCGGCTGCAGACCTCGCGCATGACGACCGCGGTGCGGAAGAGCGGGTCCGTCGGGCAGAGCCGCTCACCCAGCTCGTACTGGATGCGGGCGCGGGGGTCTTCGGCGCGCAGGACCGCGTGCCCGAAGCCGTAGATCTTGCCGCCGCTGGCCAGGGTCTCGCGGGTGAAACGCTCGACCTGGACCGGGTCGGTGCTGCCGACCTCGCGCGTGAAGTCCAGGCACTCCTGGTTGGCGCGGCCGTGCAGCGGGCCGTACAGGCCGCCCATGGCGCCCGAGAGGCTGGTGTAGACGTCGGCGTGGCCGCTGGCGATGGCCTTGCCGACGAAGGTCGAGAGGTTGCCGCCGCCATGGTCCATATGAAGGACGTAGAAGACGCGCAGCAGCTCGTTGAGGCGGGCGACGTCGCCGCCGGGCACGCCCATCTGGTGGACGCAGTTCTCGACCAGCCCGAGCTCGGGGCGAGGCGCGATCGGGGCGCCCCAGCCGGCGCGGATGCGGAAGATGTTGGCCACCAGCGTGGCCGAGCGGGCGACGAGGTTGAGGGAGTCTTCCAGCCAGTCGCCGGTCCGACCGGTCATGCCCAGGAAGATCAGGCCGGCCATCAGCCACTCCATCGGGTGGCCGTCCCGCGGCAGCGAGGCGAGCAGGTCGAGGACCTTGGGATCCACGGCCGAGCGGGCGGCGAGGTCGGCCTTGAAGTCGACCAGCTCCTTGTCGTCGGGGAGGCGCTTGTGGAAGAGCAGGAAGACCACGGCTTCGGGGTCGTGGTAGGCCAGGTCGGCGACGGGGTAGCCGACGTAGGAGACGCCCTCGGTCGGGCTGACGGCGCTGGTCAGCACCGTGCCCACGGGGAGCCCGCGCAAGCCGGTGTCCAGGTGCGCTTCGGTGATCTCGAACAAGACCTTGGTGTCGCTGCTGCTCGTGGCCGTGTTGCTCATGGTCGTCATCCGCCTTGGGGTGAGAAGGGCCGAGTCCTATCGCGGCTGGGGGACGCCCGCCACGCCATCTACGCTGCGATGCGTAGGCGGCGACGCACCTCGCTCCCGCGGGGAGCCAAGGCGCACCGGCGCGGGTTAACTCTCGTCGTTCTCGCTCCCACGGGGCTATCGAGCCCCCGCTTCGCACTCGGAGTCGCCGCATGATCCCCAGCCTCGTCCTCGCCCTCGCCCTCTCGGCCGCCCCCTCGCTGGCGGCCATCCCCGCGGCCTCCTACCAGCTCAAGCTGGACAACTACGACGTCAACATCCGCGACTTCAGCTTCCCCAGCGGCCTGCGGATCATGTTCCAGTCCGAGCACAGCCAGCCGGTGGTGGCGATCACCCTGGTCTTCGACCGCGGCAGCGAGCACGACCAGCCCGGCTACGAGGGCATCGCCCACGTGGTCGAGCACCTCGCCTTCCGCGCCGAGCACGCCGGCCTGCCGAAGAACTGGGACCTGATCTCGCAGCTGGGCGGCAACATCAACGCCTCGACCAGCAACGACTGGACCAACTACATGACCGTCGCCCCGGTCGACGCGATGGTGCCCCTGCTGCGGCTGGAGGCGCTGCGCATGAAGGACGGCGTCGCCAACGTGACGCAGGAGGTCGTGCGGCTGGAGAGCGAGATCGCCCGCAACGAGCTGCGCATGCGCTACGAGAACGCCGCGATCGGCGCCGCCTGGGACCTCGTGGCCGCCAGCCTGTTCCCCGCCGACCACCCCTACCGCCGCAGCACGATCGGCAACCACGAGTCGCTCTCCCGGATCGACCTGCCGCGGGTGCAGGAGTTCGTGCAGACCAACTACCGACCCGAGTACGCGACCATCGTGGTCGTGGGCGACTTCAAGCCCGAGGTCGCCTGGCCCAGCATCCTGCAGGCCTTCGAGACCGAGCTCGAGCTGCTGATGGCGCCCGATGACGCCAAGGCCTACCTCGCCCTGACCGACGAGGAGTCCCGCGCCCGCTTCATCGAGGCCTGGGTCCCGCGGCTGCAGGAGTTCATGCAGGCCACCGGGGCCAACCCCACCCCGCGGGTGGCCTGCGACGAGCGGCAGGATCCGCCGCCGCGCCAGACCAAGGAGACCGCCCGCACCAAGGGCATGGTCGACGTCGAGACGGTCGTCCTCGCCTGGTCCCTGCCCGGCGGGTACTGCGGCGAGGACATGCTCTACTACATCGCGGCCAACAACCTCGCGAACCAGATCTACTACACGCTCAACAGCGACTGGAACTTCTCCTCCAGCGACGGCGGGGTGGACGGCATCGGCTGCTTCCCCAGCCTGGACCGCTACAACACCACCATGTACTGCTTCATCGAGCCCAAGGCGGCCGGTGGCAACAAGGGCGAGCGGCTGATCGAGAAGGCGGCGGACGCCCTGTACCTGCAGTGGGACCGCTCGCTCAACGCCAACCCGATGTACAAGGCCTTCTTCGACTGGTCCTTCAACAGCGCCAAGACCTCGCAGATGACGGACACGCTGCTCTCGGTCGACACCGTCGCCAGCCTCTCCGGCCGGGCCACGCAGACCGCGATGTACACCCACTTCACCGGCGACGCGGCCTACTTCTCCTCCAGCATGACGCAGGTCAGCCAGGTGCAGTTCAGCCAGGTGCAGGCGCTGGCCGAGAAGTACCTGACCCGCGATCGGATGATCTCGGTCATCGTCGAGCCCTTGGACCAGGAAGAGCGCGACCGGCGCGAAGCCGAGGCGGCCTCCTCCAAGGGCCAGGGCGAGACCGCCGCCGCCTACCACGCGACCAAGGCCGAGGACCGCTTCCGGCTGGTCTTCTCCCGCGACCTGCTGACGCCCGAGGCCATCGCCCGGGTGACGGTCACCCCCGACCGCACCTCGATCGAGGAGTTCACGCTCCCCAATGGTCTCAAGGTGGCCGTCATGCCCTACGGCGAGGCCCCGATGGTGCGGGTCGGGCTGGAGGTCGAAGGCGGCAACAGCACCAGCCAGCCCTGGGGCATCAACCAGGTGGCCGAGGACCTCTACACCACCGGGCGAGGGCTGGCCTCGAACGAGAACCCCCTGGCCGTCGCTGGCCGGGTCTACGGCAGCAGCAACCGGCTCAGCGCCGAGGGCCCCGCCGGCAACCTGGACGCCCTGCTGCACCAGCTCCGCCACTACGTCGACGGCTACGACTGGCAGGCCGCCAAGCGCGCAGACCGGCTGAAGAAGCTGGCCTCCTCCTCCAAGAAGACCGGTGAGAAGGCCGAAAACTGGGCTCCCCGCCTGATGAACGAGCGACTCTTCGCCGGGCACCCCCTCGCCAACTGGTGGAACAACGCCCGCCTCGACGAGGCCAACTCCTGGGGCATGAGCGACTACCAGGACTGGATCTACCGCAAGTGGCAGCCGGCCAACGCCGAGCTGGTGGTCGTCGGCAAGGTCGACGCCGCCGAGGCCCGCGCGACGATCGAGCGCTACTTCGCCAACTGGACCAGCCCCAGCCCGGTCAAGGAGCCGGTCCCGCCGATGCCCAAGCCCAACGCCCGCCCCGACCGGCAGGTGCTGGTCTTCGACCAGCCGCTGGCCACCCAGACCGAGGTCACCTTGGGCTGCCAGATCGTGCGCGACGACAACCGCCAGACCGCGCGGGCCCAGGTCGTCTCCGACGTCATCTCCGAGCGCCTCTGGAAGGTGCTGCGCGAGGACGCCGGCGTGACCTACGGAGCCTACAGCTACCCGCAGCTCTACGAGGGCGGCACCGCGGCCATGTACATGGCCTCGCTGGTCCAGAACGACGCGGTCGGCTTCGCCGTCAGCTCCATGTTCACCATCGTGGACGAGTCGGCCTCCGGGAAGGTCGACGAGGACGCGCTGCTGGCCGCAAAGTGGACCCGGGCCCGCCAGTACGGCCTGGGGCAGCAGTCCGGCGAGCAGATGATGAACCGCCTGCTGGGCACCAACCTCGGCAAGCTGGACTTCTTCGAGACCTACCCCCAGGACCTGGGCGCCGTCTCCAGCGCCGACTTCGGGCCGGTGCTGGAGCCCTGCAAGGGCCACGAGGTCGTCACCTTGATCGGCCCCAAGCAGTACGCCATCGACCAGCTCACGAAGGAGGGCATCCCCTTCGAGGTCGTCGACTGGGAGGCCCTGCACACCTCGCAGCTCAACAAGAAGGAGCTGAAAGCCTGGGAAAAGAAGAAGGCCAAGAAGGACGAAGAGGACGCCTAGGCCGGCATTTGGCCTGCGCTGAATTCAGCTCCGGAAAGCCATTGCCGGTCGGGCAGAACGCGTGCTAATCGCCTCGCGAAGCTCTTTCGGGTAGGGCATGTGTTCGCCCACCCGCAGCCCCTACCGCGACCGCGGCGCAGCATGCTGCCGCGATCGCGGCACCACCGGCCCTCGGCCCCCCAGGAGAACCCGTGCCCATTCGTGCCAAGATGAAGATCCATGACCTCATGGAAGAGCACCCCGAGGTGGACGAGGTGTTCGAGAACTACGGCGTGGAGGTCACCGACGAGGTGATGGCCATGACCTTGAAGGAGCTCTGCCGCGACGAAGGCATCAACTACTGGGAGCTCAAGGCCGACATGGTTGAGGCCGTGGGCTGGGACGGCTCCGCCGACGTCGACGACGACGAAGAGTCCGAAGAGGACGACGAGTGGACCGACGACGAGGACGGCGAGGAAGAGGAAGAGGACGCCGCCGGCGAGGACGAAGAGTTCGAGGACGAAGAGGACGAGGACGAGGACGGCGAAGAGGGCGAGGACGACGAAGAAGGCGACCCCTCGGGCGACGACGACTGAGCGCTCAGCGCGTCACGGGGCCCATCCCCGCGCGGATCTGGCCCGTCAGGTCGCGGTCGACCGCCTTGGCGGCCACCTTGATGGCGTTGCGCATCGCCCGCGCGTTGCTGCGGCCGTGGGCCTTGATGACCACCCGGTCCAGGCCCAGCAGCGGAGCGCCGCCGTACTGCTTCCAGTCGGTCATCGTGCGGAGCTGACGCAGGCCCTGAGAGAGCATGGTCAGGCCCATCCGGTACAGGAATTTGCGGGCGTAGGCGTCCTTGGCCAGGTCGACGACCACCTCGGAGACGCCCTCCAGCATCTTCAGCACGACATTGCCCAGGAAGCCCTCGGTCACGATGACATCGACGGTGCCCCGGGGGATGTCCAGCCCTTCGACGTTGCCGGCGAAGTTCAGGCCCGGAAGGCCCGCCAGGACCTCGTGCGCGGCGACGATGGCGGCGGTCCCCTTGCTGGGCTCGCTGCCGTTGGAGAGCAGGGCGACCTTGGGCGAGGCGTTCTCGGAGATGATGCGCGCGTATGCGCTGCCCATCACCGCGAAGCCGACGAGGTCCTCGGCGCTGGCGGTCAGGGTGGCGCCGACGTCCAGCATCAGGGCGAAGGGGTCCCCGCGCTCGCCGTGACGCTGCTCGGTCGGGTAGACGCTGGCCAGGGCGCAGCGACGGATCCCCGGCAGGCGCTGAAACTGACGGCTGGCCGCCAGGACCAGGGCCCCGGTGTTGCCGGCGCTGACCAGCGCGTCGGCCCGGCCCTCGGCCACGAGCTGGGCGGCGCGCAGCACGCTGACTCCCGGACGGGCGTCCAGGGCCTCGGCCGGCTTCTCTTCCTGGCGGACGAAGTCCGGGGCGTGCACGATCTGCAGCCAGGTCGGGTCGTAACGCTGTCGGGCGAGGGCCAGGGCGAGCTGGGCCTCGTCCCCGACCAGCAGCACCTGGACCGGACGCTCCTCGGTGCTGAGCAGGGCCGCGCCCTCGACCGCGGCGAGCAGCCCCTCGTCGCCGCCCATCGCGTCCACGGCGACCCGAACCGGGCGCCCGCTGCTGCCTCCCTGCGTCATGCTCCTGCCTCCCCTTTGGCTACCCGACGCCGCACCCGGTCCTCGTCGATCTGCGAGGGCTCCCACTGGAGTCGGCCCTCCATGCCTCCCGCGACCGTCAGGGCCTCCCCGCTGATGTGCCGGGCCAGCGCGGGGCTGCTGAGGAAGAGCACGCTCTGGGCGATGTCCCGGGCCGAGGCGAGCTGGCGGAGGGGCATGGTGCGCAGCACCGAGGCGATGCGCCCGGGCTCGTCGAGGGCCTCGCGGGCCATCTCGGTGACGGTCCAGCCGGGCTGGACCATGTTGACCCGGGCGTAGGGGTCCAGCCGGACGACCTCGTTCTTCAGGCTGGCCATCAGGCCGTGCAGCCCCGCCTTGGCCATGGCGTAGTCGCTGTGGTGCGCCTCTCCGAAGCGCCCGGCGGTGCTGCCGACGAAGCAGAGCGAGGCGCCGCGCTCATCGGGGCGAGGGCCCAGCCGACGCAGCCCGCCCATCCAGGCCCGCGCGGTCCAGGCGGCCCCCAGCAGGTTGATCTCCACGGTCTGCTGGACCCGCTCCACGCTGGCCTGGTCCAGGGCCTGGTCCTCCGCCGGCCAGCGCCCGGCGTTGGCGATGGCGATGTCCACCCGACCGAAGGCCTCGATTCCCCGCTGCACGACCGCCTCCATGGCGGTGGGGTCCCGCACATCCGCGCGAGCGCAGCGGGCCTGCTCCCCGAAGCCCTCGGCCTCGCAGAAGGCCTCCAGGCGGTCGAGGCCGGTGTGCGCGTGCAGCAGCAGCCGCGCGCCCTCGGCCGCGAAGGCCCGGGCGAGCTCCCGCCCGATGCCCCCGCTGGCCCCCGTGATCAGCACCACCATCCCATCCAGCGCCGCGTTCATCTCAGCCTCCCGTCCAGAGCCATGCGCGTGAACCATCGGGCGCGCCGAGCAGCAGCCCGGTCTCCTGGCCCGCGAACGGAACCGCCACGCCCAGGGCGGCCCCCATCCCGTCGACGGCGCCCGCGCCGACCCAGCGCTCGTCGACGGCGACGCTGAGCGGGTGCACGCCCTCGACCACCCCACGGATCCGCCAGGCCGCCCCCGAGGAGTCGTCCTCGCCCGGGGCCCCGATCATCAGCGCGGCGCCCTCGTCGTCCTCCGGCAGCGTCGTCAAGGCCCAGCCCAGGCGCGCATAGCTGTCGCCCAGCACCTGCCCGTCGGCGAGCGAGGCGTCGACCTCGCCCACCGGGTCGCGAAAGCGCAGCACCTGGCCGGTCTCGGCCCCCGCGACGTCCGAGCCCGGGGCGCCGACGAACAGCTCCTGGAGCCCGTCTCCGTCCAGGTCGGCGAGCGCCACCGCGTAGCCCAGCAGGTCGAAGCTCCCGCCCCCGAACATCCAGGCGATCGCCACCTCGTCGACCGCGACGCTGCCTCGCTCCGCGCCGTCCACCAGCCAGAAGGAGCCCGCCGAGCCCTCGCGGCCGAAGCCCCCGATGGCCAGCTCGTCCAGCCCGTCGCCGTCGACATCTCCGGCCGCCAGGGCCGCGCCGATCACATCCCCCTCGCCGACCCCGTCCACGCTGAGGGCGGCCTGGTCCTCCAGCGAGCGGTCGACGCTTCCCTCGGTCGGCAGGAGGTGGACGACCCCGCTGCGGCTGGCCCGACCCTGGGCGAGGCCGCAGCCGATGGCGATCCGGTCCTCGCCCTCGGCGCGGACCCGGGCGAGGGCCGACCCGCAGTAGGCCCCCTCGGTCTCGCTGACCCAGCTCCAGTCGGCGTCCCCGAAGCTGCCCTGGCCATCGATCGGCCCCAGGAAGACCGCCACCTCGCCGGCCTTCTCGCCCCCGAGCGCAGAGCGACGCGCCGCCACGAGCAGGTCCTCCTGGCCGTCTCCGTTCAGTTCGGCGGCGAGCACCGCGCTGCCGGCGCTGTCTCCCGACAGGCGCCCCTCGATCGAGCCCAGCGCCTGGACCCCGCCCTCATCCCACCGGTGCAGCTCGACCTTGCCCGCCCCGGCCCCCGGCGCGCCCAGCAGCAGCAGGACCGCTCCGTCGGGGCCGAGCCTGCCCGAGCCGAGGGCCCGCCCCAGCTCGCTCTTGCCCTGGCCCTGGAAGAGCAGGGCGTGATCGAGCGAGTGCTCGTTCTCCCCTGCCCCACCGCCGGTGTCGCCGCCCCCGTCCGTCTCCGCCGCGCCCCCGTCCGTCGCCCCCGTGCCCCCGTCGGAGGCCCCCGTGTCGGGCTTGCCCTCCCCGCTGTCCAGCCCCTCTCCCGGCGGCTTGCGCGCGCCGCAGGAGAGCAGGGCCAGGGCGAGGAGCGCGGCGTTCACGTCCCGGTCGCCGGAGCCGCCTCGAAGCGGTCGAGGCGGTCGCGCAGGGCCTCGCCGTCCTTGCGGACCTTCTCCAGCGCGCTGCGGAGCTCGTCGACGGGCTGCTCGGCGCCCTTGGCCAGCCGCCGGCTGGCTTCGTAGGCGGTCCGGCGCAGGCGTCCCTCCAAGGCGGTGGCGTGGATCTCCTGCAGCAGCGGGACGGCCCGCGCGTCGCCCGCCCCGCCCAGGGCGGTGATGCTGGTCCAGGCCACCCGCCAGCTGCTGTCGCGGGCCAGGGTCGACAGCCGCTCCACGGCGGTCAGCCGCAACGCCTTGTCCGCCCCTGCCAGCCGCCCGATCCCGCTGGCGGCGGCGGCGCGGGCCCGCTCCCCATGGGAGGGATCGCTGAGGCCGATCAGCAGGGGGAGGGCCGCCGCGCGGCGGCTGCGGGCGAGGCCGTCGGTGGCCCGCTGGCGCAGGATCTCGGCCCAGGAGGGGCGGTCGAGCGCGTCGACCAGCAGCTGGAAGAGCGCGTCCGCGTCGGCGCCCGCCGGGAGGACCGCCTCGCCGGCGTCGGCGCGGGCGATCAGCCCCCCCACGGCCTGCAGGGCGGCGCCCTCCACCATGATGCTGGCGTCGCCCTCGATGGCGAGGTCGATCAGGGCGCGGTTGTGCTCGGCCGGAGCGCTGGAGCCCATCGCCTCGACCGCGGCGCGGCGCACGCGCGGGTCGGTGTCGGACAAGGCGTCCCGCACCGCCTCCTGCGCCACCTGGCCGCCGCGCTTGCCGAGCAGGCCGACCAGCTCGACTCGCACGCCGTAGCTGGGCTCGCTGGCCAGCGCCGCCACAAGGGCCCCGATGGCCAGGGGGTTGCCGTCCTCGGCCAGCGCCCGCGCCGCGCGGATCCGACCGACCACGCCCTGGCCCTGGTTCAGGGCCGAGATCAGCCAGTCCCGGGGCGCCTTGACCGAGAGATCGGCCAGCAGCTGGAAGCCGGGGTCGACCTCGACCCGCTCGGGCGCCACCGGACAGGGCAGGTAGAAGCCCGCCGTGCGTCGTCGCACCGGCAGCCGGTGCTCCTGGCGCTCGCCGCCGACCACCACGACCACGGGGAGGTCAAAGGCGAAACACTCGGCGACGAGGTGCTCGGGATCACCCTGGACGGGACCCGCCGCCTGGCTCTGCTCGACCTGGACCTGCAAGAGCCCCTTGTCGTGCGAGAGGCTGACCTTGAGCTCGGGATGCCCCGCACCCCAGATCCACTGGCGGAAGAAGCGGTCCAGGTTGCGGCCGCTGGCCTGCTCCATCGCCCGCTGGAAGTCCAAGGTGTGGACCCCGCCGCCGCCGTGGCGGTGCAGGTAGGCGGCCGTGCCCGCCCAGAAGGCCTCGGCCCCCAGCTCGGCCCGCAGGGTCCGCAGGACCAGCGAACCCTTCTCGTACAGGTGCCGGTCGAAGACGTCGATCGGCTCGCGGAAGCGGTAGCTGACGATCGCCCGGCGGTAGCGACCGCCGTCCTCGTCCAGGTAGTTCGACAGGGCCGTCCAGGCGTGCAGATCCGCCCGCTCCTGGCCCTCGGCGTGCTCCTTCCAGAGCTGCTCGCTGAAGGTGGCCCAGCCCTCGTTCAGCCAGCCCTGGCTCCAGTCCTGGCAGGTCACCAGGTCGCCGAACCACTGGTGCATCAGCTCGTGGACGATCAGGTCGTCGAACTCCACGTCCAGGGCGGCCCGCTCGTCGGTCAGGACGACATCGGTCAGGGTCGTGGCGGCGACGTTCTCCATCCCGCCGAAGATGAAGTCGTGCACCACGACCTGGTCGTACCGAGGCCAGGGGTAGGCCCGGCCCAGCCGCTGCGAGAGGAAGGCCATCATCGCCGGGGTGCGCCCGAAGACCCGCCGCACCAGGCCCGCGTCGGTCGGCATGCCCTCCTGGTCCAGCTCGGGCACGAGGTAGCGCACCGGCCGGCCGTCGACGGCGCCGTCCTCGACCACCTGCAGCCGGGCCACGATCACGCTGAGCAGGTAGGCCGGCATGGGCTCGGCCTGCTGCCAGGTCCAGGTGTCGGCCTGCCGCGAGACCAGGGAGCCGTTGCTGACGACGGTCCAGGCCTGGGGCTGGGGCTGCCGGATCCGGACGGTGATGCCCCAGGGGTGCTTGACCCCCGGGTGGTCCAGGCAGGGCACGATGAAGTGGGCGTCCTGGTCCTGGCACTGGGTCCAGGCCATCTCCTGGCGCCGCGGGTGCGCCGGGGTCGGGCCGGTGAAATACATCCCGCGCACGGGCGAGCCCCGGTACCGCACCTCGACCACACCGCCCTGGGGAGGGAGGCCGGCGATGCGCAGGCTGCCGTCGCCGTAGCGGTAGGAGAGGGGGCTGCCGTCCTCGGCCAGGACCGAGTCGACCGAGACATCGTCCAAGTCGAGCCGCACCTCGCCCAGGCCGGTCGGCAGGGGCCGGATCTCCAGGCGCGCCTGACCCAGGAGCTGGCGGGCGACCGGATCGACGTCCAGCTCGACGTCGACCCGAGCCAGGACGAAGCCCTGGTCGGGCGCGTAGACCGGCTCGGCCCCGGGCTCGGGGAAGGCCGAGGGGCCCGAGGCGAGCGCGATCAGCCCCCCGCAGCGGGCTTCGGCGAGGACCTGACACGCCGTGCTGCCACGGAGCTGAGAACGAGTAGCCACGGGTCACTCCCCGGAGGGGCGGGTGCGATGAGGTCTTGCGATGAGGGTCAGCGAGGCTCGAGCATGCGGCCGGTCGGCAGGAGCACGTAGCCGTCGTTCATGTCGCCGAAGAAGGCGCAGGACTCGGGGCCCCGGACGTCGAGGAAGGCCGCCGTGTAGGCACACAGCACCGCCTCGAGCTGCTCTTCGAGCTCGCCCACCCGGCTGCCGTTGCTGGAGGGCAGATCCGCCTCGACCAGGGCCTGGAGCGCGTCGCTGGGGTTGAGGGCGGGCACGGCGTCGTCCAGCTTCTCGACCATCAGCTCGCGGAAGCGCGCCACCGCGTCCTTGCGGGTGCCCACCGGGCCCGACTTCAGCTTGATCGGGCGCTCCAGGTCGAAGAGGAGGACCTGGGTCGGCTGGTTGAAGGTCTCGACGATGCGGTCGCCCTCGGCCGTGGGGTCCAGGTCGAAGCCCATCCGCTGCAAGGCCCCGCTGATGGTCCGCGGGTGCGAGGCGTTGGCGATGTTGACGTGGTACTCGTCGAGCTGGTTGGCGGCGAAGTGCTCGTGCAGCGCGAGGTCGCAGCTGCGCTGGCCGCCGGAGTTCTCGACCACCAGCGGCGCGTTGACCGCCAGGATGCAGCCGTTACGCCCGCGGCTGCGCGCCACCCAGGCGAGGATGTCCTCGTGGGCGCGGAGCGAGACCGTCGACTTCAGGGTCAAGGTGCCGTCTTCGTCTGCCTCCATGATGGCCCCGCCCGAGCTCTTGCGGGGAGCCCAGGCCAGATCGAGGCCGAGGTATCGAGGGGATCGAAACTTCTGGGAGCGCGTCACAAGTCCTTCCAGCGGGCAGTGAAGCCTGATAGCGCGCCACGCAGGCCCGGCAACTTCGCCCCGCCCTCACGTTGCAGCTCGATCAGGCCACGGCTGAGGCGCTCGAGCGCCTCGTTGTAGGGGAACCACCACATCTCGTGCGGTTGGGAGAGGGCGTCGACCACCACGGTGCGTGGTCGAACCATATGGTAGAGGGCGAAGCGCGAGTTGGTCACGCCGCCTCCGGTCTCGCCGGGGCCGCCCCAGGTGCCCTGCGGGAGGGCGCCGGTGAAGGCGTGGTTGTTGACGGTGACCACGCCCGCCCGCAGGCCCAGGCCGATGGTCTCGCCAAGGTCCAGGTCACGGGTCCAGACCGAGGCGGTCAAGGCGTAGGGCGTCTCGTCGGCCAGCCGGATCGCCTCGTCGAGGTCATCGAAGGAGCGGATGGGGAGCAGGGGCCCGAAGCTCTCCTCGCGCATCAAGCGCATCGTCGGCGAGACGTCGGCCAGCACGGTGGGCTCGTGGAACCAGCCGGGACCCGGGGCCCCACCGCCGCAGACCAGGGTGGCGCCCCCGGCCAGGGCCTCGGCGACGTGCTCCTGCACCAGGGCCAGCTGGGCCGGGGTGATCAGCGGGCCCACGTCCCGCAGGGGTCGGAGCCGCTCGACCCGGGCCTTCAGCTTGGCAAGGAAGCTCGGGTAGATCGAGGCGTGCACGAAGCAGCGCTCGATGGCGGCGCAGTTCTGCCCCCCGAAGGCGAAGGCGGCCCAGGCGATGCCCTCGACGGCGCGGTCCAGGTCGGCGTCGGCCAGGACGATCGCGGCGTCCTTGCCGCCCAGCTCCAGCGAGCAGGGCAGGAAGCGCTCGGCGCAGCGCAGGTTGACCGCCCGCCCGGTGCGCACGCTGCCGGTGAAGAAGACCGCGTCGACGCCCGCGTCGATCACCGCCTGGCCCCAGCGACCGTCCCCCTGGACGACCTGGACGAGGCCCTCGGGCAGGCAGCCTCGCATCAGCTCCAGCAGCAGCTCCGCCGTGCGCGGGCTGTGCTCGCTGGGCTTCCAGACGACGGCGTTGCCGGCCAGCAGAGCCGGGACGATGGCCCGCAAGGGGATCGCCACCGGCAGGTTCCATGGGCTGATCAGGCCGATCACGCCGACGGCGTCGAGCTGCACCCGGCCGGTCTTGCGCGGGTAGTTGATCGGGCTGAGGTCCAGCGGCAGCGAGATCAGCAGATCGTCGATCTGGCTGAGCCACCACTGGAACAGGTCGTGGTTGGCCACCACCTCGCTGGTCCAGGCCTCGCCCGCTGGACGCCCGCACTCCTCGGCCAGCAGCGCGACGATGCGCGGACCCGCCTCCAGGAAGGCCTGGTGCAGGGCCGCGACCGCCTGCTTTCGGGCCGCCAGGGGCCGTTCGCGCCAGGCCAGGCCGGCCTCCCGCGCCTGCTGGACCCGGTCGCCCACGAGCTCGAGCGCCTGCACCGGCACCTGGGCCACCTCGGCCGCCGTCCGGGGGTCGAGGCAAGAGAGGTAGAGGCCCGTCGGCCCGTCGCAGAGCAGCCCAGCCATCAGGCCGGCCTCAAGCGCTGACCGGCTCGAAAGAGCAGGACCGCGGGCACGATGAAGGCCATCACGAAGACCACGCCCAGCAGGTTGAAGCCTGCGGCGATGGCGCTCTGCGGCAGGGGGGTCGCGGTGCCTTGCAGCCACTGGGCGTAGCTGCCGACCACCTGGTAACGATCCAGGGTCAGCCACCACAGGCTGCCCAGCAGGAGCAGGCCGCTGCCCAGGGTCAGCCAGGCCGAAGTCCGCGACCCGCGCTGCAGGAAGACCGCAGTCAGGGTGTGGGCGCAGCCCGCGGCGAGCAGGCAGGCCAGCACGAAGACGGCGTGCACGGCCCAGAGCGGCAGAGACAGCTGCTCGACGGGGACGAAGTAGTTGAGCATCCAGTCGGGCGCCTTCCAGGCCGCCCAGCCGACCCCGAGCGAGTAGAGCAGCGCGAACAGCAGCGAGGCGTGCAGGCTGGGGCCGAACGGGTCCGGGCGGCGCGCGACCAGGGAGGGCCGGGCGACCAGGGCGAAGGCGGCGCCTGCGATGAAGGCGGTGGGCACGTCGATGAGGTAGGTCTCACACCTCCAACGACCGAGGCGATCCGAGCGGGTTCCGGGATCGCGGCCGAGCGAACGATCACCTTAGCGCACGCGGGGCTCCTCGTGGCAGCCCGGCGCTCGGGCTCAGCCGCGGTGCACCTGGTCGGCCCAGCGCACCGCGGGCATCTGGTGGAAGGTCTCGCGCAACGGGGCCGGGAGGTGCAGTCGCAGCCGGGCGCAGAGCGCGCTGGCTTCCCGGTGGTGCTCGGGCGTGCCCGAGGCGTGCAGGACCTCCAGGAGCACGAAGAGGTCGTTGCTGGCGCGAGCCTCTTCCTCGGCCGAGCGCAGCACCTCGGCGTCGCCGCCGACCGTGGCGCCCAGCAGCAGCAGCAGCGCCGTCTGGCGCCGATCCCCCCCCTGGCTGAGCACGTCCATGGCGTGGGTCAGGGCCTCCGCGTCGGCGGTCAGGACGCCCATCACCCCCAGGAACCAGGCCCCGACGGCCTTGAAGCCCGCCCGCGCCGCCTCCACCTCGGCCTGCTGACAGGTCGCCAGGGCCGCCTGGTGGTCCCGGTTGCGCAGCCGGAGCTCCAGCTGCAGGATCCGGTAGCGCAGCCGCAAGGAGGAGCTGGCGTCGGGATCGATCGCCGCCCGAGCCTGCCGCAGCTCGGCCGCGGCCTGGGCCATGTCCCCCAGCGCGAGGCTGCCCACCGCTCGCCCGATCTTCACATTGCAGCGCGCGAAGGGCAGGTCCTCGCCGGCGGCCAGCTCTTCGGCCTGGGTGATCGCCTCGACGAACAGGTCCAGCCGCCCCATCCGCACCCGGTAGGTGGCCAGCCGGACCAGGGCGTCGATCTGCTCGCGGACGTAAGCGCCCCGGTGGAAGAACTCGATCTGCTCCTCGATCTGGTGGATGCCGTCGACCAGGCCGCCCTCCTCGACCAGCATCGTGCCCAGCGCGCCGTGGGCGATGGCCGCGTGCAGCGGGCGGTGCTGGCTGCTGGCGAGGTCGATGCAGCGGTGGAAGAGGTCGGCCGCTTCGTCCGGGCGGGCCGCGGCGTGCCGGTTCTCGCCCGCCAGCAGCAGGGCCCGCGGCAGGGCCGGATCCATCGGGCGCAGGTCCAGGATGTCCAGGGCCTCCTCCACCAGGGTGGCCGCCCGGGGCTCGTCCCCCAGCCCCTGGTAGGCCGAGGCCAGCCCGATCAAGGCCCGGGCCAGCAGCCCCTCGTCGTCCAGGTCCTCGCCCAGGCGACGGGCCGCGTTGAGGGCCTCGGTCGCCTCGTGCCGGCGCCCCAGCGCGTCCAGGCACTCTCCCCGGAGCAGCGCCAGCCGGGCCATGACCGCGGGCGCCGGCTCGTGCCGGTTGGAGGCCCAGCTCAAGACCTCCAGCGCGGTGTTGTGCTGCCGGGCCTCGACCAGCTGCTCGGCGAGGTCGAGCAGGGCCGCCGGGGCCTCCCGCCCGTCCTTGCCGTGGGCCCGATGCCAGGCGATGCGCTCCGAGCGCCAGCGCGAGGGAGGCAGGGCGCCGAGGCCCTCGACCAGCCGCAGGTGGAGCCCGACCTGGCGCTCGGCCGAGACCTGCCGCAGGACCAGCGTGCCCAGGGCCGGCCGCCTCAGGCCCACCCAGTCGCTGTCCTCGCGCGGCTCTCGCGCGACCAGCCCCGCCGCCAGCAGCGGGCCGAGCTCCACCCCGGAGCGATCCGCCTGGGCCGCCTGCAGGATCAGCTCCTCGGGCAGGGGCTCTCCGGCCAGGGCCATCAGCTCCAGCAGGCCGCGGGACATCGGGCTCAGGCTGGCCAGCACCTCGCCGAAGAGCTGCACCAGCCCGGTGGTGGGCATCAGGGGCACCGCCCGATCCAGGCGCCAGGTGCTGCCGCCGTCGTCGGAGACCCCCTCGAACCAGAGGGCCTGCCGGGCGACCAGCTCCTTGACCGCCAGGACGACGATGGCCGGGAGGCCTCCGGAGATGCGGTGCAGGTGAACCGTGAGGCCGGTCGGCGGGGTGAAGGTGTTGAGCATCCCGCGGACCAGCTGGTTGACCTCCGAGACCGTCAGGAGGCGGAGCTGGACCTCGTGGGCGGCGATGCCGTCGGGCTTGCGCACCCCGAACAGGACGCAGGCCAGCTTGGGCGCCCGTCGCAGCACCTCGGCGAGGCGGTGGGCAGTGGGGCTCGCGAGGTGCTCGACCCCCTCGATGACCAGCAGCAGGGGCCCCTCGGCGGCCAGGTCGTCCAGAGCGCGCCCCAGCGACTCCGGGTCCGAGGGCACCGGGCCGACCAGCTTGCCCAGGTCTCGGGCCAGCAGGGCCAGCACATCCTCGGGCGGCCCGCGGGGCGAGCAGCGGATGGCGATCGTCTCGAAGCCCTCCTTGCGCGCGGTGCTCAGGGCCCAAGAGGCCATCATCGTGGTGCCCGAGCCGATCTCCCCCGTGACCGCGACCCTCCCGCCCCCGTCCAGCACGGCCTGGATGGCCCCCATCGGCGCCGCCCGGCCGACGAGGGGGGGCGCCTCGAGCTCGCGGCGCGCGCCCCCGGAGCCGGTGAAGAGGGCGAGCGCCACCCCCGCGGAGGAAGGGCGGGCGGCCGGATCCCGCTGCATCAGGCGCGAGACGAGGTCCAGCAGCCGGGCCGGCGCGTCGGGGCACATCTCGGCCAGCGGTGCGGGATCTCCCTCGCGGCTGGCCTGGAGGTAGCCGGCGGCCCCGCGCGCCTGGTAGGGCCGGGAGCCCGAGAGGGCCTCGTAGAGGGTCACGCCCAGGCTGTAGAGATCGCAGCGGTGATCGACGTTGGCGCCCGAGAGCTGCTCGGGGGCCATGTAGGCGTAGGTGCCCATCACGTCGCCCAGCGTGGTCGTCAGGGGGTCCGTGGGGTCCGCCGCCAGCCCCAGGTCCAGCAGCAGGACACGGCGGTCCTCGGCCAGGTAGATGTTGGAGGACTTGACGTCCCGGTGCACGATGCCGCTCTGGTGCAGCAGGGCCAGGACCCGAAGCAGGCTGGTTGCGATCACGCCGACCGAGTTGGGGTCGAGCTGGCCGCTGGCCTTGATGCGCTCGGAGAGGGTGCGTCCGTGCAGCAGCTCCAGCACCAGGTAGGGCTGCGGGCCGTCCACCGTGTCCATGCAGCGGGGCAGGCCCGGGTGGGAGAGGCGGGCCAGCAGGCGCCCCTCTCTCAAGAAACGTTTCCGGTGCGCGACCGAGCGCTCGGGCTCGCGCAGCACCTTCAGCGCGACGGCCTTGCCCGGGCTGTCCGCCGGGACCGCCCGGTAGACGTCAGCCAGCCCGCCCGAGCCGATGCGCTCCTCGATGGTCCAGTCGCCCAGACGCTCCATGATCGCCCTCAGCGGCCCGAGGAGGACGGACCGCCCTGCATCTGACCCCCCTGCTGCTGACCGCCCTGCTGCTGGCCCCCCTGCATCATGCCCTGCTGCTGCTGGCCCCCCTGCATCATGCCCTGCTGCTGGCCCCCCTGCATCATGCCCTGCTGCTGCTGGCCCCCCTGCATC
>ERZ761602.3652-NODE-3652-length-21364-cov-9.985921_pt1 | contig 21364 bp, 24 predicted proteins | sample MGYA00512165_ERZ761602 | MGnify/ENA primary metagenome ERZ761602 (study PRJEB28899, sample SAMN02445085) | bioreactor sludge metagenome | biome: EBPR sludge; isolation source: Thorneside wastewater treatment plant | place: Australia: Brisbane, Thorneside...
GCACGGGCGACGGCGGCACGGGCGACGGCGGCACGGGCGACGGCGGCACGGGCGATGGCGGCACCGGCGACGGCGGCACGGGCGACGGCGGCACGGGCGACGGCGGCACCGGCGACGGGGGAACCAGCGACGGCGGCACGGGCGACGGCGGCACGGGCGACGGCGGCACGGGCGACGGCGGCACCGGCGACGGCGGCACGGGCGACGGCGGCACGGGCGATGGCGGCACGGGCGATGGCGGCACCGGCGACGGCGGCACCGACGACGGTGGCAAGGACGACGAGGGCTGCGGCGGCTGCGCCTCCTCCGGGGTGAGCCCCGCGGGCGCGCTCTGGCTGCTGCCGCTGATCGGCGGCCTGCTGCATCGGCGCCGTCGGGCCTGAGCGATGCTTCGCTGGAGGGTCGGATCGATCGGCCCTCCAGCGGGGTAGCCTCCCCCCGTGCGCTCTCCTCCTCCCCACCTCCCCGGCAGCTACCTCGTCCTGGAGCTGACCAACCGCTGCAGCCTGGCCTGCGTGCACTGCTCGGTGGCCGAGGGCAAGGCCCACCCGCACCACGCGCGGTCGGGCTACCTCGACGGGGCGCTGGCGCTGGGCCTGGTCGACGACCTCGTCGAGCTCGGGGCCCGCTTCGACGCGCTGATCCTCTTCTGGCTGGGTGAGCCGCTGCTCCACCCGCACTTCACCACCATCTGGCGCCACGCCCTGCGCGCCGCCGCCGCCCACCGGACCTTCGGCAAGGTCGAGGTGCACAGCAACGGCACTCACCTCACGGCCGCTCGGATCCAGGCCGCGCTCAACCGGGCCGAGGTGGAGCAGCCCTGGCACTTCTCGCTCGACGCCATCCGGCGCGAGACCTACCTCGCGGTCAAGGGCATGGACCGCTTCGAGCTGGTCCAGGACAACATCGCCGCCTTCCTCGCCGCCAAGGCCCGCAGCGGCGCGCGCTGGCCCCGCCCGATCTTCCAGTTCATCGTCGGCGAGAACAACCTCGCCGAGGCCCGGGCCTTCCGCGAGCACTGGGAGGGCCTCTGCCGCAAGCTCGGCCTGCCCGTTCGCGCCGCCGCCGGGCATGTGCCTCCCGGCGAGGACGCCATCGTCTTCTTCCGCCAGCTCGACTGCCCGACGGCCCAGGCGCAGGAGCGCAGCAACGCCCTCTTCCGCCAGGAGATGGCGGCGCAGGGCCTCGCCTTGCCCCCTCAGGCCGAGCAGGGGAGACAGGTCCAGCCCGAGCGGCCCAGCGCCTGTTCGGGCTTCTGGAAGAGCCCGGTCGTCGGCTGGCAGGGGGATCTCACGACCTGCACCCGCGACAACCTGCTGCAGAACCGGGTCGGCTCTCTGCGCGAGGCCCGCTTCCGCGACCTCTGGTGGGGAGGGACGATGGGCCAGCGGCGCGTGGCGGTAGCCGAGGGGGACTATGGGGCGCTGAAGCTCTGCCAGAGCTGCTTCATCCCGCAGAGCCTGAACTACAGTGAGCTGAGCCCCCGCGACATCGCCGCGCAGGCCGAGTGGGAGGCGCGGTGATCTCCCTGCCCGACCGCCTGCTCGACCGCGCCGGGCTGCGCCGCGCGCCGGGGCGCCCCACCCAGGTCCACCTCTCGGTCACCGATCGCTGCTTCCTGCCTTGTCGGCACTGCGACATCTGGAAGAACGAGGACCCCGATCTGCCCGGCCGCGTCTGGGACGAGACCATCGACCGCCTGGGAGAGTGGCTGGCGCCGGCGAGCATGAACTTCGTCGGGGGCGAGCCCCTGCTCCGCAAGGACCTGGAGGCGCTGATGGCCCGTGCCGTCCAGCGCGGCTTCGACGTCAGCTTCAACACCAACGGCTGGCTGGTCACCGAGAAGCGCGCCCGCGCCGTCGCGGCGGCGGGGGTGCGGGTCGCCTACGTCAGCATGGACGGCTTTCGTAAACAGACCGTGGACCACAGCCGGGGCCGGGAGGGCTCCTGGGACAAGGCCATGACGGCCATCGAACGCCTGCAGGCGGCCGGGGTGCCCCAGGTCATCGTCGCCACCATCCTGCACAAGGGCAACGCGGAGGAGGTGCCGGAGCTGCTGGCTTTCGTCAAGTCGCGAGGCCTGCAGCTCGTGGTGCAGCCGCTCTACCAGAACTTCGGCAACAACCGCTACGATCCCGACTGGTGGCGGAGCTCGGAGATGTTCCCGCGAGAGCCGGCCGAGCTCGCCGCCGTCGAGCAGGCCCTCGACACCCTCTCGGCGGAGCGCCTGCGAGGGGGGCCCGTCTGCAACGAGGTCGCCCAGCTGCAGGTCATGAAAGGGCACTTCGGCGCACCCCAGGTCGACAACGGTCATATCTGTCGCGCCGGGCACAGCGACATCAGCTTCGATCCCCAGGGCCGCATCCGCCTCTGCTACTTCCTGGAGCCCGTCGGCACGGTCTTCGACCCCCTGCCGCTGCCCCTGCTCTGGGACCACTGGACGACGCTGCGACGACGGTGGGAGGTCAGCCGCTGCGATCGCCACTGCAACCTCCTCAACTGCAACTTCGACCGGAAGAGCAGCCCATGATCGCCCCCTTCCACGTGCTCGCCAAGCCGACCGGAGCGGTCTGCAACCTGGACTGCAGCTACTGCTTCTATCTCGTGAAGGAGGAGCTCTACCCCGACAGCGACTTCCGGATGAAGGAGCAGGTGCTCGAGGCCTACCTCCGCCAGCTGGTCGAGGCCCACGTCGGCATGCCGCAGATCACGGTGGCCTGGCAGGGCGGAGAGCCGACCTTGATGGGCCTGCCCTTCTTTCGGCGGGTCGTCGAGCGCCTCGCCACCCTGGTCCCCGCCGGTGTCGAGCTCGAGCACACCCTGCAGACAAACGGGGTGCGGCTGGACGACGAGTGGTGCGCCTTCCTCGCCCAGCACCGCTTCCTCGTCGGCCTCTCCATCGACGGCCCCAGGGAGATGCACGACGCCTACCGGGTGGACAAAGGAGGCCGCGGCACCTTCGACCAGGTCGTTCGCGCCGCCCGCCTGCTGCGCGCCCACAAGGTCGAGCACAACGCCCTGGTCACCGTACACGCCGCCAACCAGGACCACCCGCTGACGGTCTACCGCTTCTTGCGCGACGAGCTGGGCATCGAGTTCATCCAGCTCATCCCGATCGTCGAGCGCCTGGACGAGGGGGGCCTGGAGGCCGGCGGCCACGCCGCCTTCAGCCGGGAGCAGGCCCCCATCACCGACCGCACCGTCTCCTCAGAAGCCTGGGGCGAGTTCCTGGTCGCCGTCTTCGACGAGTGGGTCCGGCACGACATCGGTAGGGTCTTCGTCCCCACCTTCGAGTCGGCCGTGGCCAGCTGGCTCGGCCTCGCCCCCGCCATGTGCATCTTCCGCGAGACCTGCGGCAACGCCGTCGCCCTCGAGCACAACGGCGATCTCTACTCCTGCGATCACTTCGTCACCCCGGCGCACCGGCTGGGCAATGTGCTCGACACCACCATGCGGGCGATGGTGGACAGTCCCCGGCAGCGCGCCTTCGGCTGCGCCAAGAAGGACGGTCTACCCCCGCAGTGCCAGTCCTGTACGGTGCGTTTCGCCTGCAACGGGGCCTGCCCCAAGGACCGCTTCCTCGCGGACCAGGCTGGGCATCCGGGTCTCAACTACCTCTGCGCCGGCTACTTTCGCTTCTTCACCCATATCGACGGGCCCATGAGGCTGATCGCCAACCTGCTCAAGGCCGGGCTCCCCGCCGAGCAGGCCATGACCGCCCTGCGCCAGCTCGACGACCCCGATGCCGCGGGCCTCAGCCGCAACAGCCCTTGCCCCTGCGGCTCGGGCCGCAAGCTGAAGGCCTGTCACGGCTCCAGGTAGAGCAGCTCCTGGGCGAACCCCGCCGCGGCGCGGGTCATCACCCCCAGCAGCTCCTGGTCGACATTGTCCAGGTCGTCTTCGGGGGTGTGGTAGTTGGGGTCGTAGGGCTGCCCGGCCGTCCCGCCGTAGGCCGCGGCCTGCTCTTCGGTCTTCAGGTCGCCGCCCCCCGTCGCCAGGTAGGCGATGGGGATCTCTCGATCGATGAAGTAGACGTGGTCGGAGTAGATGTTCGGATCGAACAGGTCCCAGGGCTGCTCCTCTTCGTTCAGGGCCTGGACGAGCAGGGTCGTCAGCTCGTCGCTCGCTTCGCCAAGGCTGCCCCCAAGCTCATACCCATCCATGATGTAGGGGAAGCCGTTGGGTGAGCCCAGCACGTCGAGGTTCAGCATCGCGGCGGTCGCCTCGGCTTCGGCGTCGCTCAAGCTCTGGGCGTAGGTGTACGAGCCCAGGCGCCAGTCCTCCTCGCGGGTGAACAACACCACGCGCGCCTGGTGGTCGGGGGCCCGCTGGCGCTCGCTCATCGCCTGGGCGAGGCCGATGGCCGCGACGACCCCCGTCCCATTGTCATTCAGTCCAGCGGTGCCGGACACCGTGTCCAGGTGGGCGCCCAGGATCAGGATCCGGTCCTCGCTCCCGAAGGGGGAGGTGGCGATCAGGTTCGCCGAGCGGCGAAGGGGAATTCCCCAGATCACCTCCTGCTCCTCGAACGTCCAACCCAAGGTCTCGAGCTCTGCCCGAGCCCAGTCCCAGGCCGCTTCTTCGCCCTCTGAGGTCGTCAGGCGGTCATCGTGTACGGAGGAAAGCTCAAACAGATCTCGGAGTCGCCGGTCCATCGCCTCGCCGTCGATGCGCTCGGCCAGGCTCTCGTCCGGAGTCGGCGGGTTGCCCGTGTCCATGGGGTCGGTGGTGCACGCGGTCATGGTGAGCAGGAGGAGGGTGTTGAACATGGCTTCACCGTGCTCCGTCAGGAAGGGGAGAAGAAGCCGCAGCGAGGATCGAACCACCCATCGGGGAGGGCTGGGGCTGAGGCCGCGCCGGGGAGGCCGTCGTGGGTGGTGTCACCGTTCTTGTCCAGGGCGTTGACCTCGACGCTGCCCATGGGCATGGGCGCCGCGCCCTCCATCCAGATGTAGATCGTCGCCCGCGTGTCCAGATCGCCGCAGCCGAGGGCCACGGCCCTGGTGATCGGGCCGTAGCCGACGTACCAGCCGCTGGCCGCGATCGTCGTGATCGGGTCGTCGCCGAAGCGGAGCGGGTCCAGGTTCGCACAGGCTCCAGTGACGGTGGGCGCAGGGCCGGTGTCGATCTGCCAGGCGGCGCCCGGCCAGAGTCGCGGCCAGGCGCTGCTGTCCACCGGCGTCGTCGCGGGTGCGTCCCAGCGCAAGGTGCAGCGGTAGGCACCGTCCATCACCCCCTCCGGCGCTTGGACCACCGAGACCGAGAAGTACTCAGCCACGGGCTCACCCGCGGGCGTCTCCACCGTCCCCGTGAGACCGTCGGCGACCCCGAAGGAGGCGCTGAGCAGCAGCCAGTCGGCGCGGACCGCGCCTCGGGGTTCGCTGACTGGGCGAAGGCCGTCCCGGTGACGACCAAAGCGGTCAAGAACAGGAGGACCATGGCGCTCCTTCTGCCGCTGGCGCGGCATCGTCTTGCGCTTGGTATGTAGTCGCGGAGCCCCCCTCGACAATCGTAGCTCCGTCAGACGACCGAGGCCGCCGGAGCGCCCAGCACCTCCTCGATACCCTTGCCCACCGCCTCGACCGTCGTGCGGAGCTGCTCGGGGCTCATCGCCAGGGGGGGCATCAGCACGACCAGGTCCCCCAGCGGCCGCACGATCACGCCGTGCCCGCGGGCCGCCAGGCAGACCCGGTGGGCCGTGCGGGCCTCGGGCGGGCGGTCGTGCTTCAGCAGCACGCCGGCCATCAGGCCGTGCTGCCGGCGCTCGGCGACGAAGCGGTCGGGCAGGGCGGCCATCGCCTGGCGCAGGGCCTCGATCTTCGGGGGCAGGCCCTCGATCACGCGGTCGCGCTCGAAGACCTCCAGGCTGGCGATCGCCGCCGCGCAGGCCAGCGCGTTGCCGGTGTAGGTGTGGCCGTGGAAGAAGGTCCGGGTCGAGCCGGGGGGCCCGCGAAAGCCGTCGAAGACATGGCGGGCGGCCATCGTCGCGGCGATCGGCAGGTAGCCACCGGAGAGGCCCTTCGCGAGGCAGAGCAGGTCGGGTCCACCCTCGGGCAGCGCGCTGAGGGAGAGCGGGCCCAGCGCCTGCGAGGCGAACATCCGCCCGGTCCGGCCGAAGCCGGTGGCCACCTCGTCCACGATCACCAGGGCGCCCTGGGCGCGGGCGAGGGAGAGCAGGCGGTGCAGGAACTCCGGCGAGTGCATGCGCATCCCGGCCGCCCCTTGGACCAGCGGCTCGACCACGATCGCCGCCAGCGAGGGCCCGTGCTGAGCCAGCAGCGCCTCGGCCTGGGCCAGGCAGCGGGCCTCGTCGGCCGGCTCGGCGCGCTCGGGGCAGGGCAGGCGCAGCGCCTCGAAGAGCATCGGCCGGTAGATGGAGTGAAAGAGGTCGATGCCGCCCACGCTGACGCTGCCGATCGTGTCGCCATGGTAGGCCTGATCCAGCGCAGCGAAGCGGATCCGCCCGGTCTCGCCCCGCTGCTGTTGCCACTGGAAGGCCATCTTCAGGGCCACCTCCACCGAGGTCGAGCCGCTGTCGCTGTAGAAGACGTGGGACAGCCCGGCCCAGGGCAGCAGCCGGTCCGTCTGCTCAACCAGCCGCTCCGCCAACGTGTTCGCCGCCTGCCCCCCCAGGCCCAGCAAGGTGCTGTGGGCCACGCGGTCGAGCTGGGCCCGGATCGCCCCGTCGATGTGGGGATGCCGATGGCCGTGCACATTCGTCCACAAGCTCGCCACCCCGTCCAGGTAGCGCCGCCCCTCCGTGTCGATCAGCCAGCACCCCTCGGCCCGCTCGATCACCACCGCCGGCCCGTCCGCCTCCCACTCCTCGTGCTGCGTGAAGGGCTGCCAGACCTGTCCCGGGCCCCGGTTGAAGAGGTGGGGGCCGGCGTGGTCGAGGGGGAGGGTTCGTGGCATTCGGGGTTGCTATCAAGGTCGGAAGAGGCAACGCCTGGCCCCCAGGCCTGGCGCCCGTCGCCCGTCGTTCGGGGGGCTTGTGTCAAGAGTTGTACCCGAACCCACGGCCAGGGAGCGCCCCCCTCCACGCCGTGAGAGACTTGCCAGGCGAGCCGCCTCCTCAATTCAGGTCAAACGCCATGATCCTCGCCCTTCTCCTCGCCTGCCAGCCCGAGCCCACCTCGATGCACATCTCCCGGATGGCGGGACACGGCGCGGCCGTCGGCGGCTTCTCGCTCGCCTTGCGCGGGGGAGACGGCGCCGCGCTCGGAGACCTCGAGGTCGAGGTCTACACCCGCTCGGGAGGGGGAGGGTGGACCGAGGTCTCTGTGCTGGAGCGAGGCGCCGCCGACCGCCTCGAGCTGGCCCTTGTGGCCGACAATTCGGGCTCGGAGGAGGGCTACCTCGCCCCGATGCAGGAGGCCGTGCTGGGCTTCGGCCTGGCGGCGCTGGGCGCGGGAGAGGGGGGGCGCGTGGGCCTCGTGCGGGTGAGCACGCAGTCTGAGGTCGCGCTGCCGCTCACCGACGACCCCGAGCAGTGGCGCGAGGCGACGGAGGAGCTCTTCATCGCCAACGGCTGGACGGCCCTGTGGGACGGGGTCCGCCTGGGCAACGAGGTGCTGGAGCAGGGGGCGGCGGTCAGCGCGGCCGGGGGCCTGGAGGTCTGCCTCGCGCAGCCGCGGCGCTCCGTGGTCGTCTTCACCGATGGCCAGGAGAACAACTCCGCCGACCAGCAGGAGACCAGCTACGAAGGCGACGGCATCGACACCGAGCTGGCCGACCTGGTGTCCTTGCAGGTGCTGGGCATGCGCACGCCCGTCCACAGCCTGGGTATCGGCCACGAGGTCGACGACGAGGCCCTCCGCCTGCTCGCCGAGGGGAGCGGTGGCAGCTACGGCGAGGTCGACGACTACGCCGCGCTGGCCCTCTCGCTCGAGGAGACCGTCGACAGCCTCCATGAGGAGGTCCCCGTCTGCTTCGAGGCCGCGTCCTGTGAGGACGACGAGGCCCGGATCCTGGCCTCGAGCGACGGCGAGAGCTGGGAGGTGGTCCTCGGCCTCCCCTCGCTCTGCGGCTGCACCCGCACCATCGGCTATTGGAAGACCCACGAGGAGGACTGGCCGCTGAGCACGCTCCGCCTCGGCGATCGCGAGTACGCTGCCGCGGAGTCCCTCGCGCTGCTCGAGGCGGCCACCGCGGGCGACAAGAGCCTCTCGCTGGCTCAACAGCTCATCGCTGCCAGGCTCAACGTCGCCGCGGGTGCGGTCGACGACGAGATCGCCGCCTCCGTCGAGGCCGCGGACGCCTGGATCGCGGCCCACGATGACGGGGCCGGGCTGCCCTTCGGCACCCGCTCCTGGGATGGGGGAGAGGAGGTCAAGGACGCGCTCGACGACTGGAACAACGGGCTGAGCGGCCCCGGACACTGCGACTGAGCCCGTTTGTGACAGCTTGGTCACGTCCGAGGGCTGGACGAAGCCGCCCCCCCGCGTGAAGAGGGGGGCCTCCTTCGCCCCACACCGGAGCCTTCCATGTCCCTCGTCCCCGTCCACGGTGGTCTCTCCCAGCTCGTCAACCGCGTCCTGCCCTGGTCGCGCCGCAAGGCGCTGCTGGCCGAGGCGGCCTCGATGCCCCGCATCCAGGTCAGCGAGGCCGACCTCTCCAGCGTCTACCGCTGGAGCGACGGCACGCTCTCGCCGCTGGAGGGCCCGATGGACCAGGCCGACTGGGACCATGTGCTCGACCACCGCAGCATCGTGCGCGGCGGCAAGAAGTACGCCTGGACCATCCCGCTGGCCCTGCCCGTCACCGACGCCGAGGCCGCCACGCTCAAGGCCGGCACCCACGCCGCCATCGTCGACCCGCGCGGCGAGGTCGTCGGCGTGCTCAAGGTCGGCAGCGTCTACGGCTGGGACAAGGCCCGCTACCTGAAGAGCGTCTACGGCACCGACCGCACGGACCACCCCGGCGGCCATATGGTGATGAACGACCCCCGCACCACCCTGGTCGGCGGCGAGATCCAGACCCTGCCCCAGCCGGTCAACCCCGAGTTCGGCGACTACGTCACCTCGCCGACCCTGACCCGGGCCATCATCGCCGACCGCGGCTACCAGGCCGCCCTGGCCTTCCAGACCCGCAACCCCCTGCACCGGGCCCACGAGTACGCCCTGGTCCACGGGGCCCAGGAGCTCTCCCGCCAGGGCCTCTACACCGGCGTCGTGCTCAACCCGCTGGTCGGCCAGGTCAAGGGCGACGACGTCGACGCCGTCACCCGCATGCAGACCTACGCCAACCTCAAGGCCAACCGCCTGCTGGGCCAGGGCGACAGCGACACCGCCCTGTGGGCCGAGCTCGGCTACGAGCTCAACGACGTCTTCCACCTGATCGGCCTGGACATCAAGATGTTCTACGGCGGTCCGGCCGAAGCGGTCATGCACGGCATCTACCGCCAGAACCACGGCTTCTCGCACATCGTCATCGGCCGCCAGCACGCGGATGCGCCCTACGACGACGGCAGCGCCATCTGGGGCCCCTTCGACGCCCAGACCATCTTCGACGAGCTGCCGGGCGAGCTGCACATCAAGCCGATGAAGGTCGGCTTCGCCGCCTACTACCCCTCGGTCGGCCGGGTCGACCTGATGGAGAACCACAGCGGCGACGACAAGCCCCTCTTCATCAGCGGCAAGGCCATCCGCCAGATGCTGGTCAGCGGCGAGCACCCCCCGACCGAGATCATGCGCCCGCCGACGGCCGACATCCTGATCGAGACCTACCGGAAGCAGGGGGCCTGAGATGATCGGCTGGGTCTTTCTCGCGCTCGTCGGCCTCGCCAGGGCCGAGGACTGCGCCAAGGAGCCCGGCGAGGTCGACGACTGCTGCCCCAAGGTCCAGCCTGTCGGCGATCCCTGGGCGGGCGCCGCGGGCCTGGACTTCGCCCTGATCTCTCACGGCGAAGAGGTGGACCTCAAGGCCCACCAGGCGGCGGACAAGATCACCATCTTCGAGTTCGGGGCACGCTGGTGTGGGCCCTGCTGGCCGATGGCCGCCACGCTCACCGACGCCCTTCGGCAGCGCCCCTACCTGGCGATCCGGGCCGTCGAGCTCGTCGGCGCCGACGCCTTCGAGTCCTTCGAGCAGCCGATCGTGCGCCAGCACCTCTCGGAAGCCCAGGGCCTGCCCTGGCTGATCGTCCGCAACGCCCGCGGCAAGACCTTGTACCAGGGCAGCGACCCCGCGCTCGCCCTGGCGGCCGCGGAGCGCAAGGCGCCGTGAACCCCGGCCTCCTGCTCTTCCTGGTCCTGGTGCGAGACGCGCACGCCTGACCTGCTTGAAGCAATCCAAACCTCCAGGTTGGAGGCCCCAGCACTGTCCCCGCTCTGAAGAGGGGAGGCCTGCGCCTCTCGGTGGAGCTCTCCGCCCTGCCAGTCCGGGTGGAGCACGAGGCCGCCTGCCCCGAGGTCGCCCCCGATCTCTGCGCCACCGAGGAGCTGCCCGTCCATGTGCACGATCTGCTCACCTGGCAGAGCCGGGCCGAGCTCGGCGCCGAGCTCGGCCTGGGCCAGGGCCTTCAGCTCGGCCTGACCCTGCCAGTCGAGCTGCGGGTCGTCCGCGTAGAGTATCGGCTGCTCGACGGCTCCCCCTATGCGCCGCCCTACCAGGACATCCACCACCGCAGCGAGCGCATCGCCGGCCTGGCCGACGGCGAGCTCTCCCTCTCCCGCTTCCAGGCCTTCGGGCCCTGGACCCTGGGCGCCCGGCTGGGCAGCACCCTCCCGCTCGGAGCCACGCAGGAGGACCCCTATCGGCTGGGGGAGCTGGGCCTGGAGCACCAGCATCACCAGCTCGGCGCCGGGGTGCCGCTGCTGCTGGCGGGGGCCTCGACCTTGCGTCGGCCCGAGCCCTGGGGCCTCCACGGCAGCGTCGGTGCGCGGATCCCTTTGGTGGAGAACGCCAAGGGCTATCGGGCGCCGTTGACCGCACACGCCTCGGCCGGACCCAGCCGCAAGCTCGGCGATCAACTCCTGGCGCAGGCCAGCCTCGGCTTCGTTCACGAGGGGCGCGAGGCCTGGTCGGGGAGGCAATACCCGGGGCGAGAGGCGCTGCTCCTGGGCGGGGGAGGGGAGTGGAGCCTTGGTTCGGACTGGGCCCTGAGGGTGGACCTGCGAGGCCCGCTCTGGCAGCACCTGGGGCATGCCGAGCACGGGGACGAGGACGGCGAGCTGCGGCTGGGACCGCGGCTGGGCCTGGGGCTGAGCTGGTCGAACTAAGGCCCTCCCAGCCCCGCCCCCAAACCCTCGATCAGCCGCGCGATCTGCTCCTCGCTGTGCGCCGCCGACAGGCTGACCCGCAAGCGCTCGGTCCCGGGGGCCACCGTCGGCGGGCGGATCCCCGGCACCAGCAGCCCCCGCTCCCGCAGCCGGGCCGAGACCTCCATGGTCCGCGGCCCCAGCACGATCGGGACGATGTGGTCCTCGCCCGTCGCCGCGATGCCTAGCGACGCTAGTCCCGCCCGCAGCTGCCGCCCTCGCGCCCTCAGCCGCTCCCGCCGCTCCTCGGTTGCCAGCCGCAGCCCGACCCGACTCGCCGCCGCGGCCCCCGCCGGCAGCCCGGTGCTGAAGAGCATGGTCCGGCCCGCGCTGACCAGCAGCTCCCGCAGCTCGGGAGGACCGACGACGAAGGCGCCCAGCGTGCCGTAGGATTTTCCTAGTGTTCCGACCAAAAAATCAATCTCGACCCCCTGTGCAGCGGCGACGCCTCGGCCGTCGGGCCCGATGCACCCCACCGCGTGGGCCTCGTCGACCATCAGCCAGTGCTCGCCGGCCCAGCGTGCGAGGTCCGGCCGGTCTCCATCCATGCTGAAGAGGCCCTCGACGACGGCCAGCCGAACACTGCTAGGGAACGCCCCGTGCGGCACGATCTGCCGCCTCGCCCCCGAGAGGCGGATCCCGTCGATGATGCTGGCGTGGTTGAGCGCGTCGCTGGCGACCTCGTCCTCCTTGCCGAGCAGGGTCGTCAGCAGGGCGAGGTTGGCGTGCCAGCCGCTGCCGAAGAGGGTCGCGGGCCGGCCGAAGAGGCGGCTGAGGTCCTCTTCCAGCGCGTGATGTTCGGGGCGGTCGCCGCTGAGCAGTCGGCTGCCGGTGGAGCCCGCGCCGGCCCAGGCCTCGACCAGCTCGGGCTCCTGGGCGAGGCCCAGGTAGTCGTTGCTGTTGAAGAGCACGACCTCCAGCCCATCGGCCAGCCTTGCAGTGGTCGGACCGGTCGGCCGCAGGGGCAGCAGCTCCCGTTGCAGGCCCGCGGCCCGCAGCGCCTGGACCCGGTCAGCCAGCTGCTGGAACCGGCTCACTTGCCGCGCAGACCCGCCAGGTCGGTGCCCTCGGCCCGGATCGCCGGCGGGACGCTGGGCGGCAGGGGCTGGTGCGGAGGAGCGCGGATCACGAAGCCCTGCTCTTCCATCCGGGCGTGGTCGCGGGCGATGTCCTGGCCGGCGGTGGTCAGGTAGTTGCCCAGCATCAGGCCGTTGGCCCCGGCCTCGAACATGCGGCCCTGCTCGTGGCCCAGGTTCTGCTCGCGCCCGCCGCAGACGATGATGTCCTTGGTCGGCAGGACCAGCCGCAGCAGGGCGATGATCTTCAGGCAGTCCAGCGGCTGGAGGTCCTTGTGGCCTTCGAGCGGGGTGCCCGGCCGGGCGTTGAGGAAGTTGACCGGGACGCTGTCGACGTCGAGCGCGCGCAGGTCCAGGGCCAGCTCGACCCGCTGCGCCCAGCTCTCGCCCATGCCGAAGATGCCGCCGCTGCAGACGTACATCCCGAGCTCCTTGGCGGTCTTGACCGTCTGGACCTCGTCGTCGTAGCTGTGGGTGCTGACGATCTGGCTGTGGAAGGAGCGGGCGGTCTCCAGGTTGTGGTGCATCGACTGCATGCCGGCGGCCTTGAGGCGCTCGAGCTGGGGGCGCTGCATCAAGCCCAGGCTGGCGCAGGTCTGCATGCCGGTCTGCTCGCGGATCTGCCGGAAGGCCGACTCCAGCACGGCCAGCTCGGGCTCCTTGTCGATGGCCCGGCCGGCCATGACGATGCTGAACTCGCGCACCCCGGCCTGGAAGGCGGCCTGGGCCTCGGCGGCGATCTCCTCGGCCGGCTTGATGGCGTAGACGGGCGCCTCGGTCGAGAAGTGCGCCGACTGGCTGCAGAAATTGCACTTCTCGGGGCAGCGGCCGCTCTTGGCGTTGCTGATGCCGCAGGTGTTGATGGCCTTGCCCTTATGGGCCAGCCGGACGGCTTCGGCCGTGCGCAGCAGGGCCTCGATGTCCTCGGGCGCGGTCAGCGTGACGAGCTGCAGGGCTTCGGCCTCGCTGATGCCCTCGCCCCTGGCGCCACGCGCCTCGATCTCGGTCCAGTTCAGGCTCATGCGGGCTCTCCTTCGCGGTAGTCGCGGAGCACCAGGAATGGGAAGCCGGCCTCTTCCTCGCGGGCGGCGGGGGCGCGGTGGGCGCCCACACCTTCCGGAAAGGGGCTGAGGGCGGCGGCGAACTCGGGGCTGCAGAGGATCTCGCCTTCGTGGGCGATGTCCTCGCCCAGGACGAAGGCGCGGTTGACCTCGGACCCGTAGAGATCCTGGTCGGGGATGACCAGGGTGGGGCCGAAGCCCAGGCCCATGCAGCCGTGGATGGGCTCGTTGCGGCTGCCGTCGCCGATTCGACCGGTGCGCTCCCGGTTGAACCCGTGCAGGGCGCGGTGGCCTTCGAGCGCAGCCAGCAGGGCGGAGCTGGCGTTGTCGAAGACGGCGAAGGCGGTGTCGGCGACGCGCTTGACGATCTGCCCGCCGTGGGCCTGGATGGAGGCGGCGATCTCGCGCTCGGCCCGACGGGCCAGGGCCAGGGCGTAGATGATCCCGTCGGCGTCGGTGCGCCGGACCATGCCCGAGAAGTCGATCACCAGGATCGCGGCCGGCTGGAGGTAGCGCCGCTCGATCTCGGCCTCGGCCGCTGGGTCGTTCCAGGCCTGGTTGAGGAGGCTGTCGAAGTCGGAGAAGGCGGGACGCAGAGAGGACCTCCGGGGGCCGTCTAGCACGCTTCCCGGCCCCGGTCCCTACAGGCGGGCTTCGATATCGCGAAGGAGCTGCGCCGCCGGTCCGGTGCGCTGCGAGCAGATGCAGCGCTTGTAGGCCTTCCACAGCTCCGCCAGCATGGGATCGTCGACCAGCCGGTGCTCGTCTGGATCCGTGTCGACCGAGGGGATGGGCGTCGCCGCCAGGCTGCGTCGCAGGTGCAGCTGCCGCATGGAGCGCACGAAGGCCTGGTCCACCCCCTCCTCGCCGCGTCGACGCAGCTCGCACCAGGCCCGCCAGAGCACGCTCTCGGGCAGGGTGTCGTCGCAGCCCTGGAGGTCCGGCTGGTTGCGCAGCACCCGGACCAGGATGCGGGAGGGGGCCTCGGTGTCGAGCGGCAGGGTGCTGATCATTCCGTCTCTCTCCGTGCTGCGCCCACGGTACCATGAGGCCGACATGCAATCGTCACGAAGGCGTCAAGAGCAGGGGGAGCGGCGGTGGTGGACGCTTTGGCTTAGGGAGCGGCATGGGGATCGTCTCGCTCTTCCTGCTGCTGTCCTTGGCCCATGCCGAGCCCGCCCGCGGCGGGGTGCTGGCCGTGGGCCGGGTCGGGGAGTGGGTCCGGTCCGTCGGGGCCGAGGGGCGGTCCCCTGCCGCGGCAGAGTCGGGCACCCTCGGCAGCGCTCCCGCCGAGACCCCGCTGCCGGGCCTCGCTGCGCCGCGGGTGGGCATCGCCTGGCCGCTGGCTGCGGGTCAGGATCAGGCCGCGGCGGTCCTGGTCGAGCTGATCGCCGGACCGGCGGGGGCCCTCGAGCGGCACCTCGTCTACACGCAGGAGCTGGCCGTTCGGGTCGAGGGCGGCTCCGTGCTCCTGGACGACGGCGGTGGTGCGCTGGTGGTGCTGGTGCAGCTCCGGCCGGGGGTTCATCCCGGAGTGGCCCAGGCGGCGGTCGAGTCGACCGTGGACCTGCTGCTCGGGCTGGACGACGCCCGCTTGCAGGTCGAGATCGACCGCGCTGCGGCCGCGCTGGCCCGAGACCGCCGCCTCGCCGGTGCGCAGCCGGCCGAGCCGCCGCCTCCGGTCCAGGTCGCCGAGCTCCGGTCCTTCGCGGCGACGCTGGGGATGCCTTCGGCCTGGCGAGTCGCTGTCTTCCGCCCTCAGGATCCGCAATGATCTTCGCCCTGCTGCTGTCCTGCTGGAGCCGCGCGCCGGGACCCGCGCCGGCGAGCCTGGCGATGGGCCCGGTTCGTGTCATCGAGCAGCGCGTGGACCGGGAAGCGGTAGACCTGGTGCTGGTCATCCGCGCCGGCTCGGCGCACGATCCGGTCGGGCAGGAGGGGCTGGCCTGGCTGACCGCCCAGACCCTGGTGGCCGCCGCCCTGGCCCAGGAGGCCCCCGGACAGAGCCCTTCCCTGGGTCGGGACCTGCGCTGGCAGGTCGAGCCCGAGCTGGTCCGCTTCGAGCTGCGCTGCGCCTTGGAGGAGTCCGTCCTGTGCGCCGAGCGCCTCGGGAGCCTGGTGACCAGCCCAGGCTGGAGCGAGCCGGCCTTCCAGCTGGCCCACTCCCGGGCCGTGATCGACCTGAGCGAGGCGCTGGGTCTGGCCACCGCCGGACCCGAGCGCGAGGAGCTCGCCCTGGCCTTGACCGATCGCTGGCTCTACCAGGGGCACCCATACGGCCACTCCCCGCAGGGTCGGGTCGGCAGCGTCGAGGTGCTGTCGCTGGCCGATGTGCAGCGCTTTCACGCCGATCGGTATGTCCGCGGGGCGACGGCCCTGGGCATCGCCGGCAGCCCGACGGCCGAGGCGGTGGTCGATGTCCAGGCGGCCTTGGGCGGCCTGCCCGGCAGGATGCACCGCGATGCCACGCCCCGAGCCCTGCCGGGCGACTCGGGGGTCGACCTGCTGGTGGTGGAGGCGCCGGGCCGGGGCCAGCTAGCGGTGTTCGGGGCGACCCTCGATCGGGACACGCGCATCGAGGAGCGCCTCGCGTTGGCCGCGGGGCTCTCCGTCCTGGGCGGTGCGGGGTCGGGCTCGCCACTAGCGGCGCTAGTGGGACCCGGGCCTGCGATCCAGACCTCCCTGGACGCCGCCGATCGGCGGGTGCAGCCTGCCTTTCGCATCCTGATCCCGCTGTCGCCGGGTCAGGAGGCTGCCCAGCTCTCGCAGCTCCTGGACCGCTTGCGGACGCTGGCCGAGGAGGGCGTGGACGCTGGCGGGCTCGAAGCCTGGAAGGCACAGGTCCAAGAAGAGCTGAGCACCCGCGAGTCCGATCCGCTCGCCGCGGTGCGCTACCAGGCGGCGGCGCATCTGCTGGGCCTGCCCACCATCGACCAGGAGCGCCAGGCTGTGGATGCGCTCAGTGTCGAGCAGGTCTCGCAGGCCTTGCGGAGCCGGCTCGATCCGGACAATCTGAGGATCCTGGTGCTGGCCACTGAAGCCCTGGACCTGTCGGTCGTCCAAGTCGCCGAGGGTGAGGCAGCCGCCCCCAACCCTCTCGCCCTTCGCGCAATCCACCGGGTTCGCGCTACGGAGATCCTGCCATGAAGACACCCGCCCGCCTGCTCGCCCTGCTCCCCCTCCTCAGCCTGACCGCGGGCTGCGAGGTGCTCTCCGAGTACCTGCCCACCGTGTCCTTCGAGCGCCTCGACGTGCAGAGCGTGGACTGGGAGGGTGCCCAGGCCGACTTCGTCTTCAAGGTCAACAACCCCAACCCGGTCGAGGTCAAGCTGGCCCGCTTCGACTACGCCCTCTCCTTCGCCGAGGTCGAGTGGCTGGTGGGAGACGACGCCGACGGGCTGGTCCTGGGGGCGAACGGGGGCAGCGAGCTGGCCTTGCCGGTCGGCATCGAGTTCGAGACCCTCTACGAGCTGGTCCAGGCGACCCGGGGCATCGACACCATCCCCTTCGAGCTGGAAGGCAGCTTCGGCTTCGACAGCCCAGCGGGCCTGATCGACCTGCCCTACGCCGCCGACGGTGGCTTCCCGGCCCTGCGCACCCCCAAGTTCACCTTCAGCAAGGTGCGGGTCGACGAGCTGAACTGGACCGATGCCACCATCGGCGTCGACCTGAACGTCGACAACGAGCACGCCAGCAACCTGATCTTCCAGAACTTCGACTACCGCGTGAAGATCGCCGGCGAAGACGTCGGGTCCGGCTTCCTGGCCGACCTCGGGACCGTCTCGGGGGCCGACACGGGGGTCCTGACCATCCCGCTGACCATCGACTTCCTCAGCTCGGGCACCGCGGTGTACGAGGCGCTGACCAGCGACAGCGTCAGCCTGGGCCTCAGCGCCGGGACCGAGGTGGACACCCCCTTCGGCGTCGTGCCGCTCGAGATCGACGAGAGCGGCAGGGTCAACGTCGACCTATGAAGGCCCGGCCGGCGGTCGCCCTGGCCACTGTGCTGCTGGCGACCGGCAGGCTGGTGGCCAGGGCCGTGCCGACCCGCTTGCTGCGCGGCGTAGAGGACCGGGTCTTTCACGCGGTCTTCCACATGACCCGGGTTACCAACGACGCCTACGGCTGGCGGCCTGAGCCTGTCGAGGAGGAGGGAGAAGGTGCTCTTCGGTGATCGTCTCGCTGCCGCCGTGGTCGCGGCCGGCTCCCCCCTCTGCGTGGGCCTGGACCCTCACCTGGAGCGACTGCCCGCGCCTCTGCGCGAGCGCTTCGCCGGCCGCACGGGCGCCTCGTTCCGCGCCGAAGCGGGGCGGGCCGTCGCCGAGTTCGACGCCCTGGCCCTGCGAGCCGTCGCCGGAGTCGCCGCCGCCGTCAAGCCGCAGCTGGCCTTCTACGAGGCCTTGGGCTCGCCTGGCCTGGCCGCGCTGGAGCAGAGCTGCGCCCTGGCCCGAGAGCTGGGCTTGCTGGTGATCGCCGACGCCAAGCGAGGGGACATCGCCAGCACGGCCACAGCCTACGCCCGGGCGATCATCCATCCCGACGGCCCCCTGGCCGCCGACGCGATCACCCTCTCTCCCTGGATGGGGATGGACTCCATCGAGCCCTTCCTGGGCCTCTGCCGAGACCACGGGCGGGGGGTCTTCGTGCTGGTGCGGACGACGAATCCGGGCAGCGCCTTCCTGCAGCGGCACGGTCAGCCCGAGGGCGCCACGCGGGTCGCCGCGGCGCTGGCCGAGCTGGGCGCCGAGCTTGTCGGAGAGAGCGGGCTCTCCAGCGTCGGAGCGGTCGTGGGCGCTTTCGCGCACCAGGAGGCGCGGGCGCTGCGCGAGCAGATGCCGGCGGCCTGGTTCCTGGTGCCCGGGGTGGGCGCGCAGGGAGGGGGAGTCGCCGAGGCCCTCGCCGGGGTGCGCCCGGACGGCCTGGGTTGCCTCGTCAACAGCGCGCGTGGCGTGCTGTACCCGCCCGACGGGCTGGAGGACGCCGACCCGGTCCGGGCGATCCGCGAGCGGGCCCTCGCGCTCGCGGCCTCTTTGCTCTTGTAATTTTTTGGACAATCAGTAGGATCGGAGGTCCCTCAACCAAGGAGACCACCATGCGTCCCATCGCGCTGTTCCTCATCCCCATCCTGACTGCATGTCTGCAGCAGGGCAGCTACAGCGGCACCATCATCGACGGCCTGACGGGCAACCCGCGCGCCGACCTGGTCGTCGTGGCGAGCAGCGATGGCGCCACGGACATGACCTGCAAGGTCAAGGAGGGCACGACCGACGCCACGGGGACCTTCACCATCTCCCAGCTCTGCGGGGACACCAGCTACACCTTGAAGGTCAAGGACGAGACCCTGCTGGTCGAAGGCTCGCTCACGACCCCCGGCGCCGAAGCGGTGACCGGCCAGATCCTGAAGACCTGGCGCGCCCCCAGCGGCGACGGCATCCAGATCCTCAGCAACGACGGCCTCACGCCCATGCGCACCTTCACCGACGTGAAGTACGAGACCAAGATCGACGATCCGACCATGAAGGTGGCCTACCCCTACGTCAAGCCGACGGGCAAGGTCCCCACGGTCAACCCCGGCGACTACTTCATCATCTCCGGCAAGGGCAACCTCGAGCGCCTCAGCTGGCGTCCGCTGATCTCGGACCCCGAGAAGCGCACCTTCGTCGACGGGAGCATCACCGACCATATGTGGGTGGGGACCCGCTTCATCTCGGACACGCAGTGGGAGCCCGTGACCGTCCAGGTCGACGTCAGCAAGGTCAAGGTGGTCAAGGCCGAAGACCGCGAGGTCCACTACATCGCTCACGACGCCCTGCCCGAAGGGCGCTACGCGCTGTTCGGGGACAAGGACAACCGCATGTTCATCGTGGACTTCGGCAAGTCCTTCGCCCCCGCCAAGGAAGAGGCGGCGGCGGAGTAGGGTCGGACCCGCTCAGCCGTTGGGGAAGTCTCCGAACTTCCGGCGCTCCATCCACTCCGGGAAGCCGGTGCCCATGTTGCGGCCGGCCCAGTTGCGGCTGATGCGGGCGACGAAGAGTCGATCCCGCTCGCCCATGAACTGCTTGAGGTGGTCGCGAATCTGACGGGCGCTGCGATCGGACTCGAGCAGCCAGGCGCCGGGGATGCGGTTGGACCAGTTGCCCATGGTCTTCAGCGCCGCGCCGAGGCGCTCGGTGACGATGGGGTCCGCGTTCTCGACGTGGAAGGTGATCAGGAACATCATGGGGAGGGCTCCACGACGGCGTCGGTACCAGGCTCGGTGCCGTCAGGTGAGGGGGGTGCCGGGGTGGGCAGTGCGGGAAGGGGATCCGTGGGGGAAGGCGGGGTCTCCGAGCCGTCCGGCGAGGTCGGAGCGGCAACCTCGGGGACGATGGCGCCGACAGGGCTCTTCAGCGTGTGAAGCAGCTCGTTGGGCACGGTGGGCGGCGGCGCCGGAGGCTCGAGCTCGCGCGAGCCACCGCAGGCGCCGAGCAGGGCCAACGCGGCGATGGGAGAGAGGCGTGGGCGCATGTCAGCTCCGAGGGGTAGCTGCCAGCATATGCATTGCCCGGCGATGGGCAAGAGCCCAGGCGCTATCAAAGGCCAGAGGAGGCGCAGATGAAGGTGCTGGTGACCGGAGCGAGCCGAGGCATCGGGCGGGCGATCGCCATCGAGCTGGCGCGTCCGGGGGGTGAGGTGGTCCTGGGCTACCTGCAGAACGAGGAGGCGGTCCGCCAGACGGCCCTGGCGGTCGAGCAGCGCGGGGCTCGGGCGATCCCCGTGCAGGGCGATGTGCGCAGCGAGGGCGATCTGAAGCGGCTGGCGGCCAGCCTGGACTCGCTCGACGTCCTGGTGCACAACGCCGCGGTCGGCGCGCTCAAGCCCTACGACGCGATGCGGACCAGCCACTGGGACCTGACCTTGGAGAGCAGCCTGAGGCCTTTCTGGCTGTTGACCAAGCTGGCGCCGCTGCGCGAGGGCGCGAGCGTGATCGGCCTCTCCAGCCTGGGCAGCCGCAGCTTCGTGCCCGGCTACGCCGCGATGGGCGCGGCCAAGGCGGGGATGGAGGCCCTGACCCGGCAGCTCGCCGTCGAGCTGTCTCCGCGACGCATCCGGGTCAACACCGTCTGCGGCGGGCTGATCGAGACCGACGCCCTGAGCTACTTCCCGGACGGCGAGGCCATGCGCGCCGCGGCCATCCAGCGCACCCCGCTGGGCCGCCTGGGCCAGCCCGAGGACCTCGCCCGCGTGGTCGGCTTGCTGGTCTCGCCCGAAGCCGGCTGGATCACCGGACAGGTGCTCGTCGTTGACGGGGGATACTCGCTCATCTGACCCTTGCCGGGCCCCCTCTCCGCGTACAGGGGGAAGGGAACGGAGGCCGCCCATGCCTGAGATCCCGCCCAAGAACATCTTCGAGAGCTTCCGCGTCGAGGTGGATCCCGAGCGCATCGACGAGTCGGTGCGGGCCCTGACCAGCAAGGTCAAGGAGTGGGTGGACCAGGGCCGCTACACCAAGGTGCGCATCTCCTACAAGGGCAAGCCCTTGCTCAAGGACATCCCGCTCGGCGTCTTCGTGGCGACCGAGGCGGTCACCTTCTGGTACGCCGGCCTGCTGCGCGCCCTGGTGGTCAACCTGGGCGTGCGCACCTTCATCGAGGTCGAGCTGATCCACGACGCCGAGGAGAAGATCGCCCGCGGCATCGAGCTCTACATGGACGGCGAGGTCGAGGCCGCCGAGGACTGCTACCGCGAGGCCCTGCGCATGAAGCCCGGCGACACCGCCGCGCTCTACAACCTGGGCGTGCTGCTGCGGGTGACCGGGCGACGGGCCGAGGCGATCGAGGTGCTGGAGAAGGCCGCCGCGGCCGAGGGTCACCCCGACGCCCAGCGGGCGGCCGAGGTGCTGGAGAAGCTCAAGCGCGGGCCGCGCACGCTTTAGGTGTGTTGCCGCCAAGGCGCCCCCCTCCGGCCCTTCGGGCCACCTCCCCCC
>ERZ761602.3654-NODE-3654-length-21342-cov-4.550195_pt1 | contig 21342 bp, 17 predicted proteins | sample MGYA00512165_ERZ761602 | MGnify/ENA primary metagenome ERZ761602 (study PRJEB28899, sample SAMN02445085) | bioreactor sludge metagenome | biome: EBPR sludge; isolation source: Thorneside wastewater treatment plant | place: Australia: Brisbane, Thorneside...
GCGCTGAAGGCGGCGGTCCAGACCCGGCCGGTGTGACCCTGCAATTGCCGCAACAAGCGACCCTTGATGCTCCAGATGCGGGCGCTCTCATCATCCGAACACGTCACCAATTTGCGGCCATCAGGGCTGAAGACAGCGCTGACAACTGCTCCCGTGTGGCCCTTGAGACAGAAAAGCTCGCGCCCGGTGGCGACATCCCAGAGCCTGGCGGTGCGATCGGCTGACGCCGTAAGCAGCAGCGCGCCCGTTGGATCAAAGCAAACGCTTTTCACCATGTCGCTGTGGCCAGAGAGCGTAAACAGCAGCGCGCCATCGACGCTGTTCCAGATGCGCGCCGCCTTATCCATGCACGACGTCGCCACCAGCTTTGCGTCCGGGCTGAAGACAGCGTCCGTCACCCAATTGTCGTGCGCCAACAGATGGAGCTCGGCTCCAGTCTCGGCGTCCCAGATGCGGGCGCTATTGTCCTGTGACGCAGTGACGAGTCTGGCGCCGTCCGCACTGAAGGCGGCGCTGCTCAAGCTCTTGGCGTGCCCGGCCATGCGCGCGACGCAAGCGCTGGCGTGAGCGCTGGCCGCGATCTGAGCGCGGCGTGCGGGCTCAGCGATCTCCTGGCTTTCGCTGGCGAGCGCCAGCCGCAACGCCGAGTCGAAGCGTTTCGCCTCGCGCGCCTGTTGAGCCAGAGCGGCCACCGCAAGCTGGGTCTGTTGATCGATCTTCTGCTCGCGCGACGTCTTCTCGCGGCGATCGCGTTCTTCTTTGGCGACGCTGGCGGCGAGATAATCGGCCACCGCGTCTGGAACGTCGGGTACCTGTGCTGGCCGGGCGCTCATCCATGCTTGCATCGCTGCGATATCGGCGACCGGCGCCAGCATGCCATCGGGACGCCCGACATGATCCCACGCCATGGCGCGGCCCAGCCACAGCGATATCAACGGGGTGCGATATGGGAACGAGGGGTCGAGATATGCGCCTTGCCATGGGCCGAATGCCATGCCGTTGCCCATGGATACAACGAAGTAGATTGCAGCCACGGACGCGGCAATACCGCCTGCGAGGATTGCCGGCTTCACGCTCGGCAACGGCGTATCTTCCGGAATGACGATTTCGTGCAGACTGATGGGGCCGTCGCGCACTTCGTCATTCAGCGGATCAAGATAGGAATCATTCGACATCGCGGACGTGCTCCTGCGTCGCGGACGGTAATGTGTAAGTTTACCACAATGGCCCCCCGTCCTATCTTTCGTGGTCGTGGTGTTGGCGTCAGGCTTCGGAAACGGCCTATAGTACACCTTGCGAGCAATTCCCCAAGGTCGCGCAACCGCGAATAGCGAACTCCGGAGGCCTGAACCATGTTTCGTGCAATAGGTGTATTGTTGATTGGCTTTGCAGGCGTATCGGCCGGAGCGGGCGAACTGCACGTCGGCGCGGCGACCGCGAGTATTACGCCGGATATGCCTGTTGCACTGAATGGGCAAATGCACACCCGCATCGCGCGGGAAACCGCGAGCGAAGCTATCGCGGCGGCCCTGGCGATCGAGTCGCGCGACGCGACGGCGCCGGAACAGGCGATCATCGTAACCTGCGATCTCGCGATGATCAGCGAGGGCATCATCGAAAAAGTGCGCGGGCGCATCAAGGGGCGCATCGCGGATTTCGATGCGATGAAATTGGTCGTCAATGCCACGCATACGCACACGGCGCCCGTTACAGAAGAGGGCATCTACGAGATTCCGACAGAGGGCGTGATGCAGCCGGCCGCGTATATTGAGTTTCTTGCGGACCGCGTCGCGGATGCGGCGGTCAATGCCTGGCAATCGCGCAAGCCGGCCAGCGCGGGGTGGGGGCTTGGCCACGCAATCGTCGCGCAGAACCGAAGGTCGGTTTATGCCGATGGGCGCGCGGTGATGTACGGACCGACGGACGCGCCCGATTTCCGCGGAATAGAAGGGTATGAAGATCATGGGGTTGAGGTGCTTTTCTTTTGGGATGCGAACAACGAACTCCTCGCCACTGCGGTAAACGTTGCGTGTCCCGCGCAAGAGGTTGAAGGCGATTCACGGATTGACGCTGATTTCTGGCATACGGTCCGCGAGGCGTTGCGCGCGAAATACGGCAAGGATTTGGTCGTACTCGGGTGGATAGGCGCGGCGGGCGACCAGTCGCCGCACCTGATGTATAGCAAGCGCGCGGAAGAGCGGATGCGAGAACTACGCGGGCTGACGCGGCTGGAGGAGATTGCGCGCAGGCTGTTGCATGCTTGGGAGGAGGCACACGACGGTGCGAAAAAGGAACGACACGCCAATCTTCCGATGATGCACAAAGTCGAAACGATTGCGCTGCCTTTGCGCGTCATTACGGAAGCGGAATACGAATCCGCGAAGGCGAAAGTAACCGAACTTTCAAAAGACCCCAACAACAAGCGCGTGGTCATGTGGCATCAGGACGTGGTAACGCGATACGAGCGGCAAATCGCTGGCACGGCAAAGCCCTATCCGATGGAGTTACACGCGATCCGCCTCGGCGACATCGCGATTGCCACCAACGATTTTGAGTTGTACACCGAATTTGGCGTGCAAATGAAGGCGCGCAGTCGTGCATTGCAAACGTTCGTCATTCAACTGGCAGGACCCGGCACCTATGTCCCTACCGAGCGCGCCAGCAAGGGTGGCGGTTATAGCGCGATTGCGGAGAGCAACGTGGTGGGATTCGAAGGCGGTCAGGTTCTCACGGAGCAAACGGTGGCTTTGGTCAATTCCCTTTTTGGGGAGTAGATAGCGTTTTGCGAGGCAGTGATATGGCGGTCGAGGACGACCGCCCTCCCGTTGGGACTTCGATGCGTCAGATTCGGCGGTTGCCGCCTTCTTCGTCGAAGGGTTGGAGATCGTCGAGTGGACGGAGGACGCTGACGCCGCCGGGGCCCCAGGATTCGCCTTCGGCGTCTTTGAAGGGCGTGGGTTTTGGGAACTGTGATGGGGTTGATTGGGCGGGCTGGACGTCATCGTTTCCGTTTGGTCCTGCCGCAGCTCCCCCGCCGCCCAACGCGGCGAAAAACGCCTGACCGCTTTGCATGAGGTTATTCGCAACGTTCTCCATTTGCGACTGGAGGTTGCGGGCGGTTTGCTTGAGGGATTCGCGCTCGGTTTCCAGCCGTGCGATTCGGCCTTCGAGTTCGGCAACGAGCGATTGCGCGGTTGCAGCGCTTCGTTTGGCGTTGTCGAGCTCGCTGTCACGCTCGGCGATTGCCTGTTCGAGTTGTTCTAGTTTGGCTCGGGCAGCATCGCGTTCCGCGCGCAACTTCGCGGCGTCGGTTTGGAATTTCATGCGTTGTTCGCGCTCTTGCGACGAGGTTGCGCGCAACTGTTCGCGATCCCGTTCCGCTTCCAGATAGGACGCCGCCGCCGATTCCCGCGCCTGGTTCAATTCCGCCAGTTCGTTGCGCGTTGCGTCGAGTTCCCGCTTGATACGTTCAAGTTCAACGTGCAGGGTCTCGCGTTCCGCGTCCACCTGCTCGGCTTCCGCGCGCGTCGCCGCCAATTCCTGTCGCAATGACAGCGCCTGTGCTTCATAGTCCGCGCGGGCGGCCTCATGCGCGGACGCGAGTTGGCCGCGTTCGCGATCGAAGTCTGCGCGCAGGGCGTCGATTTGCGCGACGGCCTCGTCGGCCTGCGCCTTTACGGTTGCCAGCACGTCGGGCGGCACCGCGGCACGCGCCTGTGATTCGAGCAGTGTTTCCAATTCGGCGATTTGGGCGCGATGGGCTTCGTTTTGTTCGGTGGCGCGTGCGCGCAACGATTCAACCTGCGCGAAAACAGTCTCAAGGCGCGCCACCAGACCGTCGGAGCCGGCTCGGGCTTCCTCCAATTGCGCAGTCAGGGTATTTGCCTGTGCCTGGAAGTCATCGCGCTCACGTTGAGAGCGCTGGGCATCGTCGCGGGCGTCGTCGAGCGCGACTTTCACGTCGGTCAGTTCCTGCTGCAATCGGTCTGCATCCGTCATTACCGCGCGAAGGCTTTCGCATTCAGCGGCAAGGCGGCCAATTTCTTCCTGGGCAGATGCAAGCTGCGCGCGCAACTCCTCCGTCTCAGTCCGCAACGCATTTGCCTGGGAGCGCCACGCTTCCGTTTCGCTCTGCAACTGTCGCATCTGGTCGCGCAGCCCTTGCGCGGCGTCTTCGGCCTGGGCCAGTTGCGCGGACGTGGCGTGCAACTCCTGTTGCACGGCGGCGAACTGTTCGCGGGCGATAGTTGCTTCGTTGCGCGTCTGATCGAGCAATCCCTGAATTTCGGAGAACTCCGAGCCGCGCTGTTCGGTCAGCGAATACGCTTTTTCCAATTCCTCGCGAAGAGACGCAAATTGTGATCGTTCTGCGTCGGCTTCGCCCCGAACCTGATCAAGGTCGGCGCGGACACGCTCCAATTCGCCGAGGACTTTTTCCAATTCCGCGCGCACGGCGGCAGCGTTCTGTTCCTCGTGTGCGATGGCCGCGCGTGCCGCTTCGAGGTCACTCCGCATGCTGCTGGCGGTCTCACGCTCGCTGGCTATGGCGGTGCGCAGTGATTCGAGTTCCATCGCGGCCTGATCCGCCCGGGCCTGCGCCGCAGCAACCTCCGCTTTGGCGGCTTCATGTTTTTCGTTGGATTCGCCGGCAGCGATGACGTGTTTTGCGGCGTCCGCCCTCAGCTGTTCCAACTGCTCGTGCAACTCGCGCGCGGTGTCAAGGTTTTCCGAAGCTTCCATCCGGGCCTGGTTGGCCTCTTCGCGGAGGGCGTCTGCCAGTCGCTCCAGTTCGGCCACGCGCGCGGCCTCGGCGCGAAGCCGTTCGGTTTCCTCGTGTTGGGAGCGTTGCGACAATCCGCGCGCCTGCGCCAATTCTTCCAGCGCGGTTTCCGCCGCTTCACGTGCCTCGGCGAATTTTCGGCCCAGGTCGGCTTTTGCAATGCGCTCGGCCTCGAGTTCGGCGCGCAGCGCTGCGACGTTTGCGGGCGCGTCGGGATTCGTTTCCTTGCCCACGCGGTTCAGGAGCGAACGGAGCTGTTCGATTTCCTGCTGTTTCTTGGCGAGCTGCGCATCGGATTCCTCGCGCAGTTGACGCTTGATGGTTTCGATCTGCGATTCCGCGCCCTTGGGAACGATTTGGATGATTTGCCCGGAGTCGATGATTTGATGGAAGCCTTGCGACAAATGCTGCATGCGGCCGGGATGCACCTTCGATGCGAGCACGACGTAATGTTTATGGTCGAGGAAAATGCGGACGACGGCTTCCAGCTCATCGATAAGGTCTTTGAAGCGATCCAACTGATCGACCAGCAGGACGGCGCTTTGCGCCCGCTCGACAGGAGAGGGATCATCGATAAGCTGCCGCACTTGGTCCGGGAAGTCGAGCGCGGTGACGTAGGCGAGGCCTGTTTTGGTGGTGCCGGCGCGGATTCGATTCACTATCGAGTAGAGCAGATGGGTCTTGCCGCACCCTTCATCGCCCAGCAAGATGACAGGCATGGGCGAAACGGGCTTCAATTCCGATATGTCTTGACAGACTTGAAACGCGCGACGATTGGAGTCGTCGACGAGAAAGGTTCCGAAGTTGAAGCGTTTCATGCCCTTATCAATCCCCGCAGTGCGCCAACAAGGGTAACTGCGATTCTAGCCGTGAATGGACTGTTAGTCAATCTTTTACGCAACGCATCTTCTAGACCGCGTTTCTCACCGCTTCAACGTTCCATGTTTCAATGCGAAGGGCATCACGCGGTGACAAATGCTCACGAGAAAACCCAGAGGCCCACTGGAGAGGATTCTTCACAGGCACACCATGTAATCAGAAGTTATTTCCGGGGACTTCATAAAACGCTGAGTTTCCTTCGGTTAAAGGCTTTATTGCATGTGCTTGCTAAGCATCGGGGCACGGGGCGCCGGAAATAGCGTTTGCCCGTTGGTCTGTTGCTTTGCTATCGTTCCCATACCGAGTCCCTGGCACTTACGGATTGCAATCCATTGCCGGGGCGACCCAGCCGGCAGGCATCGCCATCGCCGGCACTCTGACTGACGATGTGGGAGAGTTCATGCGCATCGAAGTGGCCGCGCAAACCGATATCGGGCGCCGCAAGCGGAAAAATGAGGACTATTACGGGGTGTTTCGTGAAGACACCCCAGGGTTGGCCCTATTTCCCGAAGGCGCGCTGCTGGTGGTTGCCGATGGGCTGGGCGGGCATCTTGGCGGTGAAATTGCGAGCAAGCTTGCCGTTTCCATCGCGAAGGACATGCTCAAACTTCCGCCACCGCCGCCGCCCGTGGATCCGGGAGACGACGAAGGGTTCATTCCGTATATCAAGGACGCGATTACCCGCGCGAACGAGAATATTTTCAAGACCAACCAAGATCTTATCAAGAGCGACCGGCCCATGGGCACAACATTGTTGGTCGCGCTGGTCACGCCGAAGAAGGTCTACATCGGCAACGTGGGCGATACGCGCTGTTACCATTTGCGCGACGGCGAGATACTTACGAAGACGCAAGACCATTCGTGGGTGGACGAGCAGGTGCAGCTTGGTTTGATGTCGAAATCGGAGGCTGAATCCGATTCGCGCAGGAACATCGTGACGCGAAGCGTTGGTACTCACCCCATCGTCGACATTGACACCTACACCTGGCACATCGTTCCCGGCGACATGTTGCTGTTGTGCACGGACGGCCTGGTGAACATGTGCAAGGACGCGGAGATCATTCCGGAGTTTCGGAAGAACGATTCGCCGGCGGAGATCGTGCCGCGGCTTGTGGCGATGGCGAACGACAACGGCGGTCGCGACAATATCACCGTAATTGTTGCGGACATCAGCCCGAGCGCATCGACTGTGTTTCGCCGTCGCCTGAAGTCGTTTTCGCGCAAGCGCGGCGCGGGCATCCTGTGGTTTCTGTTGTGGGTGATTTGGAGCGGACTATGTATTTCGTTCGGCTACTTCCTGGCGGCCGGATTCGGCGACATATAGCCGCTGGTGAAAGTTCGCGCCGTCCCATTCCACATAGCTTTGGTGAAAGAGCCAGTCGCCCGTATTGATATAGATGCCGGTACCCGTCGGCGTCGGGTGCTCTTCCATGACGGGATAGTGCGAGTGGCCGCACATGACAATATCTGCGCGGCCCTCGGCCAATGCGCGGACCGCGAAAGACTGTAGCGGCTTCACTTCACTTCCCTGGCTGAGGTCATCCACCTTTTTGATGTGCCTGCTTCCGCGGGCGACGCCTTGCGCGATGCCCATTGCCCAATCAGGGTGAATCAGGCTGAACAACTTCACGACGATCGGGGCACGCGCGATTCGTTTGTAGATGCGGTAGCTGGCGTCATTCGGATTGATGCCATCTCCGTGAACGAACAGCGCCCGCTTGCCGCCAAAGTCCAATTCCAGCGACTCGTGGATTTGAAAGCGGAGATGTTGCTTCAGAAAGCGGCCGGCCCAGAAGTCGTGGTTGCCGATGACGAAATGAATGTCGACATTTGCGTCGCTGAGATCGGCGAAGGCGCGCAGCACATCGAAGTACCCGGAAAAGATGATGTGCTTGTATTCAAACCAGAAGTCGAACAGATCGCCGAGAATGACGATGCGATTGGTTGTGGTTGGATCGATGCCGCGCAGAAAAGAGGTAAAAGTCTGCATCAGCGCCCGGCCGTCCTCCGCCACGTTGAGGTGGACGTCCGAGAAAATGACGGTTTTCATTTTAATAGGCCGAAGCGGCTCAGCGGCCAAAACCGGAAGACGGCTTTGCCAATGATCTTGGGGTCCTCGATGGGGCCGAAGGCGCGGCTGTCCTTGCTGACGCCGCGGTTATCGCCCATCACGTAGTACTGGCCCTGTTTGAGCTCCGCGCGATCCGAGTCATTGAACCCGTCGCGTTTTTCATCCGGCAGGTAGGATTCCTCGATGAACTGATTGTTCACGAAGAGCCGGCCATCTTCGATGCGCAGCGAGACCGATGGCGGGCCGCTTTCGTCCTGGCCGTGAGCGTCCACCGTGTTTCCGCTTTGGCGGGGAAGGCCCTCGGCGATTACACGCTTTACATATCGCTTGCCGGCGTCTTCCGTTCGTTCAAACACGACGATGTCGCCGGGCTGGATCGGTTGGTAGCCGGATACCCATTTGCTGATCTTGTGGGAAAGTTTGAAAACGAGGATACGCTCATCGTTCTGCAGCGTGGGTTCCATGGAAGGCCCCTGCACCTCGTAGCCCTCGATGACGAAAGCTTTGAGGACAAAAAACAGCGCCAGGAACCAGACGACGAGCTTTACGACTTCGCCCACTTCACCCTTTATATTTGCGGGCTTTGCCGCCGCGCCTTCGAGGGCAATATCGGGTGTGGGTTCGCTCACTCGGTTGTAATCCTCACTTTTACGGGGGCGGGAATTCTGCGTTTCTGCCGCGCGGTGCCGCAGGCCAGCCTGAATTGGGTGGCTACGTCAAAGTCTCGCCGCGTGAAATCTACCATTCGCCAGCGCTGCCTGCAAATCCCGAATCCCCATGATGAGATCGGAGAATTCCGTGGCATAGGTACCCACTGCGGCGAGATCATGGGCATCGCTGCACGCTACCATTGGGCGTTTGATGTTTTCGGCGAGGCGTTTTGCGAGGCGCTGTTCGTGGGGTTTCAGGTTGACGCTGGCGACTTCCAGCGCGGCAAGTTGCAGGCGCGCTATGCGGTCGTCAAACGACATGCCTTCGCGGGTCGGATGGGCGGCAACACAAGTGCCCCCATACCTTTGTGCGAGTGCCACGGCCTTTTCCGGCGGCCAGGCGGGGGTGAATTCCTTCACGTGCTGGTCGGGTACGCCGTACATCAAGATGTCGCCTTTGTTTGAGGTGTACTCGAAACCGGCCATGACGAGGAATCCCGGGTGGCCGGATTCCGCTACGAGCTGGTCAATTTCCTGCTGGCTCCACTGATGATGATGCTCGGTAATCACGATTCCGTCGAGCCCGGCGCGGACGGCCTGACCTATCAGTTTGGACGCGTCGATCCGGCTGCATCGTGAGTAGCGGGTCGTGTGCATGTGCATATCGATTAAGAACGGCATGAAGAGGTCTCTGATGAAACGGCAGATCATAGTATAACCCAACTGGACCTTTTCCGACTTTGGGGGCAGGCGGCGCGGGACATCGGAAAGAAAAGTGATCGGGGAACACGGCTTTGAATACGCGGCGATCCGTGTGATAGAACCACCGGCTACGTCGGACAACGAGGACCTTTACAAATGCGCGTCACGCTGGGTATCAACACAGGTTTTGCGATTAACCGATTTCCGGAACATGACGACTGGATTGGCATTGTCGCGGATGAATTGGGATTGGACACGGTCCAGTTCACGGCGGACCTGTTGAATCCCTTCTTGCCGGAAGACCTTGTTGCGCGGGAGGCCGACACCATTCGCGAACTGTGCGCCAAGAAGGGCGTGCGCGTGGAGACAACCTTTACGTCGCAGTTCACGCGTGTCAACCATTTGATGCACCCGACGCCGGAGATACAAAGGGTGTGGGTGGATTGGTTCAAGCGCTTTATTCGCCTTTCGCGGTCGCTGGGGGCGGAGGGCGCGGGCAGTCACTTTGGAATCATGAGTGTGCGCGACAACGCGGACGCGACTGTTCGTGAACGTCGGATCAATCAGGCTGTTGAGGCATGGCGCGAACTGTCCGAGTTCGGGCGCGACGAAGGACTCAGCTATCTGCTATTCGAGCCGATGTCCATTCCGCGCGAACTGGCAGAAACCATTCCGGCAACGGAGGACCTTTTGGCCCGGTGTGAAGACGGCTTTGCGATACCGATGCGCGTTGTGCTGGACGTGGATCACGGGGATCTTCAGTCCCCCGATCCGCGAGACACTGATCCGCATGCCTGGATTCAGGCGTTTGGAAAAGTTTCTCCGTGCATACATATCAAGCAAAGTCTTCGGGACAAGGGTGGTCACTATCCGTTTACGGCGAAGTACAACGAACAAGGCAAGATTGTGCCAGAGGAAATCCTCGCGACGATGCGCGATGCGGGGATTGAAGAATGCACGCTGCTGCTTGAGATCAGCCATCGCGAGCGCTGGCCCGCGGATTACACGGTTGTGGCGGACTTGAAGGAATCGGTCGCGTATTGGCGTCCAGCAATCGCGGCGTTGGGAAATTGAAGGGGGCGCGGCGCCTATTCCGGCTCAGGTTGTGCGCGACGGCCCGAGAAGCCGAAGTACCACGCGAGGAACGCGAGTTCGATAACGCCAAACGTAATCTTGACCCAATACGGCATGACGGGTTCGTGATACTGCGAAAACCATGCCTCGATAACGGCGGCCCATACCAGCATGATTGCCACGCCGAATATCAGCGTAACGATGTCGGGCGTAATTTCACGGAGGCGGCCCTTCAGGGAAATTCGCGAGCCCCAGCCAATGATTGCGCGCCCGAGCATGATGCCGCCTTGTCCCGCGATGAGTATTGCGGGAATTTCGAATGCGCCATGTGGCAATAGCCACGCGGTGAGAAACGTTCCTTCGCCGGCAAGGATGTAATCGATACTGACGGCACCCAGAAGCGCGCCGTTCATGAAGAGAACGATGATCGTGCCTATCCCCCAGAAGACGCCCAGGGCCATCGCGCGGATGGATACGCTCACGTTGTTGTAGATGTAGAAACTCGTGCCCATTGCTTTCTGATTTGCGCGTTCATCGAATTCGGACACCTTTTCTTCCAAAGCCACGCGCTCTTTGGGATCGATGCTGAGGTGGGCATAGGGCAGCAGGGTTGCTTTCGATTGTGGATCGAAAGCAATCGCGCCGCCGCCGACAGCGGCTCCCGCGAACATTACGAGCGTAGAGAATAGAAACGTGCCGAAATGGTTGCGGAAGGTCACCGGCAATGTTACGAGAAGCCAGCGCATTGGGCTGAATCGGTGCGGCCTGCCGCGGACCTCGTGGATGTGTCCGTACGATCTGCTTACGAGGCTTTCCAGAAACTGGGTCAGTTCGGGCTCCGATGCGAAGGTTTTCAGCTTGGCAAGATCGGCCGTTGCGCGTTCGTAGAGGTAGTGCAGGCGCCGCGCAGTTGGCAGGTCGGGCGCGTATGCACCGTCGTTCTCCATCGCGGCGACCTGTTTCTCCAGCTCTGCCCAATAAGGCCGCTCTTCCTGCATGAACCTATTCAGATCGATGATCATGATGTTCTAAATTAATTGCCGCTGTTTGACGTTTGTATATTGCGACACGATTTCGGTGCACATGCCTTCGTTTTCCATCAGGAAGAAACCGACGCCCATGCGCTGCAGCACGCGATCGACTTCGCGAAGGTCGTGCCACATCAGATGACCGGCCAGACTTCTGTAGACATCGTCTGCGCTTTCCGCGGCCGGATTCGAGAACAAGGGGCGCACGCCCGGTGGCGTCATCATGCCCACGAGACAGACGTGTTGGCGGCGCACTTTTTCGATGTTGCGAACAAAACTTTCTTTCAGGACGGCGTCGTCGAGATTTGTGAGAAATAACAACAGGGCGCGACGGCGCAGGCGCATGCGCAGAAAGGTGAACAATTCGTCGAAGTCTGGGTTAACGATCTGCGGTTCGAGCGTGTAGAGTGTGTCGCGGCAGGCGTTGAAGTGGGATTGGCCGGTTTTCGCGCGCACGAACCCTTGCACGCGATCGTTGAAGGTCACGAGACCGAACAGGTCGCTTTGCCGTTCGGCGACCATGCCGAGAATTAGTGACGCGGTAATGAAACGTTCGAGATAAGAGACTTCGCCTTCGACGCCGTTGGTGTTCATGCGGACCGTGCGCGCGCTCAAGCGCGATGCGTCGATGATGACATAGACTTCCTGCGTGCGTTCGAGTTGGTACATTTTTGTGATCGGGCGACCACGTTTCGCGGTGCCCTTCCAATGCACATCCTCATAGCTGTCGCCGGGGATATACTCGCGCAGTTTTTCGAACTCGCGACCCTGCCCGACTTGTCGCTGCGCATGCACGCCCAAGGTACCGCGATTCAAGAAGATCGCCGCCAGGCGCCGCCGTTCTCCGAGGAGATTTGGATAGACGCGCAGTTCAGAGTTCACGGGGCGCATCCCTCGGATGCCCCACAAGCCGAGCGGCGAAGCACCTTCAACGTAGATGCGTTCGATGGGATAGTTGCCGCGCTTTAGGGGTGTAATGGGCCATTCCACCTGCGTTGCGGGCATAGAGCCGGGCGCAAGCGTGAGTAGGTCGGGGCGTTCGCTCAGGATTTCGCGCGGGAATGCTACGCCGACACGCAGGTCATGCGTGCGACCGGATTCGTTCAGGATTGTAATCGGCACGAGGCCTTCCCGGTCTTTGGTAAGGCGGACCGTTTCGGGCAAGGCAAATGCGAGGCCGTTCAGACGCCCGTAGCACATTGCGGCGTCGATGACCGCGAGCACGAACAGCAGCGAGATGCCAGCGAATGCGATGAGACTTGCAGACGGCTCGAATACCGATACCACCGCAAAGGGCAGTACGATGAGAGCGGTCAGCAGGAGCAGACGCGTTCGCGGCACTATCATCGCGGTACCGCGACTTCTTCGAGGATGCGCTGAATAACTTCGGCGATCGTGAGGCCTTCAATTTCAAACTCGGGACGCAGCAGCACGCGGTGATCGAGTACGGGTCGGGCCAAATCCTTGATGTCGTCGGGGGTTACGAAATCGCGACCATTCATCGCCGCCTGAACGCGCGCGCCGAGCAAGATTGCCTGCGTAGCGCGGGGGCCCGCACCGACAAGGATGCTGCTGTGGGCGCGGGTCTTGCGAACGATATCGACGACGTAACCGATCAGTTCTTCCCGCAGGGTTACCGCGCCCAGCATGCCGCGCACGCGGGTCAGTTCATCGCCGGTTAATACGGGTTTCACGGCGCCGCTGTTCAATGTCGCCTCGGGGGATTCCTGACTCAGGGTGCGGGAGGCGAGCTGCAATTCTTCTTCGCGCTGTGGCGTCTCCATGCTGATTTTTATCATGAAGCGATCTTTTTGCGCTTCGGGCAGCGGATAGGTGCCTTCATACTCGATGGGGTTCTGGGTCGCGAATACGGTGAAATTTGGAGAGAGGATGTGCGTGTCGCGGTCGATTGTCACGCGACGTTCCTGCATGGCCTGCAACAGCGCCGACTGGGTTTTTGCGGGGGCGCGGTTCACTTCGTCGGCGAGAAGGAACGTCGTAAACACGGGTCCCTTTACCAGCGTGAACTGGTTTTGCTGGAGATTAAACACGTTGGTGCCGGTGATATCGGTGGGCATCAGATCCGGTGTGAACTGGATCCGCGAGAACTCGCACCCCAGCACGTGCGCCAGCGTGCGGACGAGGAGCGTTTTCGCTACGCCCGGGACACCTTCAATCAACGCGTGCTGATTCGTGAAAATTGCGATCAGCGATTTTTCGACCACGTTGTTCTGGCCGATGATCACTTTCGCAATTTCCTGACGCGCGCGCGTCAGTACGTCCTTCAGATGGTCGAGTTCCGGTTGCACATCAATCTCCCTCGGTTCGCGCCCTACTGGCGCTGGGGTTCTTCACCACGCGCTACCGCAGGCGGTGTTTGGAAAACAATTCGCAAATCTCGCGGTACGACTTCACCAAGTCCCGATTCCGGGCGTCGGTGTTGTCTTCGCGGAATAGTATCGCTTTCGCGTCTCGCAGCGAGGATGCAAAATCGGCCTGTCGATGCAAATACGACTTCTCGAACTCGGCCATGCAGGTGCGCAACACATCCTTGCGCGGGACGCTGCGCCGCAACAAATTCACAAAGCCCGAGGCGCTGTCCTTGCCGACGTACGCGTATGCGTCGGTAGGCAGCGCGTCTTCGTAGGGCGGAACGAGTGGCTGGCCGTTTTTCCAAATGTACAGGAGCGCGAGCACGATTAGCGCAATGAAAATACCTTGCATGCGATACTTCCACATCAGCGTGACCAGCCCGCCCTGACGCATTACGCCGAGCGCGACTTCGTCGAACACGATTTCGCGATTTGTTCCCGCAAGCCACGCGAGAAGTTCGGGGTTTCTTTCCTTGCGCAGGGCTTCATTGCTGAATATATAGGCGTCCGCCACGAGGACCAACGAGCCCTCGTCGAATGCACGTTCGAGCACCACGGCTTTTCCGTCATGCGCGTAAAGGACTTTCCATTCATCCGATTTTGGGGCGAAGTACAGCGAAGAATGAACGAGCAGTTCCTCCGGCAGCGGAAGGCCGTCGATCGTTCGCTTTGCGAGCACCGGTTCGTATGTGCCTTGCGGAAGTCGGTCCAGCGGTCCAAATTCGAGCGATACTTTCCAGTGCTCACGCCAATCTTCCACGGGTGATTCCAGGTCGGCGTATCGCGAGCGTTTATCCGATCTGCTTTTGTCTGATTTCTCTTCATCCTCAGACTTTTCGCTCTCCGGTTTGTCGGCTGGGGGAAGTGAAATCACCTCTTCTTCGCGAGTCTTGGGAGGGAACGGAATATCTTCGGACTCCGGTTTGGTTTCCGCTTTCTTTTTTGCGTTCTCTTTATCTTCCGGCTCTCTTGCTTTGCGATCTTCGCGCTCGGAGCGCAGTCGCGAACGTTCGAGGCGTTCATCCATGCGCCGCTCGAAATCCTCGTCAATCTGCTGGCGGAGCGCCTCGTCGTGCGCGATAGGCGCAAAGGCAAGTACCGCACGGCCACCACGATTGATGATGGCATCGACTCCGCGCGCGAAATCGGCGTCCAATGATTCGGGTGTGATGAGATATGCGCCGGACTGGGGAAAGGTCAGGCCATTCAGAAACAAGGTAAACGCGTGGTTTCCTCTGATGCTTCCCAGCGGCTCGACATTGCGGCGGACGACGCGATCAGGCACCGATGCCAGCGCCTCGTAGTATGCCTTTGCGCCCAGCGGGTCGGCCCTGTACGTCGAATACGGTGGATACACATCGCCGGCGGCATAGCGCAGCATCAGCAACTGGATCGCGCCGAAGATGAACCCCGCGGTCACAATTACCAGGAGTGCCGCATAGAGCTTAGTGCTGCTTCGCAAGCGCGCGGATCCTTTCCTGGTTTGCGGTGTATACATCAAAATGGGCGCGGTCTACGCTGTGGTTGCCGTACCACACGCGCTCGAAGGAGCCAACGGACTGCGCGAACACCGGCGGGATCTCGGGGACCGCGTGTCCGTGGCGTTCAACTTCGCGCAGGTACTCTCTGTTTGATTTGTATTTTGCAATCCGGATCATGTCGCGGTGCGCAAGGACCGAAAGCGTCGCGAGAAAGAGCGCCCGCATGGCGAGTCGCAATTCACCCTGATCGATTAGGTCACGGGCAAGGTTCAACCAGCCGTCTTCTGGGAGCGCGTCGGCGGTGACGTCGTCCTCCTCCAAATTCGGTGTTGCCTCGACCGGTGAGGCTATCGCGTGAACTTCCGCCGTGCGCCGCTGACGAAGAATGCGAATCACAATTATCGTCAATGCAACCAATACACTGACCAGCATCAGTGTCAAAAGAATGCGGGTGGTGGCTATCCAACTGATGCCGCCAACACTCGTCGAACTGCCGCCATCAGTTTCGAACAAGCTGACAAGCCATCGCATGAAGCGAGCGACAGCGCGAAAGGCGTCTCCCACGGATTCCGCGACAGATTTCATGAAGAGGGTAAAGAAACTGTCTTTATCGGAATCTTCGGGAATCTCGCGGGGACTGCGCCAGGTGTACTCGCTTTGTTGCAAGGTTCGGGCGATGGCGTCGTCGAGTTCCTCCGGCGAGACACCCGGTTGTGCGGGTGGGATTTCCGGTGTTTGCGCGTGACTTACTGATGCGCAGCACAGCGCACCGATCGCGAACAGAACGACGCCCACGCGCGCGCCCCGTTTCAGTTTGGCCTTGTCCAGGGCGACACGCAGGTCCTGGCCGGAACTCAGCGATTCTCCATAGAAACAGCGCAGGGTATATGCCGCCTTCATTACGGGATCCATACACAGGAACGCCGCGCCGACACAAATCGCGTAGTAGGTTGCGCCGCCGCCATCGCCGCCGAGGGTGAATGGCGTCTCGATTCCCAGGAGTGATTTCAACATCTGCGGCACGAATGTGATCAATATGCCGATGTTGAAGGCAAGCAAGGTGCCAATAGGACTAAGCGGGAGCACGAGAACGGTAATCATTCCCATGTATACGGCTGTGAACGCGGCCTGCCAATCCGGCGTAGTCGCGATAGCGATCGGCATGAGGAAGAGTTGAATGCCCGCGGCGATGATGAGCGGCAGGGGGCTTAGCAACCAGAGGACGCGCAGATTCTGGATGGGCCACCGCTTGGCCTCTTCCCAGGAGCGCTTGACGATGACCGAGACCCGATTGTCTTCATCGGCCGCGAAAACGGACGCGTTTTGAAAGAAGGCATATACGTGGCCGAATGGAAGCACCATCAGCATTGACAGCGGCAACACAATGCAGCCGCACGCATGAATAAAGGTTTGCGCGGCGATCATTCGCGCAACGCGTTCACTATTCCATTCGGTGGTATCGCCACCGATTAGTTGCATGCGCATGCGATGGCAATAGACCGCGTGCCAGCACTTCATCCAGACAAACGCGAGCGTGACAAGCAAAGCGCCGACCTCGACATGGCGCCAGGCGTTTGCGCCCTGCAGCATGTCCGCCCAGTAATAAAGGAAAGCGAGGACGAATGGCGCGGTGCCGATGTAGTAAGGCGTGAGCACGGGGAGCGGAGACATGCGCACCTGGTGCAAGGCGGCTTCGGCGAGTTCCATCATACCCATGCCGTCTTTCACGCGGAGTTTCTTCATTCATCGTCCAGGCCGCTCAAGCCTGCGCTCCAGAGAGATTGTTCGTGGAATTCCGATGGCACAAAAAGAAGCCCGCGGCCCATCATGTAGAAGCAGGACCATACAATAGCGAGGCCGACTGCGATTTGAATCAACTGGACGAAGGCACCCATGCGCGAGGCGTGTTTTTCGCTGCCACCAGTCAACTGCGCAAGGCACGACGAGCAAATTACGCGGTCGTCATGTTCCGTGATGCACTCGCGGCAGAAAAAGCGTTGACACTCGGGGCAGCGCGCGGCCGCTTCGCGATGGATATGGTTGCGGCAACGCTGTTGAACCAGGGTGCTCATTCAGCGATTTCCGGCTGCGCGGAATCCCGCGGCGCGTCCGACGGAACGTCGTTGCGAACCTGTGCCTGGAAGCCTTGGGCGCTTTCGATTGCGGCGCGAAGTTCTTCTACAACGCGACGTGCCGTGTTCAGTCGTCCCAGGCAATACAGCGGCTCTTCGTGGATTGCGGTAAGGATGTGGCAGTCGCAGGTGGGACCAAACAGACTATGAATGAGCGCAATCAGGAGCATGATGCCGGCCACAATGCCGAAAAACCCCTGCAGGCCAATACTCCAGCCATTGCTGTACGCGGCGAGCAAAAGCGCGAGCATAATTCCGGCCAGCACGAGAAGAATTACATTGATAATTGCGCCGTTGGTTGAATGTTGGATAGAGATCGCCTGAATATCGTTGAGGTAGAAGCGTTTGTAGCGTTCGGTCAGATAACTTTGCGTCACCAGAAGGATATGGTCGTCCGCCAGCCACAGGCGCTGCTTGTCGCTTACAAACAATCCAAACATGCGCTTGGCCCGGCCCGGCAGGGCCCGGTACTGTTCGCGCACTGGCACGTCGTTGTTGTTCTTGGATTCGCTCATATTGAAAAGATTGCCCATATGAAGAATGACAGGTAGATCGATGAGACGACCAATAGAATAAGGCCCAAGGCCGCCGAAGCGATGAGATATGCCCTGCTGTTGGAAAGGAGAGAGAGCGGCGCATTCCAATAACGGAAGCAAATATAGATTGAAGCAATCGCCATGAACGGCACGAAATAGGGCATGCACGCGAGCATAATGAAGCCCACAACGGACAGGTTGAAGCCGAGAAGGTCGTAGCGATAGCGCTCGACTTCCAGTTTCTCGTTTGTGCCTTTGGCCTTGGCGGATTCCAGGCACTTGGGGCACAAGTGCTTCTGATCGAACTCGATATCACAGAGCGCGCACAGGAAACGGCCGCATCCTTCGCATGCAACGGCCGCGCGCTTCCCGGCATGATAGAAACAACTGCTTTCCCCGTCCACAACGATGCGCTCGCCTGATTGCGCGGGCGTGAGCGCGCGCGAAAAGGCGGGAAACACGAGGAAGCGAATCTTACCGGCACAACTCGGGCACGCGACAAGATCCGGCGTGTTCAGCGCCACGTCCGGCAGCCGTGCATGACAACTGTCGCATGTCAGGGTAGCCGCGCCCACTACGTTACGCCCTCATTACTTTCGAATGACGCGTGTGCTGCAGATATGATCGTGTAGCGCACGCTTCTCGGAATCGAACGCTGCTATGATGTACCCAAGCATCAGGATAAGGGCGCTCAATTGCGTGGCCCAATAGCGCGCGAATGCGCGCAGATAGCTCACTTGTCCTCCATCCGCCGTGATCACGCGCAGTCCGCAAGCCATTTTGCCCAGCGTCGCGCCATACTTTCCAATAAAGAAGGTCTCGTAGGCGACACCGACGAAAACGCTGGCGAGGTTCAGCAGAATACCGAGCGCGCCAGGAACTTCACCGTTTGCTCCGCCCGTCGCCGCCGTGATGCCACCCAAGACAAGTGCGAGTATAAAGAACGTTCCGCCGATGAGTATGCCGTCGATAATACGCGCGCCCAGGCGAATCCAGAAGCCGCCATAGACGCGGTTAGTTCCGATTACGGCGCCTTCGCGCAATTGCTGTTGGAAGATTGGTTTGCACGCGGCGCAGATGTATGCGCCCTGATACTGAATCACTTCGTCTTCAGGGAAGGTCCTGCTGCATGAACTGCAGACGACCATGGCTGTTCCGCCTGTCGCAAGGCCCGGGTTAAAGGTCGGCGAGGCAGGAGGAGTAACAGGGACCGAGCCCTGCACCAGTCGATAGGGCTGCCAATCCTGCATGCCGTCTTTCCAAACCAGCGTGTCAGGGGCGATGGTGCCTTGCGCGACGATGCCAGAGAATTCCTGATCGCTGTATGGACCGAAGCGTTGATTATTGATTGCGTAGTACCATGGCATGTTGAAAAAAGTCCTTTCCCCAATTTAAACGCGCCCCGGCACCGCGCGTCCCAAGAGCATAGCGAAGCGGCACAGGATGCTCAAGCAGCATGACGCCGCGGATTAAGGGGTTCTCGCTAACCCCAGGGTGTCAGGCCCTTGGATGAAAGGCGCGATGGGCCTTGCTTAAGCGCTCCGTACTGACGTGCGTATAGATCTGCGTCGTGGCGATGTCGCTGTGCCCGAGCATTTCTTGTACCGCGCGCAGGTCCGCGCCGTTATCGAGCAGGTGGGTCGCGAATGAGTGGCGCAGCATGTGTGGCGTGACATTCTGTTGCACGTTGGCGGACCGCGCATAGTGTTTCACCGTCTGCCAGACGCGGGTGCGCGAGAGGCGACGGCCGCGCTCGCCAATGAACAGCGTGTCATGTTGCGCGGCAATGTCCGCGCGCACGGCGAGCCATGCCCGGATACGATCCATGGCGCGGCGGCCCAGCGGCACCATCCGGACTTTCGACCCCTTGCCGCGCACCCGAATGCTGCCTTCTTCGAGAGAAGTATCTCGCAGCGGCAGCGACGCCAGTTCTGAGATGCGCAATCCGCAGGAGTAGAACAGCTCAAGGATCGCCGCATCGCGCACACCTTCGGGAGTCGTGGTATCCGGCGCGGTCAGCATGCGTTCGATATCTACGCTGGACAGCACCTTGGGAAGCCCACGCCGAAGCCGGGGCGAATCAAATCCGTCCGTTGGGTCGTTTGTAAGTATGCGTTCGTCGCGCAGGAACGCGTGGAATCGCCGTATCGCGCTTAAATGGCGCGCGGACGAACGCGCGGAAAGCGACGCCTTTCGCAGCGCGATCAAATGATCCAGGACAAGCTCTCGGGTGATATTCTCCGGATTCGCGATGCCGGCGCTCTCGAGAAACGCGATATAGGCGCGCAAGTCGGCCGCGTACGCCGAAACGGAAGCTTCGGCAAGCCCGGCTTCAAAGACCGTGGCTTGAAGGAACTGGTCCAGGAGCGACCACAAGGGACCTTGTTCTTTGTTCGGCTTGTCGCTCATATACAAATAATACTAGTGATGTAATTTATATACAAGATATTTCCTTGGCCGAAAAAACTACACGGTTCTATCGGGGCTAGATCGAGTCTTTCTCAATACGCAGCAACGAGGGTTCGGCTGGTTCTATGAAGATGTTTATGTGTCGCCATTTCTGGCTGTAGAAGCGGTAGAAGAACACGCCGCTCAGACCGATGATGTAAATCGTTGCCCCAAGCCAGGCACCCAAGGCGCCACCTTCGAGCAATACGGCGAGCGAGAAGGCCAGCGGCAGAAAGACGAGATAGGCTGCGAAGCCCATGACAATGGCCTGCCATTTTGTGTCGCCTGCGCCTCGCAGCGCGCCAGACATCACGATTGTAATCGCGTCGAAACCCTGAAAGACCGCGGCAAAAAGTAGCAGCTTGTGTCCGAGCGCAGCGACGTCATCGTCGACTTCAAACGCCCAGTCCAGAAGGTCGCGTCCGAAAACGGCGAAGATGATTCCCATGATCAACATATAAATCGAGGCGAGACGCGTCGCGGTATAGGAGCGGGCAATCGCGCGATCGATTCGGCCGCGTCCGATCCATTGGCCGACGATAGGGGCAATGGCGTGGTTCAGCCCCAATGCGGGCATGAAGGATATATGCATTACCTGAATGGCGACGTTGTGCGCCGCCAGCGATACTGCACCGAACTTTCCAACGACGAAACTGGTGAAAACGCCCCAGGTGACGACATCCAGCATCCACGTGAAGCCGGAGCCCCAGCCGATGCGAAGGAGTTCCTTCGTTTTGAACCAGTCCAAACGCATGGCGCGGATGGAACCGTACTCTGTGCGGCAGGTCCCGGACATGAAGATGAGCTGCAGGACGATGCACTGTACACCAAGCGCGGCCATAGTGGCCCATGCCGCGCCCGCAACCTCCATTCGCGGAAAGCCCCATTTGCCGAAAATCAGCGCGTAATCCAACGCGATGTTTGTGACATTTGAGATGGCGGTTACGAGCATCGGCACCATGGGGCGATTGATACCCATGAAAAACGCACTCAAGGCCGCTTGCCACGGGATCAGGAAGTACAGGAGGACGCGAATCTCGAAATACTGCACCTCATATGCCGTCACGTCGGCTTCGTGGCCCATCGATCCGAAGAGGGCACTGGAAAGCGGGAAGAGGGCGAAACCGATCAGGCACGTCGCAATGGACAGGTAGATGCTTTGCCAGGCATAGCGGGCGCAGTTCTCCTT
>ERZ761602.3655-NODE-3655-length-21330-cov-8.076945_pt1 | contig 21330 bp, 17 predicted proteins | sample MGYA00512165_ERZ761602 | MGnify/ENA primary metagenome ERZ761602 (study PRJEB28899, sample SAMN02445085) | bioreactor sludge metagenome | biome: EBPR sludge; isolation source: Thorneside wastewater treatment plant | place: Australia: Brisbane, Thorneside...
TTGTCGGTCAGCAGCATGGTCACCGCGCCCGCCAGCACCGGCATCACCGCGATCAGCAGGAACGCGGTGATCAGCCAGGTCCAGCAGAAGATCGGCATCTTCAGCAGGTCGATGCCCGGCGCGCGCATGTTCAGCACCGTGGCGATGATGTTGATCGCGCCCATGATCGAGCTGATGCCCATCATATGGATGGCGAAGATGGTGAACGCCACGTTGGCGCCGCCCTGCAGCGACAGCGGCGGGTACAGCGTCCAGCCGCCGGCCGGCGCGCCGCCCGGCAGGAACAGCGACATCAGCAGCAGGGTGAAGGCGAACGGCATGATCCAGAAGGACCAGTTGTTCATGCGCGGCAGCGCCATGTCCGGCGCGCCGATCTGCAGCGGCACCATCCAGTTGGCCAGGCCGACGAAGGCCGGCATCACGCCGCCGAAGATCATGACCAGCGCGTGCACCGTGGTCATCTGGTTGAAGAACTCGGGGCTGATCAGTTGCAGGCCCGGCAGCATCAGCTCGGCGCGGATCATCACCGACATGCCGGCGCCGATGATGAACATGATGAAGCTGAAGACCAGGTAGAGGGTACCGATGTCCTTGTGGTTCGTGGAGAAGAACCACCGGTCGATGAAGCCCTGCTGGTGACCGTGATGATCGTCGTGATGGTCTACGGCGGAGTTGGCCATGTGCTTGCTCTCTTGCAACTTGTACGGACGATCGATCAGCCCTGCGCCTGCGGCGCGGGAGTCTCGGCGGGGGCGGGTTCGGCGGCGGCCGGGACGGCCTCGCCTTCGGCCGGGGCGGCGTCACCGGCCGGCGCCGCGGGTGCGGGCTCGGCGGCCGGGGCGGGCTTCTTCGAGGCCAGCCACTGTGCGTACTCGGCCTTGGGCACGACCTTCACCACGATGGGCATGAAGCCGTGGTCCTTGCCGCACAGCTCGGCGCACTGACCGCGGTAGACGCCCGGTTCCTTGATCTCGGTCCAGGCCTCGTTGACGATGCCCGGGATGGCGTCCTGCTTCCAGCCCAGCGCCGGCACCCACCAGGCGTGGATGACATCGTCGGCGGTGATCACGAAGCGGATCTTGGTGTCGGTGGGCAGCACCAGCGGGTTGTCCACGTCCAGCAGGTAGTGCGGATACGCCTTGATCTGGGCCTGGGTGGTGGTCTTGTCTTGGCGCATGCGGTCGGACTCGCGGTCCAGGCGGCTGGTGAACTCCACGCCCTCGCCCAGATATTCGTACTTCCACATCCACTGGTAGCCGGTGACCTTGACGGTCATCTCGGCGTTGCGGGTGTCGTACATGGCGATCAGCTTGGCGGTCGCCGGCCAGGCCATGACCACCAGGATCAGCACCGGGATGACGGTCCAGATGATCTCGGCGGTAGTGTTGTGGCTGAACTGCGCGGCCACCGCGCCCTTGGACTTGCGGAACTTGAACATCGCGTAGGCCATCGCGCCGAACACGATGATGCCGATGACGATGCAGACCCACAGCGCCACCATGTGCGCGTCGTAGGCATGCTGCGAGGAGCTGGTGACGCCCCTGCCCATGTTGAGCTGCCACGGCTTAGGGTCCGCCGACTGCGCCCAGGCCAGCGCCGGCATCGCCAGCAGCGTGCACGCCGTCGCCAACCGCTTCCACATCCCATTCACTTGCGTCATTGCCTAGACCCCAATGCGTCATCGGTTGCGGCCGCTCGCGGCCGCCAGTAAATCCTGCAGTCTCTCCGCCAGCTCCCGGCGTTCGGCCGGTCCCAGGAAGTCGCCCACCCGGACCTGCCTGCCGCTGGAAGCCAGCGAAATCCTTTCGCCGTCCCGCTCGATGCACAGGCGCACCCAGTAGGGATGCGCCCGGAACACCGCACCGGCCCGGGACCGGTCCACCACCACAGCGTCCGGGCCGATGGTGATGTCCTCGCGCCGCTCGCCGCTGCGCCAGAGCGCCCGCAGCGCCGCGGCGACGATGGCCGAATGGAGCAATGCGAAGGCCGGCGCGAAGGCATTGCCTCCCCACCAGCCCAGCATGGCGACCACCCACATGGCCCCCGCCAGCACGGCGAACAACTGGACGAACTGGCGGCGCGTCAGCGCCCGCGGCGGCCGCAGCCGGAGCTGCGCGCCGTGTCCGTCCCACGATGACGGCACCACTTCGATCATGTCGCCAGCCACACGGTAGAGGCCGCGGAAATCCGTTAAATGGTAGCCCCCGGGCACAGCGGGCGGCAAGCCGCATTGATCCGGCGCAATGCGCGCGGGGCCCGGGCGAGCGCGCGGATGGCGGCGTTCCGGCGCGCCCGGCGGCCCGCCGGGGCCGGCCTGCGGGCTTTCCGTACCCGCCCGCAGGCCCGCGGGCATACCCGGCCTGCGCGGTGCGTCCTACACTAATGGACTGCCTTTGGACTGCACCCGCCGCATGTCGACCCCATCGCCCCTGCCGACGACCGCCACGCCGCCCGCCGGCGCCATCGTCTCCCCCGAACTCCCGCCGGCGCCCGCGCCGCTGCGGGCCGCCATCACCGCCGCCTGGCTGCGCGACGAGACCGAGCACGTCCGCGAACTGCTGGAACAGGCCCGCCTGCCGGCCGAGGAGCAGGCCCGGGCGCAGAGGCTGGCCGTGGACCTGGTGAAGCGCGTCCGCGCCCGCGCCCAGGACCAGGGCGCCATCGAGGCTTTCATGCGCCAGTACGACCTGGGCAGCGAGGAAGGCGTGCTGCTGATGTGCGTGGCCGAGGCGCTGCTGCGCATCCCGGACCAGGAGACCGCCGACAAGCTGATCCGCGACAAGCTGGGCGACGCGGACTGGGAGAAGCACCTGGGCCAGAGCGACTCGGTGCTGGTCAACGCCTCCACCTGGGGCCTGATGCTGACCGGCAAGCTGGTCAACCTGAACGACCTGACCCGCGCCGACGTGCCCGGCGCCTTCAAGCGCCTGGTCGGCCGCGTCGGCGAGCCGGTGATCCGGCTGGCCGTGCGCCAGGCCATGCGCATCATGGGCCACCAGTTCGTCATGGGCCGGACCATCGACGAGGCGCTGGCGCGCAGCCGCAAGGGCGACAACGCGGCCTACCGCTATTCCTTCGACATGCTGGGCGAGGGCGCGCTGACCTCGAAGGACGCCGCCCGCTACCTGGAGGCCTACCGCAAGGCGATCCACGCCATCGGCAAGACGGGGCCGTTCGCCGACGTCTTCGCCGCCCCCAGCATCTCGATCAAGCTGTCCGCGCTGCACCCGCGCTACGAGCACGCCAAGCGCGCCCGGGTGATGAAGGAACTGGCGCCCGGCATCCTGGAACTGGCGCAACTGGCCAAGTCCTACGGCATCGGCTTCACCATCGACGCCGAGGAAGCCGACCGCCTGGAACTGTCGCTGGACCTGATCGAAGCGACCTTCTCCGACCCCTCGCTGGACGGCTGGGAAGGCTATGGCCTGGCCGTGCAGGCCTACCAGAAGCGCACGCCCTACGTGATCGACTTCCTCGCCGACCTGGCCCGCCACACCGGCCGCCGCATGCCGGTGCGGCTGGTCAAGGGCGCGTACTGGGACGCCGAGATCAAGCGCGCGCAGATCGACGGCCACCCGGGCTACCCGGTGTTCACCCGCAAGCCGAACACCGACGTGTCCTACCTTGCCAACGCGCGCCGCATGTTCGAGCACGGCGACGCGCTGTACCCGATGTTCGCCACCCACAACGCGCAGACCATCGCCGCGATCCGCTCCATCGCCCAGGGCCGCCCCTACGAGCACCAGAAGCTGCACGGCATGGGCGACGACCTGTACGCCGAAGTGGTGCCGGCGGACCGCCTGGACATCCCCTGCCGCGTCTACGCGCCGGTGGGCAGCCACGAGGACCTGCTGCCCTACCTGGTACGCCGCCTGCTGGAAAACGGCGCCAATTCCAGCTTCGTCAACCGCATCACCGACGAGAACGTCGCCATCGAGGACCTGGTGCGCGATCCGGTGCAGACCGTGTCCGGCTTCGACTCCATCCCGCACCCGCGCATCCCGCTGCCGGTCGACCTCTTCCGCAACCAGCCGGCGCCGATCGCCGCTTCTGACAGGAACAACTCCATGGGCGCCAACCTCGCCAACGACAACGACCTGCGCGCCCTGGCCGAGCGCGTCAACGCCGCGGTGAAGCCCTGGCACGCCGCGCCGCTGGTGCCGGGCGCGGTCGTGTCCACCACCGCGCTGCCGGTGACCAACCCGGCCGACCGTCGCCAGACCGTCGGCGAGTGGCAGCCGGCCGACGGCGCCACGGTGGAGAAGGCGCTGGGCAATGCGGTGGCCGCGCAGCCGGCGTGGGACCGCACCCCGGCCGCCAGCCGCGCCGCCATCCTCGAGCATGCCGCCACGCTGCTGGAGCAGCGCATGCCCGAGTACATCGCGCTGTGCGTGAAGGAAGCCGGCAAGACCATCCCCGACAGCGTGGCCGAAGTGCGCGAGGCGGTGGACTTCCTGCGCTACTACGCCGCGCAGGCGCGCGCGCAGTTCGGCGCGCCGGAACAGCTACCCGGCCCGACCGGCGAATCCAACCAGTTGCAGTTGCAGGGCCGCGGCGTGTTCGTCTGCATCAGTCCGTGGAACTTTCCGCTGGCGATCTTCCTGGGCCAGGTCAGCGCCGCACTGGCCGCCGGCAACAGCGTGATCGCCAAGCCGGCCGAGCAGACCAACCTGATCGGCCATGCGGCGGTGAAGTTGCTGCACGAAGCGGGTATTCCCGAGGCGGTGCTGCAGTTCCTGCCCGGCGACGGCGCCACCGTCGGCGCAGCGTTGACCAAGGATCCGCGCGTGGCCGGTGTCGCGTTCACCGGCTCCACCGAGACCGCGCGCGCGATCAACCGCGCGCTCGCCGGCCGCGACGCCGGCCCGATCGCCACGCTGATCGCCGAGACCGGCGGCCAGAACGCCTTCATCGCCGACTCGTCCGCGCTGCCGGAGCAACTGGTGAAGGACGCGATGGGCTCGGCCTTCACCTCCGCCGGCCAGCGCTGCTCGGCCGCGCGCGTGCTGTTCGTGCAGGACGACATCGCCGACAAGGTGATGACGATGCTGGCCGGCGCGATGGACGAATTGAAGGTCGGTGACCCCGGCCTGCTGTCCACCGACGTTGGCCCGGTGATCGATGCCGACGCACTGAAGATCCTCGACGACCACGCCGCGCGCATGGCGAAGGAAGCGCGCCTGATCAAGCAGGCCAACGCGGGCGACGACACCGCTCACGGCACCTTCTTCGCCCCGCGCGCGTGGGAGCTGAAGTCGCTGGACCAATTGCACAAGGAGATCTTCGGGCCCGCCCTGCACGTGGTGCGCTGGAAGGCCGACCAACTGGACCAGGTGATCGACGCCATCAACGCCACCGGCTACGGCCTGACCCTGGGCGTGCACTCGCGCATCGACGAGACCATCGACCGCATCGCCGCGCGGGTGAAGGTGGGCAACGTCTACGTCAACCGCAACCAGATCGGCGCGGTGGTCGGCGTGCAGCCGTTCGGCGGCCAGGGCCTGTCCGGCACCGGCCCCAAGGCCGGCGGCCCGCACTACCTGCCGCGCTTCGCCACCGAGAAGACGGTGACGGTCAACACCACGGCCGCCGGCGGCAACGCCTCGCTGCTGACCCTGGGCGACTGAGGCGCCGCTCGCGCGCAGCGGGGCCTCGCTTCCCCGCTGCGCGTTGCCTCCGTCGCCGACTCCGGCCGGCCGCGAGAATTCCGCGGCCGACGCGCGCAAGGCAAGGACGTTCATGGACGAGAAAATGCAGCAGATGCTGCTGGGCATCCCGGGCGCCAGGCGCGCGGCCAGCGGCGTGATCCTGCCGATGGAGGGCGGCGGCTTCTACCATGTGCATGCCGTGCACGATCTCGCTTCGCAGCAGGACCTGAGCGACGACGAACGGTTCTACCTCGCCTTCTGCGCCAGGCGCGAGATACTCCGCCTGCGGGAACTGCGCAACGGCCACGACTACCTGCTGCGCCTGCGCGCCAATGCGCTGGTCGATTCGGCGCGCGGGGTCAGGGTGATGAACGCCAGGCGCCAGGCCTTCGAGCAGAAGGGGCGCCCGTGGTCGCTGACCGAGTACTACCACACCCGCGACCACCACCATAAGCAGTACCTGGAGTTGCTCGGCCGGGCGCATCGCAAACGGTTGCGCGACATCCCCGCCGGGCTGGCCTTCGTCCCCGAGATGAACGCGCTGTGCGTGCGTTCGCTGGTCGGCGACATCGTCGTGGCCTCGGAGAATCTCGAACACTTCTACCGTTACATGACCCTGGCCTTCCACGGACGGGAACTGGGCATGGCCGACCTCGACCGCAACCACGCCCTGCTGATCGCGGCGCGGATCGCGCGCGGTTCGGAGGCGCCGGACTTCGACCTCGATCCGCGCGGCGTACTGGAACCCGTGCTGGAGCGCGAAGTGGCCCGCCGGGTGCACGCGCAGATGCAGTTCACCTTCGGCCACGAATACGCCCATCTGCTGCGCGGCCACCTGGCCGGCGACGCGACGGCCGTGGCCGGCGCCGGCGACGTCAAGACCTACGCCCACGCGCTGGAGTATGAGGCGGACCTGTATGCCGTCAGGCACGTCGAGCAGCATGCCGACGCCTGCCGGACGATCGCCGAGGGCGCCTGCGACGTACTGGTCCATCTCGATTTCATCGGCAGGGTGCACGACCTCTGCGCGCTCAAGGCTTTCAGCGTCTCCTCCACCCATCCTTCGCCCGAACAGCGCCTGCGCCGGCTGCACCAGGCGCTGGGCAAGCGCTCGCCGCTGGCCGGCGACGCGCAGATCGATGCCCTGCTGGAACGCAGCGCCGCGATGGCCGAACGGCTGCGGCGGATCGTGGACGCCGCCGCGGACCGGGGACAGGACCTCATGGAGGTCTATGGCTCGGCCTACCTGCCCGGCTACAAGCCGAAGCGGTTGCAGGATCGCATCGACTACTGAACCGGGGCGGACCGTCGCGGGGCATGGCGGGGCGCTTCGCCCGCGCCGTCGCGGCCTCCCGCCGCAATGCCGCCGCGGCCATCGCTGAATCCCTGCGCGGCCCGGGCGGAGACCGTCCCCCCATCCTGCCGGTTTGCGGCGTATTCTGCGTTCCAGCAAAGATCGGGAGCTTCACGGCCAGCATGGCCCTGCGTGCATGACGACGGATTTCTACAACCTGCTGTTGAGCGACTGCGTGCTCGCGGCGGTACTGCTGGTCCTGTTCTTCTACGTGGGCAAGGTGTCGCGCGGCGTGCGCGGCATCGCCACCTGGGGCGTGGCGCATTTCCTGTATTCGCTGGGCGCGGCCATGCTGGACGGCACCTCGCAGGAAATGGCGCGCGCCGGCGAGACCCACACCGCGTACTGGATCGCCGGCATCGGCGGGCTGCTGGCCTGCGCGGGCCTGGCCGGGCTGGCGTGGTCGATCATCCAGTTCGTCCAGCAGCGCGCGCTGCGCGGCTGGGAACACGCGCTGCTGCCGGTGTGCGTGGGCTTCTCGCTGGCCGGCTGGCTGCTGGTCGGCACGGTGGACGCGCAGGGCGCGGCGATGAGCGCGGCGGAAGTCATCATGCTGCTGGTGGTGATCCGCCACCTGCTGGCGCTGCGTGCGCCGCCGGACCACATGCCCGCGCGGCTGATGGTGCTGGGCTGCATCGTGCTGCTGTGGCTGTACGGCCGCGACCTGGTGGAAGCCGTCACCGGCAACTACGGCCCCAATCCGCTGTGGGTCAACACCGACCTGTCGATCTGGTTCCTGCTCAATTTCTGCATGCTGATGCTGACCAGTTTCCGCGCGGCCGAGCCGCTGCGGCAGAGCGCGCTGTTCGATCCGCTGACCGGCGCGCTCAACCGGCGCGGCCTGAACAGCGAACTCGGCGCGCCGGCGCACGCGTCCTCGGTGGAGCACGGGCTGGCGGTGATCGCGCTGGACCTGGACCATTTCAAGGCGGTCAACGACCACCACGGCCACGAGGCCGGCGACCAGGTGCTGCAACGATTCTCCGACGTGGTGCGCGGCTGCATCCGCAGCGACGACCTGTTCGCGCGGCTGGGCGGCGAGGAATTCATGCTGGTGCTGCGCGACACCAACGCCGAGGCGGCGCAGGCGCTGGCCGAACGGATCCGCCAGCAGGTGATGGCGCTGGAATTCGCGCCGGTCGGCACCCGGTTCCGGGTGACGGTGAGCCTGGGCATTTCCTTCACCGCCGACCGCAAGGCGCGCTACGACACTTTGATGCGGCTGGCCGACGAGGCGCTCTACGCGGCCAAGCACAACGGCCGCAACCGCATCGAGATGCGCTGGCATCCGGCACCGGCCTGAGCGGGCCGGCTACACCGACGACCCGCTCGCCGCGGCATGCCGATGCCCCGTAAAGGCATCCGGATTACTGCGCGGGATCGCACAGCGGAAGCGCACGCCGGGAGCATTGGTAACGACCGGCCTACGCACCGCAGTCCTGCTGCGTGCAACCAGAGTGCAGCGGAATCCAGATGAGCGCCCAAAAGAAAACCCCGCCGGAGCGGGGTTTTCCTCGTCCGTTCCGCGGCGCGGTCAGAACCGGTACTGCATCGACACGCCGTACAGGTCGGCGCCGCCTTCGTAGGTACCCACCAGGCGCGAGCCGCTGGACGACACCAGGTCGATCTCCGGCTTGTCGGCCATGTCCAGCTTCACGTAGCTGGCGTTGAGCTCCAGATTCTGGCTGATGTTCCAGGTCAGGCCCAGCGAGTACCAGTTGCGGTCCTCGTCGGGCATGCGCGGCGTGCGGTGGGCGCGGGCCACCGGCGATTCGTCGCGGGCGATGCCGGCGCGGAAGGTGAACTTGTCGTTGAAGGCGTACTCGCCGCCCAGCGAATAGAACCAGCTATCGTGCCAGTCGTAGTTCTCCACCGCGTCGGCCTGCAGCGGGTTGTCGAACTCGATGCGGATCTCCTTCAGCGAATCCCAGCCGGTGTGCACGCCCTCGGCCATGATCGCGAAGCGGTCGGTGGCCTGGTAGGTGACGCTGAAGGTGTGCGTGGCCGGAGTGGTCAGCTTGGCGCCGCCGCCGTCGGTCGGCTTGTAGACCGCGTTGCCGAGCACCGCGCGCACGTTGCCGGGCACCTCGAAGCTGGCGGTGCCGCGCAGCTCGTGACCGATTTCCGAGCGGTACGCATAGCCCAGCGACAGCTTGTCGGTCGGGCGCAGGTTCACGCCCACCAGCCAGCCGAAGCTGTTGTCGGTGCCGGAGATGCTGGCCACGCCGTCGTTCTTCTGCGGGCCGAACGGAGCGGCCGCCGGCGACGGGGTGATGCAGGCGGCCAGGTTGACGCGGCAGACGCCGGAGCCGAAATCCACGGCGTTGGTCAGGGTGACGTCGGCGTGCTCGTAGATCATGCCCAGGCCGACGGACAGCCGGTCGTTGAGTTCAAGCGAGGCGGCCAAGGTCAGGTCGACGATCTTCACGTCCGACTTCAGCGCATGGTAGCGGCCGACCCAGTCGCTCTCGTAGTCAGTCTTCAGGCCGAACGGCGCGCTGACCATGGCGCCCAGGGTCAGGTATTCGAAGTCGCCGCTCAGCGGCAGGATGAACGAAGCGGCGGGCACGGCGGCCAGCGCGCCGGCGTCGCCGCCCTGGCCGCCCCTCAGCGGCTGCTGCAGCGGAGTGCCGGCGGCGGCCGTGCCGCCGCCCTGGAATTTGAAGGACAGGTCGATGGCGGTCGCATCGGCCTGCAGGGTCTTCTCGGTGAAGGTGGACATGACGGCCGGGTTGTTCACCACGACCGAGGCGTCGCCCTTGGCGGACGCGGCGCCGGCCATGGCGCGGCCCTGGGCCTTGGCGCTGTTTTCCTTGAGCTGGAAGGCGGCTGCGTGCACGTCGCCGTAGGCCAGCACGCCGGCGATGCCGAGCGCCAGCGCCGAAACGCGGGTGAGGTTCTTAGCAAATTCCATCGGTGATCTCTCCGGAGACGTGGGTTGAATGCGTCTGCGCCGCCTGGGCCGCGGGTGTGTGCTCCACCCGTTGGGCCTGCCGGAAGCCCCTCCCGACATACGACGCCGTATGCAGTATACCCGCTAACCAAACGCTAACAATCCGCCGCAAGTCATTGTCCCTGTTCATTTTCGCTGCGTCGCACCATGGGCAGCCGGGAACCGGCGGGCTACAGTGCCGCGCATGTTCGTTTCCATTCCCTCGCGCAAGAAGCCGCCGGTGTGCTGGGCAACGCCGGCGCTGGTGGTGCTGCTGTCGGCCGCGTTCTGCTGGGCGCTGTCGCTCGGCGATGACGCCCACGGCCACCTGGTCACCGACTGGGGCGCGCTGAGCGGCGGCATGGTGGCGCCGGAGGTCTGGCTGGCCTCGTTGCAGAGCGGCACCGTGCTGCGGCTGTTCACTGCTCTGTTCCTGCACGCCGACTGGGCCCACCTGCTGGGCAACCTGGTGTTCCTGCTGATCTTCGGGCTGTCGGCCGAGAAGGCGATGGGGCCGTGGCGCTTCCTGCTGCTGTTCCTGGTCGGCGGCGCGGTCGCCAACGTGGCCGCGGTGCTGAGCATCGACACGCCCGACCGCGTGGTGATCGGCGCCAGCGGCGCGGTGTCGGCGGTGATCGGCGCCTACCTGGCGCTGTTCCCCAGCGCCAAGCTGGGCGTGGTGGTGCCGCTGGGGCTGTTCCTGGAATTCGTCAAGGCACCGGCCTCGGTGCTGATCGGCATCTGGGCGCTGTTGCAGGTGGTGTTCACCTTCATCGGCCCCACCCTGGGCGCCGTGGCGTGGCCGGCGCACATCGCCGGCTTCCTGTTCGGCGTGGTGTTCGCCCTGTTCGTGCGCGCAGCCATCGCGCGGCGGATGCGCAAGCGGCAGGGGTATTGAGGCCGCCCCCTTCGGCGGAAGCGGGCGCGCCTGCAAGCTTCCGTACCGGCGCGCGGAGGTGGCTGCGAACGAAGCTTTTGACTCGGGGTTTTCGCCGGATGACGGCGGCTCGCGTCCCGGCGCGGGAAGGCGGATACGGGCGCTTCCTGCACGCGGCTTTCCCCGGCACGGCGGCCGGCGGCTGCGGCCTGTCCTGAAGTGCGGGCCGGCTCCGACTCATGCAGGCAGGCTTCGTATAATCGGCAGCATGAGGAACAAGCTCTACAAGGTCACCTTCCACAACCACACCAAGGTCTACGAGCTGTACGCCCGCAAGGTGGCGGCCAGTGGCCTGTGGGGGTTCACCGAGGTCGCCGACCTCGTGTTCGACGTGCACGAGGGCCTGGTGGTGGACCCCACCGAGGAACGCCTGCGCGACGAGTTCGGCGACACGCAGGTATTACACCTGCCCATGCAGAGCATCATCCGGGTGGAGGAAGTGGAGCGCAAAGGCCAGTCCGCCATCCGCGACGCCGCTACCGGCGAGAAGGTGGTAACCCCGTTCCCGATGCCGACGAAGCCGCGTTAGGCAAACCTCAACCAAGGCGGGAAAAACATGATCATCTGGGGAACCGGCGGCAACGGCGCCGATCTGGGCGTCGTCGAACACAAGCACTGCGACACCTGCGAGAAGGAGCGGCCGTTCAAGCTTCTCCTGCAATACCGGTACGCGCACCTCTACTACCTGCGCTGGGTGACCAGCAGGACCTATCACCTCGCCTGCGATGTCTGCCGCCGCGGCTGGGAGCTCAAGGCCAAGGACATCGAGCCGACGCTCAAGGAAAACCCCATCCCGTTCATGACGCGATACGGCTGGGCTTTCCTCGCCGGCCCCATCGCCCTGCTGATCCTCATCGCCGTGCTGTCCGGCAGGTGATGCCGCGATCCCTTCGGGCCGGCGCCACTCCACGGCGCCGGCTTGATCCCGTCATTGGGCTCGCTCCTGTACTGGACGATGCCTGAGGATCCATTCAAACCGAATCGGCTTTGGCGGATCGATTCAAGGCATACCGGAGGCGGGCATCGAACACCTTGGATCCCGCAGGGGAACGACGGCCGTCCAGCATCACCCGTCCGCGGCTGATTCGACACACGCCGGGATGCCATGAAGCCGCCGGAGCGCGGACCGATCCATGCAATCGCCTGTCCGGCAGCGGCGGGGATGCGGCGGCAATCCGGACTGGTTCCCCGCGAGACTTCCCCTGAAGCCGTGCTTCGCGACGCTGCAAAAACGCGAGGCGTCGTGGAAACGGAGAATCGAGGGCATGCGCGGCATCCATCTGCGCAGGACCGCCGCGGAACCCGCGGCACAAACCGCTCCCGCGCGCGGGGTCAGCGCGCGAAACCCGGGCTCAACGCGCCTGCTTGCCCGCCCCGGACGCCGCGCCGGCCTGCGCCGTCGCCGCCATCTTCTTCAGTTCCGCCAGCGCCGCGGTGATCGGGGCATCGCCTTCCAGCACGTCGCCGGGGGTGTAGCCCGACTGGCCTTCATCGTCACCGCGCAGGTGGCCGGGCAGGGTGGCTTCGGTGACGTAGAGCTGGCCGTCGCGCTCGACGACCGAACCGGGCCTGGCGTCCTGTTCGGGCTTGACCACCACGTCCGGGACGATGCCGCTGGCCTGGATCGACTTGCCGCTGGGCGTGTAGTAGCGCGCGGTGGTCAGCTTGACCGAGTCGCCGTTGTCCAGCGGCAGCACCGTCTGCACCGAGCCCTTGCCGAAGGTGCGGCTGCCGACCACGCGCGCGCGCCGGTTGTCGCGCAGGGCGCCGGCCAGCACTTCCGAGGCGCTGGCCGAGCCGGCATCCACCAGCACCACCACCGGCGCGCCGCCGAGGATGTCGCCGGGAGTGGCGTCGAAGGTCGTGTCGCTGATCGGCAGGCGGCCGCGCGTGCTGACGATGTTGCCCTTCTCCAGCAGTTCGTCGGCCACCTGCACCGCCGCCAGCAGCAGGCCGCCGGGGTTGCTGCGCAGGTCGATTACCAGCCCGCGCAGCTTGCCGACTTCCTGCAGGCGTTCGACCTGCTTCTGGAAATCGGCGGCGGTGTCGGTCTGGAACGCACTGATGCGCACGTAGCCGTAGCCCGGCTCCAGCGCGCGCCCGCGCACGCTGGCCACGCGGATGGTGTCGCGCACCAGGGTGACGTCGAACGGCTTGGGCGCGCCCTCGCGCACGATGGTCAGGGTGATGCTGCTGCCCGGCGCGCCGCGCAGCGGTTCCATACCGTCCTCGGCGCTGATCGGCTTGCCGTCGATGGCGGTGATGAGGTCGCCGGAGCGGATGCCGGCCTTGGCCGCCGGGGTGTCGTCGATCGGCGCCACCACCAGCAGGGTGCGGTCGGGCTGTTGCAGCAGTTCCACGCCGATGCCTTCGTAGGCGCCGGAGGCCTGCTCGTCGAACGCCTCCGAATCCTCCTTGTCGAAGTAGGTGCTGTGCGGGTCCAGGTCCAGCAGCAGGCCGCGGATGGCGGACTGCATGAGCTTCTTGTCCTCGACCGGCTCGACGTAGGCGTCCTTCACCGCGTTGAACACGGCTACGTAGCGCTTGATCTCCTCCAGCGGCACGCGCGACGGCGCGCTCTCGGCGGCCTCGGGATCGTCGCTGGACGCCACCGCCGGCGGCTGGTCCGGCGCCTCCTGCTGCTGCGCCCAGGCCGGCGCGGCCAGCACGGTGGCGATGAGGAGGGCCAGGGGAAGGCGCGACGGCATGCAAGGCTCCGGGACGGACGGTGAAAGGACTGCGCGCCGGTGCGCGGAGTCCGGCCGATTATGCGCGAAGGCAGGACGGCCGATTGTTCAAGCCGGGTTAGCCGCGGCCGCGCCGTTCATCGCCGCTGCAGCCAGGAGGACGGGTCCACCGGTTGGCCGTCGCGGCGCAGTTCGAAATACAGCGTGGGCCGGCCCTGCCCGCCGGACGTGCCGACCCGCGCCACTGCGTCGCCGCGGCCGACGCGGGCGCCGGTGTCCTTGAGCAGGCTGTCGTTGTGCGCGTACAGGCTCATGTAGCCGTTGCCGTGGTCGATGATCAGGATCAGCCCGTAGCCGGTCATCCATTCGGAGAACACCACGGTGCCATCAGCCACCGCGGTCACCGGCGAGCCGGCCGGCGCGGCGATCAGCACGCCGGAGCTGGTGCGGCCGTCGGGCATGCGCCCGCCGAAGCGGGCCAGCAGGTCGCCGGACACCGGCCAGCCCAGGCCGCCCACCTTCAGCGGCGGCGCCGAGGCCACTGCCGGGCGCGGCGCGGCCTCGCGCGCGGAGCGGGAAGGCGCGCCCTTGGCCGCTGCGGTCTCGCGCTTCTGCGCGGCGGCTTCGGCGGCGGCGCGGCGAGCGGCGGCGCGCCGTTCGGCCTCGGCGCGGGCGGCGGCCGCGCGCAGGTTGGCCAGCAAGCGTTCGAGCGCGCGCGCGTCCTGGCCCAGCGCCTTCTCCTTGGCGGTGCGGTCCTGGTAGCGCTGGTCGAGGTCGGCGACCAGGCTGGCGCGGGCCTTGCGGTCCTTTTCCAGTTGCGCCACCTGCGTGCGCTGGCGGCCGCGGGCCACGTCCAGCTCGGCGCGGCGCGCGGCGATGTCGCGCTCCACCTGGTCCAGCGCGGCCAGCTCCGATGCCAGCGCGTCGATCCGCTGCGCCCGGTCGCGCTGCATGTAGCGGTGATAGGCCAGCAGGCGGTTGGCGTCGGCCACGCGGTCCTGTGACAGCAGCACCTTCAACGGCGCGTCGTCGCCCAGCCGGTAGGCGCCGCGGACCAGTTCCGCCAACTGCCCGCGCTGCGTGCCGAGCCCCAGGCGCATGGCATCGCGCTTCTGCTGCAATTCGGCGAGCGCGGCTTCCTCGCGGCGCAGCGCGGCGTCGGTCTCGGTCAGCGAACGGGTGCTGCGGCCGACCTGCTCGTCGGCCTCGCGCAGCTTGCGCGAGGCTTCGCCGCGCTCGCCTTCCAGCTTGCGCCGCTCCTGCGCGATCGATTTCAGCTCGCCGCGCACGCGCTCGAGCTTCTTCTCCGCCTCGCGCGGGTTCTGCGCCAGCGCGGAAGCCGCGGCGACGCATCCCGCCAGCAGGGCGGCAAGCCAGGCGGTGCGGCGCGCGCGCGGCATCAGGCGAACAGGCTGCGGCCGCTCATCTCGGCCGGCTGCGGCAAACCCAGCAGGTCCAGCAGCGTGGGCGCCACGTCGCGCAGCGCGCCGCCGCTGCGCAGGGTGGCCGGGCGTTCGCCGACGTAGACCAGCGGTACCGGGCCGACGGTGTGCGCGGTGTGCGGCTGTCCGGTCTCGGGGTCGCGCATCATCTCCAGGTTGCCGTGGTCGGCGGTGATGACGAACGCGCCGCCGGCCTTGCGCACGGCCGCGTCCACTTCGCCGATGGCCTTGTCCACCGCCTGCGCGGCGAGGATGGCGGCGTGCAGGTCGCCGCTGTGGCCGACCATGTCGGGATTGGCGATGTTGCAGACGATGGCGTCGAAGCGGCCGGAGCCGATGGCCTCCACCAGCTTCTCGGTCAGCTCGGGGCAGCTCATCTCCGGCTGCAGGTCGTAGGTGGCGACCTTGGGGCTGGGGATCAGGATGCGCTCCTCGCCGTCGAACACGTCCTCGCGCCCGCCGCTGAAGAAGAACGTCACGTGCGCGTACTTCTCGGTCTCGGCGATGCGCAACTGGGTCAGGCCGGCGTCGGCCAGCAGTTCGCCGAAGGTGTGGCGCAGGTCGTCCGGCGCGAACGCCACCGGTGCTGGCAGCTTGGCGTCGTATTCGGTCAGGCAGACATAGCGCGCCAGCTTCGGCACGCGCGTCTGGAAGCCGTCGAAGGCCGGCGACACGAACGCGGCGGTCAACTGGCGCGCGCGGTCGGCGCGGAAATTCATGAACACCACCGCGTCGCCGTCGGCCATCGGCCGGGCGCCGTCGATGACGGTGGGCAGCACGAACTCGTCGTTCTCGCCGCGCGCGTAGGCGGCTTCCAGCGCGGCCACGCCGCTGGCGGCATGGTGGTCGCTCTTCGCCTCGACGATGGCGTCCCAGGCCAGCCGCAGGCGGTCCCAGCGCTTGTCGCGGTCCATCGCGTAGTAGCGGCCGCTGACCGAGGCGATGTGCGCATTGCCCAGCTTCGCGCACAGGTCCTGCAAGGCGCGCAGGCTGGGCTCGGCCGACTTCGGCGGAGTGTCGCGGCCGTCGAGGAAGGCGTGCACCGCCACCCGCGGCACGCCTTGGCGCTTGGCCAGCTCCAGCATGGCGAAGATGTGCTGTTCATGGCTGTGAACGCCGCCCGGCGACAGCAGGCCGAACACGTGCAGGGTCTTGCCGCCGGCCTTGGCGGCCTCGCAGGCGGCGACCAGTTCGGCGTTGGCGAAGAAGCTGCCGTCCTCGATGGCGGCGTCGATGCGGGTCAGGTCCTGGTAGACGATGCGGCCGGCGCCCAGGTTCATGTGGCCCACTTCCGAATTGCCCATCTGCCCGTCCGGCAGGCCGACGTGGCGGCCTTCGGTGTGGATCAGCGTGTGCGGCGCGGTCGCCAGCAGGCGGCGCCAGTTCGGCAGGTCGGCCTGCGCCAGCGCGTTGTCGGCCGGGTCCTCGCGATGGCCCCAGCCATCCAGGATCAGCAGCACGACGGGCTTGGGACGCTTGGCGGAGGCGGGGGATGCGGACACGGCGGGTTTCCAGTGACTTCAGGCAGGCGACGATTGTAGCGAAGCATGGCCTGATGGCGTCCCGACGCCGGCGCGTCTAAACCTTCCGCCCGCTGGCGGCATCAGACCCGGCAACCACCCCAGAAGGAACCCGACATGAGCCGTACCCGCACCGTCCTGCTGCTGACCCTGGCCCTGGCCGCCGCGCCCGCGCTGGCCCAGCAGGAAATCTCCAAGGTCAACGGCAGCGTCCGCGCCGAGGCCGGGCAAGTCTATGGCGACCTCGACACGGTCAACGGCAGCATCCACATCGGCGCCGGCGCCGTGGCCGAGGACGCCAGCACCGTCAACGGCAGCATCACCGTCGAGGACAAGGCCAAGGCCGACTCGCTGGAAACCGTCAACGGCGCCATCCGCGTCGGCAAGAACGTCGAGATCCGCAACGACATCGAGACGGTCAACGGCAGCGTCTTCGTCGACCGCGGCGGCATCGTCGGCGGCGACATCGAGACCGTCAACGGCGCGATCGGCCTGGTTGCCACCCGCCTGACCGGCAACATCGAGACCGTCAACGGCGACGTCACCGTCGGCGTGGACTCGCACGTGAAGGGCGGCATCAAGGTCGAGAAGCCGCACGGCATCAGCCTGAAGAACCGCCGCGACCCGCGCATCATCATCGGCCCCAACGCCGTGGTCGAAGGCCCGCTGGTGTTCGAGCGCCCGGTCACTCTGTACGTGCACACCAGCGCCAGGACCGGCCCGGTCACCGGCGCCACCGCCAAGCCGTTCAGCACCGACGCCGCCCCGGCCGACTGAGCCCGCGGCGCCCCGCCCCTCCCCCGCCCGCGGGGGAGTCCGGGCGGAAGGCAGGCCGGGCCGGCGCGCGCTCCGCGCAAGGCCCGGCCCGCCGGTTCCCGCTAGAATCCGGATTCCTTTCGTTGAGGAATCCCGATGTCCCGCAAGTTGATGCTGGTGCTTGCCGCCACCGCCGCACTGGCCGCGTGCAAGCAAGAATCCGAGGCGCCGGCCACGCCGGAAGCCGCCACGCCGCCCGCCGCGGCGCACGCCTTCACCGCCGACATCACCGAGGCCGACTTCTCCGACCTGGTGAAGACCCTGTCGTCCGACGAATTCGAGGGCCGCGGCCCCGGCTCGGCCGGCGAGGAGAAGACCGTCGCCTACCTGGAAGCGCAGATGAAGCGCATCGGCCTGCAGCCGGGCAACGGCGACAGCTACTTCCAGGACGTGCCGATGGTGGAGACCACCGCCGACGAAGCGGCCACCACGCTCACGCTGGCCACCGGCGCCGGCGAGCGCACCCTGAAGTTCGGCACCGACTACGTGATCGGCACCCGCACCGGACAGACCGAGATCAAGCTGGACGCCAGCGACCTGGTGTTCGTCGGCTACGGCGTGGACGCGCCGGAGCAGAAGTGGAACGACTACGCCGGCCAGGACTGGAAGGACAAGACGGTCGTCATGTTCGTCAATGACCCGGGTTTCCACAGCAAGGACCCGACCCTGTTCGGCGGCGACCGCATGACCTACTACGGCCGCTGGACCTACAAGTTCGAGGAAGCCGCGCGCAAGGGCGCCGCCGCCGCGCTGATCGTGCACGACACCCCCGGCGCCAGCTACGGCTGGGAGGTGGTGAAGAATTCCTGGGCCGGCCCGCAGTACGACCTGCCCGCCAAGGACGATCCGGAACCGCGCATCCCGCTGCAGGGCTGGCTGAGCGCCGACGCCGCGCGGCAGTTGTTCGCCGACGCCGGCCTGGACCTGGACGCGGCCTACAAGAGCGCCGGCCAGCGCGGCTTCAAGCCGGTGCCGCTGAAGGCCAAGCTGACCGCCACGCTGAAGAGCAGCATCAGCGAGAAGACCTCGCGCAACGTGGTCGGCGTGCTGCCCGGCAGCAGCAAACCCGACGAGGCCGTGCTGTACATGGCCCACTGGGACCACCTGGGCAAGCACGAAGGCGAGCAGGGCGACAACATCTACAACGGCGCGGTGGACAACGCCACCGGCGTGGCCGGCATCCTGGAGATCGCCGAGGCCTTCGCGCACCAGGAGCCGAAGCCCGAGCGTTCCGTCGTGTTCGTGGCGGTGACGCTGGAGGAATCCGGCCTGCTGGGCTCCAAGTACTACGTCGCCCATCCGACCTTCCCGCTAGACAAGATCGCCGGCGTCATCAACCTGGACGCGATGAGCGTGGCCGGCAAATCGCGCGACCTGGTGGTCACCGGCAAGGGCAACTCCGAGCTCGAGGACATGCTGAAGGTCTACGCCGACCAGCAGGGCCGCACCCTCGCCGAGGAAGGCAACCCGGCCGGCGGCTACTACTTCCGCAGCGACCACTTCAACTTCGCCAAGGCCGGCGTGCCGGCGCTGTACGCCAAGGGCGGCAACGACCTGCTGGAAGGCGGCATCGAGGCCGGCAAGGCCGCCAGCGACGAGTACGCCAAGCGCTACCATCAGGCCAGTGACGAGATGCACGAAGGCTGGAAGCTGGACGGCGTGGTGCAGGACCTGCAGGCGCTGTACGGCGTGGGCAAGGACCTGGCCGTGGCCGGCAAGTGGCCCAACTGGTACGAAGGCAACCCCTTCAAGTCCGCGCGCGACAAGATGATGCAGCCGGCGCCCGCGGCGAAGTAAGCCGCGCGTTCCGCAACTGGACGAAGACGGCGCCCTCGGGCGCCGTCTTTTTTTCGCCCTGCGAAAGCAGGCGTGCGGGTCGCGCGTTCGATGACGCCGGAAACTCGATGCTCATCTGTCGGGGAAGGGGGATGACGGGGCATCTGTTCTTGCGACTGCGACTGCGACTGCGATTGCGGTTGCGGAGGTAGAGGTAGAGGGAGGCGAAGGCGAAGGCGGGAAGAAGCTGACAGGGGCAGCCTACGGTCCATGGCCCGGCGGCATTCGCCAGGAAAGCCGGCGGGCGCAGCACCATGGCGAAACACGGCACACCGCCAGCGGAAACCGCGCACACCGCCCATTCGCCCCCCCTACGCCAGCACTGGGCAGCCGTCTCTTCCCGCAAGCATGAAGGCGCAGCCCCCGTAGACGCCCGCCGGCATGCGCACTACCCTCCCGCCATTCCCGGAGGAAACATCCATGTCCATCGCCTACTGGTGCATCCTGGTCACCGCGCTGCTGCCGTATCTGTGGGTCTTCATCGCCAAGCGCTCCGGCGAGCGCTACAACAACCGCAATCCGCGCGCCTGGCTCGCCAAGCAGGAAGGCAACTACAAGGTGCAGCGCGCCAACGCCGCCCACCTCAACGGCTTCGAGGCGTTCCCGGCCTTCGTCGCGGGCGTGCTGATGGCGCAACTGGCCGGCGTGCCGGCGGACACGGTCACGCCGCTGGCGCTGGCCTTCGTCGCCGCCCGCATCCTGCACGGCGTGTTCTACCTGGCCGACAAGCACACGCTGCGCAGCCTGTCCTGGCTGGTCGGCATGCTCTGCGCCATCGCCCTGATGGTGCTGGCGGCGATGCGGGTGGGCTGACGCTTCTTCGGCGCGTCGTGAGTAAATGGGCGAGCGGTTGTGGAGCGGTTGTAGGAGCGACGTAAGTCACGACCGCGGAACCCCGCACGCCCCGGAAACCGGATCCGATCACGATGGACTCCACCGGCAGGCGATTCGCGTCATCCGCTTGATCCACGCGACATCCGCACGCATCGCGGCTCACGGCGTCCTGGTTCTGCGGTCGCGACTTACGTCGCTCCTACAGCCACCCCTGCGGCAGGCGCTCAGCGCAGGTCGTCCTCCCAACCGAACAGGGCGAACGCCTTGCGGAATTCCGCGTCCGGCGGCGCCACCGTTTCGATGCGCTCGCCGCTGACCGGGTGCGGGAACGACAGCCGCACCGCGTGCAGCAGCATGCGGTGCACGCCGCGCATGCGGAAATGGCGGTTGTGGCGGCCGTCGCCGTGGCTGGTGTCGCCGATCAGGTGGTGGAACGCATGCTTCAGGTGCCGGCGGATCTGGCGGAAGCGCCCGGTCTCCGGCCGGCAGCGCAGCAGCCCGTAGCGCGAAGTCTCGAAGCCGGCCGACGGCACCGGCAGTTCGCCCGTCGCCAACCGCGTGAAATGCGTCAGCGCCGGCTTCTTCTCCGGCTTGCCGGGGCCGCCGTCGAGCGGATGGTCCACGCTGAACTCCGGCTCCGGCCAGCCGCGGCACACGGCCAGATAGTCCTTCTCCACTGCGCGCGACATGAACACCTTGCCCAGCGCCGACGCGCTGTCGCGGTCGAACGCCACCAGCAGGCAGCCGCTGGTGGCGCGGTCCAGCCGATGGATCAGGAACACCGGGCGGCCGAACTGCACGCGCAGACGGTCGGCCACGAAGTCGGTTTCGCCGCCGGCCAGCTTGCTGTCGTGCGCCATCACGCCCGCGGGCTTGTCCACCACCGCGATCCATGCATCGGCGTACAGCACCGGCAGCGCGCGCGCATCGGCCATCACCTCACAGGTCTCCATGCCTCTCCGCTTTCCTCGAATCTGCGACACTTGCGGTCCGACGCCTGCGACGGACGCAGGCGGTCCAAGGAGGATCCCGGATGAAATCACCCCGCTTTATTGTCGCACTGGGCCTGGCCGTCGCGCTGGCCCTGGGCTCGCCGGCCGGCGCCCATGCCGACACCGCGCTACCCAAGGGCGTCGTCGCCGGCCCCAGCATCGAGGGCATCAGCGAATACACGCTGCCCAACGGCCTGCGCGTGCTGCTGTTCCCCGACGCCACCAAGCCCACCGTGACCGTCAACCTGGTCTACGGCGTCGGCTCGGTGCACGAGAACTACGGCGAGACCGGCATGGCGCACCTGCTGGAGCACCTGCTGTTCAAGGGCACG
>ERZ761602.3657-NODE-3657-length-21317-cov-10.798655_pt1 | contig 21317 bp, 14 predicted proteins | sample MGYA00512165_ERZ761602 | MGnify/ENA primary metagenome ERZ761602 (study PRJEB28899, sample SAMN02445085) | bioreactor sludge metagenome | biome: EBPR sludge; isolation source: Thorneside wastewater treatment plant | place: Australia: Brisbane, Thorneside...
GGACTGGAAACGGAACTTCACCGTCACCGCGCCAGTCCTCGACTCCACCAAGTCGCGCGACTCGTCATTGCGAGCGCAGCGAAGCAATCCAGGCATTTGATTTTCAGAGCATTTCTGGATTGCCGCGTCGCTTCGCTCCTCGCAATGACGACTTGTTCAGAGGTTCCCTAAGGGGCGCAAAGGGCGCAAAGGGAATCAACAGCCACGACTTGCATGAATGACCCTCGCGCAGGCTGTTTTTGCGTCCTTTGCGCCCCTTTGCGTCCTTTGCGTCCGCAATCACAGACTCGCTACTCGAAACGGATAGAAAGTTAGCAAAGTCAATAGGTTATGACATGTCCGGCGAGAGCGAGCTTGTCGCGAGCTGTCGCCGTCGGAGTTCGCGGCACAAGGTCGCTCCCACGGGGCCGTGCGACCGCTGCATTAGCGCGTTGAACCGCATGCTCGCGCAAGCGCATCATCCGCGCGCAGTCGTGAGCGAGAGGTGCGCATGTCCGAGCCGAATCCCGCAGATGTGCGCCCGTTGTCGACCGCCGTCGCGCATGGGGACGCGCGCCGCAGTCCGGTGGTCAACTGCGTCGCCTACGCGAGCAGCGGCAAGCGGTTGTATGACACCACGCTCGATGAAATCAGCGATGTGCTGGCGCAGCCGGACACGTTCATGTGGCTCGGCCTGCATGAGCCGGACGAGGCGATGTTGCTGAAGATCCAGGAAGAGTTTGCGCTGCACGATCTCGCCATCGAGGATGCCCAGCACGCACACCAGCGGCCGAAGATCGAGGTTTACGACGACTGCCTGTTCATCGTCGTGCACACCTCGCAGTTTGTCGGCGGCAAAGTGCAGTTCGGCGAGACCCATATTTTCCTTGGTCGACGCTTCCTGATCACGGTGCGGCATGGCGCTTCGCTGAGTTATGCGCGTGCGCGCGCCACCTGCGAGCAGACGCCGGAAATGCTCGCATTGGGCCCGAGCTTCGGGCTCTACGCGGTGCTCGATTTCATCGTCGACAACTACTTCCCGATCGTCAGCAGCTTCGAGGCCGAACTCAAGGAACTGGAGCAGCGCATCTTCAACGAGCGCTTCGACCGCGACACCATCGAGCGCCTGTATTACCTCAAGCGCGAACTGGTGACCTTGCGCCTGGCAGTCACGCCGATGCACGACATCCTGAACCAGCTCAAGCGCTTTTTCCCGGCGCTCATCCACGAAGAGGTGCGCTTGTACTTCCGTGACGTGTTCGACCACGCCGTGCGCATGAGCGAGGCCACCAGCACCCTCGGCGAGATGATATCGGCGGCGCTGCAGGTCAATCTGGCGATGGTTTCGGTGGGCCAGAACGAGGTCACCAAACGACTCGCCGGCTGGGCCGCGATACTGGCGATCCCGACGACCGTGGGCGCCATCTACGGCATGAACTTCAAGTTCATGCCGGAACTCGAATGGCACTACGGTTACCAGATCACCCTCGGAGTAACCGTGTTGCTGTGCCTGGGCCTCTACCTGCGGCTGAAAAAGGCGGGCTGGCTGTGATCGCGCACGATGCGTTGCAGGTGCGCGTCGCAACACTCGCGGATGGCGCCGCGCTGGCGCACCTGTTGGGCGAGATGGGTTACCCGGTCGAGCAGGCGGGTACCGAGCTGCGCCTGCAGGCGCTGATCGCCGATCCGCGAAACCACGTGGTACTGGTGGCGACCGTGGGCATTCGCGTCGGCGGCGTGATCGTCGGCCAGTTGATCCCGATGCTGCAGCAAGAACATCCACTCGGGCGGATCACCGCGCTGGCGGTCGACGAGGAGCAGCGTGGACTGGGCGTCGGCAAGCGCCTGGTGACCGCGGTCGAGCGCTGGTTTGCCGATCGCGGCGTCGGTCGCATCGAGATCACCAGTGCGGAACATCGCACCGATGCCCATCGATTCCTGCGCGGGCTGGGATTCCGCGAGAAACGCATGCGCCTGGTCAAGGATCGGCATTGAGCATTCACCGGTCAGAAACGCCGGTCGACGTAGCTTGCGCAGTCCGCAACTGCACAAGCTGATGCACGGCATGAAGACAGCATTGATCACCGGGGCGAGCGGCGGCGTCGCTGCTGCACTGACCCGACGTTTGCGCGCGCAGGGCTGGCGCATGGTGCTGGTCAGTCGCGACGTGACGCGTTTCGACACCGAGCACGACGACGTCGCCGTACAGGCGGATGTGTCGACCCCCGGGGGCGCCGAGGCGGCTTTTGCGCTTGCCGCAGAGCGCATCGGCAACGTGCCCGATGCGGTGGTCAACTGCGCCGGCAACACCTTGATCGCGCCGCTCGGCCGGGTCACCGCCGAAGCCTTCCGCAACTGCATGGCAGCGAATGTCGACACCGCGTTCTTTACCGTGCAGGCCTACACCAAGGCCTTGCTGGCGGCGAAGCGGAGCGGCGATATCGTGCTGTTCAGCTCGGTGGTCGCCGGCATGGGGGTCAGCAACCACACGGCGATCGCCACCGCCAAGGGTGCCATCGAAGCGCTGGTACGTTCGATCGCCGCAGACTTTTCGCATCAGGGCATTCGCATCAATGCGGTGGCGCCCGGATTGATGCGCTCGCCGATGACCGAAAAGATGCTGCTCAACGAGCGCAGTCAGCAGAACATCGCCGCGCAGTATCCGCTGGGCCGTTACGGCGATGCGGCCGACGGGGCGGCAGTGGCGGCGTGGCTGCTGAGCCCGGATGCGCGCTGGATCACCGGCGAAGTGATTCACCTCGACGGTGGTTTCAGCGCCGTGCGACCGCTGGTTCGTGGGGTGGAGAGCTGATGTCGTTTGCCCTGGTCTGGTTCCGTCGCGACCTGCGGCTCGCCGACAACCCGGCGTTGTTGGCAGCCTTGCGGGCTGGTCATGTGCCGCTACCGGTCTACGTGCATGCGCCGGACGAAGAAGCGCCCTGGCAGCCCGGCGCAGCGACACTCTGGTGGCTGCACCACAGCCTGGCCGCGCTCGATGCAGAACTGCGCGCGATCGGCAGTTCGCTGGTGCTGGGTGCCGGCGAATCGCTGGCCGAACTGACTCGACTGGTCGACGCCACCGGCGCCAGTGCGGTCTACTGGAATCGCTTGTACGACCCGTTGCTGACCCGCCGCGACAGCCGGATCAAGGAGGCGCTGCGCCAGCGCGGAGTCGTCGTCGAAAGCCACGCGGCGCACCTGGTCGCCGAACCCTGGGAGATTCGCAACGGCAGCGGCGATCCCTACCGCGTGTTCACGCCGTTCTGGCGCACGCTGCAGCAGCGTCTGCCGCTGCCCGAGCCGCTGCCGGTACCCACGTCGCTGCCGTCTCACGCAGTAACCGGCTGCCCGCTGGCCGACCTTCGTTTGCTGCCGACGATCAACTGGGACCAGGGATTCCATCCGCACTGGACGCCTGGCGCCGCGGGCGCACAGGATGCGCTGGAGCGGTTCGCGCAGGCCGCCATCGAGGGCTACTCCGGCGAGCGCGACCGGCCCGATCGGGCTGGCACTTCGCGCTTGTCGCCGCACCTGCATTTTGGCGAAATCAGCCCGCGCCAGGTCAGTTGGCGCCTGTTGCGCAACGCCACGCCCGCAAGGCGCGAACTGGCCGAGCCGTACCTGCGCCAGCTCGGCTGGCGCGATTTTGGCCATCATCTGCTGTATCACTTTCCGCATACCAGCGAAGCGCCGCTGCAGAGCAGCTTCGCGGCGTTCGACTGGGCCGAAGTCGATGATTCCAGGCTGCGCGCATGGCAGCGCGGGCGCACTGGCATCCCGATCGTCGATGCCGGCATGCGCGAGCTGTGGACCACCGGCTGGATGCACAACCGGGTGCGCATGATCGTCGCCAGCCTGCTGACCAAGAACCTGCGCTATCACTGGCTGCACGGCGCGCGCTGGTTCTGGGATACCCTGGTTGACGCCGATCTCGCCAACAACACCCAGGGCTGGCAATGGACCGCCGGCAGCGGCGCCGACGCCGCACCGTACTTCCGCATCTTCAATCCGATCGCCCAGGGCGAGCGCTTCGATCCGCTCGGCGCCTACGTCCGGCAGCACGTTCCGGAGCTCGCGCACCTGTCCGCCGAACACATCCACCAGCCGTGGGCCGTGGGCGGCGTGCGCGGCTACCCAAGGCCGATCGTGGATCTTAAGCAAAGTCGCGAAGCCGCGCTGGCGGCATACAAGGAGCTGCGCCAGGGGGCGTAGTTGCAGCACTTGTGGGTCCAGACTTGCCTGGTCCGCGCTCTTGTGGGTCCAGACTTGTCTGGACGCATCTGGCTCCGGTCTGGCAAGAGCGTCCTGACAAGTCTGGACTCACCAAAGCCCGCTTCCCGGAGCGACTCGGCGGCAGCGCCCGCTCGCTCTTGGTGGGTCCGGACTTGTCCCGACGCTTTTGGCCCGAGTCAGGGAGAGCGTCCAGACAAGTCTGGACCCACCAAAGCTCGCTTCTTGCTCCGGTCTGGCAAGAGCGTCCAGACAAGTCTGGACCCACCAAAGCCCGCTTCCCGGAGCGACTCGGCGGCAGCGCCCGCTCGCTCTTGGTGGGTCCGGACTTGTCCCGACGCTTTTGGCCCGAGTCAGGGAGAGCGTCCAGACAAGTCTGGACCCACCAAAGCTCGCTTCTTGCTCCGGTCTGGCAAGAGCGTCCAGACAAAACTGGACTCACCAAAGCCCGTGCCTGCAAGCCGTTCCCCGTGCCCGGCTCTACCCGGCGACCAGCCGCAGGAAATCCGGACTCACCGCCAGGCGGATCGCATCCAGCCGCACGCGCGCCTGTGGCAGTGCGGCGCGCAGGGCCTCAAGCTGTTGCGCGAGCACGTCGATCTCGCTGTCGCGCACGCTCGGGTTGACCCGCTTGAGCGCCGACAGGCGTTCCAGTTCGCCACCGAGTTCCTTGGCGAGGCGTTCGCCGGCCGCGGCGATGAGCCCTTGCGCATCGGCGGTGGCGCGCTCCTCGGCGGCCTTCTTCATCGGCGGTACCAACGCGCTCAGGATCGGGCGGAACTTGGCGAGGTCGACCGGTTTGTCGTCGGATCGGGTCATCGCCTGTGGCGTCGGCGCGTAATCGCGGGGCGCCAGCTTGGAATCGACGGTGATCGTGATCGGTTGCGGCGGCAGATAGCGTTCGACATCGAGACTGCGGTCGGCGATGCACTCGAGCAGGAACACGCCGGTGATCCATGCCGAGCGCGGCGGCAGCGTCGGGTCGACCAGAAACGCGGCGTTGCCGGTTTCGCCACTGATCAGAAGTTCGACCGCGCCGACCACCAGCGGATGATCCTGGCGCAACAGCGGCAGGTCCTCGCGCGACAGCGCAACCTCACGGTCGAAAGTCGCAGTGAGCGGACCTTCGCCGGGCCACGGGAAGTCCTCGGTGGAGAGGTATTCGGGGTCGAGCCGGTGGTTGCGACCACCGAGTTCCTCGGTCTCGATGCCGTACTGTTCGAGCAGGCGAAGCACGAAATCATCGTCGTCGCGACGCGCGTCGCTGGCCGCGAGTGCGCTTTTCAGCATCACGCCGCGGTCGCCATGGCGCGTGGCCAGTTCCAGCAATCGATCGCGCCCCTCGGCAATGGTCTTGCTCAGGGTCTGATGCGCCAGCCGGGTTTCTTCGATCAAGGCGCGGAGCGGTGCGCCGGCGGTGTCCTCGCCATCGGCGTGCGCCAGTGCCAGTTCGATTACGCGCTCGCCGAAGCGCTTGAACAGTTCGCGGCCATCGGCCGGACTGCTGCGCAACGCATCCAGCGCGTCGGCGTACCAACGCGCCAGCGCTTCCTGTGCGGTTCCCGGCAGCACCGCGTGGTGCAACTCGACATCGGCAGTCTGGCCGATGCGGTCGAGACGGCCGATGCGTTGTTCCAGCAGGTCCGGGTCCGCCGGAAGGTCCCACAGCACCAGGTGATGGGCGAACTGGAAGTTGCGGCCTTCGGAGCCGATTTCGGAGCACAGCAACACGCGCGCACCATCCTGCTGGGCGAAATAGGCGGCGTTGCGATCGCGCTGCGCCAGGCTCAGGCCCTCGTGAAAGCGCGCGACGCGGGCGCCGCTCTTCAGGCGCAACGCGGCCTCCAGCAGTTCCACCTTGGCTCGCGTACGGCAGATCAGCAGCAACTTGGCCGGCGCCAGTTGTTCGATCAAGGTCGTGAGCCATTGCAGGCGTGGATCGCGCGTCAGCGCCAGGACCGCGGGAGGAACGCTCTCGGCGGCGTCCGCTTCAGCCAATGGCAGCATGGTCGGTGCGGCGCGCGGTGCGCGCAATCCGACATCCGATTCGAATTCTTCGCGCAAGCCCGCCAGATAGCTGTCCTGATCCTCGTGCGGCAGATGCAAGGTGTCGATGTGCACCACGCGATTGGGGAAGCCGCCAACGCTGGCGCGGCGATTGCGGAACATCACGCGCCCGGTGCCGTGGCGATCGATCAGCGCGCCGAGCAGACGCTGACGCGACAATCCGTCGCTGTGCGGGCTGATCAACGGCAGCAATTCGGCCTCGTCGCTGAGCACGCTGCGCAGTGCCTTCAGCGTCTTCGCGTCGATCTTGTCGTCGCCGAGCAGCACATCGGCCAGCTTCGAGATCGAGCTGTAGGTCTGCGCCTCTTTCTCGAAGTGCGCAAGGTTGTTGTAACGCGCCGGATCGAGCAGGCGCAGTCGCGCGAAGTGGCCACTGCGGCCCAGTTGCTCGGGCGTCGCCGTCAGCAGCACCACGCTGGCGCTCTTCAGCGCCAATTGCTCGGCCAGCGCGTATTCCGGGCTGGTCTCTTCCGGCGACCAGGCCAGATGGTGGGCTTCGTCGACCACCATCAGGTCCCAGCCGGCGTCGACGATCTGCCGCGCGCGTTTGGCGTTGCCGGTCAGGAACCCGAGGTCGCTGAGAATGAACTGTTCGTCCTCGAACGGATTGCTGCCGCTGTCCGACTGCTCGATCGAATCGGCGCGCTCGGCATCGAAAATCGAGAAACGCAGGTTGAAACGCCGCAGCAGTTCGACGAACCACTGGTACATCAGTGCCTCGGGCACCAGCACCAGCACACGCTGGGCGCGCCCGCTGGCGATCATCCGCGACAGGATCAGGCCCGCCTCGATGGTCTTGCCCAGGCCCACTTCGTCGGCCAGCAGTACCCGCGGCTGCGGCTGCGACAGTGCCGCTTCGACCACCGCAAGCTGGTGCGGCAACAGCGACACTCGTGCACTGTTGATGCCCCAGGCCGGCGCGGAGCGCGCCTGCGCGCGGCGCGCGAGCGCCTCGCAGCGGATCGCAAAGCGCACATTGGTGTCGACGCGCCCGGCGGTCAGGCGCTCATCGGCAGCACTTGCTGCCTGCACGTCGTCGAGTTGCGGTTCGCCGATCCACTGACCGTTGCACAGGTAGAACAGCAGTCCATCGCGGTCCTCGATGGCTTCCACCGTGTGCAACGTGCCCTCGGTGCTGATCTGGTCGCCGACGCGAAACTCTGCCCGCGACAGCGGCGCGCTGGTCAGCGCATAACGCCGCAGCATGCCGGCTTTGGTAAACAACAGGTCCAGCGCGCGGCTGTCGACTTTCTTGATCGTGCCGAGCCCGAGTTCGGGTTCGGCCGTGGAGTACCAGCGCTGGCCGGGGACTAAACGAAAGGTCATTGGTGATGAGTAGTCGTTATAGGAGCGAGATGGCTACACCGCGATCAGGACTTGGTCCCGCCGTTGTAGGAGCGACGTGTACGTCGCGACCCGCGTGGTCGGCGCCCACAAAGGGCGCGCAACGTGATTGCATCACCGGTCGCGACGTACACGTCGCTCCTACAAAGTCGATCCGGAAAACCGATGACGCTCCATTATCGGCCTATTGCAGCGCCTGTGCTTCAGCGGGCGTCTCCGCCTCGACCTGATCCACCCGCACGATCACCCCGAGCGCCGGGTGGTCGAGGTAGTGCAGTTCGCCGTAACTCATGATCCGCTTGCTGTTGAGCCGGAAGCGCTGCTCGCCCGCCGGCCGACCTGCGCTGTCGCGGGTGGCCACGCGCAGCAAGGCATCGACATGCGCCTCGACGCCGCGGCCAAAGCGCAGGCTGATGTCGCCATCGAGTTCCGGCAGCTCGGTCGCCAGGGTGCCGCGTTCCGGGTCGCTGCTGCGAATGCTTTCGCGACCGCGCAGGCGCACGGCGCGCGTGCTGCCGGCGTCCTGCTGCCAGCCGACATGGACCAATGCGCGGGTTCGCGCGTGGCGGGCGAGGGCGCCGTTGGCACCGCCGAGCTTGAGCGCCTCAGGCGGCAGCGACGAATACAGCGCGCCACCGTCGCCGAGCAACATCCCCGAATAGTTGGGCTCGGAGTCCCCCGGTGCCAGCGCCGAGCCGGTTTCGGGGTTGTTGTAGGCGAAGACCAGGACTTCGACCTGGATGCGCCCGGATTGTGCCTGTGCATGGGTGACGGTGAACAACGACAGTGCGGTCAGCAGTACCCAAAAGAAGAGGCGGGGCTGGGGGCTGGGGGCTGGGGCGAATTTGCGGCTAACGGGGAGTTGTCTCAACTCTGCGCGAACAGAAGCCCCAAGACGGGCCGCGCACTTCGTCAGCGCGCCCCAGCCCCCAGCCCCCAGCCCCGCATTTGCTTTCTCTACGCTCATCCCCGTCCTCCCAGCACACCCAACAACTCCGTCGCCACCTTGACCCGCTCTTCCGGCGTATTCATCTCACGCTTCAACTTTAGCTTGTCCTGACCCTCGAAGGCGTAACGCTTCGGCTCACGTTGCACCAGTCGGATCACGGTCATTGGTTCGACCCTGGTCTTCGGGGCGAACAGCACGCGGCCGCCGTTCGGTCCGAGTTCCAGCTTGCGGATGCCCAAGGCTTGGGCGCGTTGTTTCAACTTGCTGATCGCAAACAGGTTCTTCGCCGGATCCGGCAGCAGGCCGAAGCGGTCGATCATTTCGACCTGCAACTCGTCCAGCGCATCCTCGTCGCGTGCCCCGGCAATGCGTTTGTACAGCACCAGTCGCGCGTGCACGTCGGGCAGATAGTCGTCGGGAATCAACGCCGGCATGCCAAGCTGGATCTCGACACCGCGTTCGGACAGGCTGGCCGGATCGTCGGGGATGCGACCTTCCTTCACCGCGCGTACCGCACGCTCGAGCATTTCCGTGTACAGCGTGAAACCGACCGCCTCGATTTCGCCGGACTGGCCTTCGCCGAGCAGCTCGCCGGCGCCGCGGATCTCCAGATCGTGGGTGGACAGCGTGAATCCGGCGCCGAGTTCCTCCAGCGAAGCGATCGCATCGAGGCGCTTTTGCGCATCGGCGGTGATCGACTTCTTGTGCGGCACCACCAGATAGGCAAAAGCGCGGTGGTGCGAGCGCCCGACGCGGCCGCGCAACTGATGCAACTGCGACAGGCCGAAGCGGTCGGCACGGTTGATGATGATGGTGTTGGCGGTCGGCACGTCGATGCCGCTTTCGATGATCGTGCTGCACACCAGCACGTTGAATCGCTGGCGGTAAAAATCCAGCATCACCGATTCCAGTTCGCGCTCGGGCATCTGGCCGTGGGCGATGCGGATGCGCGCCTGCGGGATCAGCGCTTCCAGCTCGTGCGCCATCTTCTCGATGCTCTCGACCTCGTTGTGCAGGAAATACACTTGGCCGCCGCGGCCGAGTTCGCGCTCGAAGGCTTCGCGCAGCAACACCGGATCCCACTGCGCGATGAAGGTCTTGACCGCGAGGCGGTGCTGCGGCGGGGTGGCGATGATCGACAAATCGCGCAGTCCGGTCAGCGCCATGTTCAACGTGCGCGGGATCGGCGTGGCGGTCAGCGTCAGCAGCGCGACCTCGGCGCGCAGCTTCTTCAGCTGCTCTTTCTGGCGCACGCCGAAGCGCTGCTCCTCGTCGACGATGACCAGGCCGAGGTCCTTGAAATGCACATCGTCGGAGATCAGCCGGTGGGTGCCGACCATCACGTCGACCTTGCCGTCGGCCAATTCCTTCAGCGCTTCCTTGGTCTCCTTGGCCGACTTGAATCGCGACAGCACCTCGACGCGGATCGGCCAGTCGGCGAAGCGGTCGGCGAAGTTGCGGTAATGCTGTTCGGCGAGCAAGGTCGTCGGCACCAGCACTGCGACCTGGCGACCGGCCTGCGCGGTGACGAAAGCGGCGCGCAGGGCGACCTCGGTCTTGCCGAAGCCAACGTCGCCGCAGACCACGCGGTCCATCGGTTCGGCCTTGACCAGGTCGCCGAGTACCGCTTCGATCGCCGACATCTGGTCCGGGGTTTCCTCGAACGGAAAACCGGCGGCGAACTGCTCGTAAAGCCCACGATCGATCTCGATCGGCTCGGCCACGCGAGCGCGGCGCTTGGCGTACAGCTCCAGCAGTTCGGCGGCGACGTCGCGCACCTTCTCGGCGGCGCGTTTCTTGGCTTTTTCCCAGGCATCGCTGCCGAGCGAATGCAGCGGCGCGTGTTCCGGTGCGCCACCCGTGTAACGCGAAATCAGGTCGAGGCCCGACACCGGTACGTAGAGCTTGTCGCCGCCGGCGTACTCGATGGTCAGGAACTCGCCGGGCGCGCCGCCGATGTCGAGCATGATCAGGCCGCGATAACGACCGACGCCGTGGTCGTGGTGCACCACCGGCGCGCCTTCGGACAATTCGCCGAGGTCGCGGATGATCGATTCCGGATCGCGCTCCGACTTGCGACGGCGCCGTTCCTGGCGCGCGCGCTCGCCATACAGCTGGCGCTCGGTCAGCACGGTCAGCGCCGGGTCGCTGAGCGCGAAGCCATCCGACAGTGTCGCCACTGCGACCGCCCAGCGCAGGTCGCCAGCGCGGAACGCCTCCCAGTTGTCGACCGTTTGCGGTCGGATGTTGGTGCTCGACAGCAGTTCGATCAGTGCCTCGCGGCGCCCGGGCGAATCCGCCGCCAGCAATACGCGGCCCGGATAAACGGCGAGGAAGGCCTTCAATTCGGTCGCCGGTTCTTCACCCTTGCGCAGCACGGGAAGCGTCGGCGACGGCATCGAGCCGGTATCGATCGCATCCTCGTGCGCGCCGATAAGCACCCGTTCGCGCCGGTTCAGGCGCTCGCGCAGATCGTCCGGCGGCAGGTACAGCTCGCCTGGCGGCAGCAGCGGGCGCTCCAGATCGTGGCAACGCTGGGTGTAGCGTTCGCTGGTCGCGGCAAAGAACTGCTCGGCGGCCGCGATCGCACTGTCTTCCAGCACCAGCAGCGAGTCCTTCGGCAGATAGTCGAACAGTGTCGCCGTGGCCTCGAAGAACAGCGGCAGGTAGTACTCGATGCCGGACGGCGCGCTGCCGTTCTTCAGGTCCTGGTACAGCGCCGAGCGCCGCACGTCGAGGTCGAAGCGCTCGCGGATGGCCTCGCGCACGCGGCGCTGATCGGGTTCGTCGAAGGGGAACTCGCGCGCCGGAAGTAACTGGATACTCTCCACCGCTGCGGACGAACGCTGCGTTTCAGGATCGAAGGCACGCAGCGTGTCGATCTCGTCGTCGAGCAGTTCGATGCGGTAGGGCACCGAGGATCCCGCGGGGTAAAGGTCGAGCAGGCTGCCGCGGATGGCGAAGTCGCCGGGTTCGATGACCTGGCCGACGCGTCGGTAACCGGCTTGTTCCAGCCGCCCGGCCTCGCGTTCCAGATCGAGGCGGTCGCCGCGTTTGAGCATCAGCACGCGATCGCCGATGTAACGCGTCGGCGGCAGCCGCTGCATCAGCGTCGAGATCGGCACCACCAGCACGCCCCGGGTCACCGAGGGCAGGCGGTACAGCGTGGCGATGCGCTGCGAAACGATATCCGGATGCGGCGAAAACAGATCGTACGGCAGCGTTTCCCAGTCCGGGAAATGCAGCACCGGCACGCCCGGCTCGATCAGCGCCGTCAGATCCGCTTCCAGCGCGTGCGCACTCGATGAGTCGCGCGCCACCGCAACCACCACGCGGCCGGACTGACGCGCCGTTTCGGTCAGCGCCAGCGCATGCGCGGCGCCGTGCAGCGGCCGCCAACGCTTCCACAGCATCGGCGCCTTGGGCAGGGGCAGGGACAACAAATTCGACATCGACTTGCGCGCAGCACCATCAGGGGCGGGCGAGGATAGCAGCGTGCCTGCCTTCAGGCGGCTCAGGCAGCGATGGATCGGCCGCGACGTCCACCGATGACCCTCTTCTTGCGGTCGCTTTGGTGGCAGGCGTCAACTAACGTATAATTACGAACGTACTTACGCGGGAGAGTCTGCATGTTGACGTTGAAGATCACCCAGGTCGGCAATTCGCTTGGCGTGGTGTTGCCCAAGGAGCTGCTGGCGCAGCTCAAGGTGGGCAAGGGCGACCAATTGTTCCTGACCGAGGGTCCTGAGGGCTGGCGGGTACGCGCCTACGATCCGGCACTGAGCGAGCAGATCGATGCCGCGCGCGAAATCATGCGACGTCGCCGATCAGTTCTGCATGAACTGGCAAAGTGAACACCTGGATTTTCATCGACCCGCGGATCGTCTCTGCCATTCATGATGAGCAGTTGGCAGAGCATGGCGGGGGCTCGGGGATACGAGACGCCGGCTTGCTGGAGTCGGCCATCAGTCGCCCCGAGAATCGGGCCGCTTATGGTGATCCAGATATTGCAGAATTGGCGGCAGCATATGCATACGGCATCGCCCGCAAGCATCCGTTCATCGATGGAAACAAGCGTACAGCGTTTGTCTGCGCCGAACTTTTTCTCGAGTTGAACGGATGGGTGCTGACTGCGGACGACGTGCAGTGCGTGCTGACCATGCTGGCCCTCGCTGCCGGCGAACTCGACGAGGCCGGCTACGCCGCATGGTTGCGCGCGAATATCGTGCGGCGCGTACGTCAAGGAAGTCCTGAATAAGTCCTCATTCCGGGATCCCTTTCCCGGCCCTGAGATGCTCCCGGACCAAGAAACACGTCTGCTGGACGTAGGCCGCGTGTGCGCGGCTTCATCGCGCTCACCGGCGCATTTGTCGTGGATCAGACGGTGCCGGTGAGCCGCTGCGCGGCACACTCGGCCTACGCCTGTTGGTTCATGCTGGATCGCCGACTTGCCGTCGGCGCTCTGGCTCTTGGTCAGCCGGCTTTTTCGCTCGCAATCCAGCCGTCGATGCGCGCTTCGAACTGCGTCAGAGGCATGTCGCCGCCGGTCAACACGAAATCGTGGAAGCGCGCCAGCGAGAACTGGTCGCCCAGCGCCGACTTGGCGCGTTCGCGTAGTTCCAGGATTTTGTTCATGCCGACCTTGTACGCCAGCGCCTGGCCGGGGTTGACCAGATAGCGTTCGATCTCGGCGACCACGTCGGTTTCCGGCATGCCGGTCTTCTCCAGCATGTATTCGATCGCCTGCTCGCGAGTCCAGCGTTTGGCGTGCAGGCCGGTATCGACCACCAGGCGCACCGCGCGGAACATCTCGGCCTGCAGGCGGCCGAGGTTGTCGAGCGAGTCCTTCTGGAAGCCCATCTCCCACGCCAACCGCTCGGTGTACAGCGCCCAGCCTTCGGAAAAGGCGGTGAACGGCAGCACCTTGCGGAACATCGGCACGCCGGTGAGCTCCTGCTGGATCGTGGTCTGGAAATGATGGCCGGGAATCGCCTCGTGATAAGCCAGCGTGCGCATGCCGAAGCGCGCGATTTCCGCGGTGTTGCGCAGGTTGATGTAGAAGATGCCCGGACGCGAGCCATCGAAAGCCGGCGGGTTGTAGTAGGCGCCCGGCGCGGTCTTTTCGCGGAACTCGGGTACGCGCTCGACCTTGACGCCGGCCTTGGGGCGCACGTTGAAGGTGTCGCCGAGGCCGGCGTCGATCTCGTCGATGATGGTCTGGAAGTCGGCGATGATCTGCGCACGGCCTTCATCGGTGTCCGGATAAAGCTGCTCGGGGCGCTTCGAAATCTGGTCCACGCGCGCGCCGACAGTGCCCTCGGCCAGACCCTGCGCGACCAGTATCTCGTTCATTTCGGCTTCGATGCGCGCCACCTCGGACAGTCCGAGTTGATGCACCTGCTCCGACGTCATGTCGGTGGTGGTGTGCTGGCGCACCGCGTAGTTGTAGAAAGCTTCGCCCTCGGGCAGCGCCCAGACGCCGTTGTTGCCGCTGGCCTTGGGCTGCAACTGCTCGTAGTAGGCGATGAACGACGCATAGGCCGGGTACACGTGCGCAGCGATTGCGGCATCGACCTCGCCAAGCAGGCGCTCGCGCACCGCCGGCTGCATCGACTCGGCCGGAATCTTGTCGAGCTTTTCGACGAAACTGGTGTACAGGATGTTTTCCTTCGCCGGCGCAGCGACGAAGCGGCGCATCTCGTCGAGCACCTTCTCGATGACGAAAGTCGGCGGAATGATGCCGGCGTTTTCGCGCGCCTTGAGGCCTTCCATGGTCTGCTCGAACTTGCGCGGAAACTTGCTCAGGCGCGCGATGTAGTCCTCGCCTTCCACTTCGCTCTTGACCTGATGCTGCGTCGCCATGAAGGTCGGCATGCCGTTCTGCAGGCCGAACAGCTGGTTCAGCGGGTAGTTGTGGAAACGGAAGCGATCGCCTTCCTGCTGCATTCCGAGGAAATAATCGAGCATGTCGTACGACACCTGGGTGTCGGCGTCCAGCGCGCTGCGGTCGTAGCTGCGCAGCGTGGCGAGGTCGTTCTTCAGCTTCTCGCGCATCTCGTCTTCGAAAGCCAGCGAGGCGTCGGCGAGGTCGTCGTTGTACCAGTTCATCCACGCCGGCAGGATGCGCATGCCGGACATCATCTCGGGATTCTTGAACAGGTACTCGGCGAACACGCGGTCGAAGAAGATGCGAATGTGCAGCGGCTTGAACCAGATCGAGTGGGCGATGAACAGCGTCACCAGCAGCGTCAGGATCAGAGCCAGTCGCAGGCTCCAGCGAAAGGCGGTGCGCATGGTCGGGTCTCGAAGTCGCGAAGGCCGGCACGATAGCAGAGGCAGCAAGCGCGGCCATGTGCGGCAAGTAGGGGGCTGTTTTTTGTCCGCAAAGGACGCAAAGGACGCAAAGAGAGCAACGACTGAGAAGAGACTTCTCGGACGACGCGCCATTCGCCGACGATTCCTGCCTCCTGCCTCCTGCCTCCTGCCTCCTGCCTCCTGCCTCCTGCCTCCTGCCTTCCTTTGCGTCCTTTGCGGACAAAATTTCTATTCCGCAGTAGGTCACGTTGCCTGCGCAGCAGGCTACGTGACGCTGCCCATTGTCACGTAGCCTGCTGCGCAGGCAACGTGACCTACATAAAAAATGCGCGACAATGCCGCTCCCACACGTGGATCGGGCGAGGGCAGTCAGTCCTCAGCCACCCACGCGCACAAAACCCTTGGTCAGGTTTTCCTGCAGCAACTGCTCCGCAAGCGCCTGTGCGCGAGCTTCCGTGGCGGCGACATCCAGCGTGACCTTGAGCGGCTCGGCGCGCCGCGCGGAATAGTCGGTCCAATAGAGCAGCCACGGAAAGGGCAGGTCGCCGGCCTTGTGCACCACCACCAGCTTGCGCAGCATTTCGCCTTTGGCGTAGACCTCACGGCGCACGATGCGGGTTTCGTTGACGCTGGCGGTTGGTGCCGGTCGATCGCCGCTGGCGCCGACCTGTTCGATGCGCGCGCCGCCGCTCTTCCATTCCTTGTCTTCGCGCAGGCATTCGAAGCGCGCGAAGGTGAGCCGCGGACACGGCGTCAGCCCGAGGAATCGCCAGCCGCCGGCGGTCTCGTCCCAGGCGATCATCTGCGTACGCTGTTCGCGACCGCCCTCGGCGACCACCAGGTCCTCGCCGTGCACTTCGGCGATCAGCTTCGGGCGCACGAACTGCACGGGGCGGCCGGACGAATCGGTCATCGGCAATGGCGCGTCGACCTTGAGCGGACGCAGCCGATCGAGCAGGGCGACACGCTCGGTATCGGTCAGACCGGAGCCGACGCGGACGAAGGTCTGCACAAAGGACTCGGGGCCGGCGCCGGCGTACACCAGACCGGTCAGCAGCGAGGTGACGCCGTACTGGCCTTCGAACTCGCCCTCGATGAAGCCCATGATCAGCGCGTCGACCGTGCGGTGCGGCTTCACCTTGAAACACTCGGCGCGGTTGAGCCGACGCAGGACCACGCCTTCGCCACCGGATTCCACCGCGGTCGCGAACAACGCGGGCACTTCGCGCTCGGCCGCCACTTCGGCCGCTTGCGCGTGCACCGACTGCGACTCGTCGGTGCCGCCAATGTCGCGCAGCCAGGCCAACGTGGTGCCAAAGTCGGCCTGCTGGCCGCGCAGGTCGCGGCCGTCGACCATCACCGCGTCGAGCAGTGCCAGCTTGAGGCGCGCAATGTCGGCGTCGCTGCCACTGAAGGACAGCCGGATCACGTCCGCCACGCCCGTGCGCCGACCGCCATCGTCCGCGCCAGTGTCGAGATACAGTTCGCAGCGAAGCAATGTGCGTTTGACACCCGCCGCCGCCAATCGCGCAGCCAGTGCGTCCAACGCCGGAAGACCGACGCGCACGCGGCCACCGGGGGCGGAAAAGGCGAATGCGTCCTGGCCCTGCTCCCAGTACACGAACACGCCTTCGCCATCGTATTTGTGCGCGACCAGCACCGGATCGTTGCCGGCGAAGCGTTGCGCCAGTTCCGCCGGCGACAGCGCGTTTATCTTGCGCATCACCGAGTTTTCGAACTCGGTGGCGATCGCCATCAGCACGTGATCGGTGACCGCGCCGCCGGTGGCGATGCCGTAGCGGCCGCGCATGGCCAGTTTGCTGCGGTCGATCATGGGCTTGCCTCCGGCGTTTCTGGCAGCTTGAGTTCCTGGTCCGAGAGCAACAGGACCAGTTTGTAGCGATCGCCGTCGACCTCGCCGTGCAGGAAGGCGCGGTAAGCTGTTCCGGCCTCGCGAATCACCAGCGGCAAATTGCCCTTGGGCCCGGCGCCCAGTACGGCGACCTCGCCCTTGGCCGCGAGATCGCGCGCCAGGTCGCGCAGGAACTCGAAGGTCAGGCCGTCGACATGCGCCACTTGCAGCATCTGCTTGAAGGCGAATGCGGCCAGCGCCTCGGCCATCGGCAGGCGCTTGCCCAGGCGAATCGGATGCAACTCGTTCAGATTGCTGTGGCGCACCAGATGCGGTCGGCGCGCTTTCTCCTGCCCCAGCGCATCGTAGACCACGTCGGTGTCGGCAAAATCGCCGATCGGGCGCGGTTCGGGCGCGTCTGGATCGAACCATGCGGGGCTGGTCGAGTCGGCTTCGATTTCGCTGCCGGCCAGTTCCAGATCCAGTTCCGGATCGCCGGCGACCAGCGCATCGAAAGTCAGATCCGGCGGCTTACGACGTATGCCACTGATCAGCCGGTGGCTGGCGATTTCGCCGACCCGGGTCACATTGTGCAGCGCCGGCCGCGGGCGGTCGGCGGGCAGGCCATGCAACGCGACGCGCGCGCTGCGTCCGGCGTATTCGAGGTGCAGAGTTATTGCCATTGACGATCCTCAGTGTGCGCGTGTCGGCGCATCAACAATTGGAGGGCGAGAGGGCGAGAGGGCGAGAAGGCACGCCAAAGCAAATCGGAACGAAAGTGAGATCTTGCGTGCCCTCGTGCCCTCGTGCCCTCATCCCTAGATCATCGAGAAATCGAGTTCATCGGCGTCGTCCGCTTCTGCCTCGGCGTCGAAGAAGTCGTAAGTGACCGACAGGTCGAGGAAGGTCGAACGCTTGGCCAGCCCGACCAGCAGAAAGGCGCCATCGGCGCGCACCAGCACCAACGCATCCTTCGACTGCGGGCTCTTGCGGTAATTGAACTCGGTGCGATACAGCCCGGGCGCGAGGCCGCTGCCGGACAAGGGATAGCTGTCGCTGACCTGGAACTCGGCGAGTCGCGAGATCGGCACCGGCTCCAGCGGCGACTCGACATCGAACGAGCTGGGTCTGAGCTCCACGGGTTGGCCATCGATGGTGACTTCGACCGGATCGACCGGCGAACCTTCGGGGTCGGCGCGCACCGAACTGACAGCCCCGCTCGGCAACAGGCGCCCGTCTGCCAGCAACAGGCCGCGACTCAGTGTCTTGCCGTCTTTCTCGGCGATGCGCCGCGCGTAGCCGTACAGCGACTTCTTGTCGACCTTGGATTCCAATTCGTAAGCGAGCAGCGACTCGCCGATGCGGAACTGCAGACTGCGCGCCATGTTGCGCTCCGTTGCATTTGATCGGCGGAGACTAGCCAAGCGGCGGGATTGTCGGCAATGGGTTCGTGCGGCGGTCGGCGCACGCCCATTCAAACGTAGGTCACGTTGCCCGCAGGGCTACGTGACAATGGGCCTCCTGTCACTTGTCAAGCTGCGCAGCAATCTCGGGACGTGTTTTTGTCCGCAAAGGACGCAAAGGACGCAAAGGGAGCAAAGATTGCTCAACAAGGTCGCGGGCGTCCCCTCGTACGCCGACACCATCCCCGTCTTGGGCTTTCCTTTGCGTTCTTTGCGTCCTTTGCGGACAAAAGCTCATTCCGCAAGCCGTGCAACTATCGGCCAGGGGCTCCAATGTCACGTAGCCCTGCGGGCAACATGACCTACGAACCTCTTTTCCCGCGAGACCTGCAACTATCGGCCAGCAGCAACTGGCGCGTGCGCCGCTTATCATCCGCGGCCTCGGCGAACGCCTGCCGTGCGCCGCCTCCCATGTCGCTGGAGTTCCGGTCATGAACCAACTGTTCCGCAAGTCGCTGGCCGGCACCGGCTACGACTACTTCGACGCCCGCGCGGCGATCGATGCCATTTCGCCCGGCGCCTATGCCGCGCTACCGTACACTTCGCGCGTACTCGCCGAGAATCTGGTACGTCGCTGCGACCCGGCGATGCTGGACGAATCCTTGCGGCAACTGATCGAACGCCGGCGCGATCTTGATTTTCCGTGGTTCCCCGCGCGCGTTGTGTGTCACGACATTCTCGGTCAGACGGCGCTGGTGGATCTGGCGGGGCTGCGCGATGCCATCGCCGATCAGGGCGGCGATCCGGCGCAGGTCAATCCGGTAGTGCCGGTGCAGTTGATCGTCGACCACTCGCTGGCGGTCGAATACGGAGGTTTCGATCCCGACGCCTTCGCCAGGAATCGAGCCGTCGAGGACCGTCGCAACGAGGACCGTTTCCACTTCATCGACTGGACCAAAAAGGCATTCAGGAACGTCGATGTGATTCCGCCGGGCAACGGCATCATGCATCAGATCAATCTGGAGCGGATGTCGCCGGTCATCGGCGTGACCGAAGGCGTCGCATACCCGGACACCTGCGTCGGGACCGACAGCCACACGCCGCACGTCGATGCGCTCGGCGTGATCGCGATCGGCGTTGGTGGCCTCGAAGCCGAAAACGTCATGCTCGGGCGCGCATCGTGGATGCGTCTGCCCGATATCATCGCCGTCGAACTGTGCGGCAAGCCTGCGCCCGGCATCACGGCGACCGACGTGGTGCTGTCGCTCACCGAATTCCTGCGCAAGCAGAAGGTGGTCGGCGCCTGGCTCGAATTTCGCGGCGAGGGCGCCGCGGCGCTGACGCTCGGCGATCGCGCAACGATTTCCAACATGGCGCCCGAGTACGGCGCCACCGCAGCGATGTTCTTCATCGACGGCAATACCCTCGACTACCTGCGCCTGACCGGACGCAGCGACGAGCAGGTCGCGCTGGTGGAGACCTATGCGAAGACTGCCGGACTGTGGGCCGACGCGCTGGCCACTGCGCAGTACGAGCGCACGCTGCAGTTCGACTTGAGCAGCGTGGTGCGCACGATGGCGGGGCCGTCGAATCCGCACGCGCGTGTGGCGACCCGCGATCTGGCTGCGCGAGGGATTGCCAGCCAGTGGACCGAGACTCCGGGGCAGATGCCCGATGGCGCGGTGATCATCGCCGCGATCACCAGTTGCACCAATACCAGCAACCCGCGCAACGTGATCGCCGCGGGGCTGTTGGCGCGCAATGCCAATCGCGCCGGTCTGACGCGCAAGCCGTGGGTGAAGAGTTCGCTGGCGCCTGGTTCCAAGACCGTCGCGCTGTACCTGGAGCAGGCCGGCCTGAAGAGCGAACTGGAACAGCTCGGGTTTGGCATCGTCGCCTTCGCCTGCACCACCTGCAACGGCATGAGCGGCGCGCTGGATCCGGTCATCCAGCAGGAGATCGTCGAGCGAGACCTGTATGCCACCGCGGTACTGTCGGGCAATCGCAACTTCGATGGGCGCATCCACCCGTACGCCAAACAGGCATTCCTCGCGTCGCCGCCGCTGGTGGTGGCTTACGCCATTGCCGGGACCATCCGCTTCGATATCGAGAAGGATGCGCTGGGACACACGGCCGACGGCACACCCGTGCTGCTCAAGGATCTGTGGCCGACGGACGCCGAGATCGACGCCATCGTCGCCTCGTCGGTGAAACCGGAGCAGTTCAGAGCGGTCTATGAGCCGATGTTCAAGCTTGCGTTGGACAGCGGCGAGAAAGTCAGTCCGCTGTACGACTGGCGCCCGATGAGCACCTACATCCGCCGCCCGCCGTACTGGGAAGGTGCGCTGGCAAAACCGCGCGCGCTGACCGGCATGCGCCCGCTGGCGATCCTGCCCGACAACATCACCACCGACCACCTGTCGCCGTCCAACGCGATCATGCTCGACAGCGCCGCCGGCGCGTACCTGGCGAAAATGGGCCTGCCGGAGGAGGACTTCAATTCCTACGCCACGCATCGCGGCGATCACCTGACCGCACAGCGCGCGACCTTCGCCAACCCGACGCTCAAGAACGAGATGGTGCGCAAGGATGATGGATCGGTGCGTGCGGGTTCGCTGGCGCGGGTGGAGCCGGAAGGCGAGGTCATGCGCATGTGGGAAGCGATCGAGACCTACATGCAGCGCGGCCAGCCGCTGATCATCGTCGCCGGCGCCGACTACGGCCAGGGCAGCTCGCGAGACTGGGCGGCCAAGGGCGTGCGCCTGGCTGGCGTCGAAGCGATTGCCGCCGAGAGCTTCGAGCGCATCCACCGCACCAATCTGATCGGCATGGGTGTGCTGCCGCTGGAGTTCCAGCCCGGCACGACGCGACTGACGCTGCGGCTGGACGGCACCGAGACCTACGACGTCCTCGGCAGTCGCACGCCGCGCGCAACGCTGACGCTGGTGGTGAACCGGCGCAACGGTGAGCGCATCGAGGTGCCGGTGACCTGTCGCCTCGACACCGCCGAGGAAGTGTCGATCTACGAGGCCGGCGGTGTATTGCAACGCTTTGCGCAGGATTTCCTGCAGAGTGCGCGGTAAGCTCTCGCCAAGTACATCGCAAGTATCTGAAAGAAAAGATTTTTCCGCAAAGGACGCAAAGGACGCAAAGGAAAGCAAAGCCAGCAGAACATCAA
>ERZ761602.3658-NODE-3658-length-21315-cov-4.557244_pt1 | contig 21315 bp, 11 predicted proteins | sample MGYA00512165_ERZ761602 | MGnify/ENA primary metagenome ERZ761602 (study PRJEB28899, sample SAMN02445085) | bioreactor sludge metagenome | biome: EBPR sludge; isolation source: Thorneside wastewater treatment plant | place: Australia: Brisbane, Thorneside...
GACCTGCACAACCACCCCTTCCTGTTCATGGAGCACCCCGGCTACATGTACCTGCGGGAAAACGAAGTGCTCGGACTGCGCAAGTACCTGCTCGCGGGCGGCGTCCTGGCCGTGATCGATTTCTGGAATACGCGCGAATGGAACGGATTCGCCGAGCAGATGGCGCGCGTGCTGCCCGGGCGCGAATGGACCGAGCTCACGATGGAGCATCCGATCTTCCATTGCGTCTTCCAGATCAAGGGCCCGATGCAGCGGCTGCAGGTGCCGACGATGCAGTTCTGGAATCGCCGTCACAATCCGGAGAATCCCGCCGAGCCGATCCAGATCCACCGGGGCGAGGGCTCCGAGAAGATGTCGGTGCGCGCGTTGTTCGACGATCGCGGCAACCTGATGGTGATCGCCTTTCACAACTCCGACATCAGCGACGGCTGGGAGCGGGAAGGGGAGAACCAGGATTACTTCGAAGTCTTTTCCGAACGCATCTCCTACCCCCTGGGGGTAAACCTCATCTTCTACCTGATGACGCATTGACGTCATCGCCCGCGCCTTCCCTTCGCATGAGCCACGTCATCCCCCCCGTCCTGCCCACCTCCACGCCGCCCGCCGACCCGGTGGATCCGTTCACCGCCGAGCGCGAGACGGCCGAGCGGCTCATTTCCGGCCGGGCTCGCATCGACGTGGAACTCGCCAAGGTGATCGTCGGCCAGCGCGAGGTGATCGAGCAGATCATGATCGCGCTGCTCGCCGGCGGCCACTGCCTCATCACCGGCGCGCCCGGGCTGGCGAAGACGCTGCTCGTGAAATCCATCGCGCAGATCTTTCACCTCCGCTTCCAGCGCATCCAGTTCACGCCGGACCTGATGCCGGCCGACATCACCGGCACCGAAATCCTGCAGGACGCCGGCGACGGCGGCCGCCGGCTGACCTTCGTGCGCGGGCCGGTGTTCGCCAACATGGTGCTCGCCGACGAGATCAACCGCACGCCGCCCAAGACGCAGGCCGCGCTGCTCGAGGCGATGCAGGAGCACCAGGTGACGGCCTCCGGCGTCCGGCATCCGCTCGAGGAACCGTTCTTCGTGCTCGCGACCCAGAATCCGATCGAGATGGAGGGCACTTACCCGCTGCCTGAAGCCCAGCTCGACCGCTTCATGTTCAACGTGGTCATGGATTACCTGCCCGAAGCGGACGAGGTGAGGGTGGTTTCCCAGACAACCGCGGGCCGTCCCGCCGCGATCGAGCCGCTGTTCAGCGGAGAGGACGTGCTGCGCTTCCACGACCTCGTGCGCAAGGTCCCGGTCGCCGAGGAAATGGTGCGTTACGCGGTGCAGCTTGCCTCGATGTCCCGTCCGCACCAGGCCGCCACACCGGAGTTCGTGAACGAGTGGGTGAGCTGGGGAGCGGGCACGCGCGCCGGCCAGTTCCTCATCCTCGGCGCCAAGGCCCGCGCGCTGCTCCGCGGCCGCGCGCACGTCACGGTCGAGGACATCCAGGCGCTCGCCGTGCCGGCGCTGCGCCACCGCATCCTGCTCAACTACCGCGCCGAGGCCGAAGGCGTGAAGGTCGACGACGTCGTCAAGCGCCTCATCGCCGCCGTCAAGGCGCCGGTGGCGGGGCAGAAGTGATGTGGCGAGCCGTGAGGAGCGAGTAGCGAACGTACCAAACCACCCGATTATCGGACTGCCCATCCGGTCGCTTCAGCACGCCGAATCCACGCCCCGCCACGACTCGCTCCTCACTTCCCGCTGCCCGCTCCTTTTCGTCCGTCCCCATGGTCGCCACCTCCGCCACTACCGCGCTCGCCTCGGCGAAACTGATCGATCCGCAGGCGCTGATGACGATCCGCAGTCTCGAGCTGCGGGCGCGGGCGGTCGTGGAGGGTTTCTGGAGCGGCATGCACCGCAGTCCCTACCACGGGTTCTCGGTCGAGTTCACCGAATACCGGCAATACACACCCGGCGACGACCCGCGCTACCTCGACTGGCGGGTGTTCGCGCGGAGCGACCGCTACTTCATCAAGAAGTACGAGGATGAGACCAACCTGCGCGTCCACCTCCTGGTCGACCAGAGCCGGTCGATGGATTACGGGTCGCGCGGCTACACGAAGCTCGCCTACGCCGCCACGCTGGCCTCGACGCTCGCGTACTTCCTGCACCTGCAGGGCGATGCCGTCGGCCTGCTGACTTTCGACGAAAAGGTGCGCGAATACCTGCCGGCCCGGCACCGCGCCGGACACCTGCGCCAGCTCATGCTCTCGCTGGAACGACCGGCCAGCGGCCAGGCGACGGATCTGGTGGCGCCGTTGGAGCGGATCACGGCGCTGATCCGGAAGCGGGGCCTCGTGGCGCTGATCTCCGATTTCCTCGCGCCACTCGACCGGCTCGAGAAGAACCTCATCGCGATCACCGCCGGCGGGCATGAGGTGGTGGTCTTCCACCTCGCCGATCCGGCGGAACTGAACCTCGGGCTCGGCGCGGCGACGATGCTCCAGGACGTCGAGTCCGCCCGCACCCTCTACATCGACCCGGCCGTCGCCCGTCCCGGTTACACGCAGAAGTTCGAGGCGCACGCCGCGGCGCTGCAGGCGATCTGCCGCAAGCTGGGCGTGAGCTACCACCGGCTGGTGACGAGCGATCCGCTCGAGCTCGCGTTGTTCGGATTCCTGCAGGAGCGCATGCGGCGCGGCCGGCAGTTCCGTCGCGCAGGCTCGGCCGGCGAGGGAGGGCGCGCATGAATTTCCTCACCCCGCTTTTCCTGCTCGGCGGCCTGGCGATTGCCGGCCCCATCCTCTACCATCTGGTCCGGCGCACGACGCGCGAGCGGCTGCCGTTCAGCTCGCTCATGTTCCTCGTGCCCAGCCCGCCGAAGCTTTCGAGCCGCAAGCGGGTCGAGCACTGGCTGCTGCTCCTGCTGCGTTGCGCCGCGCTCGCGCTGCTGGCGCTCGGTTTCGCCCGCCCCTTCCTGCGGCAGACGCCGATCGTCGATCCCACGTCGGCCCAGCCGAAGCGGATCGCACTCCTCATCGACACCAGCGCGAGCATGCGCCGCGACGGGCTTTGGGCCGCGGCCCGCTCCCGGGTGGAGGACGTGCTGCGCCGCGCGGGGCCGTCCGACCAGGTCGCGCTGTACCCGTTTGACCGGCAGGCGACCGCGCTCGTTTCGTTCGAAGACTGGAACCGCGCCGCCCCGGGCGAACGGGTGTCGCTTGCCCTCGGGCGTCTCGGCGCGGTGAACCCCGGCTGGTCCGGCACCCACCTCGGCGCGGCGCTCGTGACCGCCGCGGAGGCGCTGGGTGAGAACGAGGACGGCCGGGCCGCCCCGGGACCGCGCCAGATCGTCCTGGTCAGCGACCTGCAGGCGGGCAGCCGCCTCGAGGCGCTCCAGGCCTACGAGTGGCCCAAGGGCATCGAGCTGCTCCTCGAACCGGTGGCGGCGCGACCGCCGGGCAACGCGGGCGTGCAACTCGTCGCGGACGGCCCCGACTCCACCCGCGCGGTCGACGCCCCGGTGCGCGTGCGCGTGAGCAATTCCGCCGACGCGACCCGCGAGAAGTTCCAGCTCGGCTGGACCGCGGAGAGTGCCGCCGCCGGACCGGGCTGGATCGGTGCACCGATCGACGCCTACGTGCCTCCCGGGCAGAGTCGCGTGTTTGCCCTGCCGGTGCCGAAAAGCGGCCCGGTGCCTGACCGGATCCGGCTCGAAGGCGACGAGGTGGCGTTCGACAACGTCGCGTACGTGATCCCGCCCGTGCAGCAGCGGGCGCGCGTCCTGTGGATCGGTGCCGACGTGGCGGAGGACGCCCGTCAGCCGCTCTTCTTCCTGCGCCGCGCCTTCGCGGAGACGCCCCGGGTGAGCGTGCAGGTCCTCGCCAATGCTCCCGACGCGCCACTCTCGCCGGAGGATCTGGCGGCCAGCCCGCTCGCGTTCGTGACCGACGCCATCCCCGCCGCGAAGGCCGCGGCCCTGCGCGCCGCGCTCGAGGCCGGGCGCACGGTGGTGTTCGCGCCGCGTTCGGCCGCCGCCGCGCCGACGCTCGGGCAGCTCGCGGGACGCGAGGGCGTCGCCCTGGCCGAGGTCAAGCCGTCGAACTACGCGATGCTGGCAGAGATCGATTTCCAGCACCCGTTGTTCGCGCCGTTTGCCGACCCGCGATTCAGTGACTTCACGAAGATTCACTTCTGGCAATACCGGCGGCTCGACCCGGCCGCGCTGCCGGGCTCGCGGGTGATCGCGCGGTTCGACTCCGGCGCGCCGGCGCTGCTCGAACTGGCCGTCGGCCAGGGCCGGCTTTATGTCCTGGCCAGCGGCTGGCATCCGGACGACAGCCAGCTCGGGGTGTCGTCGAAGTTTGTCCCGCTGGTCTGGTCGCTGCTGGAGCAGAGCGGCGGGGTCGCCAGCTTCGCGACCCAGTACGCCGTGGGCGATCGCATCGTCCTGCCCGCCGGCCTGAACCCGGCGAGCGTCGCCCTGCCCGGAGGCGCGACGAGCCCGCTCGCATCCGGGGCCGGGGACTTCGCCGGCGCGGACCAGCCGGGCGTCTACTCCCTTTCGGGCGGGCTCCGGCCGCAGCGCTTCGCGGTCAACCTCGACGCCAACGAGAGTCGCACGGCTCCGCTGTCGAGCGACGACCTCGAGCAGATGGGCGTGCCGATCGCGCGGCCGGGGACGGAAGTCGCGGCGACCGCGGAAAGCAAGACGCTCCTGCAGGGCGTCGAGGCGGAGGGTCGACAGAAACTCTGGCGGTGGTTCATCGTGGCGACGCTTGCCGTCCTGCTGTTCGAAACGGCCCTGGCCGGTTGGACCGCACGGCGCGCCGCCCTGCGTACGGAAGAGGTGGCAACATGAACGACGATTTCCTGAAAAACCGGCTGCGGCGCGTGGTGCGCCGCTTTCAATGGGTCGGCCTGTGGCGCAAGCTGGCGGTGTGCTGGGCGGTGGCTGCGCTGCTCGCGCTCGGGCTGGCCTGGCTCCAGCCGCAGCTCGGCTGGAAGACCTCGATCATCGTCCCGGCGCTGCTCGCCGGCACCCTCGGCGTGGCCGTGACCCTCGCGATCGCCCACTTCCTCACGCCGCCCGACCTGCGCTGGGTGGCGAAGCGCATCGAGAAACAGCATCCTGAACTCGACGGACTGCTCCTCACCGCGCTCCAGGCCTCGCCCGCGGGCACCCAACCCGGTTATCTGCAGTACCGCGTCATCCAGGAAGCCACCGCCCGCAGCCAGGAGCAGGACTGGCGCGACACCGTGCCGGCCCTCCGGCTCGTGGTCGGACAGGGCGTGCACCTGGTGGCGCTGGTGTGTTTCGGCTTCGCACTGACGTTCTTCAAGACCGTGACGATCCACGGCGAGTCGCCGCGCTGGGTGAGCGCCGACGGCGTCGCCGTCACTCCGGGGGACGCCACCATCGAGCGGGGCGAAAGCCTGGTCGTGCTGGCGCGGTTCGGCGGGGCCCTGCCGCCGACGGTCAACCTCGTCGTGCGCCAGAGCGGTGCCGCGCCCCGCACGATTCCGCTGGTGAAAAGCCTCTCGGACCCGGTGTTCGGCGGCAGCGTCGCGGAGGTGGACGCCGATTTCACCTACCGGCTCGAATATCGCGGCCAGCAGACGCGTGATTTCGCCGTGAAGGTGTTCGAGCACCCCAAGCTCCTCCGGTCCGACGTGGCGCTGACCTTTCCCGACTATACGAAGCTGCCCCCCAAGCGGATCGAGGACACGCGGCGGGTGAGCGCGGTGGAAGGCACGAAGCTCGATTTCGAGCTCCAGCTCAACAAGCCCGTCAAGTCGGCCAAGCTCGTCTCGCGCGACCGCGAGAAGCACGAGATCGTGCTCCAGGTCGCGTCCGACCGCGCGGTGGCGACACTCGCCGGACATGTGCCGGAGAAGAGCCGTTCGTACGAACTGCAGCTCGTCGACGCCGAGGATCGGCCCAACAAGGTGAGTTCGCCGTTCGTGCTCGATGTGCAGCCCAACCGTCCGCCCGAACTGCGCCTGGCCGCGCCTCGCGGCGACGTGCGGCCGTCGGCGATCGAGGAGGTGCAGTTCGAAGGCTCGGTGTTCGACGATTTCGGCCTCACCGCGTACGGGCTCGCCTACAGCATCGGCGGAGCGGAGGCGAAGGAGATCCCGCTCGGGCGCGACGGCGCCGCCCGGGAGAAGAAGGCGTTCGCGCACCTGTTGAAACTCGAGGAACTCGGCGCCAAGCCGGATGATCTCGTGTCGTGGTATGCGTGGGCCGAGGACGTGGGCCCGGACGGCAAACCCCGGCGCACCAATGGCGATCTTTACTTCGGCGAGATCCGTCCGTTTGACGAGATCTTCCGCGAAAGCCAGAACATGGAGTCGGGGGAGCCCGGCGGCGGCATGCAGGCGGGCGAGGCCCAGAAGCTCACCGAACTGCAGAAGCAGATCATCAACGCGACCTGGAAGCTGCAGCGGGACGGACGCACCGGGCGGTACGACGAGGACATCAAGGTCGTGCGCGAATCGCAGGAGCAGGCGCTGGCGCAGGCCGAATCGGCCGCCGAGGAGGCGCGTTCGCCGCGGCAGCAGGGACTGTGGAAGGCGGTCACGCAGGAAATGGAGAAGGCCATCGAGCGGCTGAAAGCGGCGGAAAAGGACGTCGCCTCGCTCGGGCCCGCGCTGGCCAGCGAACAGGGCGCGTACCAGGCGCTGCTGCGCATGCAGGCCCGCGAGACCGCCGTCACGCGCCGCAACCGCCAGCAGGGCGGCGGCGGAGGCGGGCGCCAGGGCAACCAGCGGCAGATCGACGAACTCGACCTCAAGCAGGCCGAGAACCGGTACGAGACGCAGCGCCAGGCGCGCTCGCCGCAGAATCCGGAGCGCCGCGAGCAGCTCGCGGTGATGAACCGCCTGCAGGAACTCGCCCGCCGCCAGCAGGACCTCAACGAAAGGCTCAAGGAGCTGCAGACCTCGCTGCAGGAGGCGAAGACCGAGGAGCAGCGCGAGGATATCCGGCGGCGCCTGAAGCGGCTCGAGGAGGAACAGCGCCAGATGCTCGCCGATGCCGACGAGCTCCGCCAGCGGATGGATCGGTCGCAGAACCAGGCCAATCTCTCCGAGCAACGGCAGCAGCTCGACCAGACGCGCGACGACCTGCAGCGCGCGGCCGACGCCGCGGCGGACGGTTCCGTGGCGCAGGCGCTGGCCTCGGGCACGCGCGCCCAGCGGCAGCTCCAGGAGATGCGCGATGACCTGCGCAAGCAGAACTCGAGCGAGTTCGCGGAGGACCTCCGGGAGATGCGCAACGAAGCCCGCGAACTGTCGCGGCAGCAGGAGGAGTTGACGCAGAAGCTCGACCAGCTCGCCTCCGGCGGCAACCAGCCCCAGCGCAAGTCGCTCAGCGAATCCGGCGACCGCAAGGAACTCACCGACCAGCTCAACGAACAGAAGGAACGGATGAACCGGCTGGTCGACAAGGCCACGCAGGTCTCCGAGCAGGCGGAGAACACCGAGCCGCTGCTGTCGCGCCAGCTTTACGACAGCGTGCGCAAGCTCAGCCAGGACGACGCCAACACCGTCAAGCAGGCGCGCTCCGACCTGCTCAACAGCGGGCGGCTCACCCGTGATCTTTACGAGCGGCTCCAGCGCACGGCTGAAAGCGAGGAGGGCGGCAAGTCGCTCGACCTCACCCGGGAGCTGCTGCGCGACGGCTTCCTGCCGCAGGCGCGCCAGGCCGGGCAGGGCGCGCGCACGCAGATCGACGACCTGCGCCGCGGCGTGGAGCGCGCGGCGGAGAGCGTGCTCGGCGACGATGCGGAGCAGCTCAAACTCGCGCGTTCGGAACTCGACGCGCTCACCGACCAGTTGCAGCGCGAGATCGCCCAGGCCGGCGGCGCGCCCTCACGCGACGGACAGCCCGGCGGCGACCAACCGGGCCAGCGTGGGCAGGGCCAGCCGCGCCAGGCCGGCACCGAACCCGGCCAGTCCGGCCAGCGCCAGCCCGGCCAGGCTGGCGGTGAGGGCGAGCAACCGGGCCAGCAACCCGGCCAGGGCGAGAATCCGTCCCAGCGCCCGGGCGAACGCAGCCAGCAGATGGCCGGCACCAATCCCGGGCAGCAGCCCGGCCAGCAAAGTCCGGGCGGCGACCAACCAGGTGGCCAGCAGCCGGGAGAGCAGCCCGGCCAGCAAGGCCAGCAGGGCAGCCAGGGCCAGCAGGCGCAGGCCGGTGGCGGCCAGCAGGGCGGCGGCCAGCAGGAAGGCCAGCCGGGACAATCCGAAAGCCCGGCCGCAGGCGAGCGGCAGCGCGGCCAGCTCGCGGACGGTCGCGCGCAACGGGGCAACCAAAGGGGGGGAGGCGGCGGGGGCGGGGAGCGTTATGGGCTCGATCTGGAAAGTGTCTTGAACCTGGGCAACCAGCGCGCGGGCGGCGTGGGCGGATGGAACGACGGCCGCGTGAACGTCGGTCCGCTGACCGGCGACGAATTCAACCGCTGGGCGGAACGGCTGCGCGACGTCGGCGATCTCGTCGAGACGCCCGAGATGCGCAATGCCCTCGCCACGGCGCTCGAGCAGGCCCGCCAGTTGCGCCGCGATTTCCGGCAGGATCAGAAGAAGCCCGACTGGACGGTGGTGCAGTTGAAGATCGTCCAGCCGCTCGTCGAGGTGCGCAACCGGGTCGCCGAGGAGCTGGCGCGCCGCGACAACAGGGATTCGCTCGCACCGATCGACCGCGATCCGGTGCCCACCCGGTTCGCGGAGTCCGTGCGCCGCTACTACGAGGAGCTGGGCAAGGATCAGAAGTGAACCGCCGCCCCCCGCCTGTCCCCGAGCTATTCCCCGCGTGTCTCCCTCCCTGACCTTCTCGAGCTGGCACTGGCTGTGGCCGGTGGTGATCTTTGGCGCGGTCGCGCTCCTCGTGCTGGCGTGGAGCTACCGTGCGCTCGCCGGCCAGCCGCTGCGTTGGGTGTGCCTCGCCCTCAAGGCCGCCGGGCTCGCCGCCCTCGCGCTCTGCCTGCTCGAACCGCTGTGGCTGGGCCAGCGCGCGCGCCCGGGCGCCAACCTGTTCGCGGTGCTCGCCGACAACAGCCAGGGACTGCAGGTCAAGGACCCGGGCGAAAAGTCCAGCCGGGGCGACGCCCTGCGGGAACTGCTGGATGCCCAGCGATCGCCCTGGCAGGCGTCGCTCGCCGCGACGTTCGATGTCCGGCGCTACCAGTTCGACACCCGGCTGCAGCCGACCAAGGACTTCGGCGAGCTCAATTTCGAGGGCCGCTCGACCGCGCTGGCCGCGTCGCTGCGCACGCTCGCCGAGCGCTTCCAGGGCCGACCCCTCGCGGGCGTGCTGCTCTTCACCGACGGCAACGCCACCGACCTTGCGCTCGGCGCACTGCCCAAGCTCGACGGCCTGCCTCCGGTCTACCCGGTCGTGCTGGGCCGGCGCGACGCGGTGCACGACATCGCGGTGCAGCAGATCGCCGTCACGCAGACCGCGTTCGAGGACGCGCCCGTGACGCTGCAGGCCGATGTCATGACCTCGGGGTTCCGCGGCAAGCCGATCGTCGCCAAACTGGTCGACCGCACCGGTCGCACGCTGCAGGAGCAGACCGCCGAGGCGCGCGCGGACGGCGAGGCGCTGGCCTTCCGCTTCCAGATCAAGCCCGAGCAGCCGGGTCTTTCGTTCTACCAGATCCGGACCGGCACGCCGGCGGAAGCCGCGCAGCCCGTCACTCCGCCCCAGCCGGGCGCACCGGCGCCGACGGCGGAGGCCACCCTGGCAAACAACGCGCGGGTCTTCGTCGTCGACCGCGGGCAGGGTCCATTCCGCGTGCTCTACGTCGCGGGCCGGCCCAATTGGGAGTACAAGTTTCTCAACCGCTCCGTGCAGCTCGACGAGCAGGTGCAGCTCGTGGCGCTGATCCGCGTCGCCAAGCGCGAGCCGAAGTTCGATTTCCGCGGCCGCGCGGGCGAGACGAGCAACCCGCTCTTCCGCGGCTTCGGCAACCAGGCGCCGGAGGACGTGCAGCGCTACGACCAGCCGGTGATCATCCGGCTCAACACCCGCGACGAGGCGGAGCTGCGCGCCGGCTTTCCGCGCACCCCGGAGGAACTCTACGGGTATCACGCGGTGATCGTGGACGATCTCGAAGCGGAGTTTTTCACGCCCGACCAGGCGCAGTTGCTGCAGAAATTCGTGTCCGAGCGCGGCGGCGGATTCCTGATGCTCGGCGGCATGGAAAGCTTTCGCGAAGGCAACTACCTGCGCACGCCGATCGGCGACATGCTGCCGGTGTACCTCGACGGCACGGAAAGCCCGGAGGCGCCCGGGCCGCTGCAGTACCAGCTCGCCCGCGAGGGCTGGCTCCAGGCGTGGGCCCGGCTGCGCGACAACGAAGCGGACGAACGCAGCCGCATCGACACGATGCCCGCCTTCGAGGTCTACAACCGCGTGCGCGGCCTCAAGCCGGGCGCGAGCGTGATTGCCAGCGTGCGCGACAAGGCGGGCGTCGAGCTGCCCGCGCTGGCGGTGCAGCGGTTCGGCCGCGGGCGCACCGCCGCGCTCACGCTGGGCGACGTCTGGCGCTGGGGCATGACGGACGCCGCCGCGCAGGCCGACATGGGCCGCGCCTGGCGGCAGCTCGTGCGGTGGTTGATCGCCGACGTGCCGGGGCGCGTGCAACTGACGCAGGAGCCGGTGGCGGCCGACGCCAACGGCGCCATCCGGCTGCAGGTGCGCGTGCGCGACGAGAAGTTCCAGCCGGTCGACGACGCCTCCGTCGTGGTCGAGATCGAGCCGGTCGTCTTCGAGGGGACCGGCGCCGCCGCCGCGGCCGGCATCAAACTCGAGGCGGAGCCCGCGTTGAGCGAGCCCGGGCTTTACCAGGTGACGTACGTGCCACGGCAGACGGGCGGCTACCGCGCGATCGCGACGGTGAAGAATCACGCCGGCGCCGACCTCGGACGGGCCGAGACCGGCTGGAGCACCGACCTCGCCGCGGAGGAGTTTCGGTCGCTCGTGCCCAACGTCGCGCTGCTCGAGGACCTCGCGCGGCAGACGGGCGGCCAGGTGATCGCGGCCGCCGACCTGGATTCGTTCGTGGGCCGCCTGCCCGAGCTGCGCGCGCCCGTCATGGAAACGTGGTCGTATCCGGCGTGGCATACGCCGGTGATGTTTGCCTTCGCGCTCGCGTGCCTGCTCGCCGAGTGGGGGCTGCGCCGCTGGAAAGGCCTGCCATGAACGCTTCCCTCGGCCAGCCCCGCCGGTTTCACCGGCGCTTCGCCGTGCTTGCGGCAGCCCTCGCGGCCGGCCTCGCGCCGGTGCGCGCCGCGCCCGCTCCGGTGGCGGAGCAGGCGACGGTGCTCGTCGTGCGCGGCGCGGCGGGGGAGACCGAATTCCTGCCCGACCTCGTGCTGCAGACCGACGCCTGGGAGAAGGCGGCCGCGCGCGCCGGCGCCCGCTTCGTCGCCATCGGCGTCGACGACGACCAGGGCCGCGACCGCGCGCGCTGGCAGGAGGCACTGGCCGCCGAGCCGGTGGCGGGCCCCGGCGAGCTGTGGCTCGTGCTGATCGGCCACGGCACCTTCGACGGGCGCGAGGCGAAGTTCAACCTCCGGGGCCCCGACGTCTCGGCCGTCGAACTCGCCGCCTGGCTCAAGCCGGTGCAGCGCCCCCTGGCGGTGATCAACACCACCTCCTCGAGCGCACCCTTCCTCGCGCGACTCTCCGCGCCGGGTCGCGTGCTCATCAGCGCGACCCGCAGCGGCAACGAGCAGAACTACGCCCGCTTCGGCAAGTACCTCGCCGAGGCGCTCGGCGATCCGAAGAGCGACCTCGACAAGGATGGGCAGATCTCGCTGCTGGAGTCGTTCCTCAGCGCCTCGCACCGCACCACCGAATTCTACAAGACCGAGAACCGGCTCGCGACCGAGCATGCGCTGATCGATGACAACGGCGACGGCCTCGGCACGCCCGCGGACTGGTTCCGCGGCGTTCTCGCCACCAAGCGCGCCAGGGACGGAGCCGCGCCCGACGGTCCCCGGGCGCATCAGTTTCACCTCGTGCGCAGCGCCGCCGAACTGCAGCTCAGCGCGGAGGTGCGCGCCCGGCGCGACCAGCTCGAGCTGCAACTCGCCGCCCTGCGCGAGCGCAAGCCACGGCTGAACGAGGAGAAATTCTACCAGGATCTGGAGAAGATCCTGCTCGAGATCGCGAAGCTCTACGAGGGCACGTGACGCGCCGCGGGCGGTCGCGCCGGCGGAGTCGCAGGCCCGTCGCGGCTGCGCCTGAGCGCAGCCGTCCGCAGGCCGCCGGAGACGGGCGGGTGGGCCGGTGCAGTTCCGCCCCGCGGGGCTCGAGATTTTCGCTTCTCCTCCGGGCGTGCGTCCTGCTTTATCCGCGGCATGCTGACGCGCTTCTCGGTTGCCCCGCTTCACACCATGACCCGTCCGCTTGCCGCCGTGGCCATGGGAAAGGCGGCGCCGGACCTGGTCATCACCGGCGCGCGCGTCCTCTCCACCTATACGGAACGCATCCGCCGCGAGTGCGAGGTCTGGGTGCGCGGCGGCCGGATCGCGGCGGTGAAGCCCGCGGGCACGTTCCGGAAGACCCAGGGCACGAAAGGGCGCACGCGGATTCATGACGCCCGCGGCGGCATCCTCGCCCCGGGCCTCGTCGATCCGCACGTGCACATCGAGAGCAGCATGATGACCGCCTGCGCCTTCGCGGAGGCGGCGCTGCTCAACGGCACGACCACCGTGTTCTGCGACAGCCACGAGATCGGCAACGTCTGCGATGTCGCCGGCATCGAATGGATGCTCGAGGATGCGCGCCGCGCCCCGCTTTCGATCTACCTGACCGTCCCCAGCACCGTGCCTGCGACCAACGCGCGGCTCGAGACCGCGGGCGGCGACCTGACGCCCGCGAAGATCGGCCGGCTCTTCGACCGCTGGCCCGAGGCCGCGGCACTCGGCGAAAAGATGGACTACATCTCGGTCGCGCACGGTGACCCGCGCAGCCACGCGATCCTGGCGGAGGCGCTGCGGCGCGGGCGGCCCGTCTGCGGGCACATCTACGGCCGCGAGTTCGTCGCGCCGGGCGCCGCCAGCGGCATCACCGACACCCACGAGGCGATCGACCGCGAGATCGCGCACGACTTCCTCGAAAACGGCGTCTGGATCTTCCTCCGCGGTGGCAATCCGCAGACGCCCTGGCACTCGCTCCCGCAGGCGATCAAGGCCGTCACCGAGCTGGGCGCGAACCCCAAGCGCGTCTGCATCTGCACGGACGACCGCGACGCGGACGACCTGTTTCTGTTCGGCCTGGACTGGGTCGCCCGCCAGGCGGTGGCGGCGGGGCTGCGCACGACGACCGCCTGGAGCCTGGGTTCGCTGCATCCGGCGACCCGTTATGGCCTCGACGGCGAGTTCGGCGGCATCGCCCCGGCGCGCCGCGCCGACCTCGTGCTCCTGAACGACGCGCTCGAGGTGCAGAGCACCTGGTACGGAGGCGAGCTCGTGGTCGAGCGCCGGAAGATCACCCCGGTGCTCGATCGCGCCCTCAGCCGGCGCTACCGGTATCCCAGGGCCGCATACGCCACGGTGCGCCTGCCGCGGCGCGTGACGCTCACCCCGCCGGCCCCGGCGGGGGCCGTCACGGCCAACGTGATCCGGCTCGTGCCGCCCGGGATCCTCACCGCGCACGAGAGGCTCAAGGTGCCGGCCGGCGCGGACTGGGAGCACTGGCGGCAGGAACACGACCTTTGCTTTCTCACCGTGGTGGAGCGCCACGGCCGCAACGGGGGCGTCGGCTACGGCCTCCTGCGCGACTTCGGCCTGAAGGACGGCGCGGTGGCCAGCAGCGTCGGCCACGACGCCCACAACATCGTGCTGGCCGGCACCTCCGAGTCGGACCTGCAGCTCGCGCTCGCGACGGTCCAGGCCATGCGCGGCGGCGTGTGCGTCGTGCGTCGAGGCAAGGTGCTCGCGCGCGTGGCGCTCCCGATCGCCGGGCTGCTGTCCGACCAGCGCGCACCGGCGGTCGCGCGCGAGACCACCGCGCTCAAGCGCGCCTGGAACCGGCTGGGGTGCAAGGTGCCCTACATGGGCTTCAACCTGCTCCCGCTCTCGGTCATCCCGGAGCTGCGGCTGACGGACAAGGGCCTCATCGACGTCACCGGGATGCGCGTGGTGCCCCTGTTTGAAAAGTAGTCATACGATCCGGACGTCGGACGGATTTTTTTTCTGGGCGCGCCGCCGGTGCGGCGCCTGCTGGACGGGAGGATGTGACCATGCCCTTCACCCGTCCCGCCCTTCAGCTTTTCGCGGCCGCCTCTCTCGCCGGAGCGGCCGCCCCGGTCCTGGCCCAGCCGGCGGCGCCTCCCGCCGGCGGCGACATCACGACGCTCGAGCGCTTCGAGGTCAGCGGCGTGCCGATCGAGCAGCAGATCCTGCCGACGTCGCGCCCGTTCAACTCCGTCTTCGGCTTCGACCGCAGCATCCTCGAGACTCCGCGCAACGTCACCATCATCTCGCGCGAGCAGATGAACGTGATCGGGATCCAGGAAACGAGGGATTTCTCGAAGCTCACCGCCTCCAGCTACACGCAGACCAACTTCGGCCTGCCCTCGAACCCGTCGATCCGCGGCCAGACGGCCGACGTGCTCGTGAACGGCATGCGCCGCGGCCTGACCGTGAACGGCAACGGCATGCCGGTGAACTTCAACGCGGTGGAGTCGACCAACATCGTCAAGGGCACCGCCAGCGTGATCTTTGGCGCGACGAGCTACACCGGCGGCTATGCCGACTTCATCACGAAGAAGCCGTCGTTCGACCGGTTCAAGGGCTCCCTGTCGCTGACGGCCGGCATGTATGAGCAGCTCCGCTGGACCGCCGACTTCGGCGGCCCGGTCTCGAAGCAGCTCGCCTACCGGGTGAGCTATTCGGGCGAGGAATCCGGCAGCTACTACCGGGGCGGCAAGAAGAACACCCAGGCGCTCTACGGCGCGATCGAGTATCGCCCCAACGGCAGCTACACCCTCGAGCTGAACGCGGAATTCTACGTCGCCGACTTCACCGAGAACTGGGGCATCAACCGCGTCACGCAGCAGCTCATCGACCAGGGCCTTTACATCCCGGATGCGCAGTCCGACGCCAGCTACCTTGCGTTCACCCGCACCGTCGGCGGCTTTGGCAATCCCGTGCAGGCCTACGGCGCCCCGGTGAAACTCGACCGGCGCCGGCGGCTGCTCTCCCCGGGCGACGACAGCTACGGCGTCAACGTGACGGCGCAGGCGATCCAGACGCTCAAGCTCGGCGGCGAGGCGCGGCTGGTGAACAACACCTTCCTCAACTACGTGGACCGCGACACCTTTTCGTCCTACTACTACGCCTCGGTGCACCACGACAACTACGGCCTGGAGAACCGTCTCCAGTACCAGAATACGCTCAACCTCGGCGGGGTGAAAAGCAGCGTGGCGGCGGGGTTTTCCGCGCGCTACCAGTCGGTCTGGGGCGCGGACGACTTCTATCACGAGCCGATCAACTCGTGGGACCTCACGCGGGATCCGGCGCTGAACCGCGTCCCGGCCGCCTCGTTCGGGGGCTTCAATGCCTCGGTGCTGGTCCCCGGGTTCGGACCGCGCGGCGCGCTGCCGGGGGTGTTTGTCTCGCCCGGCGCCAGCTACGGCTTCGATCCCGCCACGGGCAACATCTACAACGGCAACGGCAGCACCAACGATTCCACGCTCAAGCAGGTCGCGCCGTTCTACCAGCAGGACTTCATCCTCACCCCGGAGTTCAGCGTGCTGGCGGGCTTCCGGTACGACCTGCTCGACGTCCAGAACACGGATCCGGTGGCCCCCGCCGGCTTCACGCCGGCGAGCGACGGCATCAGCCTCGCGCTGCCCAGCTACAACGCGAGCGGCGTCTTCAAGGTCAGCGAGCGCTGGAGCGTCTATTACACGCACGCCTTCGCCTATTCGGCCGAGCCGGCGCTGGGCGGCGGTTATGCCTTCCTGGATACGAGCTACGGCGGCACCGCGCGCGAGTTCTACGACTTCCAGTTCGAGAAGAAGAACCGGCTGCACGAAGTCGGTCTCAAGGGCAGCGTGCTGGGCGGCAAACTCTTCCTCGGCGCGGCCGTCTACGACCAGCGCCAGAAGTGGAACACCCTCGACAAGAAGGAGCGCACGATCAAGAGCCGCGGCTTCGAGATCGAGGCCAACTACCAGCCGAACAAGCAGCTCTTCGCGACGGTGTCGTACAGCTACTTCGATTCGCGGCAGCGTTACGCCGGCTTCCTCGCCGACTCCATCATCTACGACAAGCGTCTCGGTTCGGCGGTGCCGTTCACGCCGGACTTCCCGACGATCGACGAGGAGTTCCAGCAGCCGGGCATGCCGAAGCACCTCATGAACTTCCTCGTGAGCTACCGGTTCACGCCCGCGTTCTCCGCCTCGATCGGCACGGTGATCACCGGCGAGATCGTCACGAGCCAGGTCGGCCGGGGCACCTCGGGCTTCGGCGCGCCGGTCACGCTCTCGGCCAACAAGATTCCGTGGCAGCAGACGACGGACGTGACGCTGTCCTACCGTTGGAAACAATGGGACGCCCGGCTCTCGCTGATGAACGTCACCGACGAGGAGAACTGGTCCGCGCCGAACCCCGGTTACGGCAACGGCTCGATCAATGCCGAGCTGCCGTTCCGCGGCGAAGTGACGATCGCCTTCCGGTTCTGAACCCGCCCTGCGGGTAGTTCGCCGGGCGACTCCGCCGATCCGGAACGATGGAGGTGGAGCCGCCTGTCCCCAGGCGGCTGACGTGCGAGGGACCGGTCCGCAGCAGCTTGAGGACATGCCGCTCCACCTTGCCGCGCGGCTGTGCTCAGGGGAAATTCGAACGCCAGCCGCAGGGCTCCGGTTCAGAGCACGAAGCGCAGCAGGTCGAGCAGCTTCGGCCAGACGTGGAAGAATTCGAGGAAGAACACCGCGGCGAGCGCGTAACCCAGCGCGGTGAGCCGGCGGCGCTCGCCGAGCGCGAGGGCCATCAGCGCGGCGGTGATGAGCCCGAGCCCGATGCCTTCGGCGATGCTGAAGGTGAGGGGAATGCCGATCACCGTGAGGAACGCCGGCACCGCGGTACGGAAATCGCCCATCTCGATCTCGACGATCGACTGCATCATGAACACGCCGACGATTACCAGCGCCGGCGCGGTGGCCGCCGCCGGCACGACGAGGATCAACGGCGTGAAGAAGAGCGCCACCAGCATCAGGCCCGCCGTCGCCAGGGCCGTCAGCCCGGTGCGCCCGCCCGCTTCGACGCCCGACGCCGACTCGATATAGCTCACCACGGTGGACGTGCCGAACAGCGCGCTGAGCAGCGTCGCCAGCGAGTCGGCCAGCAGCGCGCGCCCGGCCTTGGGCAGCGTGCCGTCCGGTCGCAGCAGGCCGGCTCGCTTGGTGACGCCGATCAGGGTCCCGATGTTGTCGAACATGTCGACCAGCAGGAGCGTGAGGATGAGCGGCAGCGCCATCAGCACCGCGTTCGACGTGGTGAGGAACTGGAACGTGAGCTTCAGGAAGATCGGGGCGGGCGACGCCGGCAGGGCCACCACGCTTTCCGGCAGCTCGGTCACCATCCTGCCGCCGCCGGCGCGCGTGAAGAGGCCGAGCAGGGTCACGGCCGCGATGCTCAGCACCATCGCGCCAGGCACCCGCCGCGCGACCAGCACGGCGGTGAGCACGATCCCGAACAGGCAGAGCGCGACGGGCCCGGAAGTGAAGTCGCCCGGGGCGACCAACGTGGCGGGATGGGCCACGATGACGCCGCCGTTCTTCAGCCCGATGAAGGCGATGAACACGCCGATGCCGCAGGTGACCGCGATCTTCAGCGCGTGGGGAATCGCCGCGATGATCTTCTCCCGCACGCCCGTGAGCGAAAGCACGAGGAAGATCACGCCGTTGACGAACACCATGCCCAGCGCCTCCGACCACGGCACGCCGCGCCCGATCACCATCGTGTAGGTGAAGAACGCGTTGATCCCCATGCCCGGCGCGAGCGCGAGCGGGAAGTTGGTCAGCAGCGCCATGATCGCCGTCGCCATCGCCGCCGTGAGCGCGGTGACCGTGACCAGCGCCCCCTTGTCCATGCCCGCCTGGGCCAGGATCATCGGGTTCACCGCGAGGATGTACGCCATGGCGGCGAAGGTGGTCAGCCCGGCCTGCAGTTCGCGGCCGACGGAAGTCTGGTACTGTTCGAGGTGAAAGAGGCGCTGCAGCATGGAAAGGCGGGAGGGGCGGACGTCCCTCCCGGTGCCGAGCGGAGGGGAGGGAGAAGGAAAGTTCAAGGGGAACGACGGGCGCGACGGGCGGGCGCGCTCAAGCACGGCTTGTGCCGCCCCATCGCCTGCGCCAGAAGCGACCGCGTGATCGTCGATGCCCACGTGCACCTTTATCCGGACGCGGTGAACGCCGACCCCGCCGCCTGGGCCCACGCGGCGGGAGAGCCGCATTGGGCTCATTTGAGCACGCGCCGCCGCCGCGACGGCCGGCCGGTGCAATCGTTTCCCGCGCTCGCGGATCTCCTGCGCGCCATGGACGCGGCGGGAGTCGATCGCGCGGTGCTGCTCGGCTGGTACTGGCAGCGGCCGGAAACGTGCGCGCAGCAGAACCGCTTCTACGCCGACTGCGTTCGCGCGCATCCGGACCGGCTGTCGGCCTTCGCCACGATTCATCCCGCGGCGGGCCCCGCAGCCACGATGGCCGAGGTCGACCGCGCCGCCGGCGAAGGGCTGTGCGGGCTGGGGGAGTTGTCACCCCACGCGCAGGGATTCGACATCGACGATCCCGTGCTCGCGGAAGTCCTCGCGCGCGCCGCCGGGCTCCGCTGGCCCGTCAACCTGCACGTCACCGATCCCGCGAGCCGGCCGTTTCCCGGGCGGATCGAGACGCGCCTCGCCGATTTCACGACGCTCGCACGCCGGTGGCCGGAGCTGCGCTTCGTGCTCGCGCACTGGGGCGGACTCCTGCCCGTGACCGATCCCGCCACCGTGGCGGACTGCCCCAACCTCTACTACGACACCGCCGCCTCGCCGCTGCTTTACGCTCCGGAAATCTGGCCGCGGCTCCTGGCCGCACTGCCGCCCGGGCGCGTGCTCTTCGGCTCGGATTTTCCCCTGCACTTGTACCCGCGGCTCGCGGCGGAGCCGGGTCTCGAGCGGCTGGTGGCGGAGGCGCGGGCGGGCGGAGCGGACGCCGCCGTGCTGGGCGGCAATGCCCGCGCGCTGCTGGGGCGATGACGGTTCAGCCCGCCCGCAGCAGCAGCCAGTTCACCACCGGGCTGGTTGGCGTGGGCACGACCACCTGCAAGCCGGTGGAGAGGCCTGCCCGCAACGGCACCGGCAGCGTCAGCACCGGCAGTCCGCCGATGCTGGCCGGTGCCGTCAGGGAGAGGATGCGCGTCCGATTCTCGAGGGTGAAGCCGTCCCGCTTGAACGGCGCCGCCGGCGATGCCGGCAGGACGAGAAAATCATGCGTGCGAAAGTACTCCGCCCACAGTTTTCGCAGCTCGTCCGTGTGCGCGGCCGCGGCGTCGACCTGTGCCGGCGTGATGCCGTGGGCGCGGATGAGACGCTGCCACACCCCGGGGCTGTACCGCTCCCGGTAACGCTCCGCCCACGGCGCGTGATACCGCCACGCTTCGAGCGCGACGACCGTGTTGTAGGTGTCGACGCTCCGGGCGAAGCCCTGCTGCAACGCGTCGCGGACCGGGGCGTCCGCGTCGCCGGTGAAGGCGCGCGCGGCCTGTCGGCAAACCAAGGCGACGTCGGGGTCGAGCCCCGGCAGCTCGAGGTAGCAGCCGCGCGGCTCGCGTTCCACGGCGCCCAGCCCGACGAGCGCACCCACCGCCGCGAGCATGTCGCCCGCATCGGCGGTGAACCAGCCGGCGGTGTCGTAGCTCGGCGCGAGCGGCACCGCGTCGCTGATCCAGGCGTCGCGCGGGCAGAGCCGGAAACCGTAGAGCCCGCAGAACGCGGCCGGCACCCGTACCGAGCCTCCCGTGTCGCTGCCCAGCGCGAGCGGCACGACTCCCGCCGCGACCGCGGCGGCCGAGCCGCTGCTGGAGCCGCCGGTGGTGCGTCCGGGAAAGTGGGGATGCTCGCAGTCCCCGTAGTGCGGATTCTCGCCGGTGATGCCGTACGCGAACTCGTGCAGGTGGGTCTTGCCGGCCACGACGGCGCCCGCCGCCTTGAGCGTGGCCACCAGCGCGCCATCGCGGCGCGGCATCGGCCGCACCTCCGGCAGGAACGTCGAGCCGGCCAGCGTCGGTTCACCCGCCACGTCGAACAGGTCCTTGACCAGGAACGGCACCCGCCCGAGGGGCTTCTCCGCCGAGGTGCAGGCCCACGCGGCGGCGAAGGCGGCCTCGTCGGTCAATTGAGCCAGGACCGCCCGCTGCTGCGAAGGGGAGAGCAACGTGCGGGCCCGCCGATGGAGTTCCAGGGCGGCGTCCACGGCGCCGAAAGCCTGCCAGGCACGAAACGTCATGGGGGAAAATACGGGCGGGAATTCGGACGGACGCAACCCCGCGCGGGATTGCAGCCCGCCGGGGAAAGTCTTGGCTCGGTGGTTTCCATGCTGCCGCGGGCCGTCCTCCTCCTTGTTCCTCTCCTGCTCGGCGTCGTGCAGGGTTGCCGCCGGCCGGAGACCGGCGCGGAAACGCCGGCGCCGGCGGGCTTGCGGCGGGTGGTGCTCCAGACGGACTGGTTTCCCCAGGCCGAGCATGGCGGCTATTACCAGGCACTGGCCCGGGGCTTTTATCGCGCAGCCGGGCTGGACGTCGAACTCTGGCCGGGCGGCCCCGGCGCGGGGATCAAGCTCAAGGTGGCGCGCGGCGACGCCGCTTTCGGGCTGCTGCGCAGCGATGACCTGATCCTCGCCGTGAGCCGCGACCTGCCGCTCGTGATGGTGGCGGCGACGATGCAGCACGACCCGCAGGCGCTGATGGTGCACGACGCCAGCCCGGTGAAGACCTTTCGCGACCTCGACGGCCGGGCGGTGATCGGAAACGTGGGCATGGCCTTCTATCCGTACCTGGAGTCCAAATACGGGATCCGGCTCGTGCGCCGCCAGAACACCTACGGCCTCGGGGAGTTCTTCGCCCAGCCCGACACCATCCAGCAGTGCCTCGTCACCAACGAGCCGTTCTTCGCCGCGCGGCAGGGCTTCAAGGTGCGCACGCCCGCGCCGGTCAGCCGCAACTTCCGCGGCATTGACCGCTTCATGAAGGTTGGCGAAGACGTACTGGGCGACCAGTACGCCGGGGCCAAGGTGGGCTTCCTGGTCAGCACCAACCCCGCCAACAACAG
>ERZ761602.3659-NODE-3659-length-21315-cov-3.403622_pt1 | contig 21315 bp, 16 predicted proteins | sample MGYA00512165_ERZ761602 | MGnify/ENA primary metagenome ERZ761602 (study PRJEB28899, sample SAMN02445085) | bioreactor sludge metagenome | biome: EBPR sludge; isolation source: Thorneside wastewater treatment plant | place: Australia: Brisbane, Thorneside...
GTGACCCGAGCCGTTCGCGACGACCGAATCTTCGAAGAACGCGCGCGCGGGCTCTTGGCTGAAAATGATGGCGCCCTCGTACTCGTCGATGGCGCTGCAGCCGGTCAGGATGCAGCCACACCACGCGCCGGTGTGCTCGAGGCGAACGTGCTTGAAGCTGTTCTCGGTGCGGGCGATGCCGCCGAAGGCGAGCCCCTGCCAGTCGCCGGCGGCGGGAGCGTCGGCCGCCGAGCGGAAGACGATCGGAGCCGCTTCGGTGCCCTCGGCCACGACCGCGCCCGACGCCGCGAACGGCCCGGTGTAGTGCTCGATCTTGAACGCGGTGCCGGCGTGCATCTCGATCTCGGTGCCGGGCTCGATCGTCAGCGTGACGAGGCCGTTCTCTTCGCCCGCTCCGACGACGAAGTCGTCGTCGCCGAACGAGCCGATCTTGTAGGGCACGCCGGGGTTCTTCATCGTCCCGCTGACCGAGAGCCGACGCTCGGGGTCGATGTAGATGCGGTCGTCGAGGTTCCCGGTGAACGTGCCGCGCGGCAGGCCGAGCATGCCGTGCTCGTCCGTGGTGACGGGGAAAGCGAGCTTGTCGGCGCTGCCCGACTCGGTCACGACGAGCGCGTCGGAGTCGTCGGTGAAGGTGCCGAGGCGGCCGAGGACGACGCCGGTGCCGAGCGAGCGCTCGATCGTGAGGTGATCGGCGAACACGTCGCGGCGAACAGGGAGCGTGCTGCCGCCGTACACGATGAGGCTCGCGCCGCGCGGATCGTAGCCGCCGCCGTCGCTCATCGTGACGTGCGCGAACCGCGCGGTGCCGCCGGCCTCGACGAGGACGTGGCCCCAGCGCGCGCCGTCCAGACCCTCGAACCGGATGGGGAGGTCCGCGGTGCCCTCGGCCACGATCGAGCCCGTCGTGGGCGAGCCGGGGTACGCGATCGTCAGGCCGGCGTAGATGCCGTCGAACTGAACGACGGCGCATGGCTCGATCGTCAGGGTCGCCTTGCGGACCGCGATGAAGCCCTCGACGATGTGAGGGCTCGCGTCGGCCGCCCAGGTCTCGTCGGCCTCGATCGCGCCGGCCTTGTGGATGGTCGGGCCCTGAGTCGGAACCGGACAGCTCTGCGGCTTCGGGTCGGGCTCGGTGTCCGGGGGCGGGTCCTCGACGCTGGGGCCGTCGGGCTCGGACTCGGACGTGTCGGTGTCGCAGGCCGCTCCGAGGGGGAGGGCGATGGCGAGAGCAAAGGCGGTGAGGCTACGAAAGGCTGAGAAGTTCATGGTCGTGGGTTCCTCGTGACGGGGGGAAACATGAGGCGGGGCGATGACGGGTGGATGACTGGGAGCCCCGGTCGCGCGGCTCCCGTCATCCGCGGGGTCAGATCGCGCCCATCATCGCGAGCCGGCTCCAGGTCATGTCTGTGCCGGCCCGGCAGTCGGGCTTGTCCTCGTCGGGGTTGTCCCAGCCGCCCGAGATGTCGCGCGCCTGGTAGCCGACCCGCGGTGCACCGCTCGGGCCGAGCGCGATCGACGGGCTGTGGAGGAACCACGCGCCGACCGTGCAGTTCTCTTCGAGGAAGATGGTGTCGGGGGCCATCTCGCTCGAGATCTCGACCTTGGCGACCGCCCAGGGGGCGGTGTCGACGATGCAATCGGCCGCGTCGCAGTGGAGGACGCCGATGTTGTAATCGTAGGTGTAGGCGATGCGAGGGTTGTTACCCTCGAGCGCCAGGTCGATGCCAGGGCCGATCTCACGCGCGTTCGAGAGCACCGTGCCGGTCCAGCCCCCCGCGGTGCAGCCTTCGTCGCAGGCGAGGTAGACGACCCGGCGCTGCATGGCGTCGTCTTGGCCCAGCATCGCGATCCGCGGCGCGCCGCTCGAGGTGAGCGCCAAGGAGATCGCCGGCTTGATCTTGACCGCGTCGAACTCCGACGTGAACGCGGGCTCGACGCCGGTACCGACCCAGCTGTCGGCGGCGTCGCACGCGCCCTCGCAGGCCACGTAGGCGCCGGTCAGGCTCGTCGAGGCGTTGGCGTCGACCACGTGTGCGATGGTCGCGAGGTGGGCGCGGCCCGCCGCGTCGAAGCGGAGCGCGCTCGACTGCCAGATCTGGTCGGCGACCTTGTGTTGCGACCACGAGGCCGGGTCGCTGCAGCCGCCGTCACACGCCACGTAGTACGTCTCGGGCGCCTTCTGGCCGATGCCCAGGTACGCGACGTACGTGTGCATCATGAACCGCGGGTTGCCGTTCGGATCGAGGGCGAGCGCCTCGCCCGTCACCTCGCGATCGCCGCGGTGATCGAAGAGCTCGGTCTGCGACCAACCGGCCGGGTCGGAGCAGCCTTCGTCGCAGCTCGCGAAGTACACCTTGTTGAAGGTCGAGAGCAGGACACGGGGCCGCCCGCCGCCGTCGAGCGCGAGCATCGCGTTCGCCACCGTCGAGTCGGTGTCGAAGCGAACCACCTCGACGTCGTCGGTGCCGCCGCAGTCGGCGGCGCAGGTCGCGTAGTACGCACGGCCGCCCGCGTAGGCGGGGAACACCGCGTGCACGCGGCCTTTTTCGTCGATCTCGATGGCCGGCGCGGCCGTGTTGTCGGGCTCGCCGGTAGGAAGAAAGAACGGCGCGCTCGAGGCGTCGTTCTTGCCGTCATCGGGGCTCTTGCCGTCACCCTCGTCGGGCTCCGAGCCGACGTCACACCCCGAGGCCGCGAACGCGAGAGCAAAGAGAGAAACCGAACGCACCCAAGACAGAGACCGCATCGAAAGACCCTCCACCAGCGGCCGGCACGCACCTCGCGGGCCCGCGCCGTCGGTGGTGGCAAGGTCGTCACCCGCGATGACGGGAGGATGACCCTGAGGTCACGGCGCGAACCTGAGACGCCGAGCCCATCGCGTGGACGAGCTTGACCCAAGCCGACTTGGGCGCAGCCCCCCGCTCGGCCGCGCCCCGGCAACGAGCGAGGGCGGCGCGGGCACGCAGGCGGGCGTCGACGAGCGGATCCTTGATGAGATCGTCGATCTCGGGCTCGGCCTCGGCCCAGCGCTTCTCGATGCCCAACGCCTCGGCGCGGAGGACGCGGGCGGTGCGGACGTCGCGTGGGAGGCCGTCGCCGCCCGGGAGCTCGCCGAGCGCCTCGATGGCACCCTTGCCGTCGCCGCTCGCGAGCGCGACCTCGGCGCGGGCGATCCGCACGTGGGCGTGCGCACCCACGGCGCCCACCGCGTCGCGGAGCGCGGCGTCGGCCTCGCCGAGGTCGGCGCGGGCGGCGTCGAGATCACCGAGGGCGACGTGGATGCGTGCGCGCGCGGCGAAGAGGCGCGCCTTGGCGAAGAGGAGCTGGCCCCAACGCTCGAGGTGCCCGATCGCGGTCGCGACGTGCGGCAGCGCTTCGGCTGGCCGCTCGCGGAGGAGCTCGACCTCGCCGTGGTAGAGCGCGGCCGCGGCCAGGCCCTCGGGGTCGGCGAGCGACACGCACGACGCATCGAACGCCGAGAGCAGATCGTCGAGCTCGGGGCCGACCCGGCCGCTGCGGATGGCGGCGTCGAGCCGCACCTGGAGGGCCTTGGCGAGGATGAGAGGGTCGTCGACCTCGCGCGCCAGCTCGGCCGCCTCGCGCGCGGCGACGTCGGCGGCGTCGTAGCGGCCGGCGGCGACGTCGCCACCGGCGCGAAACGAACGGGCGCGCGCCCGATCGCGCGGTGACACCGCGAGCTGGTCGAGCCTCGTCGCCAGCCCGTCGGCTTCATCGCCCACCGCACCGCGGACCAACTGGTAGAGCGCTTCGCACGCGCCGCTCGCGTCACCCGCGCTCTCGTACGCGCGGGCCGCGCGCTCGAACAGGCGCGCGGCGTCGGTGACACGCGAGAGCCCGCGCGCGGCGTGACCGGCCTTCAAGAAGTAGGGCGCAGCCGCGCCCTCGCGTCCGCCGGCCTCGAAGTGGCGCGCGACGTCGGCCGGGTCGGCGCCGGTCACGGCGAGGTGCTCGGCCGTGCGCGCGTGCACGTGCTCGCGCACGACACGCGGCAGGTCCTCGCGCAGGACGTCGGCCAAGACGTCGTGCGACAGCCGCCCGCCCGCGAGGATCTGCGCGGCCTCGAGCGCCGCCCACGGCTCGGCGAGATCGAGCGCCGCCACGCCGAGCACGTGGCTCGCGAGCGAGAGATCGAATGCGGGGCCGGCGACGGCAGCGACGCGCGCCAAGCGGAGCGCCGCGTCGCCGAGCCGCTCGAGCCTGCGCCGCACGATGGCCTTCACCCGATCCGGGATCGGCACGCGTGTGTCGTCGGCCCCGGCGTCGAGCGTGGCGCGAACGATCTCCAGCAAGAACAGCGGCACGCCGTGCGACGCCTCGACGATCGTCGCAAGGCGGTCGGCGAGCGCGTCGATGCCGAGAGACCGGCAGAGCTGGAGCGCCTCGTCCTGGCTGAGCGGGCCGAGCGTGATGCGCCGGGCCAGGCCGGCGGAGACGGCGCGGTCGACGCGCGCGGCGGTCTCTACGGGGAGCTCTTCGTCCCGGTGGGCGATCACGGCGAAGCTGGGGAGATCACCGGACCAGCACTGCTCCGCGATCCAGAGCAGCGCTTCGACGCTCGCGGGGTCGACCCACTGCAGATCGTCCACCGCCATCGCGGTGAGGCCGCCCTCGACCGCGAGTCGAGCGGCGAGCGCGAACGCCTCGAGGAAGCGGAGCTTGCTGCGGAGCGAAGGCGCGCCGGCGGCGTCGGTGGCGAGCTCGGGGACGACGCGCGCGAGCTCCGAGGCGGCCCACGCCGGGAGCTCCACGCGCACCTCTCTCAGGAGAGCGCGGAGGCCACGCGCGAGCGTGGCGTACGGGACGTCGGCGTCACCGGGGCGCCCCTCGACGACGATGAAGCTGCCCTTGCGTTCGATGACCTCGCGCACGAGCCGCGACTTGCCCACGCCCGGAGTGCCGACGACGATGGCCCCGCGGCGCGAGCCGAACGCCCGCTCGAGCTCGGCCAACTCTCTCGCGCGCCCGACCCACGGTGGTCGCAACACGGCCGCGGGTAGAGCCACCGGCGCAGCGCTGCGACGAACGGCGAGCGGCGCCTTGCCCTCGCGGATCGTGCGGAGCACGTCGAGCATGGCCGCGCTCGGCTTCATCGCGAGCTCGCGCGCGAGCGTCTTGCGACAGCGTTCGTATGCGGTCAGCGCCGCAGGCGCGTCACCCTTGGCGAGCCACAGGCGCGCGACCCGCAGGTGCGCCGCCTCCGACAATGGCTCGCTTGCAACCGCGCGCTCGGCGAGGACGAGCGCGTCGTCGACGCGGTCTTCGCTCTCGGCGCGATCGATCTCGGCGTTGACGGCGCGGGCCCACGCGCGCGCCAGCTGCCCGCGCGCACCCTTGAGCCAGCCCTCGAGGTCGGGACAATCATCGAAGTCGTACCCGGCGAGCAGCTCGCCTCCGAGCGCCGCCGCGTCCGCGAAGCGCCCTTGGTGCACGGAGAGCAGCAGGTCGGCCACGTCGGTCGCGACCCCTCGGAGCTCGAGCGACTCGTCTCCTTGCACGAAGCTCGCGGCCGATGCGTTGCGAAGCCGGCGGATCGCCTGGGCCAGGTTGTTGCGTGCAGCCTTCTCGGGTGACTCGGCCCACAAGAGGCCCGCGACGCGGGAGCGCGACGTGGCGCCCTCCACCGCCAGGTAGGCGAGGAGGGCTGCCGTCTTCTTCTCGAGCCGCGCGATCGGCTGCGGGCCCTCGACCCTCGCGCCACCCAAGAGACAGATGCGAAGCGCTCGAGGCTCGGTTTGCTCCGCGGCCGCCGTCATCGCCAGCCTCGCTACTTACGAGGCGGGCGCGAAGCGGTCAACCTCGGCGCTCAGGCTTCCGAGCCCTTGTCCTTCTTCTTCTTGCCCTTCTTGCCCTTGAGCTTGCCGTCGGCCTTGGCTTTCTGCATCTCGGCCAGGCTCACCTTGGCGTCGCTGTTGGCGTCGGCGACCTTGATGCGTGCCCACTTCTTGTCGCCGACCTCGGCCGCGGTGAGAAAGCCGTCGCTGTTCTTGTCGGCCTTCTGGAACCGCGCCTCGGCGCTCTTGCCTTTGCAGCCCTCTTTGCCCTCGGCCAGGGCGACCGTGCCGATGCTCGTCACCGCCACCGCCATGAGGGCGCCAATCCACACACCGCGTTGCTTCATCATGCCCGATTGGACGACGCCCCTGACGGCCGACCTACATCGGCGCGGGCGTTTGCCAACTTGTCGCGCCAGTGGAGAGTCGAACATGCCTTTACGGATCTAGCGGCCCGGGCGTTCAGCAGGCTCAAGGGGTCACGGTCATGACCGGCTGGCGAGGCGTCTCGAACGTCAGGCCCGTGTTGGACCCGGCGCCCGTCAGGTCGCAGTACGTGTACGCGCCGCCGAAGTTGACGCGGCACGCGTAGCGGTAGTCGCCGGCCGCGGGCGCGGTGAACGTCGCGTGGTACTCGTCGTTGTTGCCGACCTGCACGTTGAACGGGGCCGCCACCCACGTCCAGCCGGCCTGGCTCTGCGGGTTGGAGGTGGCGGGGCCGTAGCCGATATCGACGGTGAAGGTACCAGCGGGGCCCGCGGCCTCGGTCTGCCCCGCCTCGAAGACTTGGCAGAAGACATCGGGGCTGGTCGTCGCGGTCTGGACGTCGATCGAGAACGGGAAGGCCACGGCGCAGTAGTCGGCCTCGGACGCGTTGCCGGTCTCGTTCAAGACGAACTGTCGGCTCGGTGAGGCCGTGTTGCGAGGCGTCGGCGCGCCCGTTGCGAAGTCGGCGCTGTTCACGCCGGTGTCGATGAAGCCGAGGTTGCCACGCGTCACGCTAGCGGTCGCCGAGGGGGCTGGAGTGGGCCCGGCGCCCTCGAAGCAGCTGGCGGTGGAGCCGTAGCCCACGAAATCGATGATGCTGCCGCCGACAGGGCAGGCGCCGGTGAGCATCGTGCCGTCGCTTACGAGCGCGACCTTGCCGGCGGTGGCGCTCATCGCCGTGCCGGCCATCGCGTCGGGCGTGGGCAGCGGGCTGCCGTTGGCGCCGCCGCCCTGCTGGACGAGGTAGTAGCCGCCCGCAGGGATCGAGCCGGTCAGGTTGGTGATGGTCCACGTGCTCCCGGCCGCGCTCGCATACTGGACGCTGAAGCCGGCGACCGACACCGTCGTCGTGCCGCGGTTGTGGATCTCGACGAAGTCGTGGGTGAACGGAGCGCCGGTGTTCCCGCCGCCGCCGTACACCTGGCTGATGACGAGGCTGCCGTCGATCGGGGAGGCGCCGGTGCTGGTGGTGAACGCGGCTGCTTGCGTGAAGTTGGCCGCCAGCGGGAGGCCGGCCCCGCTCTCGGCCGCCGTGGTCACGCGAATCTGGAACGCCGAGCCGTAGGCGAGCGACTGTGTGGGGGTCGCGGTGAGCACGGTGTCTCCGGCGCTCAGGGCCAGCGAGCCGAGCGGGATACACGTCGCGAAGTTGTCGGTGGAGAGCTGGATCGACCCCGAGCAGGCGCCCGCGTCGAGGGTCGACTTCACCGTCAGCGTCGCCGGGTTCATGGCCTCGCTGAAGGTGATCGAGATCGTCGACGTCGGGCCGATGCCGCTGGCCCCGGAGGCGGGCGTGGTGGAGACCACGCTAGGGAAGGGCACGCAGGTGCCGGCGTTGCATTCGCCGCCGGTGCACGGCGTGCCGTCCGGCGCCGACGGGTCGGTGCACACCCCGGTGCCCGACTGGCAGGCACCGGCGATGTGGCACTCGTCGCTCGGCATGCACACCACCGGGTCGTCACCCTCGCAGACCCCGCTCTGGCAAGTGTCGGTCTGCGTGCACCCGTCGCCGTCGTCGCACGACGTGTCGTCGGGAGCGGGCGGGTCGGAGCAGACGCCCGTCATCGGATCGCAAGTGCCGGCGTCGTGGCATTGGTCGCTCGGCGTGCAGACGACCGGGTTTGCGCCCTGGCACACGCCCGATTGGCAGGTGTCGGTCTGGGTGCACGCGCTGCCGTCGTTGCAGCCCGCGCCGTCCATCACCGGCGCTTGGGCGGGCATGCCGCCGTTGCACGCCGCGATCGTGCAGTCGTTCATGTCGGGCGCCGGCACGTCCGTGTCGAGGTCGACGCTGACGATCACGCCCATGCCGTCGCACTGGTTCTGCTGGCAATCACCCGTCACCTGGATCGACGTCACGGTCCCCATCGGCTGATAGGCGAAGTCGCAGGCGCCCATGTCGCACGTGCGTGTCTGGCAGTCGGTGTCGCTGCCCGGGCATTGGCTGGCCGCGGTGCAGCCGACGCACTGCCCGCTGCCGTCGCAGATGAGGTCGGTGCCGCACGTGGTGCCCGCCATCTCGTTGGGGTTCGAGGGCACGCCCGAGGTGCAGACGTCTTGCGTGCAAACGTTGTTGTCGTCGGGCAGGTCGTCGTTGTCTTCGATGCTCTCTTCGTTGCCGTCGCCGTCGCACTGCAAGAGCTGACAGTCGCCGTCGTCTTGCTTCTGCAGGGGCGTGCCCGACGGCGTGTTGTCGATCGAGCAAGCGCCCGCGTCGCACGCGAAGGTCTGACACTCGGTGTCGTCGCCGCAGTCCGAGGCGTCCATGCAGCCGACGCAGGTGCCGTTGCCGTCGCACGTGAGCAGACCGCCGCGCCCGCACGGGGCGCCGCCCGGCAGGTTGGTGAAGGTCGGCTCGCCGGCGACGCAGGTGTCTTGCGTGCACTCGAGCCCGTCGTCGGGCAGGTCGGTGTCGTCGGCGACGAGCGTGACCTGGCCCGTGCCGTCGCATTGCTCGGCGCTGCAGTTGCGCGCGACGTTCGCGGCGGGCGTGCCGGCGGGCGCGGGCTCGAAGCCGCACGTGCCCTCGTTGCACGCCGCCACCAGGCACGCGTCGGTCGAAGCCGGACACGTGCTCGCGTCGGTGCAGCCTGTCGGCGCAGTGCCACCGGCGCCGCCGCCGCCGTCATCGGTGGGGATCTTGCTGCTGTCGACGCTCGCGATGAGCTCGCACCCTGCCGACAGAAGAACCAAGGAGAAGAGGCCGACCCTGCGCGCGAAGGACATGGTGATCCGCCAACGTACAGGAAGGGCCACGCCCCTTTCTAGTCACGGCTTCTTGAAGTGTGGCTTGGCGCGCGCCGTGTACGCGACCTGGCGCAGGATCGAGAGCGCGACCTTCTTGTCTTCTTCAGGGGCGTCCTTGGCGACGACGACGATCATGAGCTCGTGGGCAAAGTCCCCCGGCGAGTAGACGTCCCACCAATAAAAGTCAGCCTCTTCGCCCGTCTTGAGCTTGCACGTGCCCGCCCCTGTGTTGGCGAGCGCCTTCGTCGCGCCGACCTCGTTCACCTCGGGCCCGTTCGTGTGTTTCACGTCCGTCACCAGGGCCGACTTGATCCAGGTGTCGATGGCCTTCTGATCAGCGTCGCGCTTGATGTTGATGTTGTTGACGGCGACCGCCTTGCCGCTCGGTCCCCAGAACACGCCGCCGCCGCCCGCCGCGTTGAACTTCCAGAGATCGTCCGGGTGCGAGGTCTCGCGGGTGTGGTCGTCGGCCATGCCCGTCCCGGCCCCGCCCCCGAGCGACCCTTTCAGCTTGATGGGTGGCTCGCCCACGAACACGGCCTTGAAGTCTTTGCCGCCCAGCACCGATAGGTCAGCGCCCGGCGCGGGGGCCGCAGCCGACGGCGCGCCCGACGCCGAAGCAGCCGAGGCCGAGCCCGACCCCTTGGCCGCGGCCGGCGCGCTCGAGCTCTTCGGCGCTGCGCTCGCGGAGGCTGTGCCCCCCGCGCTCGGATTGTTGCAGGCGAGGCCTGCGAGAGGGAGGCAGAGCAGGACCGATAATGCGAGCAAATTTCTCATGTTGTGCGACGAGCTCCCCGGCTGATGGACGACCGTTTGATTGGGCCCCTGTGTACGAGGGCCGGGTGGCGGACCTTCCCCAGGCCCGAGGCCTACTTCGCCGGGTCGACCGCGAAATCGGCCGACCACTCCAGATCGCCGACGCGAACGACGAGCTTGGCGGTGCGCTTCTCGACGTCCCAATGGAACACGGGGTCGCCGCCGTGCTCGTCGTCGGCGAACGCGGTGGGCCTATCGCCGTCGATCGTGCAGCTGGAAAACCCGTTGGCCGCGTTGCCGTAGAGGGTCTTGCCATCGCAGGTCACGGTCGCGCGGCAGTTGTACGGCTGGCCCCACGCGGGCGCGAGGGTGAGGTCGCACACGGCGTCCTTGGCGATCGCCGCTCCGCCGACGGTCGCCGTCACCTTGGCCGTGGTCTGGATGCGCTCCTTGAACGGCAGCGTCGCCTCGGAGTGGGCGGCGTCGACCGTGCCGTTCGTGGGCTCGCTCATCCCGTCGACCTCGATCTCTACTCGAAATGACGGCTCTGTCTCTTTCCACGCGGCGGCCACGCCGCTGCCGGTGTTCACCGACGCTTGAGACCGGGCGCCGGTGCGCGCGCCGATGTCGTCCCACGTCAGCCACAGCCGCGCGGTGCCCGGCGCGAGCCCCGCCGTCTCGCCCGCGTTCATCCCGTGCTGCGACATCCCGTTGAGCGGATCGGTCGAGCGGTAGAGCGGCTTTCCTCCGCAGCTGATGGTGAGCTCGCTCCCGCTCGGGGTGCGTAGCACGGCGTCGAGCGTGCACGCCGTTCCGGGCGGGAGAGCCTCGCTCCCGGTCGCCGTCTTCACCCGGCCGTTCCATCGTACGGTCACCTCCCGCTTCGGGGCCGGTGCGGCGGCGGGTTGCGGCGCCTGCGCGGCGGGGCCCACGTTCGCGACGGGCGGCGGCGGCGGCGCGGGCGCGCGCCGCACGAGGACCATCGCCCCTACCGCGGCGCCGACGACCATCACCCCTGAGGCGGCGACGACTGCCACGCGGCTCTGACCTGGCGATTTCTTACCACCGGAACGCTGTCCGAGCTCGTGGAGGCGTTTGCGCGCCGCCACCAGCTGGGCCTCGAGCTCTTTCGAGCGGGCCGCGTTCGCGCGCTCCGCTTCGAGCTCTCGCTCGGTCGACTCGAGCTCGGCTTCGAGCTCGGCCGTCTTCTGCTTCAGGGCCTCGCGGTCGTCACGGAATGCCACCGCACCATGAGAACACGATTTCGTGCGGTGGGAGCCCAGCCCGCGTCTTTACCGGTCGTTCGCTCCGGCGTAACAATACGGCCTTGGCGCGAACGCCTGCGAAGCCCATCCTCCGCGTCCTTCCGCCGCCGGGCGAGATTGGGCTCGGCGACGTGCTCGCGGGCGATATCGACACCTCGACGGCGCTGTCGGTGTTTCCCCGCGAGCACACCCTCAAGGGGATGTTCTTCAGCCGCTTCGTGAAGGAGCTCGGCGCCGAGTGGCCTCGGATCGAGCGACGCCTGATCGCGCCGCCCCGTCTGGGCACGTACCTACCGTTCGCCGACTACCCGCTGGTCGATCACGCCGACATCGCGCTCGTCGTAGCGAGGAAACGCGCGCCGGGGCTCCCGCACCGCGAAGCGCTCCGTCGCTTGGCGCGGCAGGACATCGGCACGTTTCTCGACTCGACGATCGGTCGAGTCACCGCCGCCGTCGTCTCGTCACCGCGCGCCGCGCTCCTCGCGCTGCCGGACGCTTACAAACGCGTCGTCACCGGCCCGACGCTTCGGGCCTCGGCGCTGGCGGACGACCGGATCCGCCTCAGCTTCGTCTCGGCGTTCGGGCTCTGGGAGTACCAGATCGGGCAGATCGAGGGCATCGTTCGGCACTACGGGGGCCAGCCGCGAACGCGCTGCTCGCTCGAAGCGGACGGCGTGCGGGCCTACGACGTCTCCTGGTGAGCAGCCGTTCGGGGCGGCGCTCGCCTTCGCTCGTGCGCTGAACGCGCAAGCGAGCGCGGGCGCACACGTCTCTTGCGATCGCAGCCCAAAGTGAGGTCGGCATCGCCCGTGCATTACCCCCCAGCGAACTCAACCACGGAGAGTCATCATGCTCTATTGGACCGTTGTCTTTTTCGTCGTTGCACTCATCGCTGCGTTCCTCGGTTTCTCGGGCGTTGCCGGCGCTGCCGCGGGTATCGCGAAGATCCTCTTCTTCGTGTTCCTCGTCATCGCGCTCGTCAGCCTGGTGATGGGCCGCCGCGTTCCGACGTGATGACGGGTCGCGCGCTTCTGGCGCGCGGGGCGTGAACGTGGTGTGGCCGGATACGCCGGCTCCACGGACTCGCCGTGTCGCTCGGCGCCGATTCGTGCGGCACCTTCGGGTGCCGGGCGCATCGGCGCCGAGCTGCGCCCCTCTTTCAACCGGCTTCGCCAGCGCCGGGGGCCCGCGCAGGCGATGCGGACTCGCGCTTCAGCCCGCGGTCGACCACGAACGGACCGAACGGAACGAGCGCAGCCACGAACAGCCCCACGGTTCGCTTGGCGGGCCACTTTTTCACGCGGGCGGCGTCGGCCAACACGAGGCAGAAGCCCAGGAACAGCACGCCGTGGATCATCCCCACGATGCGCACGGCCATGGGCATGTCCAGGCCGTACTTGAGCGGCATCGCGATGAAGAGCAGGACCAGGAACGACGCGCCTTCGGTCATTCCCACGATGCGGAGCCTCGCGACCGGATCCTCGAGCATGGCCCGGCCAGCTTACAGCAGCTGGCCCGCCGAGGAGCGGCGTCAACCGGCGAGCGCGAACAGGGGGCCGAACGCGGGGTCCGCGGCTGCAAGCCGCTCGTAGTCGCGACCGCTGCCGCTGAGGACGATCGTCGTCCGTCCGAACGGGATCGGGTCGGGGCGCCCGCCGAGGTTCTTGGCGATGCCCATCGCGTGCGCGAGAGAATCAATCACGATTTCGCCTGATAGCACCGTGCGCCGGAGAGCCAGGCGCACGCTCGCGTGCTTCGCTACCTCGTCTGCGTCGAGCACCAGGTAGCCACCTGACGCGCGGTGGAGAGCCCCCGGCTGCACCCAGTGCGTCGCATCGGCGTCGGCGCCTGCCGTGCCCGATCGACCGACGAGGTTCGCGTATGTGGGCTGCGGCTCGTAGACGACGGGCGCGCCCTGCACGCCGGCATGGTCGACGACCACCCGCACGCGGTAGCGCAGCGGAGGCGGCGCATCGCTCTCCACGCCAGGCGCGTCTGCCTCGGCGAGCTGCTCCGCGTGCGCGACGACGTCGCGCTCGAGCTCGAGCAGGTACGCCGTCACGGCTGCGTGTCGGGTGTAGCTCGCGCGCAGCGGATCGAGGACGCGCCGGACCGCCTCGCGCGCGGCCCGCTCGGTAACCTCGTCGCCCGCTCGGTCGACATCGCGCGCCCACCCCCGAAAGTCCCGCAGTAGGGCTTCGAGCTCGTGTGCCACTTGAGCCATGTCTCGCATGCGCCGCCCTCGCTCCCGCTTCGGCAGCGCGCCGAGGCTCTCGGGCGTCAGCGCGACGCCGCGGCGTAGCGGCGCCACCACGATGCGGGCTGCTTCGCGCACCAGCCCCACATCGCGCTGCCGCGCGCGAGCCGAGAGCGACGCGAGGGCGCGCTCTTCTCGCGCGCGCAAGGCGGCGGCAAGGTCGCGCCGATGCCGCCTCAGGCGATCGCCGGAGAGCGCGCCGCGCATGACGGCCCGGATCGCTTCGACGGCCCGGTCCACCTCGAGCTGAAGCCGCCGCCCTCCGCCGGCGGGGAGCGCCACGGCCCGAGGTGTGTCGGGCTCGGCGAAGTGGTGCACATAGCACCAGTCTTCCGGGACGGCCTCGAGGGCGGCTCGGTCACGAACGCGCGCCAAGAGCGCGCTCGTTTGCCAGCCTTCGTGGGGGTCGACGGCCAGGAAGCGCGGCGCGGCTTCGTGGGTCGCCGGTGTTGGCGCGGACCACACGTGGTGCGACGTGCAGGCGACGTGCCACGCCACGCCTCACTCGAAGCGCAGGGCCTCGACGGGGTCGAGCTTGCTCGCCCGCCGCGCCGGCCCAACGCCGAACACGAGCCCGATCGCCACCGACACGCCGAGCGCGAGGACGACCGCGTACGTCGGAACGACCGTGGACCACTGACCGAGCTTCGCGAGCAGCGTCGCGGCGGCGTAGCCGAGCGCGACGCCCAGGGCGCCGCCCGCGACCGAGACGACGATCGCCTCGAAGAGAAACTGGCGCAGGATGTCCTTGCGACGCGCCCCCACCGCCATCCGAACCCCGATCTCGCGGGTGCGCTCGCGCACCGACACGAGCATGATGTTCATGATTCCAATCCCGCCCACGATGAGCGAGACGGCCGCGACGCTGCCGAGCAGGGCGGTGAAAGTGCCGGTGACCTGGTTCATGGTCTCGAGCATCTCCGACTGGCTGCGCACCTCGAAGTCGCTCGCCTGGTCGTCGCGGAGACGGTGCCGCAGGCGCAGCACCTGGTCGACCCGCGCCGTCACGTCGGCCGACGCGTTCTCGTCGGCGAGCTGCAGCGAGATGCTCGAGACGTGGTCTTGCCCGAACAGCACCGATTGGTGGGTCGTGAGGGGGACGAAGACACCGTCGTCGGGTGAGCCCATCCCCGACCCCTTCGCTTCGAGGACGCCGATCACGCGAAACGCCGTGCCGTTGATCTGGAGGCGCGTCCCGAGCGGCGACATCCCGCCGTAGAGGCTCTGCGCGACCGTCGAGCCGAGGACGACCACGCGGCTCGTCCCTTGCTCGTCGAGCTCGCTGATCGGAATGCCGCTGGCCAGGTTGAGCGACCGAACGTCGAACGACGCCGGCGTGACGCCCGTGACCGTCGCGTTGGCGTTCTTCTCCAGGAACTTGAGCTGCGCGCTGCCGGTGGCCTCGGGGGCCACCGCGGCGACGCCGTCGAGCTTCGTGAGCGCGTCACCGTCCTCACGCGTGAGCGTCTTGACTTGGCCTGACCGAACCCCGCCGCCCGCCGACGCGGTGCCGGGCCGAATCGTCAGCAGGTTCGACCCCATCGATCGAATTCGCCCCTCGACGCTGCTGCGCGCGCCCTCGCCGATGCCGAGGACGGCCACGACGGCCGCCGTCCCGATGATCATGCCGAGCATGGTGAGGAGCGTGCGCATCCTGTTGGAGGTCAGGGAGCGCCACGCGCTCTTGGCCGTTTCGCTGATCAGCATGCTGCTTGCTCCATTTCGGATTCGTGAAACGCCGCCACGACGACGCTCGCGCGGTCGTCGGCCACGATGTGGCCGTCTCGCATCTGAATCGCGCGCCCCATCGCGCGCGCGACGGCGAGATCGTGGGTGACCATCAAGAGGGTGGTGCCGTCGGAGTTGAGCGAGAGCAGAAGCTCGAGGACGTCTTTGCCGGTCTTGCTGTCGAGCGCGCCGGTCGGCTCGTCACAGAGCAAGATCGACGGGCGGGTGACGAGGGCGCGCGCGATCGCCACGCGCTGCTTCTGGCCGCCGGAGAGCTCGTTCGGCAGGTGCCTCTCTCTCGCCCCCAGACCGACGCGCGCCAGGGCCTCGCGCGCGAGCTCGCGGGTGTTCTTGCGCGACGCGTAGAGCAGCGGGAGCTCGACGTTCTCGACCGCCGTCATGCGGGGGAGCAGGTTGAAGCTCTGGAACACGAACCCGATGTGCTCGTTGCGCAGGCGAGCCGTCTCGTCGTCATCGAGCTCCTGGACGTCACGGCCCCCGAGCCGGTAGACGCCCTCGGTCGGGCGGTCGAGGCAGCCGAGGATGTTGAGCAGGCTCGACTTGCCGCACCCGGACGGGCCGATGATCGCGACCGACTCGCGCTCTTGCACCGCGAAGCTGATGCCGTCCACCGCGCGGACGGCGAGGTCCTCGTTGTCTGCGTGGTAGACCTTGGACAGGTTCTCGACGACGACTGGGGCTTGCATCTCACCGGCCTCCTGGCGGGCCGCCCATGCCCATGCCGCGCATGGGGTTCTGGCCGCCGCTCCTTTGACCCGCCGCTGCGTTCGCGGTGCCGGCCGCCTTGGCCGCGGCGGGCGCCGCCGCGAGGATGGTGTCGCCCTCGTCGATCCCCTTCATGATGATGATCTGCGTGCCGTCGGTGGACCCGGTCTCCACCGGTCGCTCCTCGCCGCTCGCGAGCTGCACGAACTTGCGCTTGTTCTTCGATTGCACGGCCGCCAGCGGGACCAAGAGCACGTCACTCTGCTCGATCGTCACGATCTCGACGTCGGCGCTCATCCCGGACCTGAGGAGCGACGCCTCCTTGTCGGTGACCTTGATCTCGACGTCGAACGTGACGACGCTCGAGGTCTCGACGCCGAGCGGGCTGACGCGGTCGACCTCACCGGTGAACACCCGGCTCGGGTAGGCGTCGACGCGGATGTCGACCTTCTGTCCCGGCGCGACCCTGCTGATCTGCGCCTCGTCGATCGAGCCGATGATCCGCAGGTCCGAGAGGTCGGCGATGGTGAGCACGGCGCTGCCGCCGCTCACGTTGGTGAGCGCCGACGAGACGATCGAGCCCTTCTCCACGCCGATGCTCAGCACCGTGCCGGCGATGGGCGCGACGATGTCGGTCTGCTTGAGCTGCGTCTCGGCGTCTTGCACGCCGAGCTCCGCGGTCTGCAGCGCGAGCTGAGACGAGTTGAGCTGCGCGCGCTTGAGCGTCAGGTTGGCGCCCGCGACGTTGGTCGCGTGCGCCGCGGTTCGCGCCGCGTCGCTCGAGCCGAGACCGAGCTCGGCGCTCTTCTCGGCGATCCCTTGGCTCGCCTTGTTGTTCTTTTGATCGAGCTCGGCCACCTTGACCGACGCCTGCGCCGAGACGAGATCGGCCTTGGCGCGGCTCAACGCGACCTTGGCCGTCTCGAGATCGCGGAGGGCATCGGTCTTGTCGAGTCGGACGAGGAGCTGGCCGGCTTCGACCTTGTCGCCCTCTTTCACGAGGACCTCGGCGACCTCACCGGACGCTCGCGACTTCACGTCGACCTGGACGGCGGGCTCGATCTTGCCGGACGCGGCGGCCGTCTCGGTGAGGCGGCCGCGCTGCACCGTCGTGGTCTGGCCCACGGGGCCGGCGGGGGCGCGGTTGTACCACGCGTACGCTCCGCCCCCGGCGCCGCCGAGGACGAGCACTGCGAGTGTGGCCGAGAGGATCCGTTTCTTGTTCTTGTTCACGACGCCCTCCTGCGCAGCACGTCGCCGAAGCGACTGATCAGATCCCCCGTCGCGTTCTCGAGCCGGTAGCGCGTCGTCACTGCGTTGACCTCGGCGCGGAGCCTCCGGAGCTCGGCCTCGCGCAGAGACTGCTCGGCCTTGACGACCTCGGACGAGGTCGTGGTCCCGAGGATCAGCCGCTGCCGCTCTGCCTCGGCCAGCTCGGCGGCGACGCGAGCGGTCTCTGCGGCGAGGTCCACCTGCGCCCGCGCAGCCGCGACGCTGCCGTGGAGCGTGCCCACCTCGGACGTGATCGCGAGCGCCCGCTCCTGGTAGCGCGTCTCGGCCGCTTCGAGCTGCGTGCGGGCGCGGGCCGCATCGGCCGACGCGCGCCCGCCTCCGACGGGGAGCTCGAGCTCGATCCCGCCCACCACGCTGAACGCGGGGCGTCCGCCGAGGAGGCCGACGCCGGTGGTGTCGCGATCGGCCCAGATCATGCCTGCCGAAACGGTGGTGAAGAGATCGAGGCGAACCTGGTCGGCGTCTTCCGCCGAGCTCACTCGCGATCGGCTGGCGTCGAGGTTGGCGCGGAGCGCCGCGAGCTCGTGCGAGCGCTCCTCGGCCCGGCGCACCAGGTCGTCGGCGCCGCGCAGCGCCCCGAACGCCGGCAGATCGCCGGATGCATCGAGCGATCGTGCGGCGCTCGGCTGCATCCCGAGCACGCGACCGAGCTCGATCGCCCGAGACGAGCGGTTGGTCTCGGCCTGCGAGAGCGCGTCTTTGATCGATGCGAGGTTCGACTGGAACTGCAGCACGTCGACCTTCGACGCCGTGCCGAGCTCTTCTTGCCGGGCGCGCGCATCGGCGAGCTGCTTGGTCGCCGTCTCGAGCGCCGCCTCTTGCACGCCCAGCGCTTCGTCCGCGTACCAGAGCTCCCAGTATGCGTTCAGCACCTCGAGCGCGGTCGCGCTGGCGGTCGCGCGCTCCTCGAGCTCGGCGGCCGTCGCCGCCGCTTCGGCCTGTACCTGAGGCGCGAGATTGGCGTCGGTGCCGGCGCCGCGGAGTAGCGGCTGGCGCGCGCTCAAGTACGCGAGGGCGGTGTAGGTGGGCTCGTTGGTGAGCGAGGGGCTCGCCCCGCTGCGCCACGACGCGTCGCCCGACGTCCCGACCTCGAGCTGGGTGCCGACGTCGGTCGTGTACCGAAGCGCGGCCTTGGCCGCGAGGCCCTTCTCGTTCGTCATCACCGAGTCGCCCGCGGCCGTGGTGCCCGCGCTCTCGGTGTAGTTGCCGGTGATCGAGGCCGAGAACACGGGGTCACGGGCCCCCTCCTCGGCCTCCACCGCCTGGCGGGCGGCTTGGGTGTCGAGGATCGCGCCCTTGAGCCCCGGGTTCTGGGCCGCCGCGCGGCGAACGGCTTCTTCCGCAGACAGCGTTTCGGCGGCGGCGATGCCTGGTGCCACCGTCACGGCCAAGCCGGCGATCGCCAGGGTCAACGAGGGGAGGATGCGGGAGAGCCTCATGCACCCCAAGATAGAGACCGTCGTCTTTTGAGCTGTCGTGGTCGTGTAAAGGTTCGTCAGGTCGCGCTGACACACCTCGATGGTTCGGTGCGCGCGGGGGGCTTAGAGTTGGGGCATGGCGGACTCGCCGCGCATCCTGGTCATCGACGACGACGTGGAGCTGGCCGAGCTCCTCGGCGACCTCCTGGGGCAAGAGGGGTTCTCGGTCGACGCGGCACACGACGGGCTCTCGGGGCTGGAGCGGGCGGCCGGTGGCGCCTACTCGCTCGTCGTCCTCGACGTCATGTTGCCCAGGCTCACCGGCTTCGAGGTGCTGACCCGCCTGCGGCAGTCGTCGAAGGTGCCCGTGCTCATGCTGACGGCCCGCGGCGAGGACGTGGATCGGATCGTCGGGCTCGAGATGGGCGCCGACGACTACCTGCCCAAGCCGTTCAACCCGCGCGAGCTCGTCGCTCGTGTTCGCGCGATTCACCGGCGCGCGACGGCGACCCCGACCGAGACCCCGGGCGGGGCTGCGCTCGTGGTCGACGATCTCACGCTCGCGCCGGCGGCGCGCCGGGTGCTGGTTCGGGGCGAAGAGGTGAAGCTCACCACCGCCGAGTACGACCTCTTGGAGGTGCTGGTGCGCAGCGCGGGGGCGGTGGTCTCGCGCGAAGATCTGACGCGGGTCGTTCTCGGGCGCCGACTCTCGGCCTTCGATCGCGCGATCGACATGCACGTCTCCAACCTGAGAAAGAAGCTGGGCCCGAGCCGCAGCGGCGGCGATCGCATCAAGACGGTGCGCAACGCGGGCTACATCCTGGCGCGAGAGGGTGAATGAAGAGCCTCTTTCTGCGCTTGCTCGTCTCGATGTGGCTGACGATGGCGGTCCTGGTCGGCGTGTTCGCGCTCATCCATGCCTGGGCCATGCCGCGTGAGCTCAGCGAGGGCCGGCGCCGGTTCGTCGGCCGCAGCGTCGAGCTGCGCGCGGAGCACGCCCTCGCGTGCGTTCGCGACGGTGGAGCCGACTGCGCTCGCACGCTCCGGCCGCTCGACGAGCGCGACGACCGCGTCGCCGTCTATCGCGGCGCCGATCTCGTCCTCGGCGACCCCGTGGAGGGCGCCGAGGCCCTGGTCGTCGACGCGCGCGGCGCTCCGGACGGGGCGGCGTTTCGAAGCGACGAGACCGACCGGAGCGCGGTGATCCTGAGGAACGATCCGACGCTCGCCGCGGTCGCGATCGGCCCTGCGCGCTCGCCGTGGGTCTTCTTCGTGGGGCCGGATACGCTGCCGTATCGACTCGGCGCGATCGTCGCCGTCACGGGGCTGGTCGCCTTCGCGCTCGCCCGGTGGCTGTCGCGCCCGCTGCGCACAATCCGCGGCGCCACGCAGCGGATGGCAGCGGGCGACCTCACCGTGCGCGTGTCACCCGAGCTCGCGGGTGCCGACGGCGAGACGCTCGCGCTCGGCCACGACATGGACGCGATGGCCGAGCGCATCCACGATCTGCTCGAGGCGCACCGGCGACTGCTCCGCGACGTCTCGCACGAGCTGCGGTCGCCTCTCGCTCGTCTCGCCATCTCGCTCGAGCTGGTTCGACGCAAGTCGTCCGACGAGGTCGCGCCCGCGCTGGACCGTATCGAGCGTGAGACGGAGCGTCTCAACACCATGATCGGTGAGCTCCTCACCCTGAGTCGCCTCGAGTCCGGGCAAGGGCTCGAGGCGACCGAGCCGCTCGCGCTCGGCGGCTTGGTCGAAGCCGTCGCCGAGGACGCGGCGGTCGAGGCCGAGAGCAGAGGCGTGAAGCTCGTCGTGCGCACGTCCCCATGCGAGGTCTCGGCCAACGCCGAGCTGCTCCGCCGCGCGATCGAGAACGTCGTCCGGAACGCGGTTCGCTACAGCGAAGCCGAGAGCGAGGTCGAGGTCGCGCTCACGTGTGCGGGCGACGCTGCCGAGCTACGCGTCCGCGATCACGGTCCAGGTGTCCCCGACGCGGCGCTCGCGCGCATCTTCGAGCCGTTCTACCGGGTCGAGACGGACCGCGCGCGGAGCCAGGGCGGCACCGGCATCGGCTTGGCGATCACCCAGCGCGCGCTCGCGTTGCACGGGGGCTCGGCCACTGCGAAGAACGCCGACGGCGGCGGTCTGCAGGTGACGCTCCGGTTGCCGCTGCGGGCGTAGCCGGTATCCGCCGGGCGATGCCCGGCGTTCAAACGGGGGAGACTCGGGCAGTCGCCGCGTATCATGCGCCGCCATGCGCCTCGGGACCAGCTCCGGCCTCGCCGGCGGCTTCGTGGCGGCGGCGCTCCTCGCCCTGCTCGGGTGCGGCGGCGGCGCGCCGCTTCACGGCCGCGGCGTAGACGATCGCAGTGTCGACCGCGCGAAGGCGGGCTCGAGCGTCGTGCTCGCGGCCGCGTCGATCGATGCCGTCTCGCCCGAGCTGGTCTTCGGGCGACCGCGGCTGCCGCTCGAGGTTCGCGAAGGGCAGGCGCTGTTCAGCGACGACGACCGCTTCTTGGCGGTCGGCGACGCCCAGGGTCTCGTCCGCATCTTCGACGCCGCGTCGGGCAAGCCGCTCGCCGCACACCGCGCACACGACGCCGAGGTGTTCCTCGTGGCGTGCGCGCCGGGCGGCGGCTTCGTGACGGGCGACGCCACCGGCGAGCTGGCGCTCTGGACGCCTGGCGCGAACGGCTTTCTGGACGCGACGCACCAGCTCTTGGCGTCTCGTCACAGCGCGGCTATCACCTCGGTCTCGTTTTCCGCTGACGGTTCTGTCATGGTGTCCGCCGATAGTAACGGTGACGCCCTGTCCTGGGACATGAAGGCGCACCGTGTGGTGA
>ERZ761602.3660-NODE-3660-length-21300-cov-5.708120_pt1 | contig 21300 bp, 32 predicted proteins | sample MGYA00512165_ERZ761602 | MGnify/ENA primary metagenome ERZ761602 (study PRJEB28899, sample SAMN02445085) | bioreactor sludge metagenome | biome: EBPR sludge; isolation source: Thorneside wastewater treatment plant | place: Australia: Brisbane, Thorneside...
GTTTAAAGACGATGGCAACGAAAGACCATTAAATGAGGTCATGTGTTTTCTTTCTTTTAAATAGTGAGCGGGTTCAATTTCCGGCAGCGATATAAAATTTTCCCTCGCTGCTGTGGTCCTCAATACAAAACGCTCTTGAAATTGAAGCCTTGCGGAAAGCCGCTTTTGACGGTGGGAATCTATCCGAAGCCGAAGAAATAGCAGGATCGATCTTCAATTCAAAGGATTGTTCTTAAAATCGATCAAAGGGCGCTTTATTGCAACTTGAGCGGGATATTGTACTCGGCAACGCCACCCTTCGCGCCATTTCGCACCGCCGTCACCCGCAATTTACCCCGCTTAGAATTAAAGCTTTTTGGCAGCTCACAGGAAAATTCGTTCTTCAAAGCGTTGCATTTAAGTTTCGAAATTTTTGCATCACCTTGATAACTCACCCTCACTGTTGAATTCTCAACCGTAGGATTCTTCCACTCCATATCGAGAAGATATACCTGCACTTCATGGCCGGAAATTTTCACCTCAGTGTGAAAGGCTCCCGGCATGCGAACATATCCTCCGTGCGGCCCAAGCTTATCTTCTCCATGCGCCCAAGCGAGACTCGGTAGCATACAAACGAGTGTAAAAAATAATTTAATATTCATCCTGCCTCCTTGAAGAAATCAGCAACAAACCGATCTTCCTTGTCGTGATGTTTTCAAAATTTGAATTCCCTCACGAGCAATAAAATACACCAAAATGAGTGCGGCAAGCGAGTCCACCCACCACAGAGCAGGATACATCCAATAAATGGCGCTACCCAAAAGCAAAGTAAACGAAAGCTTAATGCACGCTAACGAACATGCGGCATCATTCATAATCGCTTCACTCTGAAGGGCTCGTCCTACTTTCAATTTTGCATTCCAGAGAAAGAACATAAATGTCAAACTTACGAGCGAAATAAACACGCCGGGAATAGTAGTATTGGGAGACGTTTCGGAAATGATTTGAATGACGGAACTAAATAAAGTGATGGCCGCAAGCAGCATGAATAAAATCCCAATACCGAAGGAAGCCTTCCATTCCTTGTCGCTCCCTCCACGGAGGCGCCAAAGAATTAAAATCGCCGATCCCACCTCAATTAAACTATCTCCGCCAAAGCCGGCCAGCGCCATAGATCCCTCATGAACACCAAGAGAAATCGCAACAATCCCCTCCAAAATATTATAGATAATTGTAAACCACGAAAGGCGAAGCGCCGTTCGAATCAAATTCTCTGTCGTCGCAACCACTAGACTCGAACCTACACTTGCGCGCGCAGAGAGTCCCATCAATAATTGGAACATGAAAAAAATTGGACTTAGCATTGGTTTTGGAATCGCGCTCATATTCATTGTAGTTATCGTTTATGCTGCGATGCAACCGAAGGATTACGAAGTCGTACGAGAAATTTCCATTGATGCCCCGGCGGACAAAGTCTTCCCCTACATCAACAATGCAAAGCTTATGGACTCTTGGAATCCATGGACCAAAATAGATCCTAAATCAAAAATTGAATATTCGGGTCCAGAAGCGGGGATTGGGGCCAAGACGTCGTGGAGTGGTGGAGATCAGATGGGCACGGGCAGCGCAACGGTAGTCGAAAGCGTTTCCAATTCTTTGGTCAAAACTAAATTGGAATACACCGAGCCCTTCGAAATGACTCAAGAAGCCGTACTCACCTTGAAGCCGGAAGGGAAACAAACGATCGTCCGATGGTCGGTGGCTGGACAGAAGAATTTAATGAACTCCATCATGTGTTTGTTTATGAGCATGGACAAAATGGTGGGGGGAACATTCGAAGACGGCCTAAAGACTCTTAAGGCAATGGTGGAGAAAAAGTAATCCTCTCTTATGGCTGAAACAGAATATGTCCTAGGCACCGGTGAGGATGAACTTTACCGACTAAAGGTTCAGCATGAAGTTTGGGCAGATTTTGCGATCGCCTCTTGGAAGCGCGCGGGTATTCAAGCAGGCTCGCACGTTCTCGATGTGGGATCAGGTCCTGGGCATGCTTCTTTTGATTTGGCCGAACTCGTCACTGAGAAGGGACGCGTCTGCGCCGTCGACGAATCAGAACCTTTCGTGGCGTATGTGAATGATCAAGCTACGCGTCGAAAGGTTCCCCAGCTGCGCGCTCAAATTGCGGACGCTCAAAGTTTAGGAACGACTTTTCAACAGGGAGAAAGGTTCGATGCGATTTACACGCGCTGGGTACTTTGCTGGCTCACCAAACCAGAGGCAGCACTCGCTGGCATGCGTGCACTTTTAAAACCGAATGGAAAACTCATCATTCACGATTATTTCAATTGGAAATCCATGACGATGGCTCCGCGATCTGCCGCGATTGAAAAAATGGTTTTAGCCGCTGTGTCTTCATTTGAAGATCGCGGAGGCAATGTGGATTTTGTCGGCCAACTTCCAGCGATGCTCAAAAATTGCGGTCTTAAGATTTCTCATTTTGATGTGCATGTGAAAGTCCCGCGCGGTGGAAATGTTGATCCAGACATTGCCTGGCCCCTCACGTGGTGGAGGCTCTACGGTCCTAAACTCGTGGCCCTCGGAAAGCTCTCCCCGGAAGACTATGCCAAAGCCGCTGCAGACCTGGACAGACTGGAATTAGACGACGATAGGTTCTTCTATTGCCCTCCTGTATTTGAAGTGGTTGCAGAGTTAAATTCAAAATCGGCCTGATTAAAACACGAAACTCGGTCCAAGACTCAAAGCCATGTCAGAATTGAAATCGCTACCTTGAGTGTTCTTCAAGACGTAAAAATAATTTTTCAAATCGAAATGAACCCACATCCATTCGATGGGCAGATGAATGTTCAGGCCGCCACCAATGAAGCCGGTCCATTCCCTCGCCGCCTTTCCAAGCCAGAGATACCCAACGCCGATGGACGTGTAAAAATCTGCCGGTATATCGACGCCCAAAGTGGCGGGAACATTCCAATAGAAAGCTCCATCTAAAATGTACATTTTATTGTCAGGCTGCAGACCCAACCCATTGGTGCGATCTACCGCCATTCGACCCGCGTAAAAATCTACGCCCAACCAAAACTCTCTATTGATATGCCAATTCACCGTAGCCACGCCCAAAGTCGTCGTTCGGAGGGCGTCTCCATTATAAAAACTCGCCAAAGGCGCAATCTCAAAGGTTTTGGAAGAGGAAGTCTCGGCTTTTAAGCTGAGCAAAGAGGACGAGATGAAAATAGCGCAGAGTGTAACTATTAGCCGCATAGCCATGAATCCCACAGCCTCCGGCAATTGTCTTGTAGCTAAAGTCGCAATAGCTCGTCGATTCGATTGTAATCGTCCGTCGAACCTCGAAAATTTTGGCAGAAACTCCGAAGCTCCGCCGAATCCTCTACCTTCCAATGGAATCTTTGCAAGAGTGTTGCGGGAGGCAACGTCTCTCTGCCTGATTTGATCACGGAATTTAGAAATGCCAGCGCTATGGTCTTCCCCTTCGAGTGAATTCCTTGAATTACATAAATATTCTGATCATCCCAAGAAAGTATTCGCGTCGTGACAGAAAAATTTTGAAACCGACGTAGAGGTCTTCGAAAATCAATGTGTAAACCTCGCATGGGCACGAATAATTTTTCTCGGATAGACGGCCAAAAGAATCCTCCACGCAACATGAGATCGATTCGGCCGAGCTCGAAATACTGAAGATAAGTAGCATTGTTGACGAACGTCAAATCCGCCTCATTCATCCATACGCGAAGTTCTATTCTTGCAATGGAATGAGCGCTGCTCGGTTTATTCTTAATGAGTGAGTGGAGGATGATTGAAAGAGCTCGAAGGTAGAACATTGATTTTATACTAGCTAAACTAAAGTGCTGCGGCGCCAAGTAACTTTTGTTGGCATTGGAAACTCTCGCATCCATAGATACTCTAAATAGAAGTTCCATTGAGAGGGTTCCATTAATCGATATACGGGGGTTTTAAATAAATGAAGCTTCTCTGCCATAAGCGTGTAGCTCTTGGATGTGCCGCAGCAATTTTAGGAATTTCACTTTCCTCACTTTCAAATGCGGGAACCCGATTGAGTGGAACCGTTAGGTCTGACAATCGCCTTTGCAGTAATCTTGAAACTCTAGACCGACCCCTTGTTTTTAATCGAAACGGAGTCGCCTATGGGATCTCTACGTCGTCGGATGATAACCATCGAGTAGCGGGCGAGGGTCGATACTTCTTTTTTGTTTCGCAAAACTCCGCTCGCAATGCGAACAATCAGTTTATTCCAATCATACCTTCGCTCCCCACCTCCGAATGGGGTCTTTTTCGAAGAGACTTAGAGACCGGTGAGTTTCTCCTTGCCGACAAAACGTTAGACAATCACTCGATTGGATCTAACCCTTCCTCAGTTACGGAAAATGGGGATCGAGTTTATTTTTACAGTTATTCCGATAAGCTCGTTGCAGGTGACACGAATGGTGAATCGGATATTTTCGAGAAAAATTTTGCTACGGGCGAGTTGCGAAGGATAAACGTTAGCCCAGACGGCTCGCAGGTTACGAACGGATACCCCGGCTCCTTTGGTCCCGTTGTTTCTGGCAACGGGCGCTTCGTCGCCTTTGAAGCGCCAAAGGCAAAGCAAATTGTTCCAAGCTTCGTCTTTCCAAATTCTGGGAATGTTGCTGGCGGACTAGTCATGATTGACCAATCAAATAATCAACGCTTTTATCTTTCATATGCTCCAAATGGCGCGCCGTTAGGTGGATGGTCGAGCTCCATCGCTTTGAGCATTCCAGATAGCGGGGATTTAGTGGCATTTTCATGGTTGGACGCGAATCGCCAACCTGCACCAGGACGATGGGCCTCTACCGTTTTCATGAGAGATGTTTCAAATCAAATTACAATTCAGATTGCCCCTCCTGTAACACAGACAAATTCGAACGTGAACGCTACCAACCCTAGAATTTCCGCCAATGCAAAAGTAATGCTATGGTTAGAAGCCGAATACTCATCGAGCGGAACCCTCGGTGCCGCAAAATTGAAACTTTTTGATTTAGTAGGAAGAGCTCCAATACCCGTTCCCTCTTCGCTAGCTAACGCTGAAGTCTCTTATCCACAAATCAGCGCGGATGGAAATGTGATTACCTTCGTGACTAACTCGCGCCTAAACTCGAACGATACGGACAATCTTTACCAAGCTTATACTTGGAATCGATCGCAGCAATCCTTTAAACGCCTAGGAATTGACGGCTTGGCTGTAACCCCTGCCCTAGGTTCTACAAACTGGCCCTATGCAGATCGGACGGGAATGGCGACTAGTTTCTACGGTTTCGCGCAATCCTACACTCCAGGATTTTTCGGAGACCTCTTTGTTCTTAGGACGAAGAAGAATTGCAATAAATTGGAAATGATTACCTCGACACCGCCGACTTCCGCTGAGTAATAAGGGGTTCAATCGCTCCCCTCTAAGCCATTGAGTTCATTTGGCTTCGTCGCTACTTTAGGAGCGAGAGTCGGATGCAGAGGGAATTTAATCTTATCGTTGAGAGTCTCAAAGGCGAGCCCTCGTTGGGGTTAGGTGATCCCAGTTTGGATGTGCCGCTCACGATTCAGATCGCCAAGCGACATCGCGTGCTCACTCATTTCTATCGCTACTTGACTCAGCATGCCCCCCCATTCGCTGTCGGCAGAATTTCATGAGGAAATTGTAAAACATCAAAGGCATTCGCTCGAGCTCCAAGCTCTCTTTCAAAAAGTTTCTAAAATTTTTGAGGAGAGGAAAATTCAGCACTTTCTTTTGAAAGGTCCGATTCTCTCAGAGTCACTTTATGATGATCCCTCCCTTCGCATGTACTCTGACATCGACTTTCTGGTTCCCTATGATCAACTCGCTGCCGCCAAAGAAATTTTAGAAGACTTAGGATTCAATGCCCTAAAAACCATGCCCGGTAAAAACTGGGCTTCGAGCGAACAAAAATATTTTAGAAAAGACGTTCCATTTATTCATTCCCAAAAAAAATCTCTTTGCATCGAAGTGCATTTCCGTCTTCAACCCCCACCTTTCGTTTATGGAATGGACTGGGATCTGATTGATCAGAATAAAAAGATCGTTACCTATCAGGGGCGTTCCGTCGCCACCCTTTCCGATGATATGAACTTCGCTTATCTCTGCGCGCATGGTCATGCCCACGCCTGGGAGCGGCTAGACTGGCTCTTTGACTTCAGCGTCTTTTACAAAAAAATACTTCGAGGTGATCTGAATTACGCGCTCGAAATTGGAAAGAAATATAATCTATGGGAAGAATTACGTTCTGCTCTCAGTTTAGCGAGGGATATTCTTCAACCTCATTCGTCTCTTTTGCATTCTTCGGAACTTCGATCCAATGGATCTTATCGTAGAATGAAATCGCGTGTGCACTCCTTTCACCATTTGCGGAGCCAAGGAACACCTCTTTTTCCTTCTCAGAAAGTGTTTTACTGGCGCCACGTTTCTATGAGAAAACTTTGGGATCTCTTTCTCTATTTAAAGAGCGTTCGATACGAAGCTTGGATCACGAAACAAAGGCCCATGAAGTTTTATCATTTGTGGCTAATCGCTCGAGTCCCACCCATTTTGTGGAAGCGAGTGGTGGGATTGATGCCTTCATGAAAAAATTCATTCAATATTTTTTGAAGGATCAAAAGAGACGCTACGCTGTCCTATTTGCGCTCACTCTTTTAACGGGCTTTTTGGAAGGCACGGGATTCTTACTTCTTCTTCCACTCCTTTCGCTCTCGGTTGTGGGAGCAAACGCGTCACAAGGTTTTCTTTCCAAAATCACAGATTATCTTTCCTCAACATTGGGTCTTCAAAGTTTAGAGAGAATCCTCGTTATCTATGTGATTCTCATTTTAGCGATTGGATGGGTGAAATATATTCAGTCCATTCTCATTCAAAAGCTCCGATTCGATGCCGAACATCGCCTGCGAACGAGTCTGTTTGAGTCCTTCCTTCGCGCGGAGTACGCTCATCTCACATCCCAAAGGAATGCCGATCTCTCGCAGATGCTCTCTCAGGAGGTCATTCGAATCAGTTTGGGCGTTCTTCTTATTCTTCAAGTGAGCATTTCAATCACATTGGCCACCTTCTATTTGGCTGGAAGCTTTTTCATCTCATCCAAAGCCATGCTTGTCTTTACCGGTCTTATTCTTACAGCTGCAGTTATTGTCGGGAAACTTCGCGAGAATCCAATGCGTATGGGTGATTTTGTTCGCAAATCGATGAATGAATTTCACGAACTGCTGTTGCAATATATTGAAGGGCTTAAGCCCATAAAAATTTCCCGCCTGGAGAATCGATATGATTCTCAATTTAAAGCGGTATCTCAGAATCTTTATGATCTCGAAATTGAATTCTCCAAAGGCCAAGCGCGTGCCAAATTGGCTTACGAGGCCTTTGCCGCCCTCATTTTTAGCGTCGGATTTTATGTTCTATACCGCTTCTTAAATACTCCCCTCGTCACGCTCATTCTTTGCCTTGTGGTTTGCGCGAGAATCGTTCCCCAACTCATCGGCATTCATCAAAAAATACGTCAATTTCAGTATCTGCTCCCCAGTTTTGAATCCGCCATGAAGCTTCTCGATAAGACTGGAGCACATCGAGAGATTACCTCTACAAAGAAAACTCCGACCCTTCTTTTCAAATCTACGATCGCCATACAAAATATTTCATTTCGTTACCCGTCCAATTCTCAAACTTTTCTTCTGGATCAGATTTCCCTTCTAATTCCCTTCGGATCGCTCGTAGGAATTTCTGGCGAATCGGGCGCCGGGAAGACAACCCTCGTCGACATCCTCGCCGGCCTTTTGTCTTCTCATTCCGGATGCATCAAGATCGACGGCGCTCCCCTCACAGAGATGAATCGTCTCCAATGGAGATCGCAAGTGAGTTATCTCAACCAAGACCCATTTTTATTTTCGGGTTCCATTCGAGAAAATTTACTCTGGGGTTCTCCTCACTTAACGGAAGCGCATCTATGGGAAGCCCTCGCAAAAGCTCAGGCCGAGGATTTTGTTAGAAATTTTCCGGAAGGTCTGAATACGATGATTGCAAATAACGGTGGAAATTTATCTGGGGGGCAACGTCAACGCATTGCCCTGGCACGAGCATTTCTCAAGCGCCCTTCTCTGCTGATTTTGGATGAAGTGACAAGCCAGCTTGACGAAACAAACCAAAGGGCAATTCAAAAAGTTCTATCGTCCCTCAAAGGAGAAATGACAACGATCATCGTCTCTCACAATAAAAGGTTTATTGAGAATGCGGATCAACTCGTTGTCCTTAGAAATGGAAAGGCTTTATGCGAAGAAGTTACTCTTACACAGCATTCGGCCTAACGATCCAATCGGACATTCCTTTGCCCTTGACCGAAATCGACGGGAAAAAGGATGGATTTCATCTACAAATTCGTAAAGGGAGAATTCCTAAGCTCTTTCAAAATTCAGAGGATGGAAGACTCTACACTCAGTTAGAGAACGGACGGTTTCTCTGTCGAATTCCTAATGTGGCTAACTTTTTGATCGATCCGCTTCAAGAGATTCTCGTCGATGCAAGAGCAAATGCAGACTTGGAATCTATCCGTCTATTCCTGTTGGGCTCAGCCATGGGCGTTGTTCTCCATCATCAGCAAGGACTCGTTTTGCACGGCAATGCAATCTCGCATAAGGATGAAGCGCTCATCTTTTCCGGGCCTTCAGGGATTGGAAAATCCACATTGGCGACCGCTGCCGTTTATGCGGGCTACAAAATTTTGTCCGATGACATTGCCATGATTCGATTTCCAGCCGAATCTTCACCCAAGGTGTCGCCAGGTTATCCACAGTTGAAGCTATGGGAGAGCACCCTTAAAGCTTTTGAGATAAGTTCACAAAAGTTAAAATCAATTTACAATCGAATCGATAAATTTAATCTACCGATTCCGAGATCCTTTGACGCGCGAACTCTCCCCGTACGAAATATTTTTACTCTCAAAGTGGAGGATCGAAATGACCTTCGCTTCCAGCGCCTTACCGGTCGGAATGCATTTCTAGCACTCCATTCCAATACATACCGCATCGAATTTCTGAACCAGATCGGCGACCGCCGAGTCCATTTTGAAAGATGCGGCGATCTGCTCAAGAGAACTGCTATCTACGAATTGTGCCGGCCCCAAGTTGGATATGATCCCATCAAAATGATCGACGAATGCATCAATTTCCGGGAAAACAAGACTGATGAAAGTTTGGACGGAGACCACACCCCTCAAACGCAATCCTCTCGCACTCTCTAGTAAGATTCATGAAGAAATCGTGCTCTTTGATGATCAACAAGGTTCTTACTTTGCGCTCGATCTGGTGGGATCAAAAATTTGGGAATTGCTTCAAGAGCCGAGGACTTTAAACGACATCGTCACAGAGCTTTGTTCAGTTTTTGAAGTCTCCGAAGAAGTCTGCAGAAAAGACGTCACAGGCTTTCTCAATCAAATGATGGAGAAAAACCTCGTAGAACCCATGAATTCCTGGAACGTTCCGAAAGTGAAAGAACTCGAAGTCGCAAAGACTGCCGGGGGCATCATGAATATTGACGAGAGCAATAACGGAATCCTTCTTTCATAGCTCTGTTTTTGTGCAGCATAGCAAATGCCCAACATCTCTATACTGGAGATGACTATGAAAAAGCGTCGCGCGTTGCGCTATCCACTTGTTCTACTCTTAACCTGCATGACTGACATTCATGCATCCGCATTGGATCTTTCATCCCTCTTGATTGAAGGCGCCGATTTAATGGAAAACCGGAGTCCTACAACGCATGGAGATAGTGGAGCACAGTTCACACGGCTTGGAGCTGCCACCCCAGAAATAACGACAACAAATATTTACTTTCACACTAGCGCTGCGTGCAATGGGGGGTTCTTAGGATCCTTTCAAGTGAATGGATTCTTTATTTTTGTCGATAACAAAACTTACTACACTTCCGCGGAAAGCATTTATGCAGCTGCGCAAAATGCTGCGATCAATCCAGCTCTCATACAATCTTTTGAAATCGATTACATCGGAAATGGCGGCGACTCTTATATTAAATATTGCGCACCGAACGTCGCATGCAACGCGGGGACCACCGAATGCATCGCTGCCGGCCACAATCAAGATCCCGTCAATGTGGAGTGGGGACTCGCACTACCTTAACAAGATCACACCGCCGACTCACCGGAGTGCTAAACATGCACTCCGGTAAAATATGAAAATACTCCAAAGATTTTCAAGAGCCAGATCACCAAAACGATGATCACAACTCCGTTGAGTATTTGTTTCACCGTCGGCTGCATCGGAACAAAACGATTGATGAGCCACAGTAAAACTCCGACCGCAACGATGACTAAGATGACGGTGAGAAGCGGCATAGGTTATTCTTCTCCGGTACTTGAAAAAAGCTTGGCGAAAACGTAACCCGCCACTGCGGCAGCTCCTACGGCGAGAAGTGGATACTTCTTCACACGAGTTTCTGTGGCTTTCACGATTCTTCGCGCACTTTTCTGACCTTGAGTAAGAAGGTTCTGGGCAAGATCTCGCCCATCTTGAACTCTCTCTATTCCATGCTGAACTTTTTTGAAAAAGTCCGAACCTTGAATGACGTTATTAGTACTGCGATGTTGTCGATGATCTGATTTTCTTGCGTGTTGCATTGAATTTCTCCTCTACACTCAGTATAGGCCGCAAGAAATCTAGACCAACCAACTTTAGTCTCCTTACTTTGGTCCAAGTCCGGTCACCAAAATCCCGGGACCGTCCCCTTAGGAGAATCCTTTGCATCGACTTTGCATTCGACCTCGAAGGCGCAAACATTTTCGCCATTTATTTTTTTTATCCAGGCTTTTTGGTCATCCAAACTCTTTCCCAAATATTCTTGGCGCATTTCTTCCGAGAACGTTTTTTCCACAGGAAATAAACACCAACAGGCGTCATCCATTTTCAATTTTTTCGCCTGACTTCCAAACAACTGTTTCTGGCCGATGTTCATAAGATAGCGGTCGATCCCCAAAGCCATCAGATGTTTTTGCGAAGAATCCCCGAGCTCCACTCCGCGCTTGGACCAAATGAAGGTCTGAAAGAAATGATCCGGCACTGTGCCATGTTGATAGATCATTGCGGCCGCGGCATAATCCGCGGGAGTTATGATACAACCCTCACCAAAAATTTCCCCTACCCGCTTTCGCCTCTGAAGATCATTTTTTAACATCGTCTCGGTCCTGTCTTTAGGCCACGGCTTATCAGAATTGGCTTCGATCTCTTTGCGATCGTCTTGATCACCCTTCAGAAGGGTTTGAAGCTCTTCGGAGTGATTACATGGCGCATTCGTCAATGCGAGAGCAGCGCCGAAAAAGAAAATAGAAATCATGGAGATGGCATAGCCCAATTCCCCCAAATGAGACATCCATGACCCGCGTAAGCGCCTGAAATTAGGCCCAGTCCCCTGAAATCGCTCAGATTTTCTGCAGCATGGAACTTGCTCTCTTAGAAGAGTTGATGTTGAAAGCGCCACAAATGGTTAAGAGATTCGCGCTCATGTTAATCCTCCTCGCTCCCTCTCTGACGACGGACCTGCACGCCACGTTTTTAAGCGCATGTCGAGATGGGGTGAACGGTCTGCTTTTTCGATCCGCGGGCCGCCCTACCCAAAAACCCGAGCAATCCATCCGCACCCAACTTAGCTCTCGAGGGTTAATCATTCAGGGAAATATTCCACCCCTGTACCGCATTATTTTTCCCATGATCATGCAACTCGACAGCACTTATCGAAAAGAGAATGGATTCGTGGACGTTAACCGCACCTACGAAATGAATGTTCAGAGAATTTTAGATGGTTTGAATATCAACGTAGAATTCGGAACGATGCTCAACAACCCCATTCTTAAAGTTGAGCGAAATGGAAGAATAACATTCATCCGAACTGATGTGGAATTTGCGCAATATGTAGGAGATCAAATTTTAATCGAGATGGATTCTAAGGATTCCAATTCTCAAATGTTCAGAGATCAAGTCGCTGAAATTCGAAAAGAGCTTCAAGCTCTCGCGGATAAAAAGCAAATTACTGAAAGCTACGCCCTTTGGTGGTTTCAGTTGGCATACATTTGGAATCTCGATCAAAAAAAAGCTCAGAATATGGTGCATGAAGCCTATGCTATGATTTTTTTAGCGCGGACGAATCCTCATCTCTTTCAGAGAAACAAGGCTAAATTCTTTTGGCATTTTGAATCGGAGAGCGGTTTGGAGTCCAAAGAGAATCCAACAACCACGGACTTTATGCTGATTAAAGACAATAAAACCGTCATGCATGTCGAGGTAAAGTCTGTCTCGCAAGTCCGTGGAGGATCCGACCTCATCAGACCTATCACCGCCACGATTCAAAAATTGACCTCTCCTGGCATTCGATTGCGAGCCACGAAACCTGACCCAAACGATTCCGGAAAAGACGTGATGAATAATTCTCCCATCACGATCGAACACTTCACAAATCCGAAAGCGCTTGTGATCTCCACCGATTTGGAGATTCATCGCGCCATCGATTTTGAAAAAAATTCACAGCCTATGCGCCTCTACGCAGACGGTGAGGTCGAATTATTTTCGAAGGCCGAACCCTACAAAGTTGTCGCAAGACGAAACATCTTCATCGATTTTCTTCGGGAGTTGGACAAACGCCCGGAAACTCAAAAGTTGGCTTCCGTCGTCCTCTTAGATCGCTGGGGAAACCATTTAGCCACTTTTCATCCGGATGCGGATGAAGCTGGAGAATGGAAGTGGAACTTTACGACCAAACCGCTGGCGCTCTATTTTGAAGGCCATGGAAATTTCTCTCGCGCGGCTCTGATCAAAGACAAGCCGTCAGACCAGGCTGAGAGAATCATCTTCATAGGCGACCTAGAAAAGCCTGCAGACATTGTCGAACCTTGATTTTTTGAGTTGTCGGAGAATTAAGTTAGCACCAGGGATGGCCACAGGAAGTCCTTCAATGGATTGGTAGCTTTCAATTGGCAGTAAAAGCCATCCTACTCCAGCGCCTCTTCCAGCATTTGCTTCATCAATGATTGGTAGGGCACCTGTCGCTTCTTGGCCGCTTCCTTTAACATTGAGAGCAATCGAGTCGGCACGCGAAGGCTAATCAATTTGCTCTTTTCACGCACCGCCGTCTTCTCTTCTCCTTGAAGCGTTCGATAATTTTCAAGAAATGTTGCGATCTGGCTGGGCGTGGATTTTCGCATTCTCTCTAGATATTCATCCGAAAAGTATTGAATCGTCCTCATGCCAATTTCTCCAGAGCCTTAATATCTTCCAAATCTTGTGCACGTCCCGCGGCTTTCTTCATTTTAATGAGTGATGATAAAGCGAGAATTTTAACGTCAACTCCTTGAATCCTTTTCGTCGTTGTTTTTTGCATTGAAATATCGTCGGTGAGCAAGATGTCAACCAATCGAGTAGGATCCTTAGAATCGACAAACCCCCAAGCCACAAGATTTCTATTCTCAATGTACTCTTTTCTAAATTTCGAAATTTCCTGATGGGTGACCGGGATTCGAGAAACAAGCTTCAAGGAGCGAAGCGTCAACTCGACCGCCTCTAAATGTTTGGGCTTTAAAGAAATGACGAAATCAATATCGACGGTACCTCGCACAGCTCCGTGAAGAGCAACGGCATATCCCCCCGCCACCGCATACGGAACCTTTGCAGCTGTAAATGCTCGAACCACTTCAAGGAGAAACATATATACAGTATATACATATGTGCTCAGCCCTGAAAAGAGGGTGAAATTTTTCTTAAAATCTCGTAGTAAACGCCTATGATGCAAACCTTTCGATGGATAGGCATGCTTGAAGGAAGCTCCTATCTGGCCCTCTTACTCATCGCCATGCCTCTCAAATATATTTATGACATGCCTGGCGCTGTGAAAGTGATCGGCATGCTCCATGGCATTTTATTTCTCATCTATGTCTTCGCAGCGACTTGGCTGGCGATTCAATACAAGTGGCCTCGAAGTTTTCTCGTAGGCGCTTATATTGCCTCGGTTCTTCCCTTCGGCCCATTTGTTTTTGACAGGAAACTGCTGTCGCAAGAATCGGGTAGTCGCTGAGACGTTTCTTTACTAGAAACCTTTAGTGATTCCTCTTTCGACGACGGTTGAGAGATGAAGTCTTAGGCTCGACGTCCGATATATCCATCCCAAAAGGTTTGAGGGTGATATTCTTTGACGATTTCTCCGCCTGTACAGAATTTATTTTCTGCACCATTCGATTGAAACTATCAGTAAGATCCACGAACAAGTCCCCCTTTCGAAGATAAAATTCTTCCAATCGTCCATTCTGTTCACATCTTTTCAGATGCCGGATGAATGCAAAAAGAGGTCCTGCTATTCGTCGGCTAAAGACGAATGATGCAAATGCGGTGACGGCGATCAATGCAAAGGCTACTATGAAGAAAACTTTCGTAGCCTTATCGGAATTCATTTTTAAAAGTTCGAGCGCACTTGGGGAGATGAGCCCCAGAAGTCTGAACATGGTTTGGTCCACAATTTTGATCCACGCGTAAATTCCGGCACCCAGGAGCAACAAAAGTGTGCCGAGGTAAATCATGAACCGCGATAAAAACCAGGTTTGAAATCCCGGCTGGATGAGGACGCGCCATCGAAATCTCATGCTCCTATTTTAGACTCTTTTAGGCCCTAAAGAGCCTTAGTGAACGTATTGAAATCACAGCTATTTTCCTTCTTTATCGTGCTGGTGGAACAAATGATTAACGAGAATGTCTCACAACGATCGAGCTACATATTGCAACTTGTCGCCCCGCGTTATTTTCTCTCCGCAATTCCAGAGTCCTCAGCATATGCCTTAATTGGAAATGCAAATTTCGTGAGATACACTGAGCCGTATGCCAACACTGGCTGAAGTGAATCAGCAGATTAGTAAGCTTGAAGGGGTGAGCACTTTGGGAACTCGGAAGGAAGTTACACTTCTTCCGGACATTCTCACATTTGACGAAGCAATTTTGGCGCTGACCACTGGTTATATGGAAGGCAAAACTTGGCTTGTCGTTTGTACGGACCGCCGAGTGATCTTTCTAGATCACGGATTCTTTTATGGCTTGAAACACGCGGAAATTCCGATCGATAAACTGAGCTCGGTCGAACACGAAACCGGACTTTTTTTCGGAAATATTTCGCTGTGGGATGGTGCAAATAAAATCATTATTCGAAATATTCGGAAAGGTACTCTGCGACCGTTTATTCGCGCCGTAAATGAAGCGATCGATCTGTACAAAAAAGGCACCCCAGGGAAGCGCAGCATTGTCGATGAATTGCGAAAGCTCGCTGATTTGAAACAAGAAGGTTTCATCTCTTACGTCGAATTCGAAACCCTAAAGTCTCAATTGCTTGAGAAAAGTAATTAATATCGATTAAGAGTAAGGCTGACCGATCAAGGAGGCCTCTACATGTTCAGAATAACTCGATGTGCGAATCCCGTTCTTTTCATTTCAATGCTGGCACTTTTTACTTCCGGCTGCGGCGAAGGTGACGATAACTCAAATGATAAAACCCTCTTAAGCGACTCTAGTATTTACGGCACCTGGGATAGACCGGAATTCAACATGGGACAATTCACCTTTCGCAATTCTCTCACATTCGAAAAGGAGAAGGTCACTGCCACTGTTAAATGCTCAAAGGTAAATGAATATGTAGAGACCTCAGTTTCCTCGCGCATGGAAATTACGGATTCGCAAATTTCGATTTTGGACGATGTAAGAACACCTGAGAATGAAAACAAAATGGGCTGCAGTGCAATTTTGCGACAAGAACAGATCGCTTACAAGCTGATCGATGCGGACACTCTTTCCATGACTCGCAAAAATGATACGCCTACCACTCTCAAACGACGCAAACGTTAGGTGCTCATCGATCAAACGGCCGCCAAAACAAAGAGCGTCCGTTCGATCGGTGGTTGAAATGAAGTGAAATGAAAGACTACCTTGTGGAATCAGTGTGAGTTTTAAAAGCCTTTGAAGTTTTCTCTTCAGCGTCAGCCATCACTTGCTGCGCCTTACCCTTCATCTCTTGATTGTGACCTTTACGTTCCATTTCTTCATTTTTCGTCCAGCGGCCAATATGTTCTCGAGTTTCACCAACCGCCTCATTCACAATTCCTTTGATTTTATCTTTCATGGCAAATCTCCTTAGACTCGAGAATAGAGGGAGATTTTCAGAATCACGTCTAACTAGCGTCTATGGTCGGAACGTAATCGATGGAATAGAATCCATGGAGAAGCAAGCATCGGAGAATTATTTTGGTGTTATAATCACCGCTTCCGCTGAGCGATCTGCAGCGCCGTGGAAAACCGCTTCGATGTTATTTCCATCCGGATCCAAAATAAACCCAGCGTAGTAGCCAGGATGATAGTTTCTTTCGCCAGGTTTTCCGTTGTCCGTTCCCCCCGCTTTGAGCGCCGCCTCATAAAACTTATGAACCATTTCTCGATCAGAAACTTGAAACGCCAGGTGAACATGACTTTGTCTAAAGTTCTTTTCAACGGGACTGACGTAGAGCTCGTCAGAGGCAAATGCTTCAGTACTTTCGTAAGTCAGGTCCTTCCCTATCGACTGCAATACCATTCTGTAGAATCCTTTGCTCTTTTCGAGATCCTTAACGACAAGATGCACGTGATCGATCAGCCTTCCGAAGTAATGTTTCACATTCAAAAGGTTATAGAAGTGAGGATGATTCGTCATGTGCAACCCTCATCTCGATCTCTCCAAAGATCGAAAATCCTCTTATCGTATACATCTTATATTAAAGGGGGTTTAATTCCTCCTATCTATGACTGATTTCGTAACATGCATTTGGTTTGACCACGGTAAAGCAAGTAAAGCTGCCGCATTTTATGCGGCCACATTTCCGAATAGCGAGGTGGGCAGAGTGAATAGAGCTCCCGCGAATTTTCCAGGAGGAAAGGAAGGTTCGGAATTGACCGTTGAATTCACCGTACTTGGACGAAAATTTGTGGGTTTAAATGGCGGATCTGAAAGTGCTTGAGGTTGGTGCAAAGATCGATGGGGTTTCTCATGGCAAATTACGCCAAAGATTCTTATCGAACTCACGACGAGCTCCGATACAACTCTCGCAAAGCATGCTTTCGAATCCATGATGACCATGAAGAAGATCGATATCGCAAAGCTCAAAGCCGCGACCGGTAAGTGAGCATTACACGATGTGCGGACGATTTAGCATTCCCGATCAAGAACTCGTCATGCTTGACGTTTTCGGAGACAAGCTCAAAGCGAAATGGAAAGAGCGATTTAACGTAGCTCCAAGCCAGGATATCCCCGCGATTAAATCTCCAACAGAATTTTCGATGATTCGATGGGGTCTCATTCCTTCTTGGGCCAAAGAACTGAGTATCGGAAACAAAATGATCAATGCTCGCGCAGAAACTGTGAGCGAGAAGCCTTCCTTTCGTTCAGCCTTTAAGAAAAGACGATGCTTGATTATTTCAAACGGATTTTTTGAATGGAAGAAAGAGGGTTCCAAGAAACAGCCCTACTACATATTCATGAAAGGACATGAGCCTTTCTGCTTTGCAGGGCTTTGGGAAAAATGGGTTTCACCAGAAGGAGAAGTTATAGAATCGGGGACGATATTGACTACCGATGCGAATGATCTACTCCAGTCGATTCACAACCGTATGCCAGTCATAATTCCAAAAGAAAAATATTTCTCGTGGCTTAGTCCTGAGACCTCTGACACCGAACTCAAAAAATTATTGATTCCCCATCCAAGTGCAGAGATGGATTTCTACCCCGTTTCAACTCTCGTGAATAAACCATCCAACGATTTAAGGGAATGCATTGAAGAAATGCGATCAAGCTGAGGTCGAAAATTTATCCCTTGTTTCTGACCATAACACTTAAACATGTAAGCCAAAATTCGAGCCAAGGGCTGCACTTGTGTTAAAGCAATTTTTTTGATTTCTTCTTCGAAGGGCAACTCGGAAAAAGCATCTTTAAATCTTCCTTCTTCTAGATAGCGATTAAATTTAAATCTGGTGGCAGGAACGATTTCGCCTCGCTTTGAAGCGTGGTCCGAAACAAGCGGGGGGAGGTACTCAGCAAGGTATCGACGGATCAGAGATCGACCCATTCCTAAATTTCTTTTCTGCGAAATGGGTAATGAAAAACAAAACTCCACCAACGGAGGATGAAGCATTGGGTAGCGATATTGAAATCCCATGTATCGAGCAAGTACGGCACTATATTCGACTCGCATCCGAACATGGCGTGAGAGACTACCCTGCAGTTGCGCATGCTCGAAGTGACGAACACTGGGAAAATAAGGATAGCCCCTTACAACTGAGCGCGCAGAACGACTATTCCGCTTAAGATACAACTTAAAAAGTTTAGGATGTGCGTACCGCGCCAGTTGATAGAGGACCGTGAGTGCACTCGGAGAAGCTGAGGAATTTTTTTGAAGTTGCAGAACCATTTCCCTCCAAGCTAAACGAAAGCGACGACTTCGAAGAAGTTCTGGATAGAAGGAGTTATTTCTCGCGTAACTTGATACACATTCATCTCCCCCAAAACCGGAAAGCAAAGTAGTGCAGCCCTCTTTAACGACTGCCTGGTGAACGTTGTTTGCTAGCATGAAAAAAATGTAAGGAGGCGCACCAGCGAATAAGGAGCTCAATTCGTGAAAAACCGACAGCGGATCAAATTGCTCAGCATCGAGATAATGTACGTTTTTAAATTTTAACTTCTCCATCACACATCGCGCTTGTTCTTGGTCGTCAATAAGACCGCTTTTTGCTGGAGCAATGTGACTGAACAAAGTGGGATTCAAACCTTGCCGATGGCAGCTTACGAGTATCGCTGAAGAATCTAAGCCGCCGCTCAATTCTGCGCCGAGGTTCTCACCTTCTTCCATTTGCTCGTTCACCGCGGCATCGAGCAAAAATGAGAAGTGCGCAAGGTAATCACGCTCGTCCTTATAAATGATTGAGGGGGCCTCAGGATCGAGCTGCCAAAAGGATTGCTTCACGATTTTATTTTTATAAATTTTAAGCGAGTGACCGGGCTCGACTCGCGAGATATTTTTCAAAAATGTTTCGTCGCTGTAGGTTGGGCTAAGAACCTGATCGACGGAGAAGCACTCATTAAGTATCCGATCAAAGTTGAATGAAGGATGTTCATCTAGGTGTTTGAGAATGTCCGGTACCGTTGATCCAAAAATGAAACGCTCTCGATCGAGGTAGTAATAAAATGGCTCTAAGCCGAAGTGATCCCTGGAGGCCGTGAGCGCGCAAGTAGCAAGATCATGATGGAGATAAGCAAAAGCGCCATGACATGCCCGCCAAGTCGAAGGTGTAGTGCCTGGATACCGGCCCACGTAGTAGCTTGTTTCACCAATGCTTTGTTTAGTTTTCCACTGACTTGCATTAATGCATTCCATAGGAGCCAACTAAGAAACTAAAGGTCCCAAGATCGACTCGTCAAATGCTGGTTCAGCACCCTGTGTCGAAGTTACATCCAGTGAAGTAATCTCGAACCTTAGGGAGACTTTTTCTTCGTCCGCTGAATCGTCCGAAGAGAGTTTTTGTTCCTCCATGGAAGACCTAGGTAAGTTGGCAAGAATCTCCAACGACATATTGCATAGAGGAAGAGGCTCCAAAAGAATTTAAGAAGGATCCCTTGGATTTTCGATGCACCGATCTTTTATTGACCGATTCACAAGTTCAATAGCTTTTTGAAAACCCGCCCGATCTTCATCCGACATTTTTTCATTGATTAATCCAACTGAAAAATTTTGAAATCTGTAAATTCCCTTTTCCGATAGAGAAACCCGAACATAGGCGTCTTTGAGATTTTGATTATGGGTAACTTCGTAAAGCCAATTCCAATATTTACGATCGGGACAATCACCCATGATACAATATGCGCTAGAAGTATGAGCAGATTGTTCCTTAAACACTACGCCTGGCGTAGCCTCAATGGCACGCCGGATACATTCTTGATCTTTCAATCGATCGGACCAAGGCATCTCCGATCTAACTGAATCGATCACGTCGCATCCGCTAAGGAAAATTGACGCCAACGTGCACAAAACTAAGAAGCCATATCTCGCCATAACTTCAAAGTTTAGGAGAGGAAACCGCTTGTTTCCAGGATCGAAATGGTTGCTCCGCAAGAATTTCAGCGATAAGCATCCTTTCGATGCGCAATTTTGAGCACGTAGATCACCAGCTCGTTTCCAATAACATCGTAAATAATTCGATAAACACCCACCCTTACCCGGAATGCGTGAGCTTCGCCCTCTAGCTTCCTGCAACCGTCGGGAAATGGATCAATCGTTAACGATTCGAGTTTCGCCAGAATCCTTCGCAGATCTTGCTTTTGTAGTTTCTTGAGCGCCTTTTCCGCTGAACTGGAAAGAGAGATTCTATATCTTTTCATCACGCTCAAGTTCTTTGACAATTTCGGACAGTGGGCGGGTAGGCTCCGCACGCAATTTTCTCAAATCAGCGATGTCTTCAATTTCTTCGAGTTTATCCAGAATTGCCTCCTGGATGAAATGTCCGATCTTAAGCCCTCGACTTTCGCAAGCTTCCTCGAGGGCCTTTTTCACTTTGGGGTGCACCTGTGTAGCCAACTGAACTTTCGACATTTCTATAATTTACTAGAAATTTATAGAAAATCAAGTGGGGTGCCCGATGGGATTTGAACCCACGACAGCCCGAGTCACAGTCGAGTGCTCTACCAACTGAGCTACGGGCACCACGTACGTGCCATTCGATATCACAAGTAGCTCAGTTGGTAGAGCTTTCGCTCTCCCTACTCTTGCGCGCCTCCGCGCGACACTGAGCTACGGGCACCACCTGCTCGACACCCTCCCCGAACCTAAAGCCCGGGGTCAGGAGCAGGAGTCGTATTTACCTGAGCGGCTCGCCCATTTCTATCAGGAAAATGTTCCTCATTTCCTCTTAAACTCCATTGAAACCTGAATTTCGCTCCTTTAGGATCGAGGAGGCTTGGTTGGATCTCTCTCTATATAATATCTATGAAAACACTTACTCCTCTGGAACAGCTTCCATTTTTTACCACTCAAATTAAGGCCGTCCTAAATTGGACGCGTAAAAACGCGCTGTGGCCGCTTCCTTTCGGAACCGCCTGCTGCGGAATCGAGTACATGGCCGTCGTCGGCTCGCACTACGACGTGTCTCGGTTCGGTGCGGAAGTCGTGCGCTTCTCCCCTCGGCAAGCGGACTTGCTGATTGTGG
>ERZ761602.3661-NODE-3661-length-21299-cov-47.650442_pt1 | contig 21299 bp, 13 predicted proteins | sample MGYA00512165_ERZ761602 | MGnify/ENA primary metagenome ERZ761602 (study PRJEB28899, sample SAMN02445085) | bioreactor sludge metagenome | biome: EBPR sludge; isolation source: Thorneside wastewater treatment plant | place: Australia: Brisbane, Thorneside...
TTGCCTGCCCCCGCCGCGCACCCCATGGGGTCGAATTATTGACGCTTACGATATTGTTTATGTCGATGCGTGAAGTCGGGGCATCCGGGGAAACGGTAGCGGAAAACGCCGCTCCTCCCAAGGGCCGTGTCTGCGTCCCCGGTTCAACGAGGGCCGGGGGCGATGAGGCTGAGGGAGGTTCGGAAGCTCTCCACTTTCGTCGCGATGTCGGGACGGGAGCGGAGCTCGGCGGGGAGCTGGCCGACGAGGGCGAGGGCTTGGTCGAGGTAGAAGACGGCGAGGGCGCGGGAGGTTTCGATGGCGGGGTCGAGGCAGCGCGAGGCGGCGGCATAGACCTCAGCGAGGGCGACCTTGGCCTCGGCGTCGTAGGGGCGGAGCTTCACGGCCTGCTCGCGCAGCTTGATCTCCTCGCGGAAGAGGACGAGGGCGGCTTCGGGCTGCTTTTGTTCGAGCTGGATCGTGCCGAGGGCGTGGAGGGCCGTGAGATGGGCGAGCTTCGCCTTCTCGGCGATGCTGGGCGGGGCGGTGGTGAGGGATTTGGCGAGGAGGGTCAGCTCCTGGTAGGTCGAAGTGGCAGCGGCGGTCTCCCCGGCGGAATGCTGGTAGTCGCCGAGCTGGAGCATGATGCCCACCGCTTCGATGGCGTATCCGGGCGTGTCGGAGGAGCTGTCCCCGATGCGTTTTTTGAGCATGGAGAGGATTTCGCCGAGGGTGGCGATGGCCTCCTTGGGCTCCTTGGCGAGGCTGTGGACGCGGGCGAGGGAGGTGTAGGTCGTGGCCAGATCCTTCAACTGGGAGAGGGACAGGAGGCCGCTGGCGTCGCTGGTCTGGCTGCGCCATTCGAGGGCCTTGGAATAGGCATTGGCGGCGTCGACGTAGCCCCCCTGTATCTCGTGGATTTTGCCGATCTCCACGAGGTCGCGTGAGGCGAGCAGGGGAAGGTCTTCGGTGGCGCCGGAGTCCTCGGCGAGTCCGGAGCGAATCTCGTAGGCGCTGGTGAAATCCTTGAGGGCCTCGTCGAGGTCGCCGCGTTCGAGGGCTTGGCGTCCGCGCAGGGCGGCGGTCTGGGCTGAGAAACGGAGGATGCGCGTGGAGGTGGGCAGGTCCTTGGAACGGTTCTCAAGGAAGGTCTTCGAGTTCTCCGAGACGATGGAGTAGAGGCGGTCGGCCCCGACGCCGGAGATGTCGCCCTTGTCCAGTTCGTTCATGAACAGGAGCATCAGCTCGACGGCGGCTCCGGCGCTTTTCTCGTAGGCGGCCGAGGCGAGCATGGCCTCGTCGGTGGCGCGTTTGGCCTTGCGCGCTTGGATGAAGGCGAGGCCCGAGGCCCAGAGGGCGACGACGAGGAGGACGGCGAAGATGGTGTTGAGGCGGCGGGCGCGTTTCACCACGCTCTGCTGGTCGAGCTGCTGGATGCGGCTCCAGACTTCGCGCATGTCGGCGGGGCGCTCGCGCGGGTCGAGGCTGAGGCATTGCTCGACGAGGAGCTTGCGCTCGCTCGGGATGTAGAAGCCCGAGGGCCATTCGATCTCCTCGACGGCCTCAAGGAGGGTGGCGATCTGGTTGCCGTCGATGGCTTTGCCCGGACCGACGGGCGCATCCTCGGGGTTCGCCTCGTAGATCGTCGCCTCGGGGTCGAAGTAGCCGCGCTCCGCCGCCGCGAATCCCCGGAGGCGCGGGAGATCCCCGGTGAGGAGTTTGTAGGCGACGACGCCGAAGCTGTAGACGTCCCAGCGGAAGCCCTTGCCGTCGGCGGAGTCGCGGGGGTTGCGGAGCTGCTCGGGGCTGGCGTAGAGCGGGGTGCCGACGGGCTGGGCGCCCTCGGCGGCGGGGCCGCGGCTCTGGCCGAAGTCGCAGATTTTGATGTGGTGGGGGGCCTCGTCGGTGAGGAGGATGTTCGAGGGCTTGAGGTCGCAGTGGATGATCTGGTGGCGGTGCAGGTAGGCGACGGCGTCGGCGATGTCGCGGATGAGCCGCCAGCCTTCGCGGTGGTCGACGTGGCCGCAGAGCCGTTCGAGGGTGCGCGTCTCCCAGACCCCGTCGTAGTTCGGGTAGGCGTGCAGCCCCATCGCGTAGTAGGGCGGGTCGTGGAGCAGGTCGAAGTCGTGGAGGCTGACGATGCCTTGGTGCTCGGTGACTTGGGAGAGCTTTTCGAGTTCGCGGGCCATCGTCGCGAGATCGACGGCACCGGGCCGGAAGATCTTCAAGGCGCGTTCTGAGAGGCCGCGGTAGGTGGCGCGGAAGACTTGGCCGTAAGCCCCCTCCCCGAGCGGGGGATGGTGGATCACGTAGTCTTTGACCTTGATGGAATCTTCTTCAGTCATGGGGCGGCCTTCGGCCGCGTGGAAGGTGGGGCGACCGGAGGTCGCCATAAAAGGTGAAAAGTGAAAGGTTTTGGGATTGGGCGCTGTTTCTTTTAATTCATGCTCCTACTCGTCCTCATACCTCCTACTCCATCCCATCCCCGGCGATTTGAGTAGGAAGTATGAGGACGAGTAGGAGTATGAGGGTAGGATACCATTTACTTGGTCAAACTCTCGATTTCCCCCGCCCAACCGGCCGGAGGTGGATTCTTGCGGAACCATAGCCCCTTGGCCTTCAGCCAGATCGCGGCGGGATCGTCCTCGGGCAGGGTGTCGAGCAGATCGATGGCGTCGTCCCACTGCTCGTGGTTGAAATGGTTCAGGGCGCGTTCGTAGGTGCGGGCGTCCTCGTCGGAGACGCCGGAGCCGCCCAGCTCGCGCGGGAGGACGAGCTCGTGGATGGGGTAGCTCTCAGCGAAGCCTGCAGGACGAATGAGGCAAAGCTGGCGGAAGCTGCGGTCCCCCGTGTCCTTGATGCGCCGGTAGGTCTCGTCGGAGAGGAGAACAGGCACGCGGAACTCCTTGGCGATGCGTTCGAGGCGCGCCCCGAGGTTCGCGACGCCGCCGAAGACGCTGATGTGCCACTGCTGGGTCGGTCCCGTCTTGCCCACAGCGATGCGGCCCGTGCTGATGCCGATGCGGACGGCGGCCATGTGGCGGTTCTGCTCCTCCTCGAACTGGACGCGGGAGGCGAGGCGCCGCACGATGGCCTCGGCCGCCTCGACGGCGAGCAGGGCGTGGCCCTTGCTCTCCTCGCCGAAGTCGGGCCAGCCCCAGAGGCCGAGGACCCCGTCGCCGGCGAAGTCGGTGACGACACCCCGGCTGCGGAAGACCTCCTCGGTGACGAGGCCGACGATCTTCTGGTTCTCGTCGAGGCGTTCGAGGATCTCCTCGTCGCTCTTGGCCAGTTCGAGGTGGCGGGAGCTGCCCCGGCGGTCGGTGAACATCACGGTGCAATCGGCCATGGCCGGGTCCAGCTCGGACTGGTCGCGCACGCGGAGAACCTTGCGAAGGCCGGGGGAGAAATAGGCGGCCATCTGGTCCTGCATCTTCTGGTCGGCGCGGGCCGAGAGCAGGCTCGCGACGAGGGAGCCGATGAGGCGGATGAAGGGGACGAAGGCCGCCGCCGCCGTGTCTGAGGCTTGGCGCGTCTCGACGTAGAGGAAGACGGGGCGGCGCTGCGCGTCGCGGTAGATCGCGGCGGATTCGTCGAGGCGGGCTACGGGGATGATCATGACCCAGTCGATCTTTTCGCCGAGGCTCTCGGCGGAGAAGACGCGGTTGTTGTCCTTCGAGGCCCAGATGCGGATGTCGGCGGGGTTCGGCTTCGCTAGGTTGATGCGGTTGATGAGGGTGTGGCTGGGGCGGAAGTCGGCGCGGGCGAAGGGGTCGGGGTTGAGGATCTCGAATTCGATGCCCTCGTCGGCCCTCTCCACGGCGACGAAGACGGCGGTGACGCCTTTCTGGCCGGGCAGGGCGTTTTCGAGGAAGACGGCGGCGCGGGTGAAGAGATCCTCGTCGTCGGTCCAGCCGCTCAGCACCTGCTGGGGCAGCTCGCGCTGGAGCAGCTTCAACTGGAGGCGCAGGCTGTATTCGTCGAGTTGCTCGACCTCGTCGTAGTCCTGCCGCGTCGCGGCGGCGGGGGCGTCCTCGTAGTCCTCCTTCTCGCGGTCGAGCTCCTCGTGGTAGCGCTCGATTTCGGCGTCGAGGTCGCGCAGGGATTTCAGCCAATAGACGGCGGTGGAGCCGCCCGCCCCGAGGACGAAGGATTCGCCGAGGCGCAGCTCGACGGGTTCGGAGAGGGGGCGTCGGTCCTTGGGCGCGACGTTGGAGTGGAGGGCGTTCGGGACGCCGCGTCCGGTGAGGGAGGGGAGGCGGCGCAGGGTGAGGAGGCCGTCCTCGTCGCGCACCGCCTCGCAGTGGTTGCGGCTGACGAGACGGTCGTCCCAAGTCACGCGGAGGAGGTCGACGGGTTCCTCGGGCAGGCTCTCGGGTTTGCGTCCGATGCGCAGGGGGCGGCCCACGACGGCTTGGGCGACCGCCATTTCCTTCGGGTTTTCCAGATTGACCGCGACGAGGTACATCAATTCAGCGAATGGGGCGAAATCCCAAGGAAGTGGACGGACTCCAGATGAAGGAACATTCGTGTGAATTCGTGATCATTCGTGGTTCCTCACTTCGATTGGTTCAGGCGGCGAAATCCGGGGCAGGAGGGGTTTTGACCACGAATGCACACGGATGGACACGAATCCTGACGGGAATGAGGCGTCCTCCGGCTAAAGGGCGGTCTGAGCGAATTCATGTTCATTGGTCTCTTTCGGCGAAAAGGCCTCGCGGATCAGCGGTTCGACGGCGGCGGCGGCCTCGGCCACCGCGATCTCGCGACCGCATTCTCGGGAAAGGGAGGTCATGGTGACGCCGGACAGGCCGCAGGGGGTGATGGCTTCGTAGCCGGAGAGGTCGCTGGACACATTCAGCCCGAACCCGTGCATGGACACCCATTTCCGCACGCCCACGCCGATGGAGGCCAGCTTCCGGTCCTCCGTCCAGACTCCGGTGAGACCTTCCCTGCGAGCAGCATGGATACCAAATCCGGCGGCGAAATCAATCAACAAGGACTCGATCCTCCTCAGGTAGTTGTGCAGGTCCCGGCCCTGCTCTTCGAGGTCGAGGACGAGGTAGCCGACGAGCTGCCCCGGCCCGTGGAAGGTCGCCTGCCCGCCCCGGTTCGTCTCGAAGACGGGATGGGGCAGCCTCTCCGGGTCGCGCAGGCTGGAGCGGTCGCGGGTGCGCCCGATGGTGTAGACCGGCTCGTGTTCGAGCAACAGCACGGTGTCCCCGATCTCGCCGCGCTGGCGGCGCTCGACGAGGTCGTTCTGGAGTTCCAGCCCTTCGGGGTAGGGGAGAGTGCCGAGCCAGCGGACGGTCATGGTGGGCGCATTCTACACCCGGTCGGGGCGGTTCGTCGATGTCTCCTTGTGGTGGGGCGGAAAATTGGGCAAGGAAGCGTGGATCGGTCTTCTCACCCTTCCCGCCAACCCTCCCGAAGGGATCAATAGCCCGAAAGAGCATTCTGGTTTTCATGATTTCATCGAAAATTCTTTTGAACATTCCTGTTCAGAGTAATACTGATAAGTTAAAGACTTGTTAATCTTAACTTCTCGGTTAAGTCATGAAAACTCGGATGACCCCTCAACCTCACCATTCGATCCCGGCGCAGACGCCTCCGGCGAACTGCTTCACCGTGCTGGTGATCGACGACCTGCTCCCCAACCGCGTCCTCCTCGGCAAAGTCCTGAAAAACGCCGGATACGGCGTGATCGAGGCCGCCAGCGGGACCGAAGCCCTTGAGCTTCTCCGCGACCAGCGTCTCTCCCCCGATCTCGTCGTCACCGACATCGAGATGCCCGGCTTGGACGGGATCGCCTTGGTCGATCAGCTCCGCCGCCTCGACCTGCCCGTGGCGAGGGTGCCTGTCATCGCCGCCTCGGGCAACGCCGACGAGACGATGCGCTGCGAAGCCCTCGCCGCCGGCTGCGACGCCTTCCTCACGAAGCCCTTCGACCTCGCCGTGCTCCGCCGGGAGATCGCCTCGCTCATCAGGACCCGCCTTCAGGCCTCCGCCACGCGCGGCACCACCCCCGTCGAGCGGACGGTGCCGAACCGCGTCGCATTGCGCCTCCGCGAAGCGGGGTGAGGACGCTCGACGCCCCGGCAGGTTCCGCTTTCGCTTTTGCAAAAGCGGCGTATCCTCCCGGCCCACCCGGTCGTGTCTCCTTGCTGTGACGGGTGATCCCCTCCACCCGTCTTTTGCCGTGAACCACACCACCTTCTCCGCCCTCGGCTTGCCCGAGCCGCTCCTTGCCGCCGTCGAACAACTCGGCTACGAGGAACCCTCCCACATCCAGGCCGCCTCCATCCCCCTCGCTCTCGAAGGCAAGGATCTCATCGGCCTTTCCGAGACGGGTTCGGGAAAAACCGCCGCCTTCGGCCTCGCCGGGCTCGCCCGCATCGATTGGGAGAATCCCGATCCGCAGATGCTCGTGATCTGCCCCACCCGCGAACTCGCCGTGCAGGTCTGCGCCGAGGTGCAGCGCCTCGGGGCGAAGCTGCCGCGCCTGCGCTCCGTCGCGGTCTACGGGGGGGCGCCCATCGACCGCCAGATCCGCGCCTTGCACCAAGGCGTGCAAGTCGTCGTGGGCACGCCGGGCCGCCTCATCGACCACGTCGAGCGCGGCACCCTCCGGCTCGACTCGATCCGCGTGACCGTGCTCGACGAGGCCGACCGCATGCTCGACATGGGCTTCGCCGACGAGATGGAGGCCCTCCTCCGCGCCCTGCCCGAGGAAAGGCAGACCCTCTTCTTCTCCGCGACGATGAACGACGCGGTGGAGCGCATCATCCGGCGCTACGGGAAGGAGCCTCAACTGGTCCAGATCCAGCGCGAGAGCCTCACCGTCGAATCGATCGAGCAGGTCTGCTACGAGGCCCGGCAGCGCTCCCGCATCGAGCTGATCTCGCGCCTCCTCGACTTGGAGCAGCCGCGTCTTTCCATCGTCTTCTGCAACACGAAGCGCGCCGTCGACGAATGCACCGAGGAGTTGCTCGCACGCGGCTACTCCGCCGACCGCCTCCACGGCGACATCGCCCAGACCATGCGCGAGCGCGTCCTGCGCCTTTTCCGCGAGGGCACCGTGGAGATCCTCGTCGCCACCGACGTCGCCGCCCGCGGCATCGACATCAGCGACATCGACCTCGTCTTCAACTACGAACTGCCGCAGGACCCCGAGGACTACGTCCACCGCATCGGCCGCACCGGGCGGGCGGGCCGCTCGGGGAAGGCGGTCTCCTTCATCCACGGGCGCGACATCCACCGCATCAAGACGATCGAGCGCTACACGCGCCAGCCCATCGTGCGGGCCGAGATCCCCTCGGTGGCGGAAGTCGAGAACCGCCTCGCCGAACAACTCATCGAATCGGTGCGCGAACGCCTCGGGGAGGGCGGATTCGAGAAAGCCGTCGCCGCCCTGACCCCCATCCACGAGGAAGGACACGGATGGGATACCATCGCCGGCACCCTCATGAGCCTGCTCCGCGACACGACCGGACGTGAGGGTGGGGAGGAGATCGTCGAGGACCGCCAGCCTTCGCCGAACGAGCGACGCCGGGAGCGGGAGGATCGCGGCGACGGTCCCGCATGGGAACCCCGCGAACCGGGCGCCGGACGACGCGAGCGCGAATTCGAGCGAAAGCCCCGCCCCCAGTCGGGCGACGCGACGGAGGAGGGAATGGTGAAGCTGTTCCTCAGCCTCGGGAAAAACCAGCGCATCAACCCCGGCGACATCGTCGGGATGCTCCACAACGAATGCCATCTCGAACGCGGTATGGTGGGACGCATCCAGCTTTTCCCGAATTTCAGCCTCGTCGAAGTCGCCGAGGGGGGGGCCGCCCAAGTCATCGAGTTGGCCTCCCAAGCGACCCTGCGGGGCAAGACTTTCAAGATCGACTACGACCGGGGTCGGCCCGAGGGCGGCCCCCGCGAGGGAGGCTTCCGGGAAGGGCCTCGCGAAGGGGGCTTCCGTGGCGGCGGCTTCCGTCGCGACGACCGCGAGCGTCCTCGGGACGGAGGTCCGCGCAAGCCCGGTGGCTTCGGCCATCACGGCGGCTGGGAGGATCGCGGCGACCGCCGTCCCTCGAACCGGGATCGTTATGATCGCGGGAGGCGGGATCGGTATTGACCCAATCGTCACAAGACGAATGTTTGCGCGGAAAGGGAGCGCGGACACTCTTGTCCGCCTTTTGAAATCCACGCGGCTTCGCCGCCATGAGATTTGACAGCGGGCAGGAGTGCCCGCGCTCCTACCTCTTGTCGAGCGACTCCACCATCTTCGCCACTTCCGTGGTCGGGGCGTCGCAGGCGAACTCGCGGCAGACGTAGGCGGTCGCCTTGCCGCCGAGAGGCTGTTGCGTCCCGGTGTAGGGCGCGAGCTTGGCGAGGGCGTCGGCGTTCTCCAGAGTGCGGAGGAGGACGACTTGGTTCGGCCGGAATCCTTGGCGCAGGGCGGCGATCATGGCGCGGGTGTCGGCGGCGTCGGCCTTCCCGCTGATGACGATCTCGCGGGTGGGGCCGAACACGAAGTCGAGGGCGCAGAGCGTCTCAGGATAGGCGGAGGGCTGCTGGGCGATCTCGCCGGAAAATGCCCGGATGAGGGCCTCCAACCGCGTCGCGTGGTCCGGGTTGCCCGTCATGCGATGGAGTCGCGCGAGGTTGCCGATGCTGTAGGCGTTGCCGCTCGGGATGGCGCCGCCGTAGAGTTTCTTGGCGCGGACGATGAGGGCCTCGGCGTCGTTCGCCACGGTGAAGTAGCCGCCCGACTCCGCGTCCCAGAAGCGCTCGTCCAGCACGCGCTGGAAGGCGAGGGCCGCCTCGAAATACTTCACCTCGAAGGTGGTCTCGTAGAGGTCGAGGAGCCCGCGGATGAGAAAGGCGTAGTCCTCCAGGTGCGCGGTCAGCCCGGCCTCTCCCTGCCGGTAGCGTTTGAGGAGACGCCCGTCCGGGGTGGTCAGTTTCGCGAGGACGAAGTCGGCGGCTTTCGTCGCGGCGTCGGCGTAGGTCTCCTCCCCAAAAACCTGCGCGGCCTTGGCGTAGGCGGAGATCATGAGCCCGTTCCAGTCGGTGAGGATCTTGTCGTCCTTCTGCGGGTGGACGCGGCCCTCGCGGCGCTGCCACAGCTTGGCTCGCAACGGCTCGAAACGGGCTCGTTCGTCCTCGGAGAGGTCGGAGCGGAGATGGGGGATGTTCGTCCCGGTCTTCTCGTGGGTGGCTTCGTCGAGGAAGTTCCCCCCGTCCTCGAAGCGGAAGGTCTTCGCGAACCACTCGCCATCCTCGGGCCCGAGCGTTTCGAGGACTTCGGCTTTCGTCCAAGTGTAGAATTTGCCCTCCTCGCCCTCGCTGTCGGCGTCCTCAGCGGAGCAAAAGCCGCCTTCCTCGGAAGTCAGGTCGCGACTGACGTAGTCGAGCGTTTCACGAGCGAGGCGGGCATGGGCCTCGTCGCCGGTGGTTTGCCAGGCTTCGAGACAGGCGAGGACGTAGAGAGCCTGGTCGTAGAGCATCTTCTCGAAGTGCGGCAGCAGCCATTCGCGGTCGGTCGCGTAGCGGTGGATGCCGTGGCCGATGTGGTCGTAGATGCCGCCCCGGCGGATCTCGGTCAAGGTCTTCTCCACCATCGCGAGCGATTCCGCGTCGCCGCCGCGGAGGTGGTGCCGGAGGAGGAAGCTCAGGTTCGAGGCCACGGGGAATTTGGGCCGGATCGAGAAGCCGCCCCATTCCTTGTCGAAGCGCTCGCCGAACTGGGCGCGGGCTTGGTCGAGGATGGAGGCGTCGAGCGCCTCGCCGGGGGAGCCGACGAGGATCTTGCCGAGTTCGGCGGAGATGTTGAGCGCGGTGGACTCGACCTCCTCGCGCTTCTCCGTCCAGGCTTTGTGCAGCTCGGTGACAATGAGCTTGATTCCGGGACGCCCGGCGAGGGATTCCTTCGGGAAGTAGGTACCCGCGAAAAAGGGGTGTTTGTCAGGCGTCAGGAGCACGGTCATGGGCCAGCCGCCGCTCCCAGCCATCGCCTCGGTCACCTTCATGTAGATCTCGTCGAGATCGGGTCGCTCCTCGCGGTCGACTTTGATGGCAACGAAGCGCTCGTTGATCAACGCGGCGACCGCGGGGTCCTCGAAGGATTCGTGCTCCATCACATGGCACCAGTGGCAGGTGGTGTAGCCGATGCTGAGAAAGACGGGCCGATCAAGCCGCTTCGCCTCGGCGAAGGCCTCCTCGCCCCAAGGCCGCCAGTCGATGGGGTTGCGGGCGTGCTGGAGGAGGTAGGGGCTCTTCTCGAAGATGAGCCGATTGAACTCCGGCCCGCCGTCGGGAGGCAGTTTCGCGATTTCCTCGGGGGAAGGGAGGGGCGGGCGGGAGTTTCCCTCGGCGGCGCGGGTCATTTGCGGGAGATGGTGGAGGCAGAGGAGACAGGCGAGGATCGGGACGAGGGAACGCGGTGGCATCGTCCATCGTCGCACGGTTCGCGCAGGGCCGCGAGTCCACGAAGCGGCCAGAGCCGCTTCCACCGTCTCCGCCCGCTCACCGGGCCGTCCGCGCGGGTTCCGCCTCGGCGGGGGAGCCTTGGCTGAAGAGGAATTTCAAGTCGTCGAGTTCGAGGTTCCGGGTGAAGCCCTCCTCGCCCAGCACGCCGGTCATCATCGCGCTCTTCTGCTGCTGGAGCACGCGGATCTTCTCCTCGACCGAGTCGCGCATGAGGAGGCGGTAGGCGTTCACCTTGCTCTCCTGCCCGATGCGGTGGCAGCGGTCGATGGCTTGGTTCTCCACAGCAGGGTTCCACCAGGGATCGTAGAGGATGACGTAGCTGGCCGAGGTGAGGTTGAGACCGCTGCCGCCCGCCTTCAGGGAGAGGAGGAAGGTCTTGGGCTCCTTCGACTCCTGGAAGTCGCCGATGACCTCGTGGCGGTTCTTCGTCTGCCCGGTGAGGTAGCTGTAGGGGCGTTCGCGGTCCTCCAACTCCTCCTTGATGATGTCGAGCATGGAGACGAACTGCGAAAAGACGAGCACCTTGTGCCCCTCCTCGTGGAGCTGGTCGAGCAGGTAGAAGAGGGCGTTGAGCTTGGCGCTCTCCTCGTGCCGATATTTCGAGTCGACGAGGCCGGGGTGGCAGCAGATCTGCCGCAGACGCATGAGGCCTTGGAGGATGACGAAGCTGTTCTTGCGCAGGCTCTCGTCGCTCTCGATGCCGAGGAGGATTTTCTGGATGCGCTCCAGTTCGCCGCGGTAGAGCTGTGCCTGCGTCTCCTCCATCTCGCTGAAGACGTCCTCCTCGATCTTCGGCGGCAGGTCGAGGGCGACCTCGCCCTTGGTGCGACGCAGCAGGAAGGGCCGCAGCCGCGCAGTGAGGCGGGTCTGGGAATGGTTGTCCTTCCGCTTGTCGAAGTGCTCGCGGAAGTACTTGCGGTCGCCGAGGATGCCGGGCATGGCGAAGCCCATCAGGCTCCAGACGTCGAGGAGACGGTTCTCGATGGGCGTCCCGGTGAGGACGAGGCGGTTGCTGCCGGGCAGGGCGCGGGCGGCCTTGGCGGCCTTGGAATCGGGGTTCTTGATCTGCTGCCCTTCGTCGAGGATGATGCCGAGCCAGGAGACGCTTTTCAACTCCTCGGAGCAGGTGCGGAGCTGGCTGTAGTTGATTACGAGCAGGTCGATGTCGCGGCCGAGCCGGTCCACCTCCAGCTCGACCTTGTTGCGCAGCACCTGCACGCGGATGGAAGGCGAGGCCTTTTTCACCTCATCGCCCCACACGTCGAGGACGGATTTGGGGCAGACGACGAGGCTAGGCGGGGCCTCGTCGCCGTGCTCCTCGCGCAGCCAGAGCAGCCAAGTCAGCGACTGGATCGTCTTCCCGAGGCCCATGTCGTCGGCGAGAATGCCGCCGAAGCGGTTCGTCGCGAGGTAGGAGAGGAAGTGGAAGCCCTCGATCTGGTAGGGGCGCAGGTTCACGTTGAGACCGGGCGGGATCTCGGGGCGGACTTGGAGCTGCAGGTTGCGGGCGCGGGAGGAGATGCGCTCCCACGCGTCCGCGTCGAAGACCTCCTTGGCGGCGGGTTCGGCGAGTTGGAGGGCGTGGAGGCGGTGGACCTCGCCGCTGAGGTCGAAGGGGTCGAGGCCGATGCGCGAGACGGCGGTCTGCTGCTCCTCGCTGAGGTTCATCTTCAAGCGAAGCCAGCCGCCGCGCTCCATCCTGACGAACTGCCCCCGCGCTTGGACGAGGGCGCGGATCTCCTCGGGGCTGAGGTCCATGCCCTCGACTTTGACCACGACTTTCAGGTCGAACCAGTCGATCTCCTGGTCGACGACTTCGAAGGAGACCTGCGCCTCGACCGGATCGGCTTGGAGGGTGGCGAGATCGGCGTCGGCGACGACTTCGATCTCCTCGGGCAGAGAGGCGAGCCATTCGGCGTATCGCTCGGGGAAGTTCTTCGTCACCCTCGCGCGGTAGCAGCCGAGGTTGCCGTCGAAGGTGGGCTGCATCGGGGAGATGAGCCGCCCGACGCGCCTTTGCAGGGAGCGGTCGTAGCGGAAGATATGCCCGCTGTCGCTTTTGGGCTGCCTTACGACCTCCCATCCCTCACGTCCGAGGACTTCCTCGCGGGTGCCGTCGGCGTTCATCGCGCTGATCCTCATCAGCATGTGCTCGCTCGCGGTCGCGGCGGCGGCCGAGGAGATGCCGAGGTTGAAGACGATGCGCAGCGGTTCCTCGTGGATTTTGTCCTCTAGGCTTTCGGGAAGACCCGCTCCGAGGCGGAAGAGGAAGGCCACGCCCGATTCGCTCTCGATGACGCCCCGGGGGACGAGGGCGCGGGGATCGATGAGGGTCTCGGCGCGCGCCCAATGCTCGGGGCCGCGGAAGACCCATTCGTCGCTCATGTAGAGGGCCTCGTCGCCGGGGAGGAGGCGCACGGTGTGGGAGACGTCGTGCCCGTCGCCGGTGACGAGCTGCAGTTCGTAGTCCTCCGACCCCATCGAGTCGGGGCGGCAGACCCAGCGCAGCGGCGCCTCGCCGAGGCGGAAGGGGTGCTCGTCGAGATTGACGATCAGCCCCTCCAACTCGCGCTGGTGGAAGAGCCGGTTGAGGAGGCGGCAGTTCTCGATGCGGTCGAGGGAAAGGCCGCCGTCGTTGGACTCCTGCTTCGCGGCGGCATGGATGAACTTGCTCCAGAGGATCTCCGAGGCGGCGTTCATGCGGAGGCCGCCGTTGGCGTAGCGCTCCTCAAGGCGGGCGAACTGCTCGACTTCGGCGACGCGCTCGAAGCCCCCCTCGCCGCCGCTGCGGACCATGAGCCGGGCCTCGCGAGTGCTGATGCGGAGGCGGAACTCGACCAGCTCGACCGGCTCCTCGGTCGGACGTTTTTCAAAGACCTCGACTTGGTAGCGCCATTCGCTCTCCTCGCGGCGGCGCTCCCACGAAGCCATGCGTTCGCGCGTCCATTCGCGGTCGGTGACGACTTCGAGGAAGGCGGGGATGGGGTAGTTCGCCTTTTCGAAGGCGTGGGCGATGTAGTTCCAGAACTCGACCACGTCCTTCGGCGGAGTCGGCCAGAGGACGAGGGGCTCGAAGGACTCCACCGGCCAGCGGGGATTGAGGCGCACGAGGTCGGAGTCGAAGATCTCCCTCTCCAGCTCGAAACGTCGGAAGCGGCGCTCGATTTTGCCGAGGTATTCGTCCTCCTCTCCGGTGAGGCCGCGCCCGAGCCTGTCCTCGATCGTCTCGGTCAGGCTTTTCCCGCCGATGTCGTTGGGGGCCTCGGGGAGGTCGCCCTTGCGCGCGATCTTCTCCAGCATCGTCGCGTAGAGGGCGGCGCGGCCCGAGTCGCTCTTGTCGTCGGCTTCGCCGCTCCATTCGTTGCCCTGGAGCTGAAGGCGGGTGCCGCAAGCCCAGCCGCCGTCCTCGATACGGCCTTGGACGAGGAGGTGGTTCCCGTAGATCTGCGTCACCCCGCCTTCGCGGTGCAGGCGCTCGCCCTCCTTCTTTTCGTCTTTGGTGAATGAATTGAGAAAATCGAGGGTCGCGCGATCTACGTTCATGCGGGGGAGTGAAGGAGGCGGAGGGGGAAGCCGCGCAAAGGGAGGGGGAAGGGGGCAAAAAGGGGACGGGTAATCTGGCCCACGGCGTGCGACGCGTCAACCGGTCGCGGAAAGCGAAGCGGCCTCCCGCGGCAGGCGCCGGGGGAGGCCGGAAAAGTCACGGTTGATCGCGCGAGGGCTCCGTCGGGGGCGATCAGAGACGACGGTAGTGCTGGAGCATCACCTGATCGCTGAGCTTCAGGTGGGACTCGACTTCGCGGATGGCAGAGGGCTCGGCTTCGAAGCGGTATTGGACGTAGTAGCCGTGCGTCTGCTTGGCGTGGTTCGTGTGGGTGAACTCCTTGCGGCCGATGCGGTCGACTTGTTCGAGGACGGCGCCGTTGGATTCGAGCTCCTTCGCGATCTTGCCGACGGTTTCGTCGATGGTCTCGTCCTGGCCTTGGAGTTTGAGGATGTAGACTCCTTCGTATTTGCGTTTCATGGATGGTCGATGGGAGGGGCGGTCCGGCGGGCGGATCGCGCGATGTCGTGGGGGTTCAGCCCCGCCGGTTGTAGCGGTTCATGGCCGCTTCGAGACCGGCGGAAAGCGCGTAATTTACACCCTCTGCGGCGATTTCGAGGATTTTTTCCACTTCCGCCCGCTCCTCGGGGGTGAAACGACCGAGGACATGGTCCACCATCCCGGCGTTTTCCGGGGCCGCCCCCACGCCGAGACGAAGCCGTGGGAAAGCCTCAGTGCCGAGGTATTCGATGAGGGATTTGATCCCGTTGTGCCCCCCCGCCGAGCCCCCGGCACGGAATCGCAGGCCCCCGAGAGGCAGGGCGATATCGTCGTAGACCACGAGTACCCGGTCCGGCGCGAGATGGTGGTGGCGCATCAGCCGGGCGGCGGCGTTGCCGCTGAGGTTCATGTAGGTGAGGGGTTTGGCGAAAACGACGCCCCCGCGATCCGTCGCGACTTTGGCGCGGAACTTGTGCTCCTTCTCCCATTTCAGGCCGCGCTCGTGGGAGAGTCGGTCGACGAGGTCGAAGCCGATGTTGTGCCGCGTGCCTTCGTATTCGGGGCCGGGATTGCCAAGGCCGACGACGAGCCGGAGGCCTTCCGGGGTCTCGGGGGTGGAAGAGGGGAAAAGACGGTCGATCAAACTCATGGGGAGGTGGGGAGGCAAGCATACACCTCATCGAAGAGGCTCGGGCGAAGAATCGAGACGGAGGGATTCCCGGTTGATTCGCCCATTCGGCGTGGCATGGTGATGTATGACTATCGCCAGCCCTCCTGTCTTGGGACGGATGCTCCGCCCGTTGGTGGAATCATTGCGATCCGATGCGCTGGAGGCCTTTGCCGCCCTCCAGATTTCGGAGGCGGATGACGAGCGCTACCACGAGCTTGCCGACAAGAACGCCGAAGGCACCATCACCGAGGAGGAACGTCGCGAGCTCGAAGGCATCGTCTCCGCAAACACGATGCTTTCCCTGTTGCGGCACGAGGCCAATGCCGCCTTGGGGCGCCACTGATGCCACCTTCTCTGAGGCAACTGGCGAAATCCCGTGCGCAATTCCGTTGCGAGTATTGCCGCATTGGCCAAGCGACCAGCGTGGTCAGCTTTCATGTGGAACACATCATCCCGCGTCAACATGGCGGCGTGACTTCGGAAGAGAACTTGGCCTTGTCGTGTCCACACTGCAATCTGCACAAAGGCCCCAACCTCGCCGGCATGGACCCGGACACCGGTGAAGTCACACGGCTGTTCCATCCCAGAAGCGATGTGTGGAGCGAGCACTTCCGTCTCGGGAACGGTCAAGTGACTGGCCTGACAGCCATCGGTCGGACGACTGTCTGGCTGCTCACGCTTACCGACGACGAGCAGATGGCATTGCGGTCGCTCGGGTGATCCGCAGGGCGGTCCCTCACGGCAATTCATCCACCGTCTCGTCGCGCTGGTAGATCGGCAGTTGCCGGTAGGGAACGGTGAAGGAAAGCACCATCATCGCGGTGCCGTAGGTGCCGCCGCTGCGGCCGTTCGACCAGGAGCCGTTGGATTGCTGCTTGGGCAGGTATTCGCCGTACATCCAGTCGGAATACTGCGCCCAATGCCGTCCGCCGAGCTGGAACATACCTTGGGCGTTGTAGTAGTTGGCGTAGTATTCGTGGGCGTTGTTGACGATCTGCTGGCGCATCTGGAAAAGATAGTCGCCGGCGCGTTGCAGGGAGTCCTCGCCGTGGAGGCCGCAGAGGGCGAGGCAGAGCAGGCCGCAGCCGGTCAGGGTCTCGGCGTGGCCCCATGGGTCGGTGTAGCCGAAGGTGCCTTTCTCGCGGTCGTGGTTGCGGAGGACGTAGCGGACCGCCTTGTTGATGGCCTCGTCGGGGATGAAGGCGCCGTTTAGCTTCGCCGAGCGCAGGGCCATCAGCGCCCAGCCGCTGCACGAGAGGTCGGAATCGCGCGAGTCGGGCTTGTAGCGCCAGCCGCCCTCGTGGTTCTCGTTCTTCGGCACGGACTGGGCTTCGAGGATGAGCTTGGTCGCGCGTGCGAGGACGGGGTCGATGCGCTCCTGCGTCTCGGGATCGACCATGCCGCTGCATTCGGAGAGAAAAAGCGTCGCGATGGTGTGGGCATACATGAGGCCGTGGCCGGAGTCGCCTTTGTCGAGGAGGCCGTTGGGCCGCTGGCTGTCGAGGACGTAGTCGAGGCAGCGTTTGAGATTGCCGGCGTATTCGCCGTAGCCGGGCATGTGTCCGGCGGAGAGGAAGGACATGCCGACGAGGGAGACGACGCCGACGGAGCGACCGTAGGAATCGGCGAAAGTGCCGTCCTCGGTCTGAGTCGAGGCGAGGTAGCGCAGGGCGCGGTCCACGGCGGTCTCGATGGCGGGCTGGTGCTGCTGGAAGGCGGATGGCGGGGACGCGTCTTGGGCGCGGGCGGGGAGGCAGGTGAGGAGGGAGGCGAGGATTGTCGACAAGGTCATCGACCTCGGGAGGCGGCGGGCTTTCGGCGACGTTCGACCGAGGCCAGTGGCCTCGGCTACAGGCGCTGGCGCGTCCATCGGAGCTTGACTCTGTAGCCGAGGCCACTGGCCTCGGTCGGGTGTCGTGGGGACGTGCGATCTGCCCTCACCCTGGTGCGCGGTCAGCATCGCCAGATCAGAGTCGGGTGTCGTGGGGACGTGCGATCTGCCCTCACCGAGGGTGGCGACAGACGCTGGTGCGTAGAAGTTTCCGTTCATTTTCCTTTCCCTGCTTCCTTCGCGATCACTTGGAAATATCGGCCCACCAGTTCGCGATATTCGGCGGGGAGGTCGGTTTCGATGGCGGTGGCGTTGCCGCCGGCGAGGGCACCTTTGAAACGCGCCCAATCCGCCGCGCTGATGCCGAGCTGCGAAAGCTCCGGCGGGAGGCCGCTGCCGTCCCAGTCCGCCGTTTTCTGGCCGGTCTCGTTGAGTTCGGCCGAGTCGGGTTCGCCGGCGAGGTTCTGGTTCGGCTGCGGGGCTGCAGGGGCGTTGGGTTGCGGTGTTCCGGGCTGCTTGCCGAGCTGCTGCATTGCGGCTTGGGCGAGTTGTTGCAGGGACTTCGCGGCCTGCTGCGACTGGTCCGCGGCTTCGGGTGCGCTCTGCGATTGCGAGGACTTGGCCACATCCTGAAAGCCTTGGGCGAGGTCTTCGCTGTTGGCGAGACGTTCGTCCATGTCCGAGGGTTCGAGCCCGTCGAGGGTCTGGCCGATGGCTTCGGAGGAGCGAGCGAAGGCCTGCGCCGCTTGGGCGAGGGCTTGGGCGGATTGCTGCTGCTCGCCCTGCGCCTGCCGCATGATGGAGCGGGCCTGCTTCGCGAGTTCCCCCTCGGCGAGTTCGCCCTTTTCCTCGGCGGCGGCTTGCTGCTCCTGAGCGCTGGCCAACTGCCGGGAGGAGCTCGCCGCCTTCTGCTCGCCCCGGTCGAGGGACTGGACGGCCTCGCGGGCGCGGGCGGTGGATTGGTTCTGGCGCAGGTTGCGGAGCGAGGTCTCCATGCCCCGCGCCTGCGCTTCGAGAAGGGCGGCGTCGGATTCGAGGAAGGATTCCAGCCGCGCGAGGGCCTCCTGCAAGCGGCCTTCCTTCACCGCCTCGATCTGTTCGGCGATGGCTTCCTGACGGGCGGCGAGGTCTTGCGGAGAGTCGGCTTGTTGCAGGGACTGGCTCGCTTCCTTTGCGGCGGCGGCGGCCTCGTCGAGTTGCGCCTCGCCGAGGTGTCCGGCGGCTTGTTCGGCTTCGCCTGCCGCTTGGGCGAGGGTTTCGGAGGCGGTCTTGGCCTCGGCCTCCTTCGCCTCCCCGGCGGCGGTCTTGGCCTGCTGCGCGAGCTGCGATTGGAGCTTGGCCAACTGTTCGACGAGGGCTTCGCGCAGGGCGTCCTGCGAGGTGCTCTCGCTTCGTTCGGTGGCGTCGCGGCTGGCTTCACGCAGGGCGCGTTGCCGTTCGGCGAGGGCCTCGGAGCGGGCGGCGAGGTCGTCGCTTTGGGCGCGTTGCTGCTCCAGGATTTCGGCGAGGGCGGCGGCGTTGTCCTTCAGCATCTCGCCGAGCTGCTGCTCGACTTGGTTCTGCTCGTTGCGGAACTGCTCGGCCTCGCGGCGCTGCTGCTGGTCGAATTGCTCCATCGCCTGCCGCCGCGCATTCTCGTCGGCGGCCTGCTGCGCGGCTTCGCGGGCGGCGGCTCGCTCCTGCTCGGCGCGTTTGGACCATTCTTCGGCCTGCGTCGCGAGCTGCTGCTGGCGGTCGGCGAGTTCGTTCAACTTGGCGATGGCGGCATAGTCGCGGTTCGCCTCGCGCATGGACTTGGCGAGCTGGTCGAGGCCTTGGATCGCCTCCTCGACCTTGGCGCGGGCCTCTTTCGATTCGGCGACGCGCTCGTGCTGGGCGTCGGTCATAGGGATGGTGTCGGCCTTCTCCTGCGCGGCGGCGAGGGCTTCGTTGGCGAGCTGCGAGGCCTGCTGCGACTGCTCCTGAAACAGCGGGGTGTCGAGGGTGGCGGCGACTTGCTCGAGCTTCTCGCGGGCGGCTTCGTTGTGCTCGGTGAATTCGTCGAGCCGTTTGCGGGCTTCGCTGTTGAACTCCTTGTCGCGGATCAGCTCCTGCTCGGTGCGGCGCAGGTTGTCTCGGGCGCGTTCGAGCTCCTTCTTGGCTTCGCGGATCTGCTGCTCGACCTCCTGCCGCTGTGCCTCGATGGTCTGGTCGGCGAGGGATTTGGCGCCTTCGTCGAGGGTGATGAACAGGACCTCGCTCAGCCCGACGCCGGGGCCGTCGTAGTCCTCGGGCCGGTTGTCGCGCACGCGCACCTGCACGGCGAGGCGGCGTTGGTCGGGCGTCAGTTCCAAGGCGGACAGGTCGAGCAGGGCGCTGGCGGTGTAGTGGCCGGGGCGGCCGGACGGCTCCGGGGCGGGCTGCGTCGGGGCGACGGCTCCGTCGGGCGTGACCATCAGGGCGACGTCGCCGAATCCGAAATCCTCGACCACGGCGAGATCGAGGGGGAGCCGCTCGGTCGGTCTCAGGCGGAGGTCGCGCTGCGCGGGCGAGACGATCTGCACGTTGGGGGCTTTGTCAGGGAGCGCCTCGATGGGGTAGGTCGCAGGACGGTTGGCGAAGCCCTCCTCGTCGGCGAGGTCGAGACGCCAGCTCCCGCGCATTCCGGGCTTGAGCTCGAATTCCCAAGTCGCCCGGTTTCCCTCGACGAGCGGTTCGGTGGGAGTGGCTTCGCTTTCGTTGAGGACGAGCGCGGCGCTCGGGACGGGCTTGTTGAAGGTCGCGGCGACGGCGACGCGGCTGTGGGCGACGGCGCGGATTTCGCCGGTGCCAGTGGCGGATTCCGCGTTGGGCAGTCCGGTGTAGTCGGGATATTCGTAGCGTACCGTCAGGCTCTCGACGGCGGGCGGCTCGACGGTGGTGACGTCGAAGTAGCGGCTCAGGGCGTTCCCGGCGCGGACGCGGTAGTCGAACCCGGCCTCGACCGCGGGGAAGGTGAGGGAGAAGCGCTTCGTCCCGTCCGGTTCCTCGGCGACGAGGGCCATGCGCTCGACCGACTCGCTGCCGTCGGGCAGGCGGCGGCGCACCTCGGCGCGTTTGAGGCGTTTGTGCTTCACCGAGACTTGGATCGCGACGGCGTCGCCCTTGGCCGCGCGTATATCGCCCGGATCGACGACGAGGGTGTCGGCGTAGGCGTTGCCGATGTCGAGGAAGGGCGCGAGGGCGCGGGTGAGGAGGGTCCACGACTGCCTCGGCCAGATCGCGAGGAGCAGCAGGATGAGGCCCAAGCCAGTCGCCGTCGCGATCATGAATTTCTTCGAACGCGCCGGTTTGAACTCGGTCTTCGGATCGACCGTGGCGACATCGGCGACGGCGGAATCGACCACGGCGGCGATGAGCTCCTGCGAGCCGCGGATGGAATCGGGATCGTCGCTGGCGAGCAGTTCGACGGCGGTGGAGATGCGCTCCTGCAGCTCGGGATGGCGGACTTCGAGGATGCGGGCCATCTTTTCGAGGGTGTAGCGCCGCGAGAGCGGGCGCAGGAGGAACCACCACGCCGCCGCGAGCGTCGCGGCGAGCCCGGCGAGGCTGAGTATCCAGCGCGAGGTGCTGGAGAAAAGCGTCACCGTCGCGTCCACCGCCATGATCGCGAGGAGGGAGGCGAGGGCCACCGCGAGGGTGGCGAACAGCCCGCGCAGGAAGAGGAGCCGCCGCACCCGGCGGATCATGGAGCGCAGTTTGTCGAGGATGGGGGGAGGGAGTTGGTCGAAAGAAGTCATGGGTCACGGGTCATGAGTCGCGGGGCGGGTCGAAAGCCCGGTAAAAGGGAAAAGTTGTTGGAAAGGGACGTTGGTTGCTTGTGGGAAAAGTTTTAAACCACGGCGATCCAGAATATATGAGATTTTTGGTTTGATTAGTCGAGCTGGGATCTCAGTTCCAACCATTCATTCCAACATGAGGCTGGGTTAATGTCCTCGTATTGGCGGCTTTGGTTCATCTTGAGTATCACGTCGTTCGGGAAAATTCCTGCGGGGGCTTGATCTCGAATGTTCAGAACTTCCGCCTCAGTGAGTGGTGAATCTTTCTGTTCTTCTGCGCGTGTCAGGATTGCCGCAAGGCTGGGGATAAACAGGAACGAATGGCCTTCTGGAACAGGTTGGCTGGCTAATTCGGCATACAGTCCAGTTTGGACGTCATTCTCTCTTTCGGAAGCAGTTTGAGGCTCCGCTGAGTTCAGTGCCTTCATAAGTCCCGAGATGGTTAGAAGCCATCTCATAAATGCCTGAGGAGTATCACAGCGCACCCGAGGTAGAAGA
>ERZ761602.3662-NODE-3662-length-21295-cov-4.467232_pt1 | contig 21295 bp, 16 predicted proteins | sample MGYA00512165_ERZ761602 | MGnify/ENA primary metagenome ERZ761602 (study PRJEB28899, sample SAMN02445085) | bioreactor sludge metagenome | biome: EBPR sludge; isolation source: Thorneside wastewater treatment plant | place: Australia: Brisbane, Thorneside...
CGCCTCGGGCGAGAACATCTGGTGCCAGCTCTTCTCCGAGCCGGCCGCCGGCTCCGATCTTGCCGGCCTGCGGACGCGGGCCGAGAAGGACGGCGACGGCTGGGTCGTCAACGGCCAGAAAATCTGGACCTCGGGCGCCCAGCATTCCGACTACGGCCTGCTGATCACCCGCACCGACCCGACCGTGCCCAAGCACAAGGGCCTCACCATGTTCTGGATCGACATGAAGTCGCCGGGCGTCGAGGTCAGGCCGATCAAGCAGGCGAACGGGGCGTCGGAGTTCAACGAGGTCTATTTCACCGATCTGCGCGTCCCCGACAGCCAGCGCCTCGGCGCGGTGGGCGACGGCTGGAAGGTCTCGCTGACCACGCTGATGAACGAGCGCCTGGCGATCGGCGGCTCGATGGCGACCGGCTTCTCCGAGCTGTTCGAGTTCTGCACCCGCATCGAGACCGAGGCCGGCCTCGCCATCGACGACCGCGCGGTGCGCTCCAGGCTCGCCGACTGGGCGGTGAAGACCAGCGGCCTGCGCTACACCGGCATGCGGGCCCAGTCGGCGATCTCCAAGGGCGAGAATCCCGGCCCCGAGAACTCGATCGGCAAGCTGGTCGCCGGTTCGATGATGCAGGAGATCGCGATGTTCGCGCTCGACCTCCAGGCCGAGGGCGGGGCCATCGCCGACCCCGAGCTTGCGGCCTTCGGCGCGCGCTTCCAGGCGATGCTCGCCCGCTCGCCGGCCACCCGCATCGAGGGCGGCTCGGACGAGATCCTGCGCAACATCATCGCCGAACGGGTGCTGGGCCTGCCCGCCGACATCCGCGTCGACAAGGACGTGCCCTTCAACAAGATCCCGACCAGCGGCCGCGGCTGAACCGCGCCGCGTGCCGGCGCCGCCGCTCCCTGGGGGCGGCGGCGCTCAGTCGCGGAACACCACGGTCTTCGCGCCGTCGATCAGCACGCGCGAATCCAGATGCCAGGCGATCGCCCGTGCCAGCACGCGCCGCTCGATGTCGCGGCCCTTGCGGATCAGCGTCTCGGGCGTGTCGTGATGGGCGATGCGCTCCACGTCCTGCTCGATGATCGGACCCTCGTCGAGATCGGCGGTGACGTAGTGCGCCGTCGCGCCGATCAGCTTCACGCCGCGCGCATGGGCCTGGTGATAGGGCTTGGCGCCCTTGAACCCCGGCAGGAAGGAATGGTGGATGTTGATGCAGCGCCCGCTCAGCTTGGCGGCGAGGTCGTTGGAGAGGATCTGCATGTAGCGCGCCAGCACGACGAGGTCGGCGCCCGTCTCCTGCACGATGCGCCAGATTTCGGCCTCCTGCGCCGCCTTCGCGCCCGGCGCGACGGGCAGGTGGCTGAACGGGATCCCGTGGAAATCGAGATGGGTATAGGTCTCGCGCGGATGGTTGGAGACGATCCCCGCGACATCCATCTCAAGTTCGCCCGTGCGCCAGCGATAGAGCAGGTCGGCCAGGCAGTGATCCTGCTTCGAGGCGAGGATCAGCACGCGCTGCCGCTCGCCGCGCCGCCTCAGGCGCCAGTCGAAGGCGAAGCGCGCCGCGACCGCGCCGAGGGCCGTTTCGACCGCCCCGATGGAGCGGCCCTCGCCGAGCGCGAACTGGATGCGCATGAAGAAGCGCCCGGTTCCGGCGTCGTCGAATTGCTGGGCCTCCAGGATATCGCAGCCGGTCTCGAACAGGCCGGCCGAAACCGCCGCTACGATGCCGGGGCGGCCGGGACAGGAGAGCGAGAGGACATAGACGCGTTCGGGCATGGCGAGCCTATAGCCGCTTCGCTCGCGTTTGCGCCAGTATGGCGGGGCATCGCCTGGCGCGGCCGTCGCCGGTGTGCCGCTTGCAGCTTCGTGACGGCGGCGCAGGCCCCGGCAGCGCCGGGGCGGCGGCTTGGCGGACCTCGCGCGGCGCCCCTGCGGTAGCGTCGAATTGTCGCTGAAATGGCCATCTCGCGCGCCTGCGGACCCGGCTAGGGTGCAGCCGAATCCGGGCCTCTCGGTCTCCGGTATCTGCTTTCTTGGGGGACAAGATGCTCGGTGCATTCGGCGCGCGCGCCCGTCGCTGGTCGCAACTCGCGGCTGCCGCCATTGGCCTCGCCGCCTTCACGCTGCCGGCGGCTGCAGGCGTATCGCTGACCAGCGCCAACAAGACCCAGGTTTCCGCGCTGGGTGAGATCATCACCTACACGTTCACGATCTCGGGCGAGAACGCGATCGTCACCGGCCTGACGTCGCTGACCATGAATGCGCCGGTCACCAACATCCAGTGCGTGGGCCTGCCGCTCGCGGTGAACGGCACCACCACCTGCACGGCCGATCACGCAGTCGACAACACCGACATCGGCCTTGGCGGCATCAATCAGCTCGCTGCCGGCTCTTACAACCTGTCGACCAATGGCGGCCCGCGCGGCGGCACTGTCGGCGGGAGCAACATCTTCACCCCCTACGTCCCGCCGCCGCCGCCGACCGTGTCGTCGATCACGCCGAACAGCGGTCCGATCGCCGGCGGTACGGCGGTCTCGATCTCCGGATCGGGCTTCACCGGCGCGACCGGCGCCACCATCGGCGGCGCGGCGGTCACCAGCTTCGTTGTCGTCAACAACACCACCATCACAGGCGTCACACCGGCCCGCACGGCCGGCGCCAAGACCGTCACGGTCCAGCACCCCAACGGCAACGGCTCGCTGTCGAACGGCTTCACCTATCTGTCGGGAACCCCCGGCCTCTCGATCAGCGACGTGTCGCTGAGCGAGGGCAATAGCGGGACGACGAATTTCGTCTTCACGGTGTCGCTGGACCAGCCGGCCGGCGCGGGCGGCGTGACATTCGACTATGCGACTGCTGACGGCACCGCGACCGCCGGGTCGGACTTTACCACGGCCACGGGAAGCACGTCGATCGGGTCAGGGTCCAGTTCCACGACCATTACAGTTCCCGTTTCCGGCGACACCGCCTTCGAAGGCGACGAGACCTTCTTCCTCAACATCACCAACGTCGTTGGAGCCAACGTCACCGATGGCCAGGGCCTGGGCACGATCCAGAACGACGACAACCAGCCTTCGATGTCGATCAACGACGTCAGCCAGAACGAGGGCAACAGCGGCTCGTCGAACATGACGTTCACGGTGTCGCTGACCAACCCGAGCGGCTCGAATGTCACCGTCGACTACGCAACCGGCGACCTCAGCGCGACCGCCGGCAGCGACTACACGACAACCACCGGCACGCTGACCTTCACCCCCGGTCAGACCAGCCGCACGATCGATGTCCCCATCACCGGCGACACGACATTCGAGGGAAATGAAAGCTTTACGGTCAGCCTGACAAACCTTTCGGCGGGCGCATCATTGTCCGACGCTCAAGGCGTCGGCGCGATCCTCAACGACGATGCAGCGCCGCCGACTGTGACCGCCATATCCCCGAATGCGGGGCGCGGCGTCGGCGGGCAGAACGTGACGATTTCCGGCACGAACTTCACCGGCGCGACATCCGTGACGATTGGCGGCTCGTCCGCGTCGTTCTCGGTCAGCAACGCCACGACCATCCAGGCGACGACGCCCGCAGGTGCCGATGGCACCGTGGACGTCGCCGTCACGACGCCGGGCGGCACGGCGACCGGCACGGCCCTCTACACCTATGACGGCACGGCGCCCGGGTTCTCCGGCGTGCCCGCCAACATCACGGGCGTGACTGATCCCGGACAGCCGACGCGTGTCGTCAGCTACACGGCGCCGACGCCCACCGACAACCGCCCGGGCGCCACGATCGCGCAGATTGCCGGCCTCGCCCCGGGCGCCGCCTTCCCCATCGGCCTCACCACCAACACCTTCGAGGCCACCGACGCCGTCGGCAATACCGCTCAGGTCAGCTTCACCGTGACGGTGACCGACAACGAGGCCCCGGTCATGGCGGGCGTTCCGGCGAATGTCGCCGGCCCCACCGATCCCGGCCAGCCGACCCGCGTCGTCAACTACACGGCGCCGACGGCGACCGACAATTCGGGCGAGTCCATCACCGTCGTTCAGACGGCCGGTCTGCCGCCGGGATCGGCCTTCCCCGTGGGCATCACCACCAACGCCTTCCGGGCCGAGGACAGCGCCGGCAACTTCGCGACGGCCAGCTTCACCGTCACCGTCACCGACGCCCTGCCGCCGACCATCGTCGATTTGCCGGCGAACCAGAGCTTCAATATCGACTTCCCGGCGACGACCCGGGTCGTCACCTGGACGCCGCCGACCGTGACGGACAACCAGGCGGGGGCGACGATCGTCCAGACGGCCGGCCCGGCCTCCGGCGCCGCCTTCCCGCTGGGAACGACGACCGTCACCTATACGGCGCAGGACGCGGCGAACAACACGACGACGGCCAGCTTCACGGTCACCGTCACGCAGACCGCCCCGGGCTCTGTGCGGTTTGTCGTCAACGCGCAGGCTGATGGGACTTTCAACTTCACCTCGGCCGAACCGGTCCTCAACTTCTCGGTCGATACGACAGGCGGCTCGGGCCAGAGCCCGGTGATCCAGATCCGTCCGGGCACGTTCGCGATCAGCTTCACGACGCCTGCCGGCATCGGACTGACGACGGCGTCCTGCACGCCTTCGACCAGCACGGTGAACACGGCGGCCGGTACGGCCAGCCTGGTCGTGGCCTCCGACGTCGCGACGGTCTGCACCATCAATGGCCTTCCCTCGCGCGACGAAGCCCAGGAAGCGATCGGCGCAGGCCTCCAGGCCAGCGGCGCGCTGATCGTCGCCAACGCGCCGAACGTCGGGCGCCGCCTCGATCGCCTCAACGGCAACTCCGGCGGCGGCGGCGACATCACGGCGTTCGGCAAGTCGCTGGGCGGCGGCAACCTGCCCTTCGCGATGCAGATCGGCGCCGATCGCTTCACCTTCGCGCTGAGCCTGTCGGGGCTGCGCGCCAGCCGCGCTCAGGCGACCGTCGCGGGCGGCGGCGGGGCGCCGGCCACGCTCGCAGCATCGCTCGCTCTGGGATCGGGCCTCGCCCCGGTCGCGGCGGCCGACGCCACGGCGGCCCTGTCGGACCGCTCGGGGCCGCGCTTCGACATCTGGATTGAAGGTGTCTTCGCCCAGTTCAACGCGGCGGCTTCCTCGGACGGCGACTTCGCGATCGTCCATGGCGGCGTCGACTATCTGGTGACCGACGACATTCTGCTCGGCGTCGGCGTCCAGGGCGACTGGCTGAACATGGACACGGCGGGCGGCAGGCTCGACTCCCACGGCTATCTTGCCGGCCCCTACCTGACCGCCCGTATTTCGCAGAACCTCTACCTCGATGCGCGGGCCGCCTGGGGCGGCGCCTCGTTCGACGTTTCGCCGTTCGGCACCTACACCGATCGCGTCGAGAGCGACCGTGAGCTCATTTCGGCCGCCCTGATCGGCGAGTTCGTCTCCGGCAATCTCACGGTGCGGCCGGCGGCTCAGTTGACCTGGTACAAGGAAACCACCGAGGCTTATGTCGACAGCCTGAGCGTCTTTATCCCCTCGGTCGAGATCAGGACCGGCGAAGCGACCTTCGGCCCTGACTTCGAATGGGCCATCAAGCGGGAAAGCGGCGGCATGCTCTTGCCGTATGTCGGGTTCGACCTGATCTGGACGTTCGAGCAGGACAATACCGCCACCGCCTTCACCAACGCGCCGGGTCTCGAAGAAACGGGCCTGCGCGGCCGTGTCGATGCGGGGTTCACCTATGAAAGCCCCGACGGTGTCACGCTGGGCGCCGGCCTCTTCTACGACGGCATCGGCGAGGGCGAATACGAATCCTGGGGCGGCACCGCGATGTTGCGCTTCGGCTTCTGAGCCCGGCCATCGCCGGCCGGACGCGGTCCCTTTCCTGAGCGGGGGCGTCTGACGACGCTTCCCCGCGCCCGGCCTTGGCCGTGACGGGCGAGGGGGGGCGGTTGCGCTCGGGCGCTGGCTTTGCGAAGACCGTCAGCGGGAGAGCGGCCGGTCAAGCGCCGCTCCAGGGGAGAGCGTTCATGGATCCGTTTCGCGCCAATCTGTTCGCCGGCAAGACCGCCTTCGTCGCCGGCGGCACCAGCGGCATCAATCTGGGCATCGCCAAGCGGCTCGCCGGCCTCGGCGCCAAGGTCTCGGTCGCCGGCCGCAATCCCGAGAAGGCCGAGGGCGCGGCGCGCGAGATCGGCGGCACCGACATCGCCCTCGGCCTCTCCTGCGACGTGCGCATCTACCAGTCGGTCGAGGAGGCGCTGCAGAAGGCGGTCGACACCTTCGGCAAGCTCGACATCGTGATCTCGGGTGCCGCCGGCAATTTCGTCGCCCCGGCGCTGGGCATGTCGGCCAACGGTTTCCGCACCGTCGTCGACATCGACCTCAACGGCACCTTCAACGTCTTCCGCGCCTGCTACCAGCACCTCAACCGGCCCGGCGCCTCGCTGATCGCCATCACCGCCGGCCAGGCGGTCAACGCCGCGATGCTCCAGGCCCATGTCTGCGCCGCCAAGGCCGGCATCAACCAGCTCTGCCGCGTGCTGGCGATGGAGTGGGGGCCCGACGGCGTGCGCGTCAACGGCATCTCGCCCGGCCCCATCGCCGACACCGAGGGCATGGCCCGCCTCGCCCCGACGCCCGAGGCCGAGACGGCGATCAAGGCCCGCGTGCCGCTGCGCCGCTACGGCACCAAGGAGGAGATCGGCGACGCCGCCGTGTTCCTCTCCTCCGACGCCGCCCGCTACGTCACCGGCACGATCCTCGACGTCGACGGCGGCTCGCAGCTCGGCGACGCCCGCTCGCGCGACGGCTCGAACGGCCTGACCTGAGGGAGCGCGCCGCCGCCCGTGGAGTCGCCGACCGCTCCCGCCCCCCCGCCGCCCGACCTCAGCGTCGTCATGCCGGCCTATAACGAGGAAGCCTCGATCGCCGCGGCGATCGACGACGTGCTGCGCCTCGTCGCGCCGCATGTCGGCTCCATCGAGATCGTCGTCGCCGACGACGGCTCGCGCGACCGCACCGGCGAAATCCTCGCCGCCCTCGCCGCCCGCGAGCCGCGCCTCAAGGTCGTGACGCGCCCCAATGGCGGCCACGGCCCGGCGCTCATCTCGGCGCTCGGGGCGGCCCGCGGCCGCGCCGTGCTGCTGCTCGACGCCGACCGCGAGATCCTGCTCGACGGCTTCCCCGCCCTCTGGGCCGCCTACCAGGCCTCCGGCGCGGTCTTCGGCATCCGCTCCGGCCGCCGCGACGGCCGCCTGCGCAAGCTCATCTCGCGATCGCTGCGGGCCTTCCTCGCGCTGCTCTTCCGCCGCGTGCCGAAGGACCCCAACGTGCCGCTGAAGATCGTCAGCCGCGAGGCCTGGGCCAGGGCGGCGCGGGCGATCGGCCCCGACAACCCGCTGCCCTCGGTGCTGCTGGCGCTCCATGTCGGTCTCAGCGGCCCGCCGGCCGCCGAAATCCCCGTCGCCTACCGCTCGCGCGAAGGTTCGGCGACCACCTATCGCGGCTGGAAGCTCGTCAAGCTCTGCCTGATGGCCGGCCGCACGCTCATCGCCTTCCGCTTCCACCCCGACGTGCGGGCCCTGCGCGCGGGCGGGCGATGATCGACGCCGCGGGCCTTCTCGCCGCGGCGTCGCTCTATGCTGTCCTGCTGGGGCTGGGGCTGGCGCTCCTGCCCGCCGCCGCCTTCGTGCGGCCGGGTCCGGCGGCGCAGATCTGGGCGCTCGCCCGCATCGCCGCCCTGCCGCTCGCCGCCTGGTTCGCCTGGCTCGCCCATCTCGCGGGCCTTGCCTGGGGCTGGCCGTCGGCGCTCGCCGGGCTCGGCCTGGTTCTCGCCCTTGCGGGTCTTGCCGGCCGCGCCCGCCGCGTCCGCCGCACGCTGCGCGGCCTCGCCCGGCGTCCCGCGCCGCTGCTGCGGGCCGAGGCGCTCTATCTGGCGCTCTTCCTCGCGGTCCTCTGGATCCGTTCCTTCCAGCCCGATCTGCAGACGCTGGAGAAGTTCATGAACCTCGCCTTCGTGAACGCGATCCTCCACGCCGACGCGCTCCCGGCGGCCGACCCGTGGTTCGCCGGCGCGGCGATGAACTACTATTTCTTCGGCCATGCCGGCGCGGCGCTGGCGATCCGCTTCGCGGGCCTCGCCGCCGACACCGGCACGAACGTCTATTTCGCCCATGTCTTCGCGGCGGCCGGCCTCGGCGCCGGCGCGCTGATCGCCGGCCTCGTCGCGCGCGCCACCGCCCGCCGCCGCCTCGCCGGCCTCGCCGGCGCGGCGGGCGCGGCGACGCTCGTCCTCGGCGGCAATTTCCACGCGGTGATCTTCGGCGTCCTGCAACCGGCCCTGGCGGCGCTCGGCGTCGGCGCGGCGGGCGACTATTTCTACGCCCATTCCTCGCGCTTCATCGGCTACCACCCGCCGACCGACGACAAGACGATCACCGAGTTTCCCGGCTACTCGGTCGCGGTCGGCGACCTGCACGCCCATGTGATGAACCTGCCGCTCGCCGTGGCGCTGCTGATGCTCGCCGCCGCGATCCCGCTCGGCCGCTTCGCCGGCTGGCAGGCGCTCGCCCGCGCCCGGCCCCGGCCGCGCCGGGCCCAGGGCGCCGCCTGCGCCGCCGCGCTGGTGCTGCTCTTCGGCTTCTCGGGCATGGCGAACAGCTGGGACGTGCCGATCTACCTGACCGTGACCGGCATGGCGCTCCTCGTCGCGGCGCGGGCCGCCGGCGAGGGCTGGACCGAAACCCTGGCCGGCGCGGCCAGCGCCTGCCTGGCGCTGCTGGTCCTCTCGCTCGGCGTCAACGCGATGTTCTGGCTGCAGTTCGAGCCCTTCTCCAAGGGCATCGGCCTGGTGCGCTACGGCAGCCCGCTCTGGCAGCTCGCGGTGCTCTACGGCAACTGGGTGCTGGCGGCCGGCGGCGCGGCGCTGGTCCTGGCGCTGCTGCCGCCCGCCGGGGACGGCCGCCGCCGCGTGCTGCACGCGCTGCTGGCGCTCCTCGCCGCCGCTGCGGTCGTCGTCGCGGTGCCCGAGACGGTCTTCGTCCGCGACCTCTATGGCGAGTCCTTCGCGCGCGCCAATACGATGTTCAAGCTCAGCTACCAGCTCTATGTCATGCTCCCGGTCGCCGCCTTCGCCGGGGGGGCGATCGCCCTCGCCGCGCTGAAGGGCCGCCCGGGACGCGGCGCGGCGCTCGCCGCCTGGGCGTTCCTGTGCCTCAGCCCGCTCGCCTTCGTGCCGCTGGTGCAGGGCGGCGGCCTGGCGCGGGCCCTGGAAAGCGGCAGCCATCTCGACGGCCTGCGCTTCCTCAAGCCCGGCGACCGCGCCGCGGTCGGCTATCTCGACGCCCACCGCCCGGCTCCCGGCGAGGCGATGCTGGAGGCCTCGGGCGACAGCTACTCCTATGCCGCGCGGCTCTCGGCGGCGACCGGCATCCCGACCGTGCTCGGCTGGCACGCCCATGAATGGCTCTGGCGCAAGGAGATCGAGGTCTGGCGGCCGCGCGCCGATGCGATCGCCGCCTTCTACCAGGGCGGCGACGAGGAATCGCGCCGCGCCTTCCTCGCCCGATACCGCATCCGCTATGTCGTGATCGGCGCCTTCGAGCGCGAACGCTACGCGGCGCTTGACGAGGCGGGCCTGCGGGCCCCCGGCACGGGGGTCTTCGAGGCGGGCGGCACCGCCAGCGTCGAGACGCCCCCCGCCCGCTGAACCCGCCGCGCCCGCTCAGCCCGCCTGGGGCAGGATCTCCTTGGCCACCAGGGTCAGCGCCCGCGCCGCCGCCTGGTCCATGTTGTAGTACTGATAGTCGGCGAGCCGCCCGGCGAACCACACCCGGCCGCTCAGGCCCTCGGCCCGCGCGCGATAGCGCCGCGCCAGCCTTTCGCCCTCGTCGCCCGGCACCGGATAGAACGCCTCGTTGACGCCCGGCACATGGGCCTGCGGGTACTCCGTGACGAGCACGCTCTTGCCCGCCGTCTCGCCGGTCAGCCAGCCCTGCTCGGTGGTGCGCGTCGCCGGGCGGTCGTCGGGAAAATTGATCGTGCCGCAGGGCTGCACGCCGAAGGCCGGGCGGGTTTCCTCCGCGAAGGCCATCGAGCGATAGGGCAGGTGGCCTTCGTCATGGCCGAAATAGGCGTCGAGCGGCCCGGTATAGACGGTGCGCCGCGTCCGCAGCTCCGCCGGCAGGCTCTCCAGCGGCGTCGACAGCGCCACTTCGATCAGCGGATGGTCCAGCATCCGCGCGAACAGCGCGGCGTAGCCGTCGGCCGGCATCGCCTGATGGCGGTCGGTGAAATAGCGCTCGTCGCGCGAGACGATCACCGGCACGCGGGCCGTCACCGACGGCGACAGCGCCTCGGCCGGCATCCCCCATTGCTTCAGCGTATAGCCGGCGAAGACCTTGTCGTAGATGAAGGCGGCCAGCGCTTTCAGATCGCCGTCCTCGCTCTGGCGCAGCTTCAGGATCGGCACCCGCGCCTCGGCGCCGTAGCGCTCGGTCAGCCGGGCGATCAGCCGCGCCGCCTGCGCCGCCGGGAACAGCGCCTCGATGGCGGCAAAGCCGAAGGGCAGGGGCACCAGGCGGCCGTCGATCTCGGCCTGCACCCGGTGCTCGTAGGGCCGCCAGGCGGTGAAGCGCGAGAGGAAGCCGAACACCGCGTCCGAATTGGTGTGGAAGATGTGCGGGCCGTAGCGGTGCACGCTCACGCCGTCGGCATTGGGCGCATCGAAGGCGTTGCCGCCGATGTGATCGCGCTTGTCGATCACCAGGACAGGCTCGCCCGTCGCCTCGGCCAGACGCCGCGCCGCCGTCGCGCCCGTGAACCCGGCCCCGGCGACCAGCCAGCCCTTGCGTGCGTTTCCCATGCGGCGATCTACAGCACCTGGAGGCCCGCCGTCACGCCTTGGCCGCGATGAAGCGCAGCCCCGCGTGGCTCTCGCTGATCCGCGCGACCTTGGTGTCTTTCAGTCCCGCCGCGCGCGCCGCCCGGATCAGCGCCTCGCCGTTGACCGTCCCACCCTTGCGATAGACCAGCCACGCCGCCGCCCCCGGCTCCAGCGCCTTCGCCAGTGCGTTCAGCGTCTCGGGCTGGATCCCCTCCGGCACCGCCGCGAAGACCAGCCCCGCCCCCCTCGCCGCCGCCGCGCTGGTCAGCGCCCGCGCCCCGCGGCCCTCCAGCACCTGGCCGATCTCCGCCGGCATCGGCCCCAGCGTCGCCGCCGCGGCCCCGGCCTTCAGCCCCAGCTTGGTGGCGAGCGAGGGCGGATTGAGGATCGCCTTCGCCCAGGCCGCCGCCTCCTTCGCGCCCAGCGCCAGCGTCAGCCGTGTCCGCCCGGCGGCAAGGACCAGCGCCTCGCCTTCGGCGGCGCAGGCCGCGACCTCGGCGAGCTTCAGTTTCAGCCGGAAGGGCGGGCCGACGCTCAGCAGCTCCGAATCCAGATGCACCCGCGCCTCGGCGCGCGTGCCTCCGTCGCTCACCGCCGGCTTCGCCTCGCGCCCCATCGCTCACAGCGCCCGGATGATGGTGATGGCGACATAGCCGTAGGTGACGACGATGACCGCGCCCAGCACGCCGACCGCCAGCGAGGTCGGGATCGAGACGCAGCCGAGGATCGTCGTGTACTCGCTGCCGCCCTTGCACGACGAGCCCGAGCGCGCGGCGTTGCGATACATCATGTCGCGCCCGTTGCGCACCTCGCCGACCGTGCGCCCGGCATTGTCGACGATGTAGCGCGGCCCGCCGCCGCTCGAATTCACGTAAGGCCCGCCATTGTGGTAGGGGCCGCCGCCGGTGAGCCCGCCGAGGTTCGGGTCCAGCACGGCCCTCGTCGTGCCGTCCGGGCCGACCGTCCACCAGACCCGCGCCGCCGCCGGATCGCCCGCCAGCACCACGCGCGCGCCCGTCTCCAGCGCCGCCTTCATGGCCTCTGGGGCTTCGAAGAGCTGCGTGTCGGGACCGATCACCGTCGGCGCGCCGGCGCCCAGCGCCAGGCTCGCGCCGTCCGCCGTGCGGCCGCCCTGATCCATCGCGGCGAGCCGCAGCAATCCGTATTCGGTTTCCAGCGCCGCCTGCAGCGCGCCGTACCAGAAGCGTTCGGCCGCGCCGCCCGTTCCGCCCTCGGCGGCGATCGTCACATGGTCCAGCGCGAGATCCAGCGCGAAGCCCTGCTGGGCGCCGCCGCCGCCCTCCAGCGGCCCCATCGAGGCGATGAAGACGCGCGGCCGCGCCACGTAGGCGCGCAGTCCCGGCCGGTTCAGCGCCTCGACGATCACCCGCTCGCTGGCCGTCGTCAGCGCCAGGTCGGCGACCGTCGCCGGCCAGGGCGGGCAGCGTCAGCTCGCCGAGCTGGCCCTCGCTGGCGATCGAGCGGACCGCGAAATCCATCGCCGCCGCCTTGGCGATGGCGAACTCGCGCGGCGACTGGCCGCCGGTCGAAACCATGATGTGGTGCAGCCAGCGCATCGCGATCAGCCCCTCGGCGTCGGCGGGCAGCGTCCCGTCCGGCGGCGCGGCGGCCAGCACGCGCCGCGCGGTCAACGGCTCAAGGCCCGGCGCTTCGGCGGCGATGTCCAGCGTCAGCCGGGTCAGCGGCGTCTCCTCGCCGCCGTCCTCCAGCATCCCGATCGCCCCGGCGACGCCGCCTCCGCCTTCGGTTCCGGCGATCTGTTCGCCGTCGAAGCGTTCGCCGCCGACCAGCAGCACCGGGCGATAGCCGCCGCCGCCGGTGATCGCCCCGCCGAGCCCGCCTTCGGCAGGCTCGAAATAGAGCAGGATCTGCGCCGCCGCCGCGGCCGCCGCGTCCAGCCTCTGGGTCAGCAGCACCTGCTCGGTCCCGCCGACCGTCGCCGAAACGGTCAGCGTGACGGACTGCGCCAGCCCCGCGTCCAGCGTGTCGGCGGTCGCGGCGGCCGGCGCGAACACGGTGCCCGGCGCGGCGTCGGGCAGCGCGGTGTCGAGGTCGGTCCATGCGCCGCCGATCTCGGCCTGGATCCAGACATGATCGCCGCCGGGATCGGCCGGCGCCGCCGTCGCGCCGGCCTCCATCGCGGCCAGCGTCCCGCCGCCCAGCGCCGTGGCGAGGATCGCCGCGTCGCGCCCGGCGCGCGCCCGGATGCGGTCGAGGAAGTCGGTCCGGAAGGCTGCCTGCGCGTCCGGCGCCGCGGCGCCGGCCCGCGGCGCGAAGATCGCGGCGGCCAGCCGGGCGCGGTCCTCATCGGCCAGCGGTGCGAAGGCGAAGCGGGCGGGCACGCCCATCGCGTCGAGCAGCGCCTTCAGCAGAAGGGCGCGGTCGGCGGCATTGGCGGCCCCGGCGGCCAGCGTCCCGTCGGCCCCGCGCAGCACGCCCGGATAGAGGTCGAGCCGGATGGAATCGCGCACGAAGGCGAAGGCGGCCAGCGGATCGCCGCCCAGCGTGGCGGCCAGCGCCGCGACCTCGTAGCGTTCGGCGGGCAGGGCGTCGGTGGCGGCGAAGGCGGCCTCGATCTCGGCCGAAAGGTCGGTCTCGCCCTCGGGCGGCGGCGCGGGGTCGCTCAGCGTGCGGCCGGCCTCCGCCCGCAGGGCGGGCCCCTGCGGCAGGGCGAAATCGGCGGCGATGGCGTGCGGCGGAACGGCGATCAGGAGCGCCAGGGCAAGGATCGGCAGGCGGCGCAGGGCGGCAGACGGGTGCATGGCAAACTCCGGCACGGGGCCGCAGCCTTGTCCGCCTCTTCCCCCCGCGTCAACGCGTCCCGTCGCCGGCGCGACCCGATGGCGCGGGACCGGCGAGGAGGGCGAGGAGGAAGCCGATCGCCAGCGCCGGTCCCCAGACCGGCCAGGTCAGCGCCCGCGCCAGCGCGCGTCCGGCCCCGGCCGACCAGTCGAAGGCCGCGTCGCGCGCCGCCCGCGCCCAGTCGGGATCGATCAGGTCGAGATAGAAGGCGATCGGGCGGACCGACCAGCCATGGTCGCGCCACGACCAGTAGGCGTCCGCCCCGACGGCCAGCCAGCCGAGCGCGATGAAGGCCCAGGCGACGGGCCTCAGCAGGCTGCGCAAGGCGCCGGCCGCCTAGTCGTCGTAGCGGGGGCGGCGCTGGAACAGCAGGCCGAGCAGGATGCCGATCACGCCGAAGACGGCGAAGGCCGGGAAGCCGAGGATCGAGCCGGCGATGCCGGGGCCGGGATTGGGCACGCTCTGCGTCACCCAGGCGCGGAAGCCGTCCAGCGAGCCCTGGTTGATCATCGTCCACAGCGATTCCAGCGACAGCGCGCGGAAGCCCTGTCCGGCCTGCATCGAGCCGATGATGTCGTAGCCGACGACCAGCAGGCCGGCGACGATGAAAATGACGGCGATAAGCCTGAACAAGGCCATGGTTAGCTCCCCACCAGCCGCCTCGACCGGGCGGCGCGGGCCGGACCCTACCCAAGGCGGGCCCGGCGCGCAATTCGAACCGTGGGAATTGGTGAAAGCGTCACTGGAACGCCATGCAACGGGCTTGTAAATCGCCCCTAACCCCCTTAACGCACGCCCCAACGGACAGGTGGCCGAGCGGCTGAAGGCGCACGCCTGGAAAGTGTGTAGACGTTAATAGCGTCTCGAGGGTTCGAATCCCTCTCTGTCCGCCACGCAGTCTTGCCGAGAGCAGGCTGCTCTGTATGCGCTATTTGAGGCGCACAATTCCCGGACTTCCGGTCTCTCTTCTCCCCACCCTGCGGACACTAACGACGCGACCTGATCTTTAGCGCGCGTTTCCGCGCCCTCTGCTCTGTGCGGACTTTGCGCAGTCCGCTTTCAGACGTCACGCCCTTTCTAGGTTACCACCTGATCATTCGAATTCCGCGGGGTCTCGTTAGCCGCCAGGTCACGGCTTGCGCGTCGGAAAGCGAATAATTCTGCGGCTTTCCGCGCATCCCGCGCAGTGAGCAGCAGATCACATATGCGAGTTTAACAGGCGACCATCAGGCGGCCATCAGGCGTGACAACAGGTGTCGTTCAGGCGGCGATCATGAAGCGAGGAGGCATGCCATCAGGCGGACAGACGGCGACCGGTGCGCAACCGAACAATCGGTTGCGCGAAACATTGGCGGGCGATCCTGAGACCGGAGCCGTCTAACGGCGCGAACGCTTTGCAGGTTTCCGGGGAGCGGGCCGAGCGACGAACGCCCTCAGCGTTTCAGCGAGTCGGAGCATCGAGCGCGTGTTCTTCGCGATGCGTGCGACATGCGCTTCGACGCGGATCGCGACAACGATCGATCGAGCGGGCGTCAGAAGATGATTCTGCCCGTCCACGGCAAAGGTCGCCAGATCTTCGCCATCGCCGGTGAGCCTGACGGCCGCCAACCGGAAGCGCTCAATTGCCTCTGCCTGGGTGGAGCTGACAGGTTAAAGCCGCAATTGGATTTCGAGCCCGGGATCTTTCAAACGACCGCTGAGATTTGCCAACAAATTCAGTGAGACCGGCTTCGCAAAAGCCTCCCCTCTCGCTTTGAAATTCACCATTTCGATGATTGTGGCTTTAACCTGTCAGTCCCCCTTTGCCATAACGCCCGTTAGGCGACCATGTTTCACATACAAACAGGCCCGACCGGTGATTGGATTTTTCTGCCGGTAGTTTAACAAGGTCAGCTACGCACCGTCACCGCGAGACATTGCTCGTAGATCAGTCGCCCGACCTTGCGAACATCGGCATCGCTCGCGCCCTGGGCGCGCAGCATTGCCACGCCGTTGGACACTGCTTGGAAGATCTGCACTGCCTGAGGCACCTCAACTAGGAGGCGGCCGTCGCGCTCGAGTTGCCGGACCCGCTCTCGGCACCACTCTATCGCCGCATTCAGCAGAGTGGGATCCTCCATGCCGCGCTGAGCTAGCAAGTGGAAGAGCTGTGGCCGCTCGGAAACGAAATCCAGGAAGCTCTCAAAAGCAGTCAGAAGATCGGCCCGTGGGTCGTCCGTGATGCGGAGCGTCTCCTTGTGGGTGAAACAGGCGTACACACCCTCCTGCAGCAGCGACGCAAGCAAGCCATCCTTGTCACCGAAGTGGTGATAGAGGGTCGGCGTGGTCAGTCCCGCTTCGGTCAGGACCGCGCGCGTCGTAACCGAAGCGGGCCCGCCGCGCTCGAGCAGCATGGCCGTCGCATCGAGAAGGCTTCGTTCTGTCGCTGACCGCTCGCTCGACATCTTGGATCCACCAAGGCATCGTTGCCCTGACTGTCATTCCACGGTCGGTCGCACCTAACAAGAGCCTCACGCAGGTCCCCAAAGCGACTTCCCCGAGTATTCGGGGCCAAGTTGGCTCCAGCACAGTTACCGCGGAGAATTCGGGCGCGGGACCGCCGATAGACGGATACGCCGAAGATACGGCAACTCGCGTCACATCCCATTCAGCGCGCGGATCGTAACATACAAGGACGTTTCGCTTAGTGGTCTGGACCCGTCTGCCGAGCGTGCACGGAAACAAACTCCGCGATGCGGCCTACCGCCTTGTGCGTCTCCGGCGCGTGGGGTGCCCACCAGTGCCACAGGTGTACACATCCGTCGTAGACCTCGAGCGTCACCGCCACGCCGTTCGCATCGGCCTTGGCAGCGACCCGCAGGGAATCGCTCAGGAGCCGCTCGCGAGATCCCACTTGGATGAGAAGGGGCGGGAAGCCCTCGAAATCACCGAACACGGGCGAAGCGAACGGGTCGAAGGCATCGTGTCCCTGAAGGTAGGCCTCCCGGCAAGCCTCCAGGCCTTCGCGCGTGACGCACGGATCCATCGTCACCCAGTCGATGCTCTCGCCGCTGTTCGTCAGGTCGGCATACGCCGAGGCGATGACACCGCACGCCGGCAATGGAACGCCTTCAGCGCGAAGCCTCATCATCGCCGACAGCACCAGCCCGCCGCCGGCCGAGTCGCCGACCATTGCAACCGATCCCGGCGCATGGCCGGCGTCGAGCATCCATTTGTAGAGACGAACCGCTTCGTTAAGTGGTCCGGGGAACGGGTTCTCAGGCGCAAGGCCATAGTCCAGCGCCAGCGTCTTGGCGCAGCAAGCGGCGGCCACGCGGCTGATCACCCCGCAATGTCCCTCCGCCGAGCTCCAGATGAACGCGCCGCCGTGAATGTAGAGCAGCACTCGCCCTTTCTGGGCATCTGCAGGGGTATACCAGACGGCCGCAACACCGTCGCAGGTCACCCGCTCAGCTGCAACGCCGTCGAGGATGGGAAAAGCCGCGATGGTGCGCCTGTCGCGCGCATTGCGCTCGGCAGGAAGGTCTTCGACCGGCGGGATAGCCGGCATGACAGGGCTTGCGGCCCAAAGGTCTCGCATCTGCTTGCTGACCACGTTCGTCTCCGCTCCGCCCTCGCACCACCGTCGCAGTTTGACACGCGATCGCGAGTATCTCAAATTTGAGATAAATGAAAAGCAAAGGGATAGCGGCATGAACGCCGATCTGAGCGACGTGAGCGGCTCAAGGCCACCGTCGGCGAGGTCGGACTCCGCATCGGCGCTGCGCGGTCCACCGAGACTTGTTGCTGAAGCTCGAGGAATGCGCAGCCAATCGCAAGCTGATGATCTGCTGCTCGCCAAGCCAATCAACTCGCCTGGTCTTCGGCCTTTGACGCAGGGGGCGCGCCGCGATGATCCGTGAATGCTTCCAACGCTGCGGCCAGCCGGGAAAGCCCGTGCTGGATCGTGGCGAGCTCGTCTGGTGGCAGTCGCCCCACCGCGACGTCGAGCAGGCGCGCCGTCTCGTCCACAACCGCGTCGATCAGCCCCAAACCCTTGTTCGTCAGACGCACCAACTGGCTGCGACCGTCATCCGTATCGTTGATGCCTTCAACCAAGCCCTGTGCCTTCAGCAAGCTCACCGTGTAGGTGATCGCGCCGGAGGTGACGCCCAGGAGGCGGAACAGGTCCGTAGGCCTCTGCGTGTAAGGCGGTCCGACGCGGCGCAAGGCGTAGAGCAGGCGGATCTCGCCGGGACGCAGGCCCAAGCCGCGCGACGGGCTCACCTCGAGCTGCGCCAGCAGGATGTTCAGGCGCGTCAGCAAGGCGCCGATCTGAAAGCCCCGACCGCCGATCTCCGGCTTCTCGGTGCGCCACTGCGACAGGATGAGCTCGGTCACGCCGGTCTGCGACCATGTGGGTGCTGTCTCCGGCGCGGCTTTGCCGCGCGCAGCGGATTTCGACCTCCCGGGCATCGGACCCCTCGGCATGCACGTCGTGAACAGGCGCCTGAAGGCGCTTCACCTCTGTCTTGCCAAGATCACAGCCGCAGGCAAGCGCCAATCCCGGCCGGGCCTGCAGCGCAGGGGCGTGCGCACACACACAGGGCGCGCCGCGCCCGCGACCCGGAGGCCTGATTGATGAAACCACCTTTCTTGGCTGCGGCCGTCCAAGCCGTGCCCGCGTTCCTCGACCTCGATGCAGCGATCGCAAAGACCGTCGCGCTCATCGAGCAGGCTGGCGCCAGGGGCGTGCGGCTCCTCGCGTTCCCTGAGGCCTGGATCCCCGGCTACCCCTTCTGGATCTGGTCTGTCAGCCCGCTGGAGGCGATCAGCCTCTCGCGGCTCTACCACGAAGCTTCGGTGGCTGCCGGGTCCAAGCCGCTGGCGCGCATCTACGAAGCGGCGCGATGCAACGGCGTGCATGTCGTCCTGGGGTTAAGTGAGCGCGATCACAGCTCGCTCTACCTTGGACAAACGATCATCGGCGCGGACGGGTGCATCATCGCCCAGCGTCGCAAGCTCCGCCCGACCCATGTGGAGCGCACCGTATTTGGCGACGGCGACGGATCGGACCTCGCCGTCCACGACACGCCTGTCGGTCGCCTCGGCGCGCTCAACTGCTGGGAGCACCTGCAGCCGCTTGTGCGGGCCGCGATGTTCGCCCAGCATGAGGAGGTGCACGTCGCCGGATGGCCCAGCCTTGCAGCCGGTGCCAGCGGCAACCCTGCCTACGCGCTTGGCCGCCAGGTGAACCTGGCTGCCTCGCAGGTCTATGCCGCCGAGGGCGGGTGCTACGTCCTGGCTGCCACTCAGGTGGTGGACGAGAGCGTGCTGCGGGTGCAGGCGCAACACCTGGGCCGCGACGTGCCGTTTCCGCTAGGGGGAGGCTGCAGCATGATATACGGGCCCGACGGTCGCGCGCTCGCCGACTTCCTGCCGGAGGACGCCGAAGGGCTGGTGGTAGCCGAGATCGACCTGGGGACGATCGCCTTCGCCAAAGCGCTGGCCGACCCCGTCGGCCACTATGCCCGCCCAGATGCCTTACGCTTGATCCACGACAGGACGCGCTGGCGGGCGCCGCCGCCGGACGATGCGGATTCGCATGCCCCCGGCGCCAAGGAGCTGTCAGCCTGAGCAACTCTGGCGAGAACTGTCAGGTTGTTCCTAACGATTGTTCTCTCGTAGTCGATCTCGCCGGTGAACGTGACGCAGCTTCAACTCGTCGAGCGCTGCACCGTAGGGCGCAAGCCCGTCGGTGGTGATGAGCTCTGGTTTCACGGACTGATTGCGCAGAAGCTTTCGTAGCGGTTTCAGCACTGAGGCTCTGCAACGGCCTCGCTGCATCACGCGATCAAGCACGACGCCCTCGTCATCCGCCGCGCGCCAGAGATACCACCGCTCTCCCGTGATGCTGCAGACCATTTCGTCCAGGTGCCACCATGGCGAAGGGTGCTGCCTGCGGCGTTTCAGATTGGGTTTAGTCTGAGGGCCGGACTTGTTCGCCCAGCAGCGGATGGTTTCGTAGGCGACGTTGATACCTCGCCAGGCAAGCATCTCTTCGACATCCCGAAGACTCAATGTGAAGCTGAAGTAGAGGAACACGGCGTGCCGGGTGACTGACGGCGGGAAGCGATGCCCTTTGTACGAAATCTGCCCAATAGCCGCTCCGAATAGGGCGGCGACACAGCTCACCACGGAGCAAGGCTAGCTCGCGTCTGACAGCACCGCCACGCAGTCTTGCTGAGAGCAGCCTGCTCCAGTTGTCCGACATTGAAGGGCTGAAACCCCGCCTTTCCGGGCCGCTTCGCACAGGCGTCGCGACACAACTACGGCTCGTCTTCTCCAATCTCGTACACGTACGTCACCCGGCGCTGCCAGGCTATGTATCTTGAGCGCGGAATTCCCACCAACCCACGGACAAGCAATGTCGGAGATCCGATCCAGACTGCACCCGCCGAGGTAGCGGCAAGACTTAACCTGGCAGCGTCCCTGCGGCTGCATGAGTTCATGGGGCAGCCGCACACGGACAGGAATCGGACGATCGCCAGCTGCAAACCTGGCCAACGCCACGGCGCGGCCGCCGCGAGCGTGATGGCGTCGTCGAGTCCTATGAGATTCCTATACGCGGCATGCGAAGCCATGCTGGCATTCCCCATACCTGCAAAGCGACCTTGAGCACATGCTGATCCCCGGCGCTCGGGAGCTTCAATTGAGCGATCTTCTTCTGGTGGGCCTCGCCGTCGTCCTTTTCGCGGGTGCGAGGATCTATGTCGCCATCTGCGAAAGGCTCTAGGTCATGACGACCGATCTTTGGCTGGGCGGCGCCGTCGCCGTCTTCATCGCCGCCTATCTGGTCTTCGCGCTGCTGCGCCCCGAAGACCTGTGAGGGACGCGCCGTGACCCTGACAGGCTGGATTCAGATCGCCGTCTTCTGCATCGCCGTCCTGGCGTTGGTGAAGCCGCTCGGCTTCTTCCTGACGCGCCTGCTGAACGGCGAGCGAACCTTCCTGACGCCGGTGCTCGGTCCGGTCGAACGTGGCTTCTACGGGCTGGCGGGCGTCAAGCCTGAGGAAGACCAGCACTGGACCGCCTATGCCGGCGCCATGCTGGTCTTCAATCTCATCGGCTTCCTCTTCCTCTACGCGGTGCTGCGTTTGCAGGACATTTTGCCGCTGAACCCGCAGGGCTTTGCCGCCGTTCCGGACCATCTCGCCTTCAACACCGCGATCAGCTTCGTGACCAACACGAACTGGCAGTCCTATGGCGGCGAGACGACGATGAGCCACCTCTCCCAGTCGGCGGGACTGGCCGTTCAGAACTTCCTGTCAGCCGCCACCGGCATCGCACTTGCTGCGGCCCTCATCCGCGGCTTCGTCCGCAAGAGCGCTCGCGGCATCGGCAATTTCTGGGCCGACCTCACGCGCATAACGCTTTATGTCCTCCTGCCGCTGTCCATCGTGCTGGCGCTCGCGCTCGTCTGGCAGGGCGTGCCGCAGACCTTTGAGGCCTCTGCCATGGCGACGACGCTCGAAGGGGGCTCGCAGACCATTGCCCTGGGCCCCGTTGCCTCGCAGGAAGCGATCAAGATGCTGGGCACCAACGGCGGCGGCTTCTTCAACG